>Ga0315913_1000447_pt1 | contig 36427 bp, 26 predicted proteins | sample MpolsnodulesMG_FD_207736 | JGI IMG/M metagenome (GOLD analysis project Ga0315913, IMG submission 207736) | Medicago polymorpha root nodule microbial communities from Los Angeles, California, United States - small nodules | ecosystem: Host-associated > Plants > Roots > Nodule | place: USA...
ATATTTAGACACACTCACATTAAATGTAAAAATTAAATTATGTTGATTAATATGATTTAATTATTTTTTATTTATTTTTTTCATTTGATTTGAATGTGCTCAGATATTTATTATATATGGTTGTATCCATAGAAGAGTTTCTCCAACTTTTGATATACTCACTTTAAAAGATCTTAGCCTCACAAGATGAGTGCAACTTTGCTCCATTTAGACGCATGTTGTTTTCGAGGGAGAGAAAGAAGTGGAAATTTTTCATTCATACTTTAATTACCGTTGTTTTGGTAAACAAATAACTTTTTTTAACTTCTAATATCAATCCTTGACTTTAATTATTTTTTGGTCCCTGTAAATATAACGAGTTTGAGTTTTGGTCTCTGGTAAAAAAAAATTGAAATCTATCTCTGTAAAAAATTTTGTATTTTAAAATAGTCTCTGGACCCACTTTCTTGTTGATTTGGCTAATTTTTGCTTATGTGGCTGGTGTTGATCATACTAACTCTTCCACATGGCAAATACATGGCAATTCTATTTTCTTAAACATTTATAAATTAATTAATAATAATGAAATTGTTTTTCAAAATTAAGAAAACATTTAATTTAATTAAATAAATAGAATCAGAAAAGGAAGAAAATTTGCAGGGTTTCAATTTCCCCCTTTTCTTCGTCTATTCCAATCCCTCCATCGTTCTTCATCTTCTTCATTTGACCTTGAATTCCTCCATCAACAGAAACCCAAATACAATCTCTCTCCTTTTTATTTTTTCTCTCACAATGTTCCAATTTTTGTAAATTCATTTTTAATGAAAACAACGTTGTGGTTGAGTCATCACCGTCGTTGTCGGAGTGAATGTGCGGCGAAAGCCATAACTCACCGTCATCCAAGTTTTCAGCCATGGAAAATTGAAACATAGAGGGAAAAAACAAAGGAAATTGAAAGGGTTGTTTTTGTTATTGTTGTTGCAACCTCTCTATGAAGCATGTCATGATGGTGTAAGAATGAAAATAGAGAGGGTATGGTTAAAGATGAATGTGTTTCAGCAACATGTGATTATTTCCCCTTAATTTAATTAATTAAAGTTTTTTTTATTTTGAAAAATCAATTTTATTTTTATTAAAATAATTTATAAAATATGTTAAATTAGTTAAAATCCACGTGTGCGCCATGTGTTCAAGTTCGTACTGTCAGCGACTACCACCTAACCAAAAACTAGTCAAATCATTAGTAAAGTGGGGCTAATGACTATTTTTAAAAACAAAAAATTTTGCAGAAATGGATTTCAAAAATAAAATTTATCAAGGACCAAAACCCAAACTCGCTATATTTGCAGGGACCAAAAACATATTTTAGCTTTTTTTTGACATGTCACATATCTATGGAGTCAACATGTATGAATGGAGACATCCTAAATAGAAAAAATACTTGGATGACATTGAGTTTTGATGACTTTAGTATATTTTGATGAAACATAATGATTGATGAATGGTTAAATAATATCATATTAGATGATTTGTTTGAAATTTTCCACTTTTGACCTGACATACTTTGACCTTATTTTTCTACTAATATACAAATATAAATAATATCATATAAGATGTTGTTGGATTCGACTCGATGAATATTTTTATAATTTTTTCAAATAAATAATTAAAGATATTAAAGATAAAAAATATGCATTGATATGTGTGTCAAAGTCAACTAGGTCATTTAATATGAGACGAAGAAAGTATATTTTTTATGAGAGATAATGAAGAGCGAGAGAGAGATAGAGACAAAGTCATTAATGTGACTAGAACTCAATGCCATCCAAGTGTAACCCCCTAAATGGGGCAAAACTGCACTCTCAACAATAGAAAAAAAAAAGTATTTTTTTTTAGGAAAAAAATGTATAATGTATACATATCTTTTATGATTATTTTATACTACAAATTATTGCCATCAATAGATTAGTTAAGAGAGGAGTTAGTTATTGTTAGCTAATAAATGTTAAATTTAGTTTTGAGTTAATGTAGTTTCTATTAGAACATGTGAATATCTTTTATATTTGGTAACCTCTTGATAGTTAAATTAGTAACGACTTGGTAATCAAAACAACAACGACTTGATAGTTAAGACTCTTGTTGTATATATCCATGTTCAAGTAGTGAAATAAGCAAGACATATATTATCTTACATGATATCAGTAACAATAAGCTTTGGTTTCTAACCCTAGCCATCCACCCTAGTCACCTCTCTCTCTCTCTCTCTCTCTCTCTCTCTCTCTCTCTCTCACACACACACACACACATATTCTACTAACCCTAGCCGCGGGCAAAATTGCCTTCCTCCTTCCTTATGGCTAAATTTGATCCTGCCTCGCCAAAATCCTTTACTCAAACTCATACTCTTGTTTATTCATTTGGTCATCAACTCCAAGTTTTTTTTTTGGGTTATCCTTCCAACCATAGAGGATATATACGTTACAAATTGTCGAGTCGTAAGACAATCATTTATAGGCATGTAAATTTTGACGAAAATACATTTCCGTTTTCTACCTTAAGTGCTCCTTCAACATCTAACTATGATTTTTTGGATACAAGCACACATCCTTTTTTAACTCCCGTAAAACCTATCCTCATCAAAGCACTACTAGAACAAACCAACACACCCCTACTTTAAATGCACCTCCATCGACCACAAATACTCCATCCCTAAATACCATTACTACAAGTCATACCTCTCAACAAATGCAATCGCAAACACAAACTCCCAACCCGTTCCCACAACTGACCTCACCACAGGCTTCTGACTGAATAATTTCAACGCATAACCCACATCACTCACCTCAAATGACCACTCGAGCACAACATGAAATTTTTAAGCCTCACATACTTTTTAATCTTTATACCTCATCTCCAAAATAATCTAATTCTTCTTTGCCCATCAATCCCATTTATGCATTACATCGTCATAATTTGAAAATGTCCATGAAAGAAGAATATGGCGCTCTTATTGAAAATAAAACATGGGACTTAGTGCGACACCCATCTTGTAGGTAGTGGGGTCAATTAACAAAATGGTATTGATTGTGGCGAGACCTTTAACCCAGTAGTCAAACCATCCATTCTTCAGATGGTTCTCACTGTTGTTATATCCCAAATCATGGCGTTTTCATCAATTAAATGTCAAGAACACATTTTTACATGGTAATCTTGATAAAACTGTCTACATGCATTAGCCACCATGTTTTCACAATCCACACCATCCTAATTAGGTATTCTTGCTAAATAAATTACTCTATGGACTTAAACAAACATCTTGTGCTCGATATTAGTGACTTACTCGCTACGTTGCTAACTTGGGTTTCTCTAACAACATCTCCGATCATTCCTTATTTATATATCACCAAGGTAATGATATAGCTTATATCATTCTCAATGTGGATGATATCATTCTAGCCGCGTCCTCATATTCCCTTCATTAATCCATCACGAGTAAACTTTCTCTAAATTTTGTATGAAGGATTTGAGTCATTTTAGTTACTTTCTTGGTATTTTTGTCACCAAACATACAAGAGGTATTTTATGTCACAAAAGAAATATGTCGAGAAAAATATTGAGCGTGCGTGTATAGCTACTTACAAACCATCTGCAACACTAGTGGACACACAAGCCGAACATAGTGTCTCTTTTTAATGGTAGTATGATCAAAATTTAATATTTTTAATGATCTGACGACTATAATTGAGCGACAAAAAAAAAAACTCTTTACACGATCGCTCATGTGAATTAAATTTCTTAGTTAAATATTACAAATTTAAGAATCCTTTTATTATATCAATAATTTGATAGACTCGATTGATATACATCCAACAATTTGCACCTTTTTTTTAAGGAAACAATTTGCATTTTTTATTCTTTTATATTCATTATTATTATATATATATTTCTGTTGTGTTCTCTCTCTTTACTCCTTTCTTCTACTCTCTTGTTTTCTGTTTTCTTCGTTCACCACAACCAAACACTTCACTTTTCTCTGCCTGTCTTTGCACTTGTCAAAGTTTTATTCTTTCTGCAACTTTGAAGAAAAATAAATTTGTTGTTATCTGATTTTTTCACCACATATGGAAAGAGAATTCCTTGGCTTCAGTTCCAAAAATAGTCCATGGACTACCATGAAAGAAGATGCTTCCAACAAACCAAAAGACCAAGGTATCAATTTTCATCTTTTTCTATTTTCCATGAAATATTTTGCACTAACAACTATTGTTATGGGGATGTGAAACTTGAAAATTTTGCATTATCATTAAATTAACTAAAACGGCTGTTTTTAATATTATTTTTTTTGTCTTTATATATATATATATATATATTTGGGATTTAAGTTTTATATTTTTATTTATTCATTTATTATTTAATCATGCATGGGGATTTAAGTTTTATGTTTTGAATGAATTTTTGTTTGTTTTTTCAAAGATGAAAAAATGAAGAAAATTTAGCTTAAACTTGTAGATAATAAGAAAGTGCCCTAAAAACATTGTTTAAGGATTTCATTATGAGAAAATTTATATTGAAAACATATGTCAAGCACATGTAAAAGTAATAATTACTCAAGTTTTAATGTAAAAATTACTACTTTTAATTGCTTAAACAATGATCCAAAGACACTTGTTAACATTACCCTAATAATAAATAATAGGGTCATGCTAACCAATGCTCTTAGGGTAATGGTTAAGGAAACCAAAAAGAGAAAGTCTTAAGTTGAAAATACCATTTTTTAGACTTTTAAGGAGTTGAATGCACAAGTTCCAATGCGATATTACTATATTTATTTCTTTAACCATTGTCCTGAGGGCACTGATTAACATTTCTCTATCCCTAAATAATAGTATAAGGAAGAACAAGGAAGAGAAGAATGAATTTGTAGCCTTATGTTCTTTTGCTTTTTTCACCTTTAATGGATAAGATTAAGTTCAAAAATTTTAAGGTTTTGTAGGGTGAACATGTTTAAGGTTATCTAGTCTAGTAAAAAGACATCTTAGCTGCAATTTGCAGCCTCCTATGCTACATAATTGAATTAATAAGTTGAAGTATATATCATATGGAAAATCTTATATTAGCACACTGGCTAGGGCCATGTGATACTTATGGTTCAAAGTTGATGTTTGATGTGTGGTATTTATGGTTCAAAGTTGATGTGTGAATGTGGTAGGGAATAGCAACTTGTTAGTGTGTTGTAAGAGGGAAGCCACAATTATTGAGCTAGTTGATATATAGTCCATGTGGATATAACTTGGAAGTTTGAATTACATTACCACCCATTGCATCAAAAAGAAAAAGTGAGTTGTGATATAGGGTCAAAATAAAATAGATGTGGGTCACTTGATATTTTTATTTTACACTTTTTATAACTTTTTTTAACAAGTATAACTGGTTTTTATATATAATGATAGAATCTGTTTTTTTTTTTTATAAATACTTATTATTTTATTTCTTTTTTATTGATTAGGTTTATGTCATTTTTTCTTTACTTAAATTTGATCATAAAATAAATGAATATAAAGTTAAGCTCGTGTAAAATCTTAAGACTTCTTTTGGTGGTGGCCGGATTTGAACCTCAGACCTTGCATATATTATGCAGTGTCGCTACCATTTATAGAAAAATTAAGAGTATGTTTTTTTTAAAAAAAAGTTAGAAGCGAATATAGCATCAACATTTTTTTTTTTTTTTTACAAGATTCATTTAATTTTTTTTGAGAAGGAAATCATCTAATTTTTTTCTGTGGTCCGGTGTTCGAACTCTGGACTTACATATCTTATGTATGTCCTTACCAACTGAGTTAAGCTCACAGAGACATTTAATATTTATATTTTTTAAATTATTACTATTAATTTCTATGTGTTAGTGTTGATCAGTGTGATGTACGCGTCAATGTGAGTGTGAGACACATTTCTTGCTTATAATAATAAATTATAAATAGTAAATGCTATATATTTTTGGTTAGATGGTTGGTTACAAAACTTATGTTAGAAAACGTGCTCTTGGTTGTCTGGTGGTGCTCTTTATTCTTTATATATTTTATTGCATAACGTGGTCCTTCATTTTCTTGATTTTGATGCAAAATTATAAGTATTTAAATGCTTAGCACTATCGTATGTTTTTTAATATAAATATCGTGGATCCTGATGTATGAATGAGAGTCTAAAAAGAATAAAATTATGTGCATTTATCAATGTATATAATATAAACAAACAAAAAAAAACAAATCACCATATTTAATATTAAATCTAAGGTCTAACATGGGCATTAGTGATGCATGCATAGCCTTGAGCAATAAATAACATTTTTTTATATTAGTGACAAGCTGGTTGCAAAGAGGTGCACATAAAATATTCATATACGAAAGGAAACATTTAATAAAAACAAAGTCATATCATAAATTATTGCAAGCTACTAAGAATAGTACCATTTAGTACATTATATAATTATATTATATGATGATGGACTATAATTAAATAATACTATGCTTCATAAGGAATTACAATTTTTTTTTTTCTTGCTACTTTTGTTATTAAATTTATATGCCGTACCTGGCCAGTTAATACCTAGATAACAATAAACTAATAACAAAGTAACAAGGTCACATGTGATATAATTATATAATATGTAAAATATAATCTTTTAAAAAACATGGTCTCTGGCTTCTTGTGATGAAAGTTCTACAAGAGCATCTTCTAAATATTTTTATGGTAGATTAATTTTTTTATTTTATTTCATAGCTGTTGCTAAAGTTTTTCTATTTATTTATTTTAATGGGTTAGATGAAGTATAGGTTTGTGTGACATATATCATGTGTCTATATATATTGAAGTATAGTTTGCAACACTTTGTGATCTTAGGAAGCTTGATGAACAAAAATTTCTTAACAACTTAGATCATTGTCAATATAATCACCATTGTGCTTTTTCTTAGTTTAAAAAGGTTTTTTAAATCGATTCAAACTTGTTATTTCACTGATGTTTTTTCTTGTAAATGTTGATTTAGGTGCTAATACAAATTATGTCCTTAAATTTGATGCAGTTAGGAGTTCAGGAATGCAGTGGTCATTTTCAAATAAGGTTTCAAACCTTCCTCAATTCATGTCATTCAAGAATAATAATCATGAAGATAGGTCAAGAAACAGTGTTATGGATCCAGTAGCTTCATCTGGATATATGACTATTTCAACTAAAGATGCTTTTGAATCTAATCAGAAATCATTCTTGGGTGTGACACAGGTCTGTTTGTTTTCTTAATAAATATTTTTATTTATTTTTCAAACTTTAGATTCCTTTGTATAAAGAAACAATTTAACCTTGTTGAAGAACATTGAGTGCTTGATAGGTTTTAAGGTGAGACTTGAGTTTGCAATGGTCAAACATTTTTATGATGTTTGGTGTTTGTAATGAGAAACAATTTTGGTTTCAAAATCAATTATTAGGTGAAACAACTACTTTGTGTGTGTTTGGTTCCGCGGTGATAAAAATTGATTCTAATTATAAGTGAGTTGAATATAAAATGATTTATGTTTTGATAGATTCATGTAAAAATGGATTAAATGATATATTCTAGTATAAAAATCAATTGTAGAGACAAAATCTAAAAATTATAGTTTCAAAGTTAAAATTAATTCTAGTCAAGAACATCTAAATAGGTCAAAATCAATTTTTAATTTCTCCAAGAGTGGAACCAAAGATATACTTTTAAATTTTACTTTGAAGTTGAATTACTTCTAACTTTTTTTCAATTTTTATATATATGTTAAAACGTTTTTTTTGTAATTACATACTCAAGCAATTTTGATTTAAAATATTCAAACAACATATAAATTCATAAAAATAATTTTTAGGTAAATGCATCTAAATATAAACAACTTTAATCAAAATCAATTTTCACAACCGCATAAACTAACCCACATCGTAAGCGTATATTCTTTATATCTTATAATTTGTGGAAGGTGTTTTTCACAAATTATAATTTATTCTTTAACTAATTTTTTTTTAACTTCTGTTAATATTTTGTAGGAAAATTTGGCCATAAATCAAGTAGGAAACAAGCATGGAATTACAATTTATCCTATCCAAAGTTCTGATGCACAATCAGCTTGTAATCAAGAAGCAAGAACATTTTCAGTTTCAAACCAATCTAATCATGTTATTACTGGAATCAACATGGTTAATTCAGTTACAAACTCACAAACTTTTGGTTCAAAATCCTCTGCCACACCTTTATCTGTTCTTCCATCAAAAGGTCCCATAGTTGGCTCTACCGACTTAAGGTACCATAAATTTAAACACTTGAAAAAATTAATTTTTCATTTCATTGAAAATATTTTTGGGACAAATTTTTTTCGCCCCACATTTCTAATAAAACACATGTTTTTCGGAAGTGTACTTTCAGACGGCATATTTTGTTCAAAAGTGTACTATCAAGATTTTTTTTTATGATATGATATTGTGGAACAATGTAGAGTGAAACACTAAGATTTTTTTTTGGTTTTCTATAGGAGTAGGAATTGTTCCAAATCCAATGGTACTACGCCTGCTCAATTGACCATATTTTATGGTGGTACAGTATGTGTGTATGATGACATCTCTCCTGAGAAGGTAACTCTTTTACCCTAAACTTATCTTAATAGCGTAGTGGAATTTGAACAAACTGTTATTTTCCGCAGCGATGGACAACATCAGAGTCCCCTTTTTTATATATATTTATAATTTTATACATAGTTATATTTATGATTTTTATTTTCTATGACTAGGCTAAGGCTATCATGTTACTAGCTGGAAATGGCACTAAAATGCAGCAAGAAATCTCTATTCCTTCCAAAAAGGATAGTTTCATTATAAGCCAACCCTATCCCTCACCATTGCCAAGCCCTCTTCCAATGACCTCTCATGCAAGTACTCAACCAAGGGGAGGTTCAAGTAGCAACAATGAAGTTACAATAATAAGGTCCTTAGGACCTTCAATTGCCAAGTCCTCTCACAATGACCTATCTCATCTCTCACCATTGCCAAGTTCTCTCCCAATGACCTCTCATACAAGTTCTTATCCCAAGGGAGGTTCAAGTAGCAATAATGGAGCCACAATAATAAGATCTTTAGGACCTTCAAATGTCCCTACAAACCATTTGGAATCTCCTATTGTTGCTACTTCTGTAGGATCAACACTTACAAATGTGATTCAACCAGGTAAATATATTATGCCTATCTGGTCTATTTATCTTTTAGAAAAATCCTATCAATACATTTTATTTTCAAAATTTGTTATATTTATCGTGAAATTGCAAGCCGGTTAACGAATAGAGAGATCGAGCCGACAATAATTCATTCAATTATAAAGTGTTCAGAAAAGAGTGTGTCGCTAGCATTTTTGTATTTTATAAAAGCTACTTGTTCTAGTTTATGTAAAGCACAATAATAATTAGCAAAGTTTTGTTGTGTTTCTAGTTGGCTTGCCTCAAGCGCGAAAAGCATCGCTGACTCGGTTTTTGGAGAAGCGAAAGGAAAGGTAACGCTCTAATGAATTTTCTTCATAACTTAACATGTTTTTGAGCCTTGCATATTAGGTATAGAATATTGATAAACTTCTTTCATTCATTGAATGTGTCACCTTGACGCGGAGACTCGTCAATGCGAAAACAAACATAGCATAAATAGACCAACGCAAAAGAACTTATATAATTTTTTAATTTCAGCTATTATTTTATAATTTAATAAAACTCATTGAGGCTGATGCATGTTTTTTCTACTTACTTAGGGCAATGAGCACATCACCATACTATATGAGCAAAAAATCACCTGAATGCAGCACTGGATCAGACAATGCTAGTTTCTCCATTGATTTCTCTGGTTCAAGTACTCAACCACCCACCAATTTGCCTTTAAGAAGAACATGCATGGAAGTGATTAGATAATATATATACTTTTATAATTGTAAGATCAATTCTTTAATTTGATCATTGGCAAAGAATTTTCATAGCCACTTTTTGGTAGTAGTTTACTTCATTAAGAAGATCTAGCATGTTGCCATATGATATATTTTTTTAAAAATTTCATTATGTTGTATAATTATTCACTTTATAAATACAATAGTGAATACATTTTGATTCATTTTGGTTCTTTTATTAGGATTATAGGGGTCTTTTAGCTATTAACAACAATTTTCAAGTTGTTACTAGACGCGAAGCTAATAGTAGCGCTTATGCTCTTGTAAAAGCGTCTATCTTTTATGTTTCTTCAAGATGATTTTCGTTGTGTTTTTTAATGTATTCTGAATTTTATTTGCAATGATATGAATTAACCTCGAGTAAAAGAAGAACAAATTCGTATTACTTTTTTATAAAAGGTATTGAAAGAAAACTTAAATGTATTTAATATCTCCAATGAGAGTTAAAAAAAAAGTGTCAAATTGCGGTTGACACAAATGGTTGGATCTTCTGTCCACATATGTTGTGATTTGTTGGTTGTTTCTGATCTCGTATGAGAGGTGTTTCATTATAATCTAAATTTTTATTTACCAAAGAAAAAGTTAAAATGTTTTCCCTATTTACCCTTATGTATGTATTCCAAAATTCATTCATCTTGTTATTTAACAAGAATTGGCTAACAAAAAAACAGCACAAAAGATCTAACTATCTTTTTTTATTTTCTGTTTTAAAAGGTTGGTGTGTATATATGTAAAATTTTATACCTGGATTTTGTAAATACCAGCATTGTAGATAAATTAAGTGTGATGAAACGATATAGCAAAAACAAAAAAACAGAATACCCATAAATTATTTATATTTATAAATGGCTATGATCAAAGATAGCTGGCTCAATTTCAACTAAAAAAACTACCTTTCAAAAATAGAACTTCCCTCTATTTTATACAACAATTAAATTATAAACTTTCCACCATAAGCACTAGGGGAATAGAGGAAGAACAAAAAAAAAACAAGGCCAATTTCTTCCTTTAGTTTTGACATAAATTGTTTCATTAATTTTTTTGTCTCTCATTGTTGAAATTGAAAACCATGGCTGCAGCTTCCAAGGTCTTCCTCTCATTCCTCCTCATAAATTTATCTTCATTTTTTAACCTTTGTTTATGCGACGGCGGCGGCGGTGACAGCGGCGGCAGCGTCGATCTTGACCAAATTCTTCCTGGCCTTGGACAAAATGCAGTCGCCAATGCACAATGCATGCAACAATTGCTTCCTTGTCAACCATTTTTGAAGGCTCCAAATGATCCTCCTCCAACATGTTGTGATCCTTTAAAGGAGATAGTAACCAATTCATCTGATTGCCTTTGCCAATTCATTAACAATCCTACAATGGTTCTTTCCTTAGAAGTTTCCAAGGATGATATCATGAAGCTTCCAAAAGCTTGTGGTATAAAGTTTAATATCTCTAAATGCAATCCCAATGCAGGTAATTAATTTATGATTAATTTGTGTTAATTGGTTTAATTACATATGCAAACATGTGCAACATATTTTTGCAAAATGGAAAAACAATAAAAACTCATGAAATTAAACCTTTTTTTTTGTTTAAACTTAAATCAAAGTGATTTTTTAAATTAGAGATTTTCTTAGAAGTTATTTAAGTCAAAAAATTGATTATTTCAAGATTTTGACTTTTAATAAAAACTTGTTCAAACATCTTAAGTATTTTTTAAAAATGTACTCTTTTACGTAATTTTTTTTTGTTTTTGTTTGTTTGGAAGAGAGATTTCTTTTAATGGTTGGCATATTTTGGTTAGAGAGACAATGAAGGAGAGACTAGTTGTTTTAATCTTTGGTTGTCATTTTTTATTTTTTTACCTTTGATTGGCTTAGGAACTTTTTTGGATATAACCTTCCATCTAGTAGGTCATATCTCCTTAATAATGAAATTATGCAAAGCAATGCATGATATCCTAATCAAGTGAAAAAATTGCATTTAAAAAATGCATTTATGATCACCCTTCATATCATGTTGTATAAGACATGGAATGGAACATGCAACAATCTTAAAACCACAAAACAAACTACAAAATTATTGAATTCTCAATGGTTGATTCAATTAGTAAAGAAAAATATGTTGTCACATAGTTAAGGGATCATAGTCATTGGATGAAGACCATATGACTCATGATTTAACTAAATTGACTTTAAAAGGTATCTCATAATACGAACAATCTGATAGTCAATTAATAGTCGAGAATTCATGACTACATGACTACAAAGAATCTAAATCACTGGATAATATACAACCTCAATATCGAGATGTAATAACTAAATATTTTATTTACTGCTTTCAGTTGATGGAGAATCATCATCTAAAGGTGCTTCTAAAGAAACATCTTCTAAAGAAGCTTCTCAAGAATCAACTAGCTCAACATCTACAGAAGCTTCTGCAGAATCAACTAGCTCAGCAAAAATGATTACTCCATATGGAATCACTTATTTTGGTGTACCTGCATTTGTTGCATTTTTGACTACTCTACTATTTTCTGCATACTAGGCTTACTTGGGATACTGGTAAAAAAACATGCCTTATGTATGAACTTGTTCTCTGCTGAAATTTCTCTCTTGAGGCTTGGTTATGTAAATTTTGATGTCATGACTAAAAAGGAGTTAAGAATGTAAATTCAGAACTAATTTTTAATGTTGCAGTGGTAGAGATCCATTGCCATTAACTGGTGGATTATATCCAGTTTCTATTAATTCTTTTTTGAAGATGGTCTTTCAATCTTAAGATTGTATATTCTTTTTCAAAGCACCTCTTATGAAATAAACAACACATTATTATTAGAGGTGTGTGATTTTGACACAGATTTTCCAACAAATTTCGACAACAATTTAAATGGTTAATACAATTTAAATACAATTAATTACGTTCAATAGATAGTTGATGGATAAAACAATATGTCAATTCATTAATCATTGGCTGAATATAGTTAACAACAATTGTAAGTCACTAACCACAATTTTCGTTTGTAAATTTGAATATAAATCATAGTTAATGAATATTATGTATATTTGAACATCTAAAATCACATTCGACGATTTTAAATGTTGCTAACCACAATTTCCGTGTGTAAATTTGAACATAAATCATGGTTCATGAATATTATGTATGTATGAACATCTAAAATCACATGCAAACAATTGTTAATAGATATATTCTTTATCTTAAAAATTGTGGTCAAAGACGTTCAAAAACATGGTTAGTTACGTTCAGTTGATGATTAATGACTTATGACAACAACTGATTATATTCATTAACCATACACCGAGCATAATTAACTACATATTTCAAATGCAGAAATCATCTAAATTGTTGTCAAATTCGTGTGACATGACATCATATATGTTATTATGAATAATTTCGTTAGGTAACTTGAACTGGGAGAAGCAGGAAACAATAAAAGAGAGAAAGGAAGGAAAAAAAAAGTACTATAAAGAACTTATTGCCCTTATTGCTCCAATCTAACACCTCTAATTCAACACTAATTTTACAAGACAATAGTAGTTTTTTCTAATAAAAAAATTGACCAAAAGATAATAAATATCAACATGTGATATCCATTCCCCTTGCATCAAAATTTCTAAATTATTTTCTTCAATAAATATCACCTCATTTCCATTCCACAAGTGTTTTTGTGGTGGGAAGTAACTTTCTGAGAAGACTTCACTTGAATAGCACATGTTGCTGGAAAATGATCTTTGGCAATTGAGATTGGAAGATTGAATACTCCAATGAGATAGACATATGATATGCTAAATGAAAATGTAATGTGTTTGCGTAATTAACCTATAACAGTAACAAATTTGCTATCTCCTCTTATTACTCTGTCTTAGCCTCTTGAAAGCCATAAATGTAACTGCTGCAGAAAGAGAATACCTGTCCCAAATACAAATAATTCTTTTTGTTAGAAAGAATGCCAACCATTTTTATTAATGTTAAGGTTCATATCGAAGAGTAAATTCTCAGTCATAAGTAGTGGACACAGACAGCCCTACAGAAACAGAACAATACAATGAACATTTCATCTTTTATTTTAGGATTACATATGTTTTTAGTCGCTACAAAAATCACGACCTTTCACGTTTAGTCAATAAAATTTTTTTATTCATTTTTAGTCCCCATATTTTACAAAAACTAGGCGCTTCTAGTCTCTGCAGAGTGATTTAAAGAATGTCACTATAAGTATAAGCATGTGTCGGAGTCGTGTCTGTGTCCAACTCCGACACGTGTTGGACATGGAACACGCCTTCAATCTGAAGTGATGGTGATACATATCTCATTAGCCAAGAAAGAATAAGGATATGTATAAAGAAATTTTAACTTGACAAGAAAATGCACAGTGCTCAACATGCAAAGAAAGAAAAGCAAGTTCACCATGTTAATATGTAGTTTAGGTGGTCCTGAGGCATCACCGAACTTCGAATCAAGGCATTAACATCCTTAGGAAGAGGGTAAGGATTACTTGGATTAACATTCTCATTAATATCATCAACATAAACAGTATTTTCTGGAAGGCCGCAGGATCGGGCAATGCTAGGAACATCAATATAGAACCATTGAGAAGACCCGGGATCATTTGCAGGAACAAATATGCTTGGGTTCTCACTTCCGCGAACTACCCCGACCACTTCGTTAGGTGTTACAGACGGGACCTGGTCCTGTAAACGAGCAACGTTTGAAAATAAGCAATGTTTCAAAATCAAACCGGATTGTTCAACCAGCTGAAGTGTGAACCAACACTTCAGCTATTTGAGTGGTTCAACTGCAGTTTCGTCCTAGTTCAGTGGTTTGAAGCAGTTGAACCATGACTCAAAATATCGCCGGTTCGCTGTTTGGTTTGGTTTTTTTTAATCGTTGAAAATAAGTTTGAATTTACATTTTTATGCATTAAACAAGGAATGATATGATGGAAAAATAACTAGAGGTAGAGACGACCTCAGTGATAATAGGCTCTTTAGACCAAAATCTCCACCACGATTTGGTTCCATCAGCTTGTGAAGGCGAAGGAAGTGGATCTGCAAACTGTTCGTCGTGTGAAGCCTCTAAAAACTTTTCTTTCCAACTGCGGGGAACCCATCCTCTGTTAACTAGAATTGGAGAACTCACACTGCAAGAAGCAATACACAATATGAAAATTGAAAAAACTCGGAAAAAATAATACAACCAACTAAAAAACATAGAAGTGAAGCCTGCAAAGCAAGCAATTGGTCACTGATGATCAAGAAAAAGTATTGTTTATAATATAATACAGATGTTATTATCTTATAGAAGTTAAGATTCAGAGCTTATAAAGTGATGAGAATAAATCCAAATCCTTTTAAATTCAAGAGTCCAGTGAAACTTAAACATACATATTGAGCCGCAAGGGAATAATCCTTAACCAAAAGGAAAAACTTAAAGTTCATCCAGAACAAATGAAGATAATATGATGCAGTTTCAAAACAATAAACATCAGAAAGTTGGTATGTACAAGGTTTTCAAACTTGAGAGTATACTGCAACTCATGAAATCTCCGTAAATTGAGTTTATGTAGCGTTTGAAACATCTATCATAGCATGCAAACACAATTTAGAGTTAGACCACAAAACAGTCAACATAATCAGTAGACAATTCTAGAGAAGGTCTCTGTTAACTCGACTCCAAAAGTCTTAAGAGTTTAATTGTTGAAAACATCCATCATATGTAAAGCGAAAATTTTAAAATTTTCTGCTGACTTGATGCATTACTCATTTACAAAGCTCTTAATGATTTTGATATACCTGTCAGGATGATCATGAACTGGAATAAGAGGTGTTATAACATAGTATCCATTTTCAGTAACTCCTGAAATGCTTCTTGAACGTGGTCCCACATAGATCGATTTTTTATCATCAAAAACTCCCTTGCAGACAACCTTTCTAAACTCCAGAGAATCTAACTCCTCACTTGATGGATATGCACCACTGAATTTCAATGGTTCCATTTGCAACCTCTTCCCTCGATACTCCAACATTTTAATCTGTAACATTGTAAGATGGAAAGAATTCTCATTGAGATATAAAAATTATAAGAACTAATGTAAAATGGTTGAGAGAGCATATGATAGTAGTTCATCACATGTCCATAAGTTATTTGTTTACAGATTACTCCCCCGGGATAGATTAAGAAAACATCTTACAACTCAGTTTAACCATGTTCACTCTTTGATTATTGAATTAGCTTATAAATAGATATTTGTCCAATAAGCGCTAAATTGAGCTGTTTACCAAAAGGCACACAAAAAATTCTTAAAATATCATTATCTTTAAGCCATCTGCATATCAAGGAAATGGAGGAGGCAAATAATCCACAATATGAGCCTATGATTAGAAATCTCCTTGATGGGTTAAGACTTAAGAGATGAACAACATATAGAGATGTAATGTAATAGTAGTATATTTAAAAGATGGAAAACAAAAAGCTGAAATATTGTAATGCCTTAATGCATCAAACTTACGGAAGTTATCTATATCACCAACACAATGGAATGATGTCACGCAATTTTGAGTCTTGACAGTCATAAATAAATAATAAACATATTCGGCTACAGTAGAGAAGGAGAATAGGCACATGTGTCGAAAGATTAATCATCACACTACCCAAAATAGCACAGCACATCATATTTTAACACCATCATCACACACCAAGCTTGTAGACTAAGTCATTTACTTGATCCTCACCACAAACACAGAGCACAATTTTTCTTCTGATTCACATGACAAAACTCTATTGCCAAAAATAATATAAACATAGTTATTAAGATGATGCCACATTCACATATTTTCCACTAGATCTGAATTGGCTGGAGTCAGAAATATTGTCATTACTAAGGCCAGTATCTCAGTGAATGTGAATCCAATAATGAAGATCAACGGGTTTAATTCTATGTTTCTCACTTCATCAAAATATGGATTCAAAACACAAACTCAAAATGTGAGATGTACGATTTTTGCCAAAGAGTTCAAATCTATTAAGTGGCAGTGTTGTCAATCACGGATCACATGAAATAGTGCTGCTTCAGCTGCAATTTGCATCACTTCGCACTAAATCGTGTATCATAAAATAATAGCAATCAGTCCAAATTACACTACGCTATGTCGAAATAGAGCCGCTAACAATGCACCAAATCTGTATCCAATTTTCACTACATAATTCTTAGTACCTTCTTTCTATCTCTCTTTCCCCCTTTCTTATAATCAAAATCAATGATTCAAATTTTCATACATTCTGACAATGTGAACCAAAATAGCACCGAATTTTCGATCAAAGGTGTTCTAGTGTCTGACAAGTGTCAGTACATTACAATATTCAATTGATTAATTTTCTTAAATTATTACCAGTGTCGACTTGTCAGCGTCATGTTGGTTTCGGTGCTTCATACACGTGAACAAGAATTATGTGAAAGTAAACTTTTTTTTTTCTTATAATAGTATCTTCTCTCTATCTCTCCTTCCCCCTTTCTCATAATCAAAATTTCATACATTCCGACAATGTGAACCTTTGTAGCACCAACATTTTTTTTATCAAAAGCGTGCCCGGTGTCCGAAAAATGTCAGGACATGCAATAACATTTCATCTAATTTTCTTAAATTATTACCGGTGTCGATGTGTCAGTTTTGCTTGGTGTTAATGCTTCGTAGATGTGAACAACGATTACATGAAAGTATAATTTTTTCTAATATAAGTTTATAGAGATTAATTCAATGCATCGTCGGTGCAAAACCTTTTTACACGAGCATCCAATCAACTCACATCACAGTGGCATTTTTATAGGTTATTTCCTAAATTATCTCCATAAATATCTACCTCAGCATGATTTAAGTGGATACATGTGTAAAAAAGCTTTACACTGTCGGTATATACAAATTGAATGGCAAAAAGAAACACACACACCTTATCTTCTCTTCTAACAATCTGCCAACTCCCAAGACCAAATGCAATTGCCCCAGGTAAATACAACCACCATTTAGAAGCTTTTCCTTTCACAGAAAAAAAAATAAAAATCAATAAACATAAATTAGAAAGAAAAAAAAAACGAACTTTTAATTAGAGTGAACATCATTGAAAAATCAAGAACGACCCACATGAGGAATTCATCAAATTAACATGAATGAGAGCTTACCATTTGAATCAGAGGAAGAAGAAAGTGTTGGGTCGGAATCAGAGACGGCAGCAGCGGAGCTGAATGGACGGACAGCGGAGCTGATGCCGGTGCGGGTGGAGATACGGCGGAGCTCCGCGAGGATTCTGGCGGCGGAGGTGGACGGTGGCATTGGGAGAATAGGTGTGAGAGAAAAGGGAGAGAGGTGAAGAATCGCAGAGAGAAAAAGAGAAAGAGAGAGGGTTTATGGGGTGAAATATGCTGTTTGTGAGAGCACCAATAGCTTCGGTGAACCTTTCAATAGGGTAAGAAAATATTTAATTTTTTTTAGCTTAAATATGCATCCAATCTTCGCAAATATATGCAATTTGAGTTTTCGTCTCTGACCTTATTAATTTTATTTTTTTTTGAGCAAACCTTATTAATTTTTATAAACAATTATTGCATGTTTAAATAAAAAATAAAAATAAATCAATACTTCTTTATAATACTATGAAGTTTTGTATATCACTTTTATATATTTTTATAGATGTGTTAGCAAAAAACAAACTTAAAATTTGATTTCTAAGTCGAGGTTTTCGTTTTTATTTTCTTTGAATTTTTTACGCTTTAAAAATTTATAATTAATTCGTCTTTGGTGAAAAAATTTAAATTTATGTGAAAAACCATATTTTATCGTTATAAATATGTCTTAAAATCATTTTTTTTAAACTTTATGTTTATATGAATAAATAAAAAGTAAAAGATAAGGAATTTTAACATTATGTCTATATGATTTTCAAAGGAAAAAAAAACTTAATGTCTATATGAGTAAATAAAAAGTAAAAAATAAAAAGGATTTTCATGTGATTTAAAAAATTGGCAAAAAAAATATGTAAAAGATAAAAGGAATTTTAAACTTCATAGTTTTTTTTGACAATTTTTTAAATCACACAGTTAAAATCTAAATTTTAGTTTGTTACATGATCATTCTTGCAAAATTCTTAATTTGAACAAAATATATATTTTTAAGGATAATTTCAACAAAATATATAAAAACTTGTTAAAAAGAAACAAAACATATATAAACACATTTTTGTTTTAACGATTTAGTAAAACCCTAAAACAAAATTTTCTTTTCAAAGAACAAAAAATGCATGCGCTACTGCTTCAGTGCTTTGTCTCAAAAACAACTCTGCACTGAACGGAACTGGCTGTAAAAGCAAAAACCTCGCCGGAAAATCCGCCGGAGTTGTCCTCCGTCTACCATCAGCAACGGTGAGATTTATCTTGATAAGTTCTTATGAAGTTAGTTATATCATTTATGTTTAGTTTCACATTTGGAGAGCCAAAATTTATTTTGATATGTTTGGTTGCTCTCGAGTAGAATTGATTATTTGTATGTTTGGTACTGTGTGGTAGAATTCATTTTGAGTGAATTGATTTTGTAAATTTGATTTTGACTGAAAATGTGAGTAAAATTATTTGTGTTGGGATACATTCATGTAAGTGAGTTGAAACTATAAATTTGTGTGTAAAATTCAATTCTAGAATCAAAAGCTACAAATCTTAGCTTTCAGTAGGAATCAATTCTAAAGGCAAAATCAATTTTACTCAAAAGCAACCAAACATTCAAAATCAATTTTGGCCCCTCTAGAAGTGGAACCAAACTTAAGTTTGAATTTGTGTATTTGGTTCTGCGGTAACAAAAATTGATTTTGTAAAGTTGATTTTAGTCAAAAGTGGTTTATGTTTGGATACATTCACATAAGAAATGGGTTGAACAATAAATTTTAGTATGAAAATCACATATCCTAGTTTTAAGTCAATTCGTTCAAAATCAACTCACTTTTAAACAGAATCAATTATATAAAATCAATTCGTTCAAAATAAATTTTTGTCACTGCAAAACCAAAAACACACTTGGAGTGTATAACAAATCATGGATTTGTTGGAATATCAAGAGTTGGTTTTTTCACCATCATTGGAGATTCTTTACTTTACACTCTAAATTTGATTTGTTTAGGAGCTAAATGCAATTTACATATACATGTTCTCTTTTATAATTTCCCAATATCATCTTTGTGATCCACCTAAACATGTTTACTTCCTCTTATTGATTGATCTTCCACTTTGCTTGTTACAGTACAGATTGCTTATTTGATTGTTTCAATGAAATGAAAGAAGAGAATTAGTCTGAAAAAAGAAGAGTGTGAGAGAGTGTTTCAGGAAGAAGTGTTGAATGGAATTATCCAAAAAATGCAATCTTCTTCAAGTTAGGGGAGAAGGTTGTGATGTTGTGTACTGCTACAACAACAAGGTTAAGGTATGCCTTCCACAAATTTCTGAGGTTCTTTTCCCATTGCCCGAAACAAAATGAAAAAAAATTATCTTCCTTTAATGGCATTGATGACGCTGTTACATTATTCAATCACTTAATTAATATGCAGCCGCTTCCCTCTGTTATAGAATTTAACACGATTATAGGGTCAGTAGTGAAAATGAAGCATTGCCCTATTGCCATCTCTCTTTTGAAGCAAATGGTGTTTAGAGGAGTTACTCCCTCCATATTCTCTTTGAGTATTTGGATCAACTGTTACTGCCATTTAGGTGAGATGGGTTTTGCTTTTTCCGTACTCGGCATAGTTTTCAAGAGGGGTTATCAACCCAATAACATAACCTTGGCGACGGTCATGAAAGGACTTTGTATCAATGGTGAGGTTAAGAAAGCAATGGACTTTCATGACAATGTGGCAGCACAAGGAATGCTGTTGGATGAAGTTTGTTACGGGACCTTGATCAATGGCTTGTGTAAAATAGGACATTCAATAGATGCCTTTCAGTTGCTACAAGAGATGGAAGGACAAGTGGTTAAGCCTAACATAGTAATCTACAACATGATCATTGATAGTTTTTGTAAAGACGGGCTTACATGTAAGGCTCGAGATTTATATTTGAAAATTGTTGACATGGGAATAGATCCTGATATTTTAACTTATACTTCTCTAATTCGTGGTTTTTGTAGAACGGGTCAATGGGGAGAAGTTAAGCAATTGATGTGTGAAATGGTTAATAAAAATATCAACCCAAATGTTTATACCTTCAATGTATTAATTGATGCATTTTGTAGAAAAGGAAAGATGATAGAAGCTCAAGGAATGTTTAATTTGATGGTTAAAAGAGGCCAGCAACCAGACATTGTTACGTTCAACACTTTAATGAGTGGACATTGCTTACACGGTAATGTGCTCGAGGCAAGAAAATTATTTGATACAGTTTTTGAACGGGGTATTCTGCCTGATGTTTGGAGTTATACCATCTTGATTGTTGGGTATAGCAAGTGTAAAAGGATTGATGAAGCTGTAAGTCTCTTCAATGAAATGCGTTGCAAAAATATGGTTCTGGATATTTTTGTGTATAGTTCGCTTATTGATGGTTTGTGCAAATCTGGGAGGATCTCTTATGCATGGGAACTTTTTAGTACAATCAACAATGACGGTCCACCACCTAATGTTATCACTTACAATATCTTGATTGATGGTTTTTGCAAAATCCAAGATATTGACATGGGAGTTGAATTATTTAAACTAATGTGTGAAAAGGGCTTGACACCCACTGTTTCGACTTATAACATCTTGATTAATGGGTATTGCAAGAGTAAGAGGATTCGTGAAGCCATGAATCTCTGGAGTGTAATGCAAAGCAAAAATTTGGCTCCTGATTCTATAACTTATAATTCTCTTGTTGATGGGTTGTGTAAATCTGGGAGAATATCCGATGCTTGGGAGCTTTTCAAAGTGATGCATGTTGGTGGACCACCGGTTGATGTTGTTACTTACAATGTCTTGTTAGATGCTTTTTGCAAAACACAAGATGTTGCTTAGGCAATTGCATTATTCAATCTAATGTTGGAAAGGGGGTTGACTTCTTAAGATTATAGTCATAGCATCCTGATTAGTGAATTTTGCAGAAGGATGAACGAAGTCATGAATCTCTTCAAAGATGTGTCACAACCGTATGATTCTTGATACTCTGATGTATACTCTTCATAGTTTTCTAATTAATGGCTCAGGCTTATGCAAACGTTGGAAATGCATGAGAGCTAACTGGTGGTATACATTGTTAGATGCTTTTTGTAAAAGTCTGCATCTTGACCGGATTACTACTTTAATTCAGTACAATATCAAAAGATATCTGTTTTGATTGGTGATTATTCTTTAATTGATGGTTTATTCAGAGGTCGAAGATTGATATTCGCATAAGAGATTGTTCAGGATCTTTTGATTTGTCTGAAAGACAACACATATAACACCATAACCAATGGACTTTCCTAAGGTTTGTTCCATGTAGAAGTAGTAGCTTTCTGTCTAGAAATAAAAGGTGATAGTGCTAACTGATAAGATAGAGGAACTGCATTAATAAATGGTTGCTGGTGGTCTGCACAAATGGTGAAACCTACTGATATACTTATGCTACACAGAAATTTATACTTATGATATGTATGTCTAAATGCTTATCATTGCAAGTTTCTTTTGAACTTATTTTAGTGTTGGGCCGTTGCCATTGGTTGACTTATTGTCTTTATATTGTTGTTATACATTAACTTCGGCAAATGTGTTCCTGATGTGCTGCCTACTAATTGCTTCTAGGATTTCTTATGCAGCTGATATTTATTTTTCTTTCTTGTAAATATATATATATATATATATATATATATATATATATATATATATATATCCCTCTTATTATACAATGACAATGGCAATCAGTCTCTATGTGCTGCTATTTCTAATATACTCTGTTGATCTCTAATGGTATATATATTTTTTATCCTTTTTACTGTTAGACAGGACAAATGCAATTGCCAATTCTACAGTTTTCATAACTTTATATTTTGCTTTGCTTTTCACCCCTATATTTTTGATATCTCGAGTACATGCTCATGCTGGCAATTTGTTGATTCAATTGTTCAATAAAATACACTAATTGAATACTCAACTTGGATAATTGTTATCAATGCAGGATCTAAAGAAACGTAGTTCTATATATAAAAAGTTAATATAATGATTTAAGATATAACTTCTAGTTGATTTTTCTGAAGTTAAGTCAATGACAGATTGCAAAATAGCGGTCTGATCAAATTCCGCTACACAACACTGTTAAGAACTAAAGCTCAATGAAAGATGTTGACATGATTCAAATGATGTTGCTGGTTTATAAATCCTACACTTCTCTTTCTCCTGTTATTTGTATTATAAACAGATTAATTTCTGAAACTGCAGCCTTTGTAGTATACTTTTAGATTGCTAGGCAGTTATTTTGCTTAGAAATTATTTGTTTAGTGTGCTTGATAAATATTTGATGTGTCCCTGTGCTTTTGAGTAGCTTCTCATAACACAGGTTGTAGAAGACACAATGAGGACAATATTTTATGTAGTTTTAGTTTCATGGAATTCTCTAAAATATTGGAATGGAGTGTGATGCCTGCATTTATCAGAGCACCTTTTCTTCCCTATATTTCCATTTATTACAATAAATTAAGTTTGATTTTCTCTTTTCTTGATCCAGAAAGTTATAGTGTATTTCACAATGACTAACCACCGTTGTTTAATAAAATCAATTTTATGTCATTCTTATTTAAAAATAATTTATTCATAAAATATATAATTTGATTTTGACAAAAAAAAATGTATACTTTGATTAGTGTTGTTGCTTTTTCCCCCTTAAACTGATTTTAATTTCTTAAACACCTATGTCATATAGCATTTGTTGTTACTTACCAATCAATTTTCTGCTGCTATTGTTGCTGCAGCCGCGTACAGGGTGAAAAAACCAGCCCACACGAGAGGCCCAAGTGTAATATCGGTCTTGTTTGATTCTTCTCTTAACCCGGTTGGTGTGGGTATGTGTATCCGAGATGAAGATGAAAGTTTTGTGCTTGCAAAGACCAAATGATCTCTCCTATTTGTTTTGTGGATGAGGGAGATGATTGTAGTCTGGTAACTGATATTCATTGGGTTCACGATCTGCGGTTGGTTGGTTGGATGGAGTGTATTTCAAGCTTGATTGTAAGCGTGTGGCTGATAAATCTAAAGCTCCAGCAGAGGGTGTCTTTGAATTAGGTGTTATAACATCTGATTGCAGACATTTTCTCTTGAGTTTATTAGGAGACAGGTCAATGAAGTATCCCGTGTTTTAATAAAGGAGACTATATCTTTAGCTAGTATTTGTCTTTTTATTGAAACGCCACATTGTATCCAATTTTATTGCCAATGAAATGAACAAAGTTTATCCTATTTTTAAGACACTCATTTGTAACTAAAAAGACATTAGTATTGTATTTGATGCTATTTTTCTTCTTTATTAGGCACAATTAAACTACATATTTGACACAATGAAACTTGAAGAGATTTTACTAAAAATCAAACAGTGTACTATTAGCTTAGAATAATATGTTACTTGGATTCTAAGCAATACAAAATCTTTATTTGCAAACTAACCTGGACATTATTGATTTTGTTCAATAGTCAAAATCTCTTTCAAATTAGCATTTCACTTTTTTTTTCTCTCCTAATTATCGTTTCTTCATTCATTGATTGTTCGCGTAAATGAAGCATATGATTAAGACCAATCACTGCATAAAAAGGTTAGTAGTTGGTACCTTTGCATTTATAGGACACTTTTGAAAAAACTTATTGCCTTTTCTATGAAAATATTCAACATCTAAAACTGATATCCAAATCCAACACCTTATTCTGATACGATTTTCATTGTTATATTTTTATATTAACTAACATTAACTTTAGATGTACCTTATAATATGTCCAACATACAATGTTCCTTTTTTATGTCAACATAACAGTGCTCTTTTCTTATAGAACTATTTTTAAAATTTTCTGTTACATCAATTATTTTTCATAAAAATATCTTTACTTTAACAATTTTTTATACTAATCAATATGTAAAAAATAAATAATATGATAAGAAGACAAATCAATCATTTCTTCAAAAGATGATCTTTAAATAATCAGACTCTAAAAAAATTAAAATGTTATTAGTTTATGGGACTTGAGGGAAAATACAAGTGAATGAGATGAAGACAATATTCATGTTGTCCATAGTTATGAGCAATCTCAAGAAGTGTTAATGCTTCTCTTATACCAACAATTCGTGAGACAAGTTGATTTGGAGGCCAACTTCAATTCGTTTGTTTTAGAGTTAAGTTCGTTTATTTTACCTATATCAACAAATTAATTGATGCTGATAATATAAAGGAGTATAGACCATAGTTCTTGATTTCAAAAGCGGACCAACCCGCGAACTATTTGCTAAGGGTCACATGTGCCACATTGTATTGTACACAACGGTGCAAGAGATCGTATCTCGTTCGAATCATGACCATTTGGTAACCTTCAAACCACAATCTATGTTTCACGTCAGGTATCTCGCAATTGCATAGCTGTTTTGGTATTCAAAGCTCTTGGCACATCATCAATATAAGTGACAATCCACACGCTTGTGAAAAATACATTTTTTCCCCATGCATCTAAACCTCTTAGCTCTCATAAAATCGTCACTAACTTAAACGTTGGAGTCCTTGAAGGTACACCAACCCACTTTATTGAGTAGCCGTCATCCTCCACCGTATCTCACATCTTCGACCGCCGCCTTTAGATCTTCTCCCGATCATAAACCATGCAAGAATGTTCATCTTAAGGTTTAGAGAAAGCAAGCAGTAAATGTTAAGGTGGGATAATGTCATTTTTTGAATTGGATTCAAAAGTTGTGCTTGATGATAGTATACAACAAATGCAAGAAGACATTCTTGAGTTTGGTTCCATTGATGTTCCCTATTGTTTTCCATTCAACTTATCAATGTAGCTTTCATGAAGAGGACTAGTCAATATTGTTGCTAATGCCCTTGAAAGGGTGGTCATAATCAAGAGCTTATTCTCATTTCTTTTTTTTCTCATATTTCATATACATTGCCAAACTTATCCATTCTAAAATGAAACATATCTCTTTGTCAAGAAAAAGATCACCAACTAAAATATGTTACTTTTTTTTTTTTTTTTGGTAATGTTACTTATCCTCATTTCAATAATCATTTTGATATTTTTTACCTTTCATATGATAAGATCATATGTGGACCACCACCATATACATGATACACATGGTTGATGGTTCCATTTCCATCAAAAGAAGAAAAAGGAAAAAAACACAAAAAGTTAAAAAAGTTAAAAGCCAAAACATGCTTTTTTGCACTTAATCCACAGACAAAAAGAATCCCATTCTACCAATTAGCTAACAAATCAAACAAACTCCAAAAATTAATTAACAAAAAATTAAAATTAAATAAATAAAGCCAAAAAAATTTTCAATTTTTCTTTCTGAAAAAAAAAACATATATTAAAAATTAAAATAATTAAAATCCCAATTTTACCCCTACCCAGCACCACCGCTACATATTCCGGTGAGCGACGCCGGAAACCTATTACAAAGACTCACCGCCGGCGATTCACCACCTCCAACATCACCCACCGGCGGAAGAACCCTCCCATCAGCAAAAAGCTCTCTCCCACCGTTCCTCTCCTGATGACCAACCACCATACCCTCCATCTCCACCGCCGTGTCATAAAACGCGCCGTCACCAAACCGCCGCTCCACCTCCAGAAAATCTCCTAACGACGCCGGTCTTGCATCACCTTCCCTACATAGCTGCCACCACCTTCGCCGCCGTTCCGCCGCCACGGCGGCCGGCCTTCTCTTCTTCTTGGATGCAATTCTCTTGGATCCACCGGCGGTTGAATGTGGGTCCCGGTGCTGTGATGGGACTCTGAATGTAATGGCTGGAAAACTCACTCCCATTAGTGTTCCTAATGTTGTGCTTCTATCATGGAAGAATGATCCTGTGGACTATATAATTCAAAAAATACCCAAATCAAAAAAATTAGATTTTTAGATTCATTAGTTAAAAAAGATTCAAAATTTTGATTTTAGAAATTTTGGGGTGTTCAAAAAATCACTATATTGATTGCTTGAAAAATGAAAGAAAAAAAAATCATAAAAATAAATAAAAAGGAAGTTTTTGAGAAATTTGTGTGTGTGTGATTTAGAGTTTGTTGATATTGAATATTAAATTAATAAGTGAAAATTTTGATTCTTGAAATTTTGGGGTGTTAAAAAACAAGACCAAGTTTAATGATGAAACTTGAAAAAATGGAAATTTTTGAGAAATTTGTGTATGTATGAGATAAAGAGTTTGGTGATATATTGAATACTACTATTAGATTAATTAGTGAAAAAAAAAGGTGAAATCTAGATTCTTGATTAAATTTGATTCATTGAAAAGAAGAAAAAAAAACTAAATTTTAGAGAAATTGGTGTGTGTGTGAGGTAGAGTTTGATGAAATTGAAGATTGAAGATTGATACCTCAGTGTCAAGATCAGAGGAAGAAATGGAAGAGATGGAAGGTGAAGAAGGTGGTGGAACCAAATCATTAGCTGGATCTAGCATTGTTGAATTGTGGATTTGTGGTGTGAGAGAGAAAGAGAGGTGGATTTTGGAGGTTTTAGGGGAAAGGGGTTAGTGGGAGTATGAATATATGTGTTGAGTTTGTGGTTTTTTATATGTACTAACTAATCATAGTTTGGGGGAGAATAGATGAGAGAGGAAATGTTTGGGGATTCATGAAAAAGGAATGGACTGTGTTTGAACTTTGAAATTGAAATGATTATATTATTGCTACACAGCTTGTGTCATGAGTGTTTCAACTTTGGGAGGAAGATGATGTGAAGAACTCAAACACAATTATCGAGTCGGTAAGAAATTGACTTATACTCCTTCCGTCTTATAATAACCGAATCATTTACAAAAAAATATTATTCTAAAAAGATTGATCCATTTCACTTTTCAATACAATAGTAATTACTTTTTCTCAATTAAAACTTTAATTAATATCACTTTCACCACTTCCAATTCAATATATTCTACTTTACATTTATGATAAAAAAGAATGCATTAATCCTTAACAAAGGCACTCAAAATCATTTTCTCACTATACACTTTTTCTTAATATGTGTGAAATAAGCAAAAAGTTCAATTATAATGAAACGAAGGGAGTATATTTTAAGAGTGTGTTCAATTCATCTTGTCGACCTAAATATTTTATTGGTCGGTAATTTTTAAGAGTGTGTGTTCAACTCATGTTGTCGATGTAAATATTTTATTGGTCAGTAATCTTTAAAATTTTGAAACGTTAAGGTTTGTTTTGATTCTTTTTTGGTCAAGTAGATTAGAGACTAGGATTCACTTTTTAAAGTGAATAAGTGAAGTGTTTAGAGTTCGAATTACGGGTACAGTTTGTTTTGATTCTAACTTGAGTGTTAGTATTTGGCTTAAATGCTCTTTTGATCCCTTTAGTATTTAATTGATATCACTTTGATCCCTTAACTAAAAAAAAGACCGTTTGAGTACTTTAAGTTTTGTTTTTAGTCTTGTTTTGGTCCCTTCTGTTGGGTTTCCGTTAGGTTTAATAAAAAATGTTAAGTGTGGACACGTGTCACCTTGTCATTGGCTCTGAGAATTAAAATAAATTATTTTTTTACAAAAAAAATAATATTTTTTAATATATTTTTTTTGTAAAAAAATTCCCAGAACCAATGACAAGGTGACACGTGTTAACTATGGGACACGTGCCACTTTGTCATTGGCTTTGGGAATTTGTTTTTAAAATATATATATTTTAAAAAAAATTGTAAAAAATAATTATTTTTTTGTAAAAATAAATCTCAGAGCCAATGACAAGGTGACACGTGTCCAGGAGTTAACTTTATTTTTTAAACCCTAACAGAAAGGACCAAAACGTGACTAAAAAAAACTTAAAGTACTCAAACTGTCTTTTTTTTAGTTAAGGGATCAAAGTGATACCAATTAAATACTTAAAGGACCAAAAGAACATTTAAGCCTTAATATTTTGACTTGAATTATGCGATGTTATACTTATATTTGTTTATCTTAATCTTTTACTTTTTTTTTTTGGAAGGGATCTTGATCTTTTACTTAATTTTATCTTCTATAGCTTACACAAATTTTAAAAATACACACAAATTAAAAGTGAATTTGACATCAAAATTTTGATGTTGTGCGATGATTTCCTTACCATTTCTGCTAACAATTTCTGGTTGAGATTAGATTTCAGCAATATTTGACATCCTCGATTTTGAATTTTATTTTAAAGGAAAAAACCAGCAATCCTTTTTGAAAAATAATGAAAAAAGAATTAGGTAAGATTAAGAAGGCTGAAATTTGGTGATACAAGGTTAATGTAGGTTTTTTTTCCTACTTCTGTGAATAATGTTAATGCAGTTAATTTGATTTTTCCATTTCTACTTGGTTAGTTGAATATAATATAGTTAAATATTGAGTCTTTTAAACATATTTGACTAACAAAAAACAATGACAAGGAATATCTTGAGCCTTGTTTGCTATATATTAAGTTCTTTAATGAAATAAATCATTCAAGTACACAACAATTATTCAAAAATAAAATATCACTATACGACAATTTTTTTAACACCAAGTATACAACAAATATTATAAGGGTACATCTAGATAGAAACACATGTACAAAAGACATCACTGAATTTAATTTACTAATTAAATGATGATAATGATAGATCTAGTCAAAAAATATTACAATGATAGATACTGGCCCTATCTATCACCTAACATTTTTTCCAAAAGGACAAGATTTTATTAAAATATGAGTCTAACACTTGACAATTTACTAAAGCTTTTCTAATAGATTATTTATCCTCCTTTTCTGATAAACTTTTGGTGAATAGAAGGGTGAAAATCTTAGACATTTCACTTGTAGAGTTAGATTAGTTACAAAAGGCCCCTGCTGATAAACTATAGAAGAATACAACTACACCATGTTCAACTAAGTAAAACTATATGAAACACTACAATATGCTTTGAGAATGGCCAAGGAGATAGGTATGAGGGGTTTATGAACGGGTTTGGAGTAAGTAGCGGGTGATAGGCGTTTGGATTTAGCTTCTATGGTCATTTGTGTTGGAGTTTAGGGCTTTCACTCAAGTTTTGGTTTATGCTGGTTTGTGGGGGTTTAACTGTATTTTGGTGGTTTTTTTATTATTGGTGTTGATGGTAGCCCTCGGTGGAATCGTGTCTTTACGGGTGCTTATGATGTAAGGTGTTTGAGTTTAATTTAGGGTGTTCCGCCTATATACAACGTCTTTTGCTTTGTAGTTTATGTCTTGCCAGTCTCTCTTTATCTTGTGCAAAGATTTGGTTATTAATAAATTTTACCGTTAAAGAAATGGCTAAGAAGATCAATTTAATAATACATTCTTGCAGATTAATATCCTTTTAGTTTATAATATAAACCACTATAATATGCTTCAAGTAAATGTTAAAAAAAAAACATCAATGGACGATGGTTAAAAAATAGACTTTGAATCTGAAGGTTTCCTTTTCGAGCCCCGCCAATGCCTTTTTTTTTTTTGAATCAGCAAATTTTATTAAGCTAGGCTCGCACAAGCTGCACAAAACCCGGAATAGGAGGAAAAAGAGTACAAAAAGAACAATAGATTGAAAGGCCCTCACCAACAATGCAAACTCAATAAAAAAAAACCCTAATTTCCTGCTACAAAAACAACAGAGGAACTGAAACTAACACCAATACACAACATAAAAACCAGCACATCTAAACAAAGCTTCCAGACACAAACTGAAACTGCTTCTGCTGCCCAAAAACAACAGGACTACCTGCCAACACAAACACGGAACTGCAGACAGCACTGCCTCAGGAAACAACACTGTCAAACTGCCGCAACACTTGCAGGGTATGGAACAGCACAACTGAAGGCACCAGACAACACAAAGAAAGCCTACCAAAACCTCCCAAACACTTCTGCTGTGCGAAAATAAACGACTGACAAGGAAAAACCACCTACCGTCTTCTGCTCAAACAACAACTTGGATTCCACTTCCACTCGTAGAGAAGGCACAACGACATTTTCAACCTCGCAATGCTCTACCGCCAGGATAGAACTTGAATCTCCTCCACCATGTCGTCAAGGCTAAAGACACTATTATTGAAGATAATATTATTTCTAGCTTTCCAAATAGCCCAAACGGTTGAAAGCCAAATAAGTCTCATACCCCTTTGATGTTCCTTATGATAAGACACCAAACCATTCCAACACTCCCAGTGAGAGAACAAATTCGAGGGAGTTATCAAGCACACCTCTAGCCACTTTTGAATTTGTAGCCAAATTTTCCAAGTTTCCAAACAGTGCAAAAAGAGGTGATTTGTGGATTCTTCCACCATATTACAAAAAACACAATGTGAATTAACACTTGTCGGGATTGCATTTCGCCGGATCAAGTTCGATCTAGTAGGGATACGATTGAGCAAAGCTCTCCAAGAAAAGGCCACCACTTTCGAAGGAGCCGGGCTTTTCCACAATTGGACAAAGACCATCCTATCATCCTCCCCCGTCACCTCTTCTTGTGCCGAAAAAGCCTCCAACTTCTTGTAAATCGAGCTCACTGTAAACACACCACTATCCTCCAACTTCCACCATCACCTATCCTCCCCTAGAGATAACTCAACACCATCAAGCTCGGCCAACAAATTTTCTAGGAGATTTTCCTCCCAAACAAAAAGTCGACGCCTCCAACTAAAGTTCCACTCGGAAATTGTCCCGTCATCGCTCTTCATTGCCGCCACTGTTGCCTCCTTTTGATTTGAAATCGCAAAGAGTCTAGGAAATTTCGACCTTAAAGTCTCACCCCCCCCCCCCCTCCAAAAGGAAGTTTTATGGCCATCCCTTACTCTTCTCATAACTTCAACATTGAGAAGTATATGTAGGCCACTCTCCACCACCCCCCTCTCTAATATCGAAGATTGTCTCACCATATTTTTCTCTCAAAACCTCCTTCCAAAGCACTTCCCCCCCTTGAATAATTCGCCGTCTCCATTTAGCCAAAAGACTTAACTTAACCAACCTAATATCTCTAATGCCAAGGCCCCCCAAAATTTTCGGTTGGCACACCTTGCTCCATCTCACCCAACTAATTTTCTTCCCACCTTCCACCCCTCCCCAAAGGAACTCCCTTTGAATCCTCACCAACCTCCCCCACACCTTCACCGACATTCTCAAAAAAGAGAGATAAAAGATCGGAATGGCATTAATCACCGAATTTAGAAGAACAATTCTACCACCGAAACTCAAGAACTTATTCCCCCAAGAATTCAACCTTTTCGTTACATGCTCCAATAGAGGTTCCCAAGTAGACAAACTTCTAGGATTTGCCCCTATCGGAAGGCCCAAATATTTGAAAGGGAAATTGGTTTCACTACAACCTAAAAAATTACACGCCATATCCATAAAGTCTCTTCGGACATTAATCCCAATCAAGCCACTTTTAAGAAAATTCACCTTCAAGCCTGAGCCATTTGGAAACCTTGCAGCAAAGCTTTCAAAGTCCAAAGATTATCCACCGTCGCCTTACCAAAACAAATTGTATCGTCCGCATATTGTAGGTGAGATATAACCATTCCTTCCCTCCTAAACCGGAATCCTTCAAACAAATTAAGTCTAACCGCGTTCCTCATCAAACGACCAAAACCTTCAGCCACCATTAAAAACAAGAAAGGTGCCAACGGATCCCCTTGCTTAAGCCCACGTTGGATATTGAGCTCCTCCGTCGGACTCCCATTAACATGAATCGACATTGTACCTCCAAAAACACACGCTTTCATCCAAGCCACCCCCTTCTCACCGAAACCTAAGCGCTTCATCATATACTCCAAAAAACCCCAATCCACGGAATCATAAGCTTTCTCAAAATCCACTTTAAGAACTAGGCATTTACTCTTGGTTTTCTTCGCAAAATCAACCAATTCATTCGCCACAAGAACACCATCCACCAAATTCCTCCCCTTGATGAACGCCGATTGGGACTTAGATATAATAGAATCCATAACACTAGCCAACCTCTTGGTCAAAACCTTAGCAAGAAGCTTGTAGAGACACCCAAGCAAAGAAATAGGCCGGAAATCTTTCAAGGTCATCGGAGAAGACACCTTCGGAATAAGAGTCACAAAGTAGGCAAGTAAAGATTTTGGAATCACCTCATTTGCATGGAATTGATCGAACATGATCCTCACCTCGTCCTTCAATAAAGGCCAAAACTTCTTAATGAAAGCAAAATTGAACCCATCCGACCCCGGGCTTTTATTCCCATCACTTAACTTCACCACCTCCTCAATCTCCTCTCCCATGAAAGGTGTAATTAAAATTTGCTCATCCGTCAACATATCAAAAGGTACTTCATCCAACGTTGGCCGTACACTTCCATCTGTCATCACTTGCGAAGTAAAATATTCTACCACCACCCTTCTAACCTCCACCGGTGCTTGGAACCATTCATCATTAACCTTCAAGGCCTTCACCGCATTCCCCTTCGATCTAGCCTTTACATTATTGTGGAAAAAACTAGTGTTAGCATCTCCCTCCTTTAGCCACTTTACTCTAGACCTTTGAAACAAAAGCGAGTCTTTAGCCTTTAACAAAGACCAAAGGGTAATGAATTTCTCCTTCCGGATTCTAACATCTTCCTCATTCAACTGGGTCGCCTCACCCTTCACATCAAGCTCTTCAATATCCTCCATAAGAGTAGTTATTCTCGTATCCATCCTCCCATATTCCTCCTTATTCCAATCTCTAAGCCTCCCTTTTAGCACCTTCAATTTTTCTTTCAACACAAAACCCATCCAACCTCTCAAATTATGCGAATTCCAAGAATCCTCCACCACCTCGTTGATTTTCCGGTTTTCCAACCAATAATTGTTGAAACGAAACAGTTTTGGCCCCCAGACCCACCCTTCAACTTTCAACACCAACGGGCAATGGTCTGATACATCTCTAGGGAGAACCCATAACATTGTCAACCCCTAATATCTATTCCAATCATCGGAAATAAGAACTCTATCTATTCGACTCATCGCTATACCATTCGCATGATACCAAGTAAACATCCTTCCTAACACATGGTGGTCTTCCAACTCTACGTCCCTCACAAACCTTTGATATAAATTCATATCCAAAATTTGGCTAGGCGACGCGACATCATTAACACCTCTTCTCTCACCCCTCCCTCCAACCGCATTGAAATCGCCCAAAATACACCACCCAGCTTGGCCTAGATTATTCCTTGCAAGTATCAACCTTTCCCACAATCTCCGTTTCGACTCCAAATCGCACTTAGCGTAAACATTTATAATAACACATCTCCGACGAAGAATTCCCCACTCCAAAGAAACACCCACAAATCCTTCACCGGGAAAAGTGTAATTCAAACTAGCCAAAGATTTCCTCCAAATTGATAAAATTCCTCCGCTATTTCCTTCCGAAGGTAAGAACGCCCAATCGCAATCGACACTACCCCAAAATCTTTGACATAATCTAGTATTAATAACCTCCATCTTTGTTTCTTGAATGGCCAAGAAATCTACCTTATGATCTCTAACTAACTCTTTAATTTTATTCTTTTTCTGCCTCCCTCCCAAACCCCTTACATTAAAAGTAAGGACTATCATTGACAACCTTCCATACTCCCTCCAGCCTTCAAAAGGCTCTGTTCAACTTGCTCAAGCTTTGCCTCAATCGGCTTCTTAGTATCTTCAGGTAAATTAAAAGTCAAACCCATTTTCTCTCGGATACCAAATAGTTTAGAGTTTTGGACATCCACAACCGGGTCCACCTGTTGACTAGTACTCAAGGTTTGTTTACCCTTCACACCTTTGCATGAATTTATAAGTCTAACACCAGAATTAATAGCAGGAGGAATCAAAAGACTCCCCCCTTCCCCCACCTCTATGCATTCAGCCCTTTCATCCACTCCCACCACCTCCTTAGGCTGACTGTGTGCCACCCTACTATTTTGTGTATTTGTGGACATTGATTGCTGCTGCTCCTCTTTAAAATATCATTTTCGAGAGCCACCCTTTTTGTCTAAAGTAGTGACCTCCAAAGGCCGCCTCTTGGGCTTACCTCCAACCGCCTTCTCATCAGCTTTACCCTTCCTTCTTCTTTGTCTTTGTTTCTGTTGAGCCCTTAACAGCTTTTCTGATTCCTCCTGAAGTGCCCCAAATGAATCACTAAACTTTGAAAAGTCAAAGTCCTCTGACCTGAAGTAAACATGTTTATTCGCTTTCTGCACCCCCTCCAAACATAAACTAGTCCCAGAAAATAAATTAGAAGAACTAGCTTTATTTTGAGGCCCAAAAAAAGGAACAGGACCCGACCCAATTGGTGAGAGAACCGGCCCAGACTCCCAAACACCTTCCAGTCGGGTTTGTTCATATTTTGTATCCAGCCCATTATTCTCCTCTCCCTGTGAGACAGCTGGAAGCGCTGTCAGGGGCTCCACCAATAACCCAGGCGCGTGAGGAGCATCCATCAAGGGACCAACAAAAGCTTCAGACCCCACTCTCTCCCCATTCCGCTGCAGCATTCTGATCTCTCCATCCCCCTCTTCCACGTGTTCAGATATAGGTGGCTGATTCAAATTATCCTCCTCAAATGCAATGACAATCTTTTGAGATCCCAAAAGGTGAGGTTATAAACCTTCCTCTTGTCTCATCTGTTCATTGGTTGGAGATAACCTAGGACTGACCACTTCTATCCCTAGGTTAGCAAGGTTGACTTCTGCAGGGCTAACATCATCTTCTTCATCTGAGTGGACCCCCATCTCTGTTCCCACCACCTCTTCATCACCAGAACCGCCGCTTCCATCAGAACTCCTCCCGTCTCCCGCCCTGTCCTCCGTCGCCGGTGTAGACACCTCCACACCAGCATCTTCCACCACAAACAAACAATAATCCGCCCCCATCACCTTGATGTGAATCTGCTCACTTATCCAGCCAAGCCTATCCGTACAAACTTTGACTCTTGCAAAATCCAATCTTTGTCTGGTGTTGGTTGCTTCATCATAATCTAGAAACACTCCAAACAATGAACCCACCTTCATGAAAGATTCTTCATCCCACACATGAATTGGTAGACCAAAGATTTTCACCCACACTAATCTCCCTTTTGCCACCAGGTTTGGAGCCCATACCTTCACCTCCTTGAAATGTGCCTCCCACTAAGGCTTGTGGTTGACAGCTGCCCTCGTGATTTCCCCTTTAACATCAGATTGTAGCAGCATCATCTCACCACCCATAGGAGTAACCTTGATATTATTCAACCCTTTCAGTATCAGCCCCTGTTGGAGAAAAG
>Ga0315913_1000450_pt1 | contig 36318 bp, 21 predicted proteins | sample MpolsnodulesMG_FD_207736 | JGI IMG/M metagenome (GOLD analysis project Ga0315913, IMG submission 207736) | Medicago polymorpha root nodule microbial communities from Los Angeles, California, United States - small nodules | ecosystem: Host-associated > Plants > Roots > Nodule | place: USA...
ATCAGATATTTAAGCATAAATGGTATAAATACACTCAAATGGTAGCTTTTCCTTAGATAACTTGCAGAACAAGTCACTAAAATGCCTAGATTAACACATAAAATATGTTACTTTTGAGCACTTATCACTCACGCTAGTTTAGCCGGTGTTCAAAACTCAAGAACACGTTTTTTGGACTTTGATCAGTTGTTCAACCTTGATTTTATTGATTTTTTATATGTTTTTTTTACAGTTTTTTGACTGCATTTAGTGCATATAAAACCTATGCAAGCATTCCCCATATAAATACCACTTTAAACCTTCACCATTTCCTCACATGCTCTCCTTCTTCTGCTCACTCTTTCACCTTTATAGTTTTTGTTTTTTTTAGCTTTTTTGGGGGATAATTTAGGGGTAAAAAAGGGTCAAGGGAGGGGGGGAAATAGGCCAACCGACTTGGGGCACAAAGAGGTCAACCCTTGGGGTAAAAGTAAATTTGCTTCTTTTTACCCCAAAAACTTTTTACAACTTTTTACCGTGGATAAAAAGACTCTTTCTTGGGGTATAAAGAGAACCAAATTTAGATTTACCCCGCAGGGATGATGTCTTTTTGCCCCAAGATGATTTGTCTCTTTTGCCACCAACCTTGATCCTCTGTTACCCCAAAGTTGGTCTATTTTTACCTCAAAGAAGCAGATTTACTTTGTTCCAATTAAATGTATCAAATTATGTAATTGCATCAAAGTATTAATAAAATGAGGTTTTACATGTATTATTCATGTTCATTTCTTCCTTTTTTTATTTATATTATGATTTTGTCATCTAAATAACGTTGTTGAGAATTTATATTACCATTTATATTAACATTTATATTATTTATATTACCATTTAAATAAATTCGAAAAAAAGTTGCATACTATGAAACGTGAGTTAACTCACGCTACAATATTTTTAAATTGACACTAACGTGAGTTGACTCACGCAATGTGTCTTAACTCACGTAAAATTAACACTGACGTATGTTAAGTCACGCAGAGATATTTTGGTTATTTCACTTGAAAATGAGCAAAAATATTTGGGTAAAGAGCAGTTCTCTTATATTATTACCCCTCAACCTTATCAAACAGATAGTACTATTTTTGGTCATCTACCACAGAAAAAACCTTGGCTCTCTAATCCACTTCATCAACTTGTAATTATTATATGCTACTACAATTACTTTGTAAAATTGGTATGATGATGTCGTGTGCTTTAATTTTTCAAAACCATTTGCTAGTAATTTTTTAAACAATGCTCGATTTTGAAATTATAATTGCATTTTTTTTTCTTCCGGTTATTCATCAATTACTGGTATTTTGTTTTTAGTAAAAAAAAAAATCATTTTCAATTTCCAATGTTCTCTTAGAAATAAATAATCAAACTTCTACCGTTTTAGTTTTGTGGGCTACTTGTTTAAGATATTTGATGGAAACTTGTGATTTCATATCTCATATTGAGTGACTTGTGATTTTTATTTAAAATGTTGAGTTGTGTTATATCGAGCACTAACACTTTAAATTAAAGATGTGTTTTGTGTTCGAAACAGACACATACAATTACGTTTAATCATCTTTATTTTATTAAATACCGTCAGTGTCTACGTGACAATGTCATTGTTGTGTCTAATGTCTATGTATGAGTCAGATTGTGTTAGCTCTTATCCTAAAAACATATATGCTCATATATGGAATGAAATGAGAATATATAATCAAAACTTATATTTTCCTCATAACATCAATTACAAATAGAATTACAACATCTAGTATCAATTTAATCAATAGGGTTTGTGACACTATCAGATGGCATATGTTTTTGAAATCACATTTCCATCTTTTCTAAACCCAATTTTATCTCTAAATAAAAGGAAAATGAAACAGAACAAAGGAGAAAAAAATCCCCAATGTAGGGAAACAAACAATGAACTTGAAAACTAAATAAAATTACAAATTTTCATAATTTGGATTATCCTAACACAAAGGAAGGTCCTCAGGAGGAGCTTCTATGGATTCCAATAGCCCTTCTCCATCCTCTACCAAGAACACTGTGGCCAAACCCCATCCAATGTGAACATCCAAGTGACAATGCATAATCCAAACACCTACATACATAACAACAACCAATTACATAAGATCAAACATTGGATAATTGATTATGTTTTTTTTTCTGTCTTCATTATACCAAAGTCTTATATCGCGGCCGTGTAGCGATACTCAGTACTGCAGAGAATCGCAGTCAAATGAAATTGATGTGGCCTCGATTATGGTCACAGAAATATAAAAAACAATGATGTCGCGATCCATATCCTGTTTGTGAAACTTTAATGTAAAAATTAAGGTTAAATATGTTTTTAACCCCTATAAAATTTACAATTTTTCTAGTTTAATCTTTTTGAAAATTGTCCACTTTTAGTACTTATTTTGATTTTATTGGGACTAAATACAGGACTAAAAGTACTCCATTTTGTAAAAATTAATAAAAATAGGGACTAACTTTGAATAAAATTAATGTAGGAATTAAACTTAAAAATTCATAATTTCATAGACTGAAAACATGAATAACCCTAGCTATATTTTTATACAATGCAAAGTTGGAATTGAGCTAATGTTACCTGGATTGTCAGCAACAAATCTGATAACTGCCCAACCATTAACAGGTACAGCAACAGTGTTCCTCATAGGTGGATCAACGAGGTTAAATTTTGAAGCATCTTTGTTAGGGTCAAAATTTCCAAATCCCTCAGCAACAATATAGAAATCATATCCATGAAGATGAATAGGGTGATTCTCAGGAGTAACAATACTAGTATCTTGCAAAACAACCTGAACCCTTGATCCAAATCTCAACTTAGTAACTTTAGTCCCTTGAATCGGTTGCCACAACGACCGACTCACATTACCGGTGTAATCAAATTTCACGGGAGGTTTCGTGGGAAAATCTGTTGTAAAAACACCTTGTACACCAAGTTTATGAGCCTGCAGGATTGAAAAATTGCTAGGAAGTACAAAAGACACATTGTTCATGCTAGAAGTGAACCGCGTCCCGTTCGGTCCTTGACATTGATTTGCATTGAAATTTGATGGACAATTGTTGAGTCCTAATCCAATAGTGAAGAAAAGATCTTCATCAATTTCATTAGGAACTTCAACATTCCTTAAACTTCTAAAGCTTTTACTAAATGATGTAACTGTGTTTGTGTCATTGTAAGCAGGTAATGTAGGCATGATTGGTTTGATATTTACACTCCCCTTTGCAGGACAAGGTGATGATTTGTATTCAAGAATGGCAGTGGTTGTTGTGTTATCGAACGCAGCATTTTGAGCCGATTGGTAAGCGCGTCCGGCGATGTAGTATCTTGATGGTGGTTGGTCACCTTGGATGATTACATCAGTGGTTTGGCCAGGTCCTAACATGAGGACATTGGTTGTGAATGGTTTGACATAGGAAGCATCAGCACCTACTACTGTTAGTTTGTGATTTGCAATTGTGAAGAAAAGAGGTTGATTTAGTGCAGCATTGATTACTCTTATGAGGTTTGTTTCTCCTGAATCAATTGGAACAATTGTTGTGCCTGCATTGCCAATGATCATATGTCAAATAATGGAAAAAAGTTTAGTCATGGTCATATATCATGAAGATTTTAATTTATAAGCAATAATAACACATTCAATCACATTTCACTATATAGATATTAGTATGTGTAATCCATGTCCTCGTGATCTTAGCTGAATTGGTAGGGATAAAGCATAATACATGCAAGGTCACTTCGGCCATCACAAAAAAAAAGTATGTGCAATTCAGGAAATAAAATATTTGACTATAGCATATTTCGAATATATATTTTATAAAAAATCTTATATGTGACATGTTGATAATGAGTTCACTAAAAAAACTACTCAAAATTCAAAAAGAAGAGAAAATAATCAAACCTTTGCTAGAGCACTTGTAAAGATCACCAGGTTGACCATTAATAGTGTATGCATCAGATATATTTGGAGCTGCTCCTGTTTGTGTGGCTTGTCTCACAACATCAATAGGGTTTGCATCCCACCATTCCCCTAATTAACAATAATCATCATCATTATTTTCACCGCTAAACTATCTCCATCATGAACATAATCTTTGTCTAAAAAGAAAAGGACAGACATATCTCATAATTTCATTTTCTTTATGATTTCATATCAATCACATCATTAATCACCAAATTGAAAAAAAAATCTAAGTCGCACATTTAATAAAGATAAGAATTAAAATAAGTTTGTAAAGAGTGACACTCTTCACTTTACAAATCGATGTTATACGTATCAGTTATATCAGATATAAAAATGTTAGATGTCAAATAAAATCATCATTACCTAGAAGAATGGGTGTTTCACGCTTTGGCTTAGTGAAAGGATAAGCATCTCCTTCCTTTGGGTGAATGATTAGAGCTCCATAAACTGTGGCTCTAAGCCATGAACTATGAGCATGCCACCAAAGTGTACCTTCTTGTCCATTAATGGTGAATCTATAGGTGTAACTTTCTCCGGGACGAATAGGACATTGAGTCACAAATTCTGGCCCATCAGCCCACCCTGTTCTGATTTGTCTAACCCCATGCCTAAACAAACACAAGATTCAAAATGCAATAAAATTAAGCCATCAATTATTTGCTTATATGTGATCCTTTATAGCATGCATGCAAAACATACCATAAAGATCTTAAATTGTGGATGTAAATAATCTTGACTTTTTTTGAAAAAATATGCAGCTCAAATTGCATACCCTACTACACAAATACTATCAAGGAAGGTGTAAGAAAACAAAAACGGAAATTTCAAGAATCAAGAGCAAAAAAGGAATGTCACACTACATGGTCAATCAAATTTCGTTTGTCTCTATTCATGTGTAATTAATCATTGATATATATTAAAAACTTATCTTCACTCATTCATTCACAATCATCATGAATAATATATTGTCCTATATGCTAATGGCAATATAATTAAAATGAGCTTGCAATCAATTCTTAGTACAAGTGTGAAGAAAAATATGAAAAGTGTTTGCTTGTGGGTAAAGTGATCTAGTACTATTTTTTATTTATTTTTAAATAAGCAAAGTAAGCTACTAAGTTCTAGCTAGCTTGATATTTTACCAATGAATGGTGACATTGTAACGAGCTTTGTTAATGACTTTGACAACCAAAGTATCTCCATTATTAATTTCCAAAGTTGGACCAGGAAATTGTCCATTTACAGTGATGCTCATTTGTGTGTTGCACAGCCTCTTCACTGGAGTTGCTTGTACCTTTCACATTAATAAACATGCCAATTAATTATAATTAATCTCCCAAAGGTTAAATTAACCACTAAAAATAAAAAGGGCTTTAAAAAAAATAAAAAAAACTTACGACAAACTCGTGCTCATGAACTTTGGCACTAGCTAAAGAAGCCAAGAGAAGAAAAATTGCTAAGAAGAAGGTGTTGAAAGCTTCCATTGTTTAGAGTAGTAAACAATACAATCAAAACAATGTGTGTGAATGAAGGTTAAGTTTCAAATTGCAATGGAAGTAAGAGTGGGAGAGAATGGTTTTTATAGTGAAGATTAGAGTCTTTAAGGTTGGCGGATTTGGTAGTAATACGGCTATAAGTTGTATTTTCATCAAGAAACTTAGTTCAACCCTATAAAAGTTGTTGCACCAGATAGTTAATTATTTTCATCAACGTTTGCTTCTATCTCAAGTCTTTGTTTAGCTAGAGGTTGAATTTTCAAAAAAGGGTGATTATTTTGAGACTTTGTCAAGGGAATATGACTTTGTTTTAATTTACCTTTTCTCATCTCCTTTTCCATGACATTTGAAAATTAATAGGTACTAGAATTAAAAGCAAAAGATAAAGGTTTTTATCTTTGTGGAGATATTTACATATTTAGAATTTAATAACTATATGCTAAACAAGTTTTACAATTAAGTTCAAATATGTTTTTACTTTTTGATTGTAACCGTTGTGCTGTAATTTTATTATTGGCACATCTTGTAATTTAAATAGGTTTGTTGATATATTTTTTGGCTTATTCAACAAAAATAAAATTTATTAATAAAAATAGTGAAAATTTGAAAATTGAAAAAACATGTTTCTTCATGGTAATTGTGTTTGTGTGGGCATACGAAGAAATAATATGCTTATTTACATAGCTAATGTTTAATAAACTCAAATATTTAATTCGAAAGCAAAAAGAGTGCAAACTAATTTTGCGTTACTCCAATTAGACTTTTTATTTGGTTCGGTGGTTGTAGAAAATAAAGTGCTTAAAAAGAATGGTAATGGTTTGATGAAAAAGTAAGACCAATAAAAAATAAGTGTGCTATTATAAAACAAAGAACATGTTACAAAAAAAAATAGTTATAGAAAAAACAGAGAGCCTTTCATTAAACTAATAATTAAACAAACAAATCCCTTCCTTTTTCACCAATAAAATTATCACTTCTTAAACATGACAATGATCTATATACTTATTAACTTCAGCCGTTAAAGAGTTGAAACATTGAAAAAGTTTAAAAAAGAGATCTAGGGTTCGATCACAACTGCTAATATTTTCCACTTCCCTTTAACAATATACCAACAACTAACATTTGTCTATAGAGAAAATACTTCCTGATAAAAAAAAATCTATATAGTTAACCAAGTTTAAGGTTTGAGTGTTTTTCTTAAGGGATGTATATATTAGCCTTATTTTCTTTTAGGATACCCTCCCCCCTGTTTTATTATTATATAAAAATATGAAAAAGTGTAGCCAATTAATAAAATATTGTCAAGCATTTGGTGCTTAGCAAATAAATTAGTGTTGAATTGAAGTGATTTGATTGGGTCCAACAAGAATTTAGTTAGAGATACTTATGAAAAATGTGACATAGAGTATTAAATTAGGTGGCCTGTCTCCACACATTTCAAACATGGATGATCAACAGCAAACAATAACACCCAGAAAGACCAGTTATTCTCATAGATACGTAATTTGACAGTTTGACAAATATAAGGATATCTACCTAGGCAACATATATAATATTCAACTAAAAATGTCACAGCTGACGATTTTTCCTGCCATATCTTTGTTTTGTTTTTTAAGGAAGTTTTTATTGAATCCTTTGAGGTTTCTATAAACGATACTAATATCACTCTAGTTTTCAAAATGCATTTATCTCCTCGTACTAATTAAAATAACCACCATGCTTAAACATTTTTTTCGTCATACTTAGGATTTTTATCCTTTATTTAGAAAGAAAGACATTAGTCTTCATGAACTTAGTTCAGTTGGTAAGAAGACAATGCATAATATATTTGAGGTACGGGGTTCGAACCCTAGCCACCACAAAAAAAAAGACATTAGAATGCACACATCGGTTGTACTACTAGAAAGTAGAAACATAACCATACATTTTAAATCGCATCATATAGCGAACGTGAGACATAAGTGTGGCGAAAGAATGTCTAACACAATTTTTCTAATGAGTATATGCGAGATGAATATTTTTTAAAACCTAGAGGAACTACAAGTGTCATCTAAAGACATCTTAACGGGACTGATCAATGCAATTTTCCCTTTTTTTTTTACAAGAGTATCCAATGTGTACATTTTTTTCCCTTCACATGAAATGACAAGCAATTCAATATCCATGCAAAGTTATTAGTTGTACTACTTTTCATTTCTTTAGCTCTTATGAAATTTAAAATACATGATGAAAAAAAAAATTAGAAATCGATCGCAAGTACATGTGGTGCTAGAGCTAACAAAAGATGTATTTGACTTTCATTGATGATTATATAATATAGCTTTATATATACTAATCAATTTAGCTCCTCTCTAAACCCTTGTGATGATGAGGATCTTCTATATATCGACATTGGAAAAGACATAGAAACAAACTCTTGGACAAGTCTATTTTAGTATCCAATGTAATATGAATGAGTACAATTTGTCTATAATCTTAAATCACAAGGAACATGAAATGTGTTGCTTTACTACCTTTATTGGAAGGTCTTTTTCTAATACTAGTACAATAAATTAATGATTTTTTGCTCTTAAGAAAATCTAGCTAGCCAAGTATATCCAAAAAAACTATATTGTTTTGTCACAAAACCGTTAGATTTTAGATATTGAGAATAAAACCGTGTCAAAAATGAAGGTGAGTGTGACAAATATCAACACAAGATAGAGACATACAAAGGTTGTTAATGACTTAATGACTTTATCATCATATTCTTAAGAATGAAAAATACTTCAAAAGTCTTCATATAAAAAAAGTGAGAAAGTTGAAAATTGACATAAGAACAGAAAAAGAAACTCAATTCCTTGTCAAATTTTGCTGGTGCTTGGTCTTTCTATTAAGAACTTTTCATTTTAATTTTCTGGTATAGTAATTATTTCTAATCTTTTGGTTTGTTATAGTCTTGGCTTTTTTGATTTCTTGGGTTTTCATTGTCATGGTTAGTTAAAAGTGGGTGCGAACTTTGGCAATTTTAAATCCACCGTCAACGTTTTGTCAAACCAATATAATTAGAGTGATCCAATCCAATTAAACTACTAATCCAACGATTTTTTATGTTGAATTTATTGCTAATGTTGAAATGGGTCTATCTTAAATACCACGTTCAAATGATTTCGTATAAAGTTCACATGTTACACTCAATTGCTCATCAAAATTGTTATGATGCCATATGCTCCTTCCTTTCCCTATCTACAAATATTAAAATTACTTAAATTAAATGGTTCATGATCAATAAGTAAAACACTTCAAATTCTCAACATACTTTATGTTATGAAACATGACATCCATGGAAGGAAGAAGAGAAAAGTAACAAACTCTTTATATTGATGAAAATAGAATATCACAAATGAGTGAAAAGTATCCCATTAATAGGTGGTTACAAGTTATTTATACTAATGTCTACTAAGACTAATATGAAACTAATCTATATCTCCAATACTTTAAGCATATTTTTCAATTGTGTTTTTTAAAGTGTTTCTTTTTTAATTCGTAGAAGTTAAGTATTTTTTATAATTTTTTTTGAATAGAAATGCTAGTTGTCTCTTATTTTTTGCTCACGATAGCATCACGATATGAGAAATTAAATGCAGTAATGACCCCCCCCTTTTTTTCCACCCATGTTTTCCTCGAAATTGCTAGATCTAACTCTTGCTATTTGTTCGTGATCTCTTCATGTGGATTTTGTTCACTATGTATAACAATTCTCTTTTTTGAAAATATAGATAAAACTTGTGGTTATCAACTGAATGAATACATCCACGGATATAGGGTAGAGGCGAGGTGAATTTATTTATATGTAAATTCTAGCACATTTTTTTTTCCAAGTTGACACATCACATTATGTGTATTTAGGTGGATTCTAAAAGAGAGCTTGAATAAACTTGATTTTGTAAAATTAATTTCTTTATATTTGAATTTCAAGATTGGTTTATTCTTTCAAAAAAAAAAAAAGTGAATTGGTTTATGTTTAAATGCTTTTACTTTAAAATCAAGTTTGATATAATATTTTCCTTCAAAAAAGATTGATATAATACTTATAATGAATTTTTAAACCTTATGCTATGTCTATGGCAATGAAGAATTGGAGGGTGATGAGAGAAGGGAACAGAAGGGAGTCATCATACACATTGTCAAATATCATGCCTATGGAAGACAACATTATTTTATTAAAAATTCTAAAGGATTTTAAAAGACTTTTTAATTATGAAAAAATCTTGTGGTATTCAATCAAGACTATTTGCAATTTAAAAAAAGTCTTGTGGTATTCAATCAAGACTCTTTGTCATTTTAAAAAAGTTTTCATCACTTGAAAAAAGTCTCATGGTATTCAAAATCATTCAAATTTCGATGGATTGTTCGATAAATTGGATTTTGATGGATTTTGTAGGATTTTCTAGTGAAATTGTAACAAGAAAAAGTCTTTCATGAAGACATGAGATTTCTTGGGATTGTTTTTATCTTAAAAGTTTACTGTCTCTTTTTATCCCCTCTCTCTCTCTCCTCCTCCTCCTCTCTCTCCCTTGTCTCTTCGTCTCTCTCTCTCACTCACTCTCTCCTCTCTTCCCCCTCTCTCTATCTCTAAAAAAATAAAATAAAAAATAAGAGTCTGCATTGAGAATATTATGATAGAGAGTGTATTGTAATCATTTTTTTTCAATGAGTCCTTAAAATTCATAAAATCTTTTGAAATCTTATAAATCCATAAAATCTTTTAAAATCTTATAATGTAAATCCATTGAAATCCAAATTGAAAATCCTGATAGTCTTTTAAAATCATGAAAGTCATCAAAATCCTACAAAATCTTTTAAAATCTTTGAGACTTTTTTAAACAAAAATTATCCTTTAAAATCCTAATCCAATACACCCCCTAAATTAGAATGCACATTTACGATAGATCAACAACACTACCTTTTCTATGAACCCTAGACACATTGAAATGGAACAACGATCTTCTGATCGCTTACACTAGCAATTCTTTTCTCCTGCACAATGGCAAATGTTTCAAGTCTCTTGTCTCAACTTTTTCTCATTTTTAATAGGGTTAATTAAGTTTTTAGTCCCTATAAATATACACAGTTTTGTTTTTAGTCCCTACAAAATAAAATCATACTTTTTAGTCCCTATAAAATTTTCCATCAGCACTTTTAGTCCCTGTAAAAAATTTTCAGCAACAGTTTTCGTCCCTAAAAGACTTAAGGAAAATGTCACAAGGACCAAAAAATGTGATTTTATTTTATAGGGATTAAAAACAAAACTGTGAATATTTATAAGGATTAAAAACTTAATTAACTCTTTTTAATATAACACATGATTGGTGAGCAAAACTTTTAATTGTGGAGAAAGGATAATCCAACATATCTATCCGGCTGTAGTAGTACTATAACTTGTAACATTAATCCAACTCGGAATAGTCGAATCCGGTCAGCATTCTCCAAATCCTCAAAACAATGCCACCAATTTTGTCTTTAACTAAAATTTCATTACTTTGGCTTCCACGTCAAACAAGCTTCGTAACTTACAACTCCTGAACGTGACACATAGACTCAAAAACGCGCTTCTCAGCTTATTATGTGTCACCCATGTGATTATTATCCAAACAACTTTCCCGTTTCCGAGTTAACTCAACAAAAATTCTAACTCACTCCGAGTTTCATCTTCTTCTTCACCATGAATAATCCATAATCCAAAACCTCTTAGAATCGATTCTCGAAACTAAAATGATGAACCAAGATCACGTTCTTCGCGCTTCCCAAGACGATGAAATGGAGTCATTAGTCCTCCACGACGACACCGACAACGTCGCCGATAGCTCCTCCGGCAACGTTCAACAACCGCCTCAAAGTCCTAAATCACCGTTCAATTCATTCCTCGATCCTCCTTCTTACGCGGAAGCAATCTTCACTTCATTCGATTCCAACGGTCACGATCAAACCCTAGAAAACTCGACTCGAACCGGATCCGGATCGGGAACCGAATCCGATTCGATTCAGATTTCCGTTTCTGATCCTCAAGAGGAGCAAGAGGTAACGAACTCGCTTGTTCCAGGTGGAAGTAGTTATCATACGTATCTGATCACGACGAGGACTGGAAAATCAGAGTTTGGTGTAAGGAGGAGGTTTCGGGAGGTTGTTACGTTGTCGGAACGGTTATCGGAGGTTTATCGTGGTTATGTGATTCCGGTGAGGCCGGAGAAAAGTTCGGTAGAGAGGAAGGTAATGTTAGAATTAGTTTATCTTATTTGCAAATTTGTCAGTGTATGTTTGATTCTGCGATGACACGAATTGATTTTGTGTTAATTGATTATGTAAAATTGAGTCTAACTTAAAGTTAGTTGAAGTTCAAGTGATTCGTGTTTGGATACATTCATGTAGAAGTAAGTTGAAATCTAAATTTATGTGTAAAAATCAATTCTAGAATAAAAAAAGGTAAATCCTAGCTTCGAGTAGAATCAATTATCAATTTTGGCCCCTCTAGAAATGGAACCAAACATACACTTGGATTAGTTGCAAGTTAGTTAGATTAGTTTCTAGTTGGTTGTAATAAAGTGCATCCCACATTAATTGTAATTAACAATTTTTTTTTAACAAATTTTACTTCCACTTTTCTCTCTTCCGTGCTTAATATCAATATTTTGCATATTCTATCAGGTGATGCAGAAGGAGGAGTTTGTGGAGCAAAGGAGATTAGCTTTGGAGAAGTATCTGAGGAAATTAGGGTTGCATCCTGTGATTGGGAAGAGTGAGGAGTTGAGGGTGTTTTTGCAGGTTCAAGGGAAGTTGCCGTTGATGAGGACGACGGATGTGGCGTCAAGGATGCTTGATGGGGCGGTGAGGCTGCCTCGGCAGCTGTTTGGGGCGGAGAGTGGGGTTGTTGATTTGAATGATGTGGCTCAGCCGGCGAAGAGTGGAAGGGATTTGCTTAGGATTTTCAAGGAGTTGAAACAATCTGTTAGTAATGATTGGGGGGGTGCTAAGCCATTGGTTGTTGAAGAAGATAAGGAGTTTATGGAGAAGAAGGATAAGTTGATGGAGTTTGAACAACAACTTAGCAATGTTTCTCAGCAGGTAGTGATAATGTGATATCTGATTAGTTTCTCTGATATCTGATTTTGTTTACGAAAAGGAACATGATGTTAGTAAAATGTAGATTCATTGTGGATATATTCTAGATATCCCTTGTGTCCTCTTAGTGCATGTTAGGAAGTTCATTGAAGACATCTCAAGCATGATGCATTAAATTCAAAGTAGGTTTGAAGTTAGGGTTTTAGAAAAAGGTTCATAACCACAATATGGGTTTGATATCTCAGTGACCGCAATGTGATGTTAGTTAAAAGTAGGACTCATTGTGGATATATTCTAGATATCCCTTGTGTCCTCTTAGTGTGGGTTTGGAAATTCATTTAAGATATCTCAAACATAATGCGTTAGCTCCAAAGTTAATTTGAGGTTAGGATTTCCAAAAAAGAATTGCGTTTGCATGGTTTTTATTAATATCTCCGCGACTGCAATGTGACCATACTTGGGTCATATCTGAATTTTAACGCGACTCTCTTCAATACCAATGATCATTTAAAATCTTGTTTGTGGTGTAATCAAGTATTAGGTCGCAGCATTTCCAACTTTTTCTCCAAGTCTTTCGTCTAGCTGAGTTTCTTTACTAAACATGATATAATAGTCGGTTGATTGAAAAACATAATTGTTCTAGTGTCATTGTGTTTTATGGACTATTATTTAATTTTAAACTATTCTCCTTTGAAGAATTGCATTACCATTTTTTGTCACGTGGAATTGAATGAATTATTTTGGAATGGTGTTGATATTTTACTTCTTTGATTGCTAGGGTTGATTTTGTTTGTTCATCGGCATTTACTTGTTGCAGGCTGAATCCCTTGTCAAGTTTCAGCAAGACATGGGTGAAACAATGGGTGAGCTAGGGTTGGCTTTTGTGAAACTTACTAAATTTGAGACAGAAGAAGCTGAATTCGAATCTCAGAGAGTAAGGGCTGCTGACATGAAAAATGTAGCAACTGCAGCTGTCAAAGCAAGCAGGTTATATAGAGAGCTGAATACACAAACAATCAAACATCTGGTTAGTGCAGATTCTAATTACTTATCATTATGATAGAATTTTTTTCCAATTATATAATTGTATGATGAAAACTATGTGTTAACCTCCAAGTATAATCTTTAGCTGTCTTTTTCTGTTGTTGATGAGTAATATTTTATGTGTGTTGCAGGATAAACTACACGAATACCTCGGGACAATGCTTGCCATCAACAATGCTTTTGCTGACCGATCAAGTGCATTGTTGACAGTTCAAACACTTTCATCAGAACTAGCTTCTTTACATTCACGGATTGAGAAGCTCGAAGTTGCTTCATCCAGAATATTTGGTGGAGACAAGTCTAGGATGCGGAAAATTGAAGAATTGAAAGAAGCCGTTAGAGTAACTGAGAGTGCTAAAATTTGTGCAGATAGAGAGTATGAACGAATCAAGGTAACATAAAAATACATTTTTTGTATTCGGGTTCACGTCTCCCTTAGCATCTGTAACTTCGATTTCACTGTATTCCTGTAAATTTGTGCTTCCCCTTCAGCATACATATCAACATATTTTTGCTTTTAGAGCTGGCTTTCTGTTTTTTCTTTGCCATATATATATTCATGTATGTGTCTATATTTGCCATTATTATGAAGATTATTGTCTTTGTTAGCTTTCATTTCACAAGTACAGTTAAATTTCTAAATCAGTGACCAGATCTACCACTATTTGATAATTTGACACACTAGAACTCGATGACTTCAGCTTGTAATGTTGACTAAACTTCAATAACCTGCATAACCTTATGGATAAGTAACAGTGCCATCTAATTAGATTATCAAAGAAATATTAGTGTCATCCAAACACCCTGGTATAAATTTAACTGGTAGTGATTATGTTTTCACATGATTTTCTTCCTCTCTATAATGCAGTGCAATTGTCTTTATAGATAAGTTTCATGGTGAAAGACAAAAAGAACTACAATATTGTCAAAACCATATTTTGATGCATTTGTAAAAGTTTTGTTGTGCGCTGCATTGAAACTTAACTTCTAAATCTGCTGGCATCCTATATGTAAAATCCAATGTTTTAAAAAACCAGAATGTAATAGCTGATTTGGTCACATATGTAAACTTGACTTCTAATTGAATTTTATTTCCATACTTTGATGCATTTATAAATGTTCCATTGGGAGCTTCATTGGACGCGTTTATCAAAATCATCAAATAGTGGTAGATCTGGTCACTGATTTAGAAATTTAAATTCTAAATCTATTTCCATCTCAATATGCGAAATCCAATGTTTTATTGATCATTGAATTAGTAGAGAACTAGTCTACAATTCACTAATCCAATCAGGGTTGATGGTGCAAGCATACAATATAAGTTGGTGAGTGGAATATCCAACCAAGTAGATAACAAGTATAAAAGCCGAGGATAACTATCGTGTTGCTTAGTGCTTAAAATATCAACACAAGATAGTTAGTGATAGTATAAACCATATAAACCATACATGAGATAGTGAGTGGAGTATCCAAGGTATAACTTAACATGGATAAAAGTGAACAGAGAAAGCCATCTGACCATCTCATATCCATGGCTGCAAAATCTTGAGTTAACTCAGAATCGCAAGAGTTTATCACTCTAGGCATCAAAATTGAGTTCACTCACATAAAATAATTTTTCTCTAAACTCTAGTAGACTCCTATAGACTTGAATAGAATGCGAGTTTGGGGACGGTTAAATGAGTCTTTAACTTGATTGATTATTTTCTACTAGATATGCCTAAAATGATTAGGCTTTGTAGCACTTAACTGCATAGATGCATCTAACATTCCCCTTTTTATCCATCTATAAAGGCAGCGAACGATGTTTCTTTTGAGTTTCAATCCCATAGCTCCCAACAAAATGAAGTCTCAAACTATAGAAAACACAGACATAACCATGGTTGCAAGTCTGGAAAGAGTCTGCAAAGAACCCAATATACCATCCAGCTGATGAATCAAATGGCAATGAGGGGAACCCAATCCACCACATTTCACCCTTTGGCCTCTAGTAATTTTAATTTTGAACCTTGTGATTTTGTCTATCAGTTTGAACTTGTTATGCTCTTTTTGTATTCTGTCCTTTGAACCTATCTTATGATTTATGAAAGCTTCTATCAACTTCAAATTGTGATGCTAGGTTGGCCCAGGGTGGTGTACTTCTCTTTATTTTGTCTGTTATTCAATCTCATGCCATTTAAAATCTATATTTCTATTAAAAAAAAGAAAAAATAGTTTTAAGGAACCAATGCACTGAAGTCCTTTTTGAAATAATATGTCAATAATATCAAGTGTAAATGTGGAAACTTTGCAGGAAAATAATAGGAGTGAGCTTGAAAGAATTGACAAGGAAAGGCAAAGTGACTTTCAAAACATGCTGCGAGGGTTTGTTGTCAATCAGGTAACCCTCGTTTATCTTCTCTTTTCTTCAGGCTGTTATGTTACTTGGCTATTTCTAGTTCTGATCTGAACAGTAATATACTCTACATCACGTGTTTTACAGGCAGGCTATGCAGAGAAGATGGCTGCTGTGTGGGAAAAGCTTGCGGAAGAAACATCTAGGTACTCAAGTGACAGCAGCTAGAATGTACTTGGCTGTAAATTTTTGTTTTATCCTTTTTATGATACTCTAGATTTTTATCTCATTAGGTCTAAAGCTTATGTAGTATAAAAATACTTTGGGCATTCGGCGGACATAGTTTTAACTAACCAGAGTTGTACATGATATATTATTGTCTGATGACATTCAATATTTCATTGTTGAAAATTATCAAAGATCTCAACCTGGAAATGTCTTGTAATTGTTGTCCTGTAATCTTTGTAGATAGTTTCCATCACAGCTAGCCACTATTTTTTTTTTTTTTCTTTTTTTTTTCTTTTTTTTTTCATATTAGTTATTAGCTGTATTAATTGGAGGAATTTCAATTGTTTTTGCTGTAATAAACCGATGAGGCGGCTTTTCATAGTAATATTGAAGTTTCCAGATTTGATGCTAATCCTATTAGGAATAATACTGGTTCATTTATGGTTGTTTTTTGTGGTATCACCCCTTGGTGATTGTTCGCTAGTGGGGAGGACTTTGGGATTATAGTTTGTTCTGGCAGGCTTAGTATCAAGACTTCCAAAATGTCGTGTTTGATGTCGAATCGAGGATCGTAGCAGATGCCACTGTTTCCCAAAAGCACTCTATTTCTGAGTTTGGCTTAATGATTCAAAACTATAGGACATATTATACGCAATTCTGTAAATTTGTCAGTATGCTTTACCTGAAAATAAGGTAATGTAGTAGTTGCTATTCTGGTAGTTTGGTTGCTCAAACCCAAAAGGGCACTTTTCATCAATTTGTTTTCTTGCCGGTGTTTTTCTCAATACACTCTCTTTAAGTGATTAAAATTCATATGGGATCCACCAAATTTATATGGGATCCACATGATTCGGTGAGACCCATGTGAATTTTAACCAATCAAAGAAAGTGTATTGAAAAGTGTGTTAAAATGTGTGTTGTGTTGCTATCATTCTTCTTATTGATATTCAACGAGTCTCCTTTTTCGGTCAAAAAGTAGTCACGGTTTCGACCTCATTTACTTTAGATGTAATAGAGGATGTGAAAAAATAATTGCATTTCATGGTTTTCGGATGTGAAGAAATAGAATTTAATAAATTCTGCATGGAAACATTAAAATAAAAGTGGGGAGGAGAGGAAGTTGAACAAATAGTTTCCATTATGAAATGCTGAATTGTGAAAAGAGGAAACACTCGCTGAATTAAAACAAAACGTAATTAATTATTTATAAGAATGAAGGAATGACAAAATACTATCCTAACGATTATCCAAACTAAGGAGAAACAAATAATTGCAAAAGGTGTGACACATGATCCACAATTTATTCCCTCGTGGAAGGAATAGCTCCTTCATCACTAGAAATGGCTGATAATATCTGTGGTTACCATTTGCTGATGAATTTCTCATCAAGTCAACATCAAAAACCTCATCTGTCCATTCCTCTTTAACAATAGAGGCATCCCATTGAAGCAAGTCCACACCATTCATTGCCTTACCAGGTGGCTTCCTTGTTAGGATTTCTAACAAGACTACACCAAGACTGTATACCTCAGTTTATGTGTTTGCTTTCTTAAGTTTCGATAGCTCCGTTGCTCGGTACTCTAATGCTCCGGCAGTAGCAAGTACAATAGAGTTAGCAGCAGTTGTCATCAACCTTGATAGACCAAAATGCTTGAAGTAAGGTTCCCATGTATACTGTTCTCATGTGAATGTAGGTAAATTAAGCCACGGGCCATGCCCTGTGCTATGTTCATCCTTGTTGGCCAATCAAATCTCATTTCAGGTCCACGAGCTTTTACATTAGACATACCATGTAGGAAAGAAGCAAGACTTCCTTTAGGCATGAAATAAAAAACCTGAAGCTTTTCTCCTTTAGCTCCCAAGTTATAGGTTCTAAGTGCCAAAAGATTAGGGTGTCTAACTCTCCCTAGAACACCAACTTCATATTCAACCCCGCTGATTCTTAGTTATCTTTTCCCTCAATCGTTTCAATGCAGCTTGACTATCATCCTATAATCTTGCCTTATACACTGTTCCATAGGTGCCGGCCTTTCCCATTATCTCGACCGTTGTACAAGAAATCGTCTGCTGTAAAGCCAATGGTGCACCTTGTACTTTAGAAGGAGCTGGAGACGGGCATGGAGTTAAAGGACTATAATCACAAAGTTGAATACTATTGAGAAACAAATTAAGACTATGCAGGTTGTCAATGAAAAGCAGAATATCTCTATTGGGATTATTCAACGACAAATCGAGCTGTCTATGCATTGAAATGTTTCCAATACTTTGACGAATGTGACCATTAAATTGGTTATGACTAGAGAAATGTGACCATTAAATTGGTTAATACATTGAAATGTTTTCATATATTTTACACATTTGGTTTATATCAATATAACGTCAACCAATATTGTTAAAAAATTATGTCATTCGAGTTTAACACATTTCGAACAGTACTAACTGAAATGTTTTAAGTCCATATTCTACAAACAGTTCCACCACACAAACTTTTGAGACCCAAAATAATAAAAAAATCTTAATAACTAGTTAAGATAAATAAAAATTCTTAATTACTAGTTAAAATTACTTAAAATAAAACTCAGAGTGTGTTTGAATGAGGTAATTGAGAAATTTTAAAGAATTTAGAATTCTAAACAATTCAAATGATTCAATTAAATTGTCTACATTTTTAAATATTCTTGTATTTTTGGATGAAGCAATAAAAAATTTCATTGTCATTATTTCTTGGCACCTTTTATAAATTGTAATTTTTTGGGCCAAATTTGAAATTAAATTAGTTTTTTTTTTGGGGAAAAATCTTGTTAATTAGTTAAAATTACTTGAAATAAAAACTTAAATGAATATTCTGTGTTTTTCGTGTGTCAATAACCATATGAAAACACAGACGTAAATCCAACTGTCTAGTAAATGCTACGATGACTAGGACAAAATTATTTTACATAGGACAAGTATGAACCAGTCCTACAGGGCATAAATTTGATTTTATTTTTGGAGAGGAGGAGCCTTAAAATTTTAATGCCCAAAATAATAAATAAAAATATCAATAACTATTTAAAATTACATAAAGAAAAAATTGATATGCATCTTCTTCCTTTTGTTTTGCATGTGACAACCATACAAAAAAAAAGAAAAATGACACACAGCAATTTTATCCTTAGATAATTGCGTAAATCGTTGGCTCCATGGCAAACACAAGATATTTATTTATAGCCAAATTGCCTCTCCATAATTCGTAAACTTCCGATGTGGGATTCAATTTTTGTGACCATCCTTAATTGTGAGCATCTTTCAATGAAGTTCATGAGTAATGAACTACCATTGCTTCCTCCATTCTTACTTATATTCATCTCAGCCATGTTGTCCATAATGGTGTACACATGACATGCATGGTCCGAGGAAAACTTATCTTATATTCCCTTTGTCCTAGTTTAACTGAGTTAGTTGACCATTTCACACATATTAAGAAAAATGAATAAATGAAAGAGAGAGAAAATAGTTTTTGTTGTGAATTCGTTGAAAATCACACTAATAATAAACTTGATGTGTGCAGCAAGTGATAGTCAAACAACCAAAACAAAGTGTATGAAAGTTATAATCACAAACAAAAGTAGAAAACAACGAGAGAAAAGAAAGAGAGAACACACGAAATTTGTTTACTCAGTTCGATCCAAATTGACCTAGTCTGGGGGGAGAGTAGCCATTCGTTTCACTATAATGATGAACAACTTTACAAAAGAGATATCAATGAGTTACAAGAATAAGTCTCCCGCCTAATTCTACCAAAAGTCTCAATCTCTTCCCGTGACCAAGAGACTCAATCCTAATAGTGTTTTCCAAGGTGAATCAACCCAACCCTAGTGTTTGTTGCCAAGAGCAAACTCTATACAAACCCTAGTTTGATTTCTAAATCCTTGTTTCAACCCCTCTATCTCAAGGTTTACACTGATACAAAGTCTATATTTATAGTAAAAGTATCCCTCATAAAATTGGAACAAATCTGGCCTAAAAATACGTTTTCCTTTTTTCCTACTGCGCGAATTCGGGCGCCGAATTGCACCCTTCGGGCCCCGAAAAAAGCCGCAAAGAAAAGCTGAAATAACCAATAAAAATCGGCCATCGATAAGTCCAGTTCGGGTCCCGATTTTGCACTTCCAGAAATCCAACTTTGAGTCACTTCTACAACAGTTTTGAGTGCATTTGTCAAATATTGATGCATTCTTCTTTATAATAAATGTAAAGTAGAATATATTGGTCCCCGTGAGCTTGACTCAGTTGGTAGGGACATTGCATAATTTATGTAGGGGCCGGAGTTCGAACCCCGGACACCCCATTTCTCCAGATTTAATTGTGTGAGCTCTAGCCACTAGGCTACTAGACAAAAAAAAGAGTAGAATATATTGAATTGGGAGGGACGAAAGTTGTATTAATTAGAGTTATAATTGGAAAAAAGTAATTAATGTTGTATTGAAGAGTGAAATAGATCAATATTTTTGAAACAATATTTTTTTACAAATGAATCAGTTATTATGGGACGAAAGGAGTATATATGTAGCGTTTTATTCTACATATCAAATGGTGAGATGAGAATGAGACCGGATTATATAAAGTTCATTAATTTTTTAACATTTGAACTAAAAACACAACTTAATTTTTAGAGGTAAGCAAAGATAAATATGAGAAAAGATCGAAACCATTTATATTTTTATTTGTTAATTCAAAGTCATGACATGAATTTTAAAAATTCTGTTTTTCTTTGTGATGGATGATGCAAGGGAATATTGTTGCTTGAAGGTTGTGATTTTGAAGCCTCATGTGAGATGCATTTACTACTCTCAACTAAGTGAGTTAGTTAAATTAATATATACCTCTTCATTATTAAATAAGTTCCTCTGGACAATAAGATTGGCCGGTGAAGATGTAATAGAGGCATATATCAATGTTAACTTTAGCAATTGATACATTTGATAAAAAAAGATTAACAAATCTTGAAACAGTGATGTGAGTAAACCTTTTTTTCATAATTTGTTCATGCATGTTTTGGTTACATGGTCAATAGGTAGAAGGTTGTCATGGAACAGAAGTATTGCGACATGTTTTGCCTTGGATTTATACATTTTGTTTCGTTTCAATTGCCTTTGTGTTACCAGCTAATATTTGTTTACTCAATTTTTAGGATAATTTCTCAATCCGTTCCCAAAAAACGGCAGTCTTACGAGAATCATTATTTCGGTAATATTTGTTGTGACAACTTTTTATTTATCTAAATATATTCTAATGACTTGAGTCATTTTCTTTTTTGTACTTGCATATGGAGAAATGAAGTTGATTTTCAAGCTATTAATGACGATACTATCTTGCTAAGTTTTTTGTGAGCACAATGTGTAATACTTTGTAATTTTCTTTCTCATTTACATACAATTTTGATGGATGTAATATTTGTCATTTGTAACTCTTTGAATAATATTTTTTTACCTAGTCCGTCTTATAATTAATATTAACTTAAACTATAACAATTTGTTCAAAAAAAACTTAAACTATAATAACATTATATTTTAGGATATTGTTTTCGGACATTGCTGACGTAGATACTCCCTCCAATAACTTTGCAACCCTCGAAAAAAGAAAAGAAAAAGAAATTTATACGTCCATCAACAAAACCGAAAAATAAGCATGGAGGGTGAAAAATAAGCTAAACTTTACAATTGAAGTGAAGTTGATTTTCATTATATTTTAGATAAGACCAACTAGAGAGTATGGACCAGTCCCACCACAGGGCCATAAAATTTTCAAGTTCCAAAAAAATAAATAATAACATTAATAACTGGTTTAAAAGAGAAAATTTAAATGCATTTCCCTGTGATATTACTACGGTTTTTCGTGTGGTAACCATACAAAAGTCAAAGGCAAAAGCATGTAAATTTCATCTTTAGATAAATCACTGCAACATTGCTTAAATGATTGGACATAACAAGTGCATATTTTATAGCCAAATTGCCTCTCCATATTTCTTAAACTTCCGATGTGGGACTTGAAGTATCACAGTCTTTTTTTCTTTCTTCCTTCTTACAAACCTCATAGGTGATTTGGTCATCATGGAATTATAGTATTGTCATATTTTGATGCATTTATCATTATTTCATTGAGGGCATCTTGGGATGCTTTGATCAAATTCATCAATATTAATGGTACATTTGGTCACTGATCGAAATTTGAAGTCTAAATCTATTGCAAGCATACACCATGAGTTAATGACTGGAATATCCAAGCATACGACAAATGTAAAAGCTGATGATAACTATCATGTTGCTTAGTACTTCAAAATTCAAAGTCCCAAACAAGATTGTGAGTGATAGCATAGACCATATATGAAAGCTAAGATGAAGCTATACCTGAAAATTCAAAATGAGATAGGGAGTGGAGTATCCAAGGTATAACACCACATGCATTAAAGTGAACAGAGACAAGCCATTTGAGGTGGTTGTAAATTCTTGAGTTAACCAGGCATCAAGATTTAGTTAACTCATTTAAACTAATTTTTGTCCAATATACTCCTATAGAAGTATGATAAGAAATTATTGCATGGTTTTCACATGTAAAGAAATAGAATTAACCCAAATTCAGGAGTAACCGAGTAAGTGAAACATTAAAAAAAAAGTGAGGGAGGAGACGAGCAAGTCGAACAGCTAGTTTCCATCTTGAAATGATGAAGTGTTAAAGAGGAAATACTCACTGAATTAAAACTCAGTATGTACATACACACTAGCACTCAAACAGGCAAAAAATATAATAAAAATACTGTCCTACCAATTATCTAAACTAAGGAGAAATAAAGAAATGCAAAAGAAGTTGGCACATGATGCAATTTTTTCACTCGTGGAAGGAATAGCTCCTTCATCACTAGAAATGGCCGATGGTATTGTGATCTAATCTCGTCTAGCTGCTGAAGTATATAAGCTGAACTTCTGGCCGTACTGATGGAGAAGGATCAACAAATGCAAAGTAAGCTTTAAAGTGTTTAAAAGCTCATCACCATTTGACATTTTCTGATGAATCTCTCATCAAATCAACATCAAAAACCTCATTCATTTCCTCATCAGGTGGCTTCCATGTTAGGAGTTCTAGCAAGATTACACCAAGACTGTATAAATCCATTTGGGTTGGCCTGGTGGTATTGGCTTGGGACCTGGGAGTGTGCTCCTCCTCGAGGTCTCAGGATCGATTCTCCCCCGGAGCCAATTTAGGTGGGCTTGTTTAGCTTCTTAAAAAAAAAAAAAAACCAAGACTGTATACATAAGTTTTTGTATTTGCTTTCTTAGCATCACATTGGAGTTAGCATTTGTGTTTTCATCAAGCAACACATTGCTTGAAGTTCCCAATTATAATGTTCTCATGTAAATGTAGGTAGTACAAGCCACGAGCCATGCCTTGTGCTATGTTCATCCTTGTAGGCCAATCAATTCACATTTCAAGTCAATGAGCTTCAGAAAAAGAGAAAACCACATTTTTTTCAATCAAATTTCACCCTAAAATGAAATGATGTTTTTTTTACAATGTTCAATTTATTATTTATTTTCTAGATTGATTTTGATTCTGGGGTTGCGTTTATTCCATCTTGATTTGAAATTATCTTGTAGAAAATAGAAAATAGTTTACCCTTTTACTTTATTTTTCCAAAAAACATTTGAAATAAGTTGGAGCTTGCTAGCTTAAAGGAGCTTGCTAATCCTTTGGAACCTATGTAGTGTGTAAGAGATTAGTTTGCCTTAGTCTTTTAAACCCCAGAGGTCTAGAATTTCCCACCACAAAGTCCTTAGTTTTTTTAAGCCCAAAATATTAAATAAAAATCTTAATAACTGATTAAAAATTACTTAAAAATAAAACTAAATGGACTTTTCTTATGTGCTTTCATATGGTATAACAATACAAAAGAAACAAGAAATGACCAAATAGATTTATCTCTTGCAAACAAAAATACAATGAATGTACTCAACTAGTGATTTGACTCTCAATGATTCGCTCAATATTTTTATAGCCAAATTGCCTCTTCATATTTCTTAAATTTCCGATGTGGGATTTAAGTATCCCAATGGTTTTTACGGACCTCATAGGGGACCATCCTATATTTTGTGAGCATCCCCAATATAAATTTCTCATACACAGTAATCTCCTCATTGCCACCAAGAAGTTCCTGAATATTACCATTGCTTCTTTATTCTTATTTGTCTCAATCTCAACCATGTTTTCCACGATGGTGTACACATGCACGGTCACAAAAATCACCTTTTATTGTACATATCAAATGGTGAGACGAGCATGAACCGAAATAGCATACCGACTACTATATATATATCCCATGTACCTGATACTTTGAACGTTGCGTCCTACATATCTGAACGCATAGCATTTATCGAAGTGAATTGCGAACAATGTGACTACATTTTGAGTTTTTGGTGCTTCATTTGGTTAAACTGTAATATTTTGGAATCATTTCTAATTATTAAAATTGCACTTTCTTTTTATTTGGGGTCCACTTTTTAATATTAGACCTATTTTTATTAAGGCCCTAATTTTTAAGATTAGAATAGGACCTCCAAAATATTTAAGACGACCCTGACTTTACATCGACTCTCATCAAAACTCAAAAGTAATGATCATGATCATACTATTATAGCAATTTAAACCTTGTATGGGGTGTAATCAAGTATTAGTTGACAGCATTCCAACCATGGCTCCAAGTCTTTTGTCTATTTGAGTTTCCTTACCAAACATGATGTTGCAGTTGGTTGATTGAAACACATTCCTGTTCTAATGTCATTGCGTTTTATGGAGTTTTTTGTTTAAATTATTGACTTCTTGCTGAAGCTGAGCTCAATCTCAGAGAGCACGAGTAGCTGACATGAGAAATGTAGCAACTGCAGCTGTTAAAGCAAGCAGGTTATATAGAGAGCTGAATACATAAACATCTGCAAGTTCTAATTAATTATTATGATAGAATTTGTAACCATTTATATAAATGTAGTATGAAAATTATGTGATAGCATCCGAGTATAATCCTTAACTTTCTTTTTCAATTGGTGATGAATACCTTGGCACAATGCTAGCCATCAACAATGCAACTTCCGACCAATCAACTTCTTGCCATCTTCAATTATAAAATCAAATGATTTAAAAACCAGATTGATCATTGAATTGTAATATTTCCATTGAGGGCATCATTGGATGCTTTGATCAAATTCATCAATATTAATGGTAAATTTACTGACTGATCAAAATTTGAATTCTAAATCTATTGCCATCTCAATATGTTAAGTCCAATAATAGTATTTGGCTGTAAATTTTTGTTTTCATCCTTTGAACATTCGGTGAACTTGATTTTAACTAACCAGAGTTGTACATATGCAGCATATGTTTTTGTCTTATGAGTCAGTATTTCAACTTGAAAATGTTGTGACTGATCGTGATCCTCACAATCTTTGTAGATGGTCTCTATCACTACAAAACATTTTTATTTAATCCTCCTCTTTTCCATATTAGTCATTAATCATATTAATTGGACCAATTTTGCATTTTTCATGTAATGGGTTGTCAACTGATCAGGCAAGGAAATTTGTCATGCATGGGATTCACGGCAAGGTGTTATGAATTCGCGAATTGTGGTGGCCGTGTGTAACAGAGTATGTTAGAATAGCCCAGATTCTGGTTGCATCAGAAAAGTTGTTGAATGCTTTCAATGAAGAAGTTATGAGTATGATCGATGATAAGATTTTGTAGCCTCAAGAGTTACTGTGTTGAAGAGATATGTAAGTGAGAGCATTCAAGATAGTTAGGCTAGTTGCTATTGGACCAAAGAAAGCTCATGTTAAGCCAATAAAGCTCACTGGTTTCTGGAAAAAGGGATTGTGTTGTGTCTTTTTATATATATTTATAAAGATCGAAGCCCCACATCGAAAATTTTATGAATTTTTAAATCTTTATAAACTAATGTGCAGTAGAAATTTATGGGATAAGATCTAGGATCTCTTTGTGATAACCATATTCACATCTTTACAAAGGTTCCCTGATTACAAATCCTTAGTATCCAGACAGAATGACATTTATGAAAACAACACCAGGACACAAAGATATAACATATTATTTTCAACCATCGACCTGAACATGGATACTACGTCGCCATCATTATGAACAATTTGAGGATAATAAACGTTTTTCATAGGTCTTCATCTTTATCCGTCCCCAGATCTACGAATGTACCTGTACAAATACATGAGATGTAGTTTGATTTTCACCAAGATGGACAAAGTATTTGTTAAATCGTGTCTTCAACTCATCTAACTTGTCGGTGGGGTTAAAAAAACTTTAATCATCCTCTTGAATGCGTAGTATCGGACATAAGCGTCAACTTTTCCATCCCAAAACTTGATTCACTTGACAAAAGTAGATACAAGAGCAAATATCAAAATAAAACCTAATGAAAGATAAAATAAATTGTTGATTATCTGGACACATACTTATATAATGCGAGCAATAATAACCACGTAAATTGTCGGTGTTTTGTCCACCGCATAAAAGTCATATATTTATATAATTTGTATAATGTTAGTTATGTATTGGCCACAAAAAAATGACGTTATATTATCGACCACAAAAAACATGTTGCTGTATTTTCTAACAAAAAAAAAATGAACACCAACATAAAAGTGTCATAGTCTATCTAGTGAAACTTCTTCATCCTCTTGAATAACTTCATTTTCTCTTGAAGGACTATCACACAAAATTGGATTGAGTTGATTTGATTCTATTTTTTTTTGGTGGTTTCTCTACTTTAGTCATGAGGTCTCGGAACAAATTTTGTTTATCCAAAAACTTAAATTCCTATTTCCCAACCTCACAAATCTTGTGCAACTTCCAATCCGTACACGATGGTGATATTGGATAACGATCTTTCAAATAAGCATGAATGAATTGATCAGGAATTAAGCCAAGGTGCAGGATGTAAGCATATGGGTTAAGTGGTGGACAACCTCTGATTAGGAAAAAAGTCTCACATACCAATTATGGGATTTATCAACTGAATTGTAACTCTATTGTAACAAGTTACATCAATGTGACTCATGTCCAGTAATGTCAACCACTTTTTTTGGCAAGGAATAAATCATTCATGATATAGTTAAAACGCTCTTAAACACATATTCATACATAGTCACTCTTATGATTTTGCAACTCTAGAATAAGTGTCATATGATGATTCTCTTCATCCATACCCATGTGTCGAGCTACAAACCAGAATCCGCAATTACCATCGCCTGTAACATTCACAATTTGTTCAATGAGAGGTCTCGCGAACTTTGGCATATGATCAATATATGATAAATTATGATTCAGGTCTGGAGTAGCCATTGAAACCAGAGAACATGATGCATTGCCAATACATGCATTTTTCTTTTTTGGAAATGATGACTTAGTTTGTAACGATTGACTATCGGAAAATTGTGAATGAACACGGCCTACAAAGATGAGATTCGATTGGTAGAAGCCTCTTTTGGTGTAAATCTCACTCTTTTTTTTACCCCCCTTGGTCACTTCAACAAAATCTTCAATTAAAGAGTTCATATCAACGGAAGCATCATAGGAAACTTCAACATTAGATGGTTTAGACTCAACAAAATCATCAAGTGCATTTTCAATTTTAACTATCAAAAAAGAATAAAACACTGCAAGGAAATAATTATCAATAACTTATCCAATGACTCGATGCAAAACAAAATGAAAAAGGTGCCAAAATTTAAAACTGGGAACGAGTGACAGTTAACCAGTTTCATGACACAAACCAACTCACTTTGAGACTTCATCAAATGTTTCACCAGTTGTAACCAGTTAACCAGTTTCACCGTGAAAGAATCTTCACTGAGATAATAGAGAAATTGCATCAAATGTTTCATACCAAGATAAATATGAGTGTCTTCGTCTTCAGAGGCACAGCTGATGTGAGTGTAAGGAAGTTGCATCACATGTTACAACTAGAAGATAGAGATGTAAGCGGTTTGTATTGGGGAGTTGATGCAGGATTCTCTTCTCTTCAAATGTGTGCATGGCCTATTTTTTTGACTGATTTATATGCGGTGGTAAATTTTGAGTCGTGTGCACAATCAATATTTTTTGCACTTCATTAGTTCTTTTTGGATGAAAGTGGGTTACATAATGGAATTAGCTAATTAGTCACCAAATAATTTCTCAACTTTCTACACAGTTCAATCTCCATTGTTAGATAACGACTAAGAAGTTAAAAGAAAAAAAACAAAGAAAGTATGTGATTGTTTTGTAATAATTTGTAATTGAGTTAAATAAAATTTTCATCCCTAAAATATTAGTGACCAAGACTATGCAGGTTGTCAAAGGAAATTGCAATTTCTCCACCGAGATTACTGGGTGAGAAATCAAGCTGTTTAAAATTTGAAATATTTCCAATACTTTGAGGAATGTGACCAATAAATTGGTTATGACTAAGAGAAATCTCTCTACTACCTAAAGAAGCAGGAATGCTTGCTTATAGTCAAGAAGTTATGATTTAAGATAGAATAGAATCTGAGAGCTATTGTGCTGAAGTCGAAGAGATGTGAAAGTGAGAGAATTCAAGCTAGTTGCAAGCTAGTATTGTGTTGAATTGAAGCTCAAGTTAAGCCAAAACAACTTAGTGGAGTTTACAAGGCTTTCAAGGATTGTGTTGTATTTTTTTTTAGTGCTTTTTGTATATTTGAAAAGCAAGAAGTCCCATATAGAACAATTTTGTAAACTTTTAGTCTTTATATTGTTCAATTGTCAACAAGTTTAAAAATGAGATTTTTCGTGATAGTTGCAAGTTATCTTGGTTGTTTAGTTCTATAATAAATTATAATAAGCAACTAGAATTTCCTGTATTAGGTGAAAAGTTCTTGTGGTAAACTTTTGAAATTTAAGAGCACCCACCTCAAAAATAAGTATACACTTTTTAAAGCACTTTGAGACTTTGCTGACTTGAACGTCTAAGTGTCTTTGCAGATACACCACCATATGATGGTGAGGAGTATTCAACAACCATCGTTTACAATCGTAGTAGCCATTTCAACCGTCTCTTATGATCATTTACTTTGCAAAAAACATTTTAAGTTTTCATTTTTTTTCTTCTTCAAAATATGTATTCCATTTTAATTTGTTAATTAAAAGATATGGAAATCTTAAAATGAATCATTGTGATGGAGAGAATATGAAATGTTATCGATGATGCATTTTTAAAAATAACTTGATAGATCTTATGACAAATGACTTTGTATACATTTGGGGAATTGTTTCCTAAAAGATAGTTTGAAGTGAATTGGTTTAAGTTTGAAACTTTTTACTTTAAAAGAAAGTTTTATACAAAATATTAATTTACCCTTAAACCATATAATTTGTATAGTTAGTATTAAATTTGTTGATCTAGTCTCTTTTGTTACATATTGAAAATAGATAAAAGAGAATAATTTATTAGTTATTTTTTACACGTAAATAATAATGGAGAATGTTGTTTACAGCGAATGATAGCTTTGCGGAACTTCATGACACAGTAGCAACAAAAACAATTTATTTTTGTAATCGCCTGATTGCCAAATCGGACCTTTTTTTTTGTAACAAAGTTGTTTTGCATTCGTGAGACATTCGCGAGAATAATCTCGCGATGTATAGTAGTGCTCAATAATAATATGCATCTAAACTCAACATCATTGGTGAACACTCTTTTTGCCTTCTGGAAGAGTTCAAAGAGACCCCATAATAATATGCTCCTTCTAGAGAGTGATACATGTCAACATAGTACATATAACGTTTGATTTGTTAAAGAACAAAAGATTTGATCGAACAACTTCTTCGTACATCGCTTGATTTAAAAATTGGTCATTAGATAAGACAAAATAGATCGTAAAAAATTAGACAAAAAAACGAAATTTTAGTCTCTCACTAAACCATGAAACAACTTTGTGAATGATGCTCACTCATAGACATACATCACAAACTCTACACCAATTAGAACATGCTAACAAAACACAACTCCAACAAATAGGAAAATAGAGTCACTCCACTTACAATATAACGGCTCATGATCTCCCTTCTAAAGCACCTCACTAAAGCTCATCAAATACAAAACCAATACACCTTGAAGGAGAATTATATCAACTGCAAACCGATATAACACCCACAACAACACATTATAAAGAGAGCAACAAAACTGGGTTTCACCTCAACAAGGAGCATCTAAATGTGATGTTAGTATGATATCTCCACAACCACAATGTGTTGTTAGTATAAGGTAGGCCTCATTGTGGATCTATCGATATAGCTCTCGTGTCCTCTTAGCGCGTGTTTGGAAATTCATTTAAGAGATCTCAAACATATGCGTTAGTTAAAAAAAGTTCAGCAACCGCAATCTAGATAGCAACATCACATTTTTTAATATCTCGGTGATTGTAATGTGACCTCACTGAGGTGGTATTTTGTCATGTGGAACTGAATATGGTGTTTATTTGCATTGACTTGTTGCAGGCTGAATCCCTTGTTATTATCATTCACCAAGACATGGGTGAAACAATGGGTGAGCTAGGGTTGGCTTTTGTGAAAATTGAACTTCAATTGAGAAGCTCAAAGTTGCTTCATCCAAAATAATTTGGAGGAGACAAGTCTAGGTTGTGGAAAATTGAAGTGTTGACACTACTAGAATCTAGCGATATACCTGCGGATATTACTGAGGAACAAAATTTTATAAAATATATATTAAGCTGTTTGGTCCAGTGGTTTATTTTGCTTGAATGCAGTGTGGGGGGCGCTGGTTCGACAAGAACCTTTTTTTTTTGAATAAAATATTAAAAATATAACAGAAATATATAAAAAGGAGATGGAGAAAGAGTCAAAGAAGCGATGTCTATAATTCAAGTGTCTTCATAGACATTAGACAAGTTTCATGCCAAAAGACAAAATGAATTATAGTACTGTCAAAACCATATTTCGATGCTTGTAAATGTTTTGTTAAGCGCTGCACTGAATGCTACCATTAAAATTATAAATTAATAGCGGACTTAGTCACATATCCGAACTTGATTTCTAGATCTGTTGCCATGTCACTAGGTAAAAGAATCCATTTTTGAAGCTACCACCCCATTGAGTTAGGAATAGAACATGAGATTATTGTAATGTGTTGAAGGGATATGAAAGCGAGAGAATTCAAGATAGTTAGGTTAGTTGGTACTGGAACATAGAATGAATTGAAGCTCAAGTTAAGCCAAAAAACAAGCTCACTTGTAGTTAGTTGATCATATTTAATTTATGCAATCTCACTAAAAATGTGAAGTCTATTGCTTAAAATTATTAAGTGATTGAAAGTGTATTTTCTTGTTATTCGTTTTTAAATGTGTTCACGCCGCCGTTATTTAACGATATAATCATAGAAAGAAGAAGAAGAAGAACTCTCATCTCTCAAGAGTTTCTTTTTAGCATCATTAACTCCTTTGCCTATGAAAGTGTGTGTGCATTGCGCTGAGTTTTATACATATGTCAAACCACATTTATAGGTTCTTTCTCCTTGTTATGTGACCACCTCCTTTAGGTGACAGTTTTAGTCAGTTTTTACAGGTTAAAGTTATGCCAAGTTAGAGAATTCAAGTCAGTTGTTAGTTAGTATTGGACACGTGTCAATGTACAACTTTTACTATTAATATGTTTAATTATATATTATAAAAAATATATATTTTAAGAATACTCATTGAGACAAACTAAGCAAAATATCTTATATAATGTTTTAAAAATCGGACCGATCATCAAATCAACAAAGTTATTTGATCATTGGTTGAACCATGTGATTGAACCAAATTAAAGTGAATGACTTCGCTGAATAACTTGATCTCTATTAAACGGAATGACTTCGTTGAATGACATTTTTTTTGCCACGTTCAATCTCTACAAACTGTAATTTCTTTTGAGCTACAAATATTTTTTTTTATATGTTGATGAATGTTTTTTTTTTGGAGGGATATATGTCGATGAATGTTGTATTTGAGATGATTGATTTTGTCATCAAAAAAGAATTAATGGTACAGTTTGTTACCCGTTTGTCTATCATTTCTGTAAAAATTATCCTAATTAAGAGGAAAAAAAAAATGGTCATTACAAGTACCAGAGATACCTTTGAACCAATTTTGATGACTTTCTTGATATAATTTTTTTTCAAAAACCTGGTTCATATCAAGTGAGAATCGAGATCTATCCTATAGAAAATTAGTAAACTGATGCTCATATCATTGTGGCTGCAATTCAATTGGAGGAAAATTTGTTCCGCTGCATTTTGTCCGACAATAAAGAGTTGAAAGGTACATGGTAGTAGGCCAATTTTTAGTACATTTTATAATATGTTATTTACTTTTTTTTTTAGTACATTTTTAGATTATGTTTAAAGTATATGTTTAAAGTATTAAAAGTGCAACTATATGTTTAAAGTAAAAAAAAAAAAACCATTATTTTTTTAATGGCAACCAATAATTTTTTTAGATAAAATGTACGAAGTTTATACATACAACAATTTATTTTTAAATCATACACTTTATCCTTTTTATGTCTACGCTTTAACGAAATAGACAAAGACCTATTTCTTTCTCAAACATTAAGTGAGTCTTTGAATTTGCGATAAGATTGAGAGAATGATGGTGAACCATTGTAACTTTTACATACTCATGGTGACACCAAACCTATGTTAAACGTCTTTAATATCCAATTAAATAGGCATGTCAATTTCAACATTTCAAAGACAGTAAATTATCAAGTCTGCATTTTTTAACCACAAATACCGAATTGTAACATTATTAATCTTACCTTATGTTTATTTATTATGTTCAATATTTGTATGTTTATATTATATTAAAAAATATTAAGAACGTGTCAAAATTATATCTATTAAGGTCAAAAACAAAATAATTTTTTTTAGGATGAAAACATCTATTTTTTTATATTATCTTTACTGATTAAAAAAAAAACTTGTACTTATATAATATGGCAAATTCTATGGTACACCCAAAGATTTGAGTGTATTGGTGCACCAAATCATTAAATTAATAGTTAAATGTGTTATTTTTTGAAGAGAAAAATTGTTTTCTACCACCTTCAATTATAATAATTAAATCTTCTTTATCAAAAATGTCGACGAAGTAAAATTTAATTTTTCTGAATTTTTAGTACTCATAATAGAGAATTTTGATTATTTTTTACAATAAAATGTAAAAAAATTAGTATGATTTTTATTTTTTGAGGGATAGGATGATTTTTATAAACAATGAAATGATGTTTTTTTTATGAAATGAATAAAAGTTGTTTGTTTGAATGAGTTCTTGACAAAAGAAAAGTTGTCTGTTTGCAGTTAAAAAAAAAAAGTAAGCGAGTTTTGCCGATAATTTCATTAGAATGAAAGAAAAAAAAAACCTCCTTTTTTTTGAAGAAAAAGAAGAAGGAATAAAAAAACCTCCTAAAAATTAACCATTAACATTAGTTTATAAGAAAATAAACAAGCCCTAATAAATTATTGGTAGAAAATGCATTTTTCCCATATACATACATACATGTGTATATATATTTTTTTTACAAGTCATACATATATATATATGGGAGCATATCCAGTGAGAAACAATATCTTATATGAGAAACAAGAACTATTTATATTAGCCATCAGATTTAATTAACGCGTAAGATTTAATTATTTCATTAAAACCTCCGGTATAATATAATTGATACACAAAATCACAAATTAATAAATTGAGCTGCACAATTTACTCTACTCCTCATCACAATTTACTAAAGAATTCAATTAACGCTTTACTGTCTCTTCTCCAAATAACTACCAGATTAAGTTATACACTTTCTTTAGTTTCTTGTTTGTTGCCGCCATCTCCATTCTCCAATCTCTGGAGTTAATTAATAGATAAAAGGTAAAGAATAAAAAATAAAAAAAATAAAAAACTAAAGGGTAAAGACCAAGCATTCAAATTGATATAAAGGAGAAGCTTCACTATCTAGACACAATCCTATGCATGGTAATTGGAACGATTATCAATGTGGTGAGGATAAACAAGATTGAGAAATTTTTAGCAGTATACTATCTTTCTTGAAAGAGAACAAATGGAAAAATCATATGAAGAACCAAAACAAAAAAACCGGAACAGACCAAGAGCTTGGAGCCCTAAGGAGTAGAGTAAATTGTGCCCAAATTGTAGCTCAATTTATTAATTTGTTATTTTGTATATCAATTACACCGGAGGTTTTAATAAAATAATTAAATCTTAGGCGTTATTAATTTGCAGGTCTTTTAGCAACCCACACCTTATCCACACCTCAAGGTGTGATTTTCACTTTTTAGTTATAACTTTGCTAAAAGACACCTTCATAAAAATTAGTTAGTGTCTTTTAATAAATGCTCATAGAATAACTTATTAAAAGATACATTCATGTGTCTTCTAACAAAACCCTATAAAAACTACTGGCTCCCCGTAAGAACACATATGCAACACCTCAATCCAAAATGAAAATGAACAACAGAAAAAATAAATAAAAAACAAGAGTCCTTAAAAAATAAAGCATTTTATACCAAAATAAATGAGCAGCTCACAGATCTAGGGATAGATTAGATTCAAGATATATAATAGAATGAAAATAGTGATGGAAAAAAATATAGAAAGTGATGGCATTCAATCCATCGTTTATCCAAACATACCCTAGGAAATCTAATTTTTATTTTAAAAATCTGACCTTGTTGTGTAGAGCATCACAGGAGAACTAATTGAATACGGAGTATTACGTAACTAATTATAGATCACAAAGAGAATAGAAATCACCATGGTTGGAATCCCAAAAAGAGTCATCAACATTTGAAAACTCCATATAGTTGTACTCTTGTAATGAAGAGCATGATCCAATTTTCTCGTTGTCTACTAGCTCCCCGAGGTTCCATAAGCTGTCTGACCACATTTCACACAGTATTGGGACATTATCTCTACTTGGTTGTGAAGCAGAAGCAGAATCAGCAATTTGATTTGGAACCCTAGCTGTCACTATCTCAACAGGATCTCTGGGATTACCGTCTTTGTCTGAATCGAGTACTGGTTGAGTCACAAAATTATGTTTCCCATTCAACCATGGTGAATGAGTTGAAAGAGTTAGAGGTCTAGGTTTAATAACTTCATGGGTTTTCATGGTTTCATTAGGTTTCTCTTTTTCTTTTTCTTCTTCTTTACTTGAAACCATCTTCTTCAACAAGTGTGTTCCAATAGTTTTTCACATCATTAGCTGTTCTTTGGGGAAGCCTTCCATCAATCAATGACCATCTAATGAGATCAACAGCGTATATATGAGTAAATATACAGCAGAAAGTATTATATATATATATATATATATATATATATATATATATATATATTAACTGGAAGCAACTACTAGCCATATATATACGTGCTTATAAAAAAAAAAAACTATCATAATACACAAATATAATTTGAAAAATGCTAACTTATGTCATAATTTAAGAAAGTGTGCACTCAATATCTTAAAAACTTAAAAAAAACTTTAAAAAAAAAATTCAATACAAAATTTATGTTTTAGTAATTCCTATTTTAGCTATTTCGCATGTGCCCTAGTACATCACCCATTTAATTTTAATTTGCATTTGGAAAGCTTACCTATTTCCTAGAAGTTTGTGTAACCTTATGATCATATCAATTTCATCCTTAGAAAAGCTTTCTCTCTTGATGTTGGGGCTTAAGTAATTTAACCACCTTAGTCTACAACTTTTTCGGCACCTATTTAATCCTGCCAAATGTAGCAAATATTTTAACAATATAATTAAAAAAGAAATTATTTGACTCCCTAAATAAAACTAAGGCTTAAAGGTATGTTTAGTCCTTGCAAATAGGCGCCATTTAAAATTTTGTCCCTGTAATCGCTAATCCTGGCGATTTACCCTTGCAAAGTTTAATCATTTAAAATTTCGTCCCTTAACCCACTTAATGACTGCCACATCATCAAATTTCGTCCCTTAACCCACTTACGTGGCAGTCATTAAGTGGGTTAAGGG
>Ga0315913_1000453_pt1 | contig 36280 bp, 27 predicted proteins | sample MpolsnodulesMG_FD_207736 | JGI IMG/M metagenome (GOLD analysis project Ga0315913, IMG submission 207736) | Medicago polymorpha root nodule microbial communities from Los Angeles, California, United States - small nodules | ecosystem: Host-associated > Plants > Roots > Nodule | place: USA...
AGTTTTGTTTTGAATCACAACGCAAATTCTTATATTTTTGAATTATATAGCCCTAAACCTTCATTTTTTTTACTCAAATATTGTCTATTGTCTTAGGATAGACGAACCATGGCTTCCTAACGGAGAACATACTTTTTATTTTTTAGGGAACGGAGATCATATTATGGCAGTAATCCAAGAGCCTACAATGTGTTTATTAAAAGGGCATACATGCTTTGTATGGAGGGTTTGGTGGACACATCTCATCTTCAAAGGCCAGGCTTCTGTCTGGTATTTTGGCGGTTAAAGGTTCCCTAAAAATTAAAAATAAAATTGTCTAGAAATGTGTCGAGGTTGTTTGCCCATGCAAGTACGTTTACAGGGTAAATGTGTTCAATGCCCTACAAATTGTGTTAGTTGTGATTCTTCCAACGAGGACTTGGCTCACATGTTTTTTACTTGCCCATTGGCAATGCAAGTTTGGACTACGACTGGCTTATGGAATGACATCCAGCAGGAAGTCACTGACACTAGTACGAGCTCAGAAGCAATCTTTTTGTGGTTACAATGCCTTACGCTGGATCTTACTTCTCGAGTTCTCGTATTGTTAGTTTGTTTTGGAGCTTATGGAAGCATTGTAAACTCAAAGTGAGGGATGATGTTAGAGAGACAAATGCTCAAATACTTGACAGAGCTCATCGATTGTTGGAGGATTGAACGCGCCTGAATCAATCTTGCATAGCAATTCCTCGAAAAGTGGCACTCTCGACGGCTTCTTCTGGACATTTCTCTACATCAGTAGCTTCAAACCTTCACGCTGGTGTTTCAACTTCTACCCTAGCTCATCTTCGATGGCAATTCCCTCAATGTGGGTGTCTCAAATGCAACATTGATTCCTCTTTTCCAGGTCAGTTGATAACTTGGACTTCGTGCTTTAGTCTACTAATTTATATTACTCTCTTAGTCAACTAACTCTAATCCTCAACCAACACAAGAACAAGATACATAATTTTTTTCCTGCACCCTTTCCAACTCAATCTATGTTACAATGTTCCTTTCTTCTTGCTCCTTCTGAGTTCTGACCTTTCATTTTCTTCACATATCTAAACTGACTTTGTTTTTCTATCCTCTCTCCCGATTCAACCCTATAACACAATTTCCCTTTCACTATCTATCAAGATTTTGAGCTTTCTCTGTAAACATCCATACGTAAAAATAAAATAAAAATTGAGAAAAATCTGGTGTGGCTATAGTCACACCGTGCCATGGCGGATCCGCCCCTGGTTGTTTATGCCCTTGTAGGAGTAACCACATTATCAACTAGTTATGATACTCTTTTTCTTTTTTTTTAATAAATCAGCCCAATTTCCTTTTTACCCTTGATTTAAACCGTATTTTGATATACTCTATTGTATTGATACTTTTATTAATGAAATGCTATAACATATTTTTTTAAAAAATAGTGGAATAAATCAGCCCATTCGGATGAAACTGGGAATAAATCAGCCCAATTTGCTTCAGAACACCCAAACATCGCGTGGCTTGAAGAAACAACACCCTGTGTTATTGCTCAACAAGTTATTTTTGTACTTGTTTGATTAATAGTAACCTTTTTCTTGTTATAAAAAAATATTGTTCCTATTGTTTTGAACTGTTCCTCCCATTATTGTTTATTGCTTCTAATTTAATGTGATTTAATTGATTTTTTTATTGAAAATTTAAACAATATTGCAAAAGTAATAAAAAGGTTTATATCAAGGATAAATATATATATATATATATATATATATATATATATATATATATCCAGTCCAAAAAAGTGTATATCCTTTATATGTTGTTGTAGATATAAACTAAAAAATAAAAATTTGATAGCGATGCAAATAATTTCAAATAGAGGATATAATTAAAATTAAATAATTAATATTGAAAACTCAATTTTTTTAAATGATTTAAAAAAGTGTGGCAATTAGGAGTGGGATATAGGCCAAACCAGCAGTCAGAGGCCTATGACTCGACCTACTTAAAACCCGGCCGACCTAGATCATTCAGTAATTAGGTTAAACTCAAGCTTTTTAAAAAGGCAATTAAATTAAATAGGATAGAATAAGGCTTATAGAAAAGCTTACTAGACTTGTCACTAAGGTCCATGTACATGTAATTACATACGCTCTATTATAGTAATAGATTTTCGATCTCTTAAAAAAATTAATAAATTTCAATTCCTTAAAATTATTATATTTTCAATATCATATTTATTATTTACACTAGCGGATACACGGACACTAACGTGTTCGTCTATTCGCTTTTCTATTGTGTTTGATTTTGTATAGAAATATATATTAATTTTGTCATATACTATGATCAAATACTTTTGACAAAATGAGATTAAAATAATAATGTTCAATATTGTTCCTATTATAGTAGAGTTGTTTCTATTTTAACGAGACTTAACTATTTTTTTAATTAATAACTTAAATATTATACTATTATTATTTTTGAAAGAATGTTATACTATTATAAAAAAGATAAAGTAGTAAATAAAATAGTTTAAATTAAGGGTATAAATAGATGAAAAATCCGCCCAAATGGATATATTCCTTTTATATATTGCTGTAGAAGATATAGATATAGATATTTTTTGTGTTTTGTTTCTTCCTTTTTTTAGAGAATCAATTGCGTTGTTTTTAAATCAACATGTTATTTTAATGGTACGTGGATGGTAAATTTGATCGATAAAAGTATAAAAAACAAAAGATGTATTCCCTTTATATATTGGTATAGATTGTTCTAGAAGAAATATAATTATATATAGATATCCTTTTATATTTTGTTTCTTCCTTTTGTTTAAGAGAATCAATTACGCTTTTTTTTAAAAAAATCAACATGTTATTTCAATAGTAATTGGAGGGTAAAATTGACTGATAAAAGTACAGCTCCAAATAAGGTGTATTCTCTTTATATATTGGTATAGAATAAAAGGTTAAATATGTTTTTGGTCCCTATAAAATTGAGAACTTCTAAGTTTAGTCTTTACTTAATTTTAATAGCTTTTTTAATCCCTACAAAAAAAAATACTAATAATTTTAGTCCCTGCTAAAACAAAATTTGTTTAATTATCCTTAAATTCTTAAATTTTTTAACAATTCTTTTTATACAAGTTTAGAACACTATGAAAGGTTCATTAACTAAAATCTAGAATTTTTTAACATGAAATAAATTAAATATGAATTTTTTAAACGATACAAGTTTAAAATATAAGTAACAAAAATATGGACGTAGAAATCAAATTTTTGCGATATTTTTTTTCGGAGGAACTTTTAATAACGTTCTTAACACGCCTGTAAAAAATTGTTGAAAAACTTAAGATTTTAAGCATAAAAAGGTGAATTCCCTTTATATATTGGTATAGAATAGATAAAAATATCGTTGTGTTTTGTTTCTTCTTTTTTTAAAGAGAATTAGTGTTTGTTTTTTTTCTTCAATCAACATATTATTTTAATAGCAAGTGGGAGGTAAAATTGACCAATAAAAGTCCAGCAAAAAAAAGTGTATTCTATTTATATATTATAGATATAATAATACAAAATGGATAAACATGCTCTACACAACTTTTTTGGCCTCTTACCCTTTTGATGAGAAATGATAAGCGAACACATAATTTTGGACACAAGTACAAACACCATGGGCAAAATAGTAATTTTGCTCTGAACTAGAAGGGTAATTTGGTAACTCCACTCCCTTCTTTCCCTGCCTTTCTCCTTCATCTCTTCCCGACACCCTCTTTCTTTCTTGCAATCACCTTGCATTTTCACCACCACCACTACCGTCCTCGTCAGTCACAACCATTGCCGTCTTTACCGCACCCTCTATCCTGACCACCACCGTCCTCGTCAGTCACAACCTCCGCCGTCAGTTCGTCCTTGCCACTGCGCTCTCCGTCCTCGCCACCACACCATTACGTCTTCGTCGATCTCCAACCCCTTCAGATCTGAACACGCCTTTCTCACCATCGTCTCTGTCATCTATAATTATCACCATCCTTCCACATCTGATCTTAATCTGTGATAAACTCCTCTTGCAGAGAAATAGATCGGAGAGAATGACAGTGTTAAACAGTGGTCACCGTCAGGGGCGGATCTGGCCTCACAATATCAGTGGGGCAAATTTTTTAAAAAAATAAATAAATAATATTAATTTAATAAGAAGTTATATTAAAAATAGTTGTAGCTGCCAAAATTACAAAGAAAATAATCTATTTTCCATTTTCTATATAATTTACAAGAGATGAATCAAATGCTCTAGCAGGATACCCGTGCATATGGACAAGTGAGCGTGTTGCGCTCTTTTTTTTAAAGCAATTCGCAATTGTGTAGAAATTATATAAATAAAGATCTATGTATTGATATATGAATAAAAATATAGACATATGTATAAATTATACAAAAAATTATTTATGTATTAAATATGAGTAAAAATATAGACAAATATATAAATTTTAAAAAAATTAGGTTCTCAATTTAATATATGAGTCAAAATATAGACACATGTATAAATTACAAAAAAATATACCACCCTATTAATATATGAGTAAATATATAGACACATGTATAAACATAAAAATAAAATGTTTGTATTAATATATGAGTAAAATTATAAAATGAACTGATAAAAAAAAATTAAAAAAAAACATGTCATGTTGAGATCCGCCCATGGTCATTGTTGGGCAGTGGCCGGAGATTTGAGAGGGCAGAGAGAGTGTAACGGTGGTGATGGAGATGAGAGAAACAAACAGGGCATGACATGGACTTAGGGAAAACAGAGTCTGAGTAAAGAGTGAAAGGAAAAAGAAAAAAAAAATACTGTATAAACATACGATGTCTGTATTGTGTTGGTTTTTTTTTTTGTCTATTTATCATTGTTGCTTACCCTTTTAAGAAATATATACTTGCTAGTCTTTATATTTAAAATCTTTAACACAAATTAAATTTTTAGTTGAGTTAACAGATCAGACGATGTTTTTAAAAAGACCATGTTAGATTTAAAATAAAACGTTTGATATATAATAAGTCAAACTTAAACTTTAATTTTTTTTAAACTAGACTCGATCTATTTAAGCAAAGTCTAGTCTAGTCCAACCAATTTCCCCTTATTACCTATGATAATTACTGTCATGACATGTACGTATCCCACTTGTAACCAAAATAAATATACGTATCCCACTCTCTGAGTTCATTGAGCGAGACTTTCAAAGTCATCGTCTAATAATTAATATTTACCAAGAATCCATGGAAATCTACTACTATGCTACTTGCACCAGAAGATAGGCTAAAATCTTGGGCCCCAGCCAGCGAATGATTTGTTCGTTCTACAAATGTTTGAGCATGAATGATCGTACCGTGCATTGGTTGTTTGATGGTTCTTCTTCAATGTCTTGATTGATTATGCATGCAGAACCTGCTTTTTGGAGAAAAATTATTGCGTGGTCTGTTATACAGTTCCACTTCCTTTCCAAAATATAGGATATGTTAGACTAAACTAGGAGATTAATTCCCATCTTATTCTAAGGGAAATGAGACAATGTTAATAAGTTTGATTAGAAGATAAGTAAAATTTGATTAAAAATTATATCATTCAAAAAAAATAATCAGGTTCGTTCGATTGATTCTTTTTATTTATTTGAAGACTATTAATGGGATTAATCATCTATTACTACATCAAAGACCTTTTTCATCGATCGCATGTCTGTCTATGGGCTTCGATCCCCACACGAGCTACATACCGTCAGGGGTAGAGGATCTAACTAAATCCCAGCACGACTGATATGTTCAATCATATTTCATTGCGGAATCGCTTTTCTTAAAATCAAGATGATAATAATATAAAAAATTAATTTATTTATCAAAATTCATATTTCCTCCGTCTACAAAATAACTGATATAGTTGATAATTAAATTCACAACGGATAAAGAAAAATATATATAAAAAAATAGAAAATATAATTTGTACTAAAATTCTTTCTTTTTTTGTTCAGTAGCTTAGTGGCTGGAGCTCACACAATTAAACGTGGAGAAGTGGGGTGTCCAAGGTTTCAACCCCGACCTCTGTATAAATTATGCAATGTCCTTACCAACTAAACTAAGCTCACGGAAACAATTTGTACTAAAATTCTATTATCTTGTATTGTTGTATTCACATTTATCATAAATATAAATATAAAGTGTAAGAGATTGAATTAAAAGTGGTCATAAGATAGTATAATTCAACTTCTCTTTTTTTTACCTTCTTATCTCTTTCAACAAAAAAAAAGAGATAAACATCACCATAAAATCATGGTTTATCTAACTAGAAGAAGAAAAAGTTGGCATTAATGTGGTGCATGTCGGTATCTTTTTGTACAACATGTCTGCATATTTTACATATAGCACAAAAAAAAAGTATTTTTACAATCGTTTTAAAACATCTTATCTTTCATATTTTCATTATGTTGTTACCCTATCTTCTTCTTTTTTTTCTCTATTGTTTTCGACCAATCTTATTACATTGTTACTCTTCTTCTTCTTTATCTATTGTTTTCAACCAAAAAAATTATCCTAAAAATAATGTATCATTCATTATACCAAGCAATATATAGCACTTTGTCAAAAAAAAAAAGCAACATGCAGCATAAATAGGCAAATGGGCGTAAATTGATGATAGACAGATATATTGCATGTCTACTTAGATTTTCTTTTTTAAGGAAACTTTAATTCTTTTTCTTGATTTTATCAATATATGCGGAGAAAAGGACAGTATACCAAATACATTTATTAAAGGTGGCAATAATATTTAGTACAAAAAAAAAAGAGCACCATATTGTCAAACAAATGGTACCATTGTAATAATTATCTCGGTGAAAACTTTTTTTTTTGTCAAGTAATCTAGTGGTCAGAGCTGCACATTTAAATGTGGAGAAGTGGGGTGTCCGGAGTTCGAACCCCGCCCCTGCATATAAATATGTAATATCCCTATAAACTGAGTTAAACTCACGGGGATCGGTGAAAACTTATTTTACTCTCAATTATAAGCCACAAAATTTTATGAAAAAATAAAAGCAAGTTTTTCTTTAAAAAAATGTAACTTTTAGTAACTGATAAAAATAAATTGAGCCAATTTAATTTCTATATAAACCACCGTAAAAACATTTTTTTAGAGGATATTGTTTCAAAATGGATTAATAGTTTCCTTAGAATAAATAAAAGTGACAAGTCAAATAATTGAATTGAGACAAATTAGTTCATACAACAAAAAAAAAAAACGCAAGTAACTTATTTTTCAATCAATCCTCCATTTTAGTACCAACAGAAAATTAAGTTGAAATTGATCATTCGAATGCAAAAAAGAATGAGCGATTGATTGAATAACAAATAACTTAGGAATTTTTTCGGTTGTAAAGACCAATGTATCTATTCTTTTTTAATTATTGCAAAAAGAGACACTTTCTATTACAAATAATGACTTTTAAATTTAGCTTTTAAATTTGCTTTAAATACTCAAACATTGAGATGGTAAGAGATATCTTCTAATTTAATCAGACGTTATTATTAGTTTTAGTTTTAATCCATAATCATATGATTAGTAGAGATTAAAAGTGTTTAGTTTGTTTTGGATAAGTTTGTTAGGTTGTTACAAGAGTCTTGCTCTCTAAGTCATTGTATATAAATATACTTGTAACTCACTTTTCAAAATTAATGAAATCATAACAACTTTCCATTATTCTCTCTTTCTCCTTCATCAAACCCTAACCAACTCTAACCACCTTCATCATTTTCTTCTTCCATCAAACCCTAATTTCACATGTAAAGAAACCATAGCTGCGCTAGTAATTGGTATCAGAGTCTTAGGTTATCATTCAGGGAAACATGAGAGTAATTGTGAGGGGTGAATTTTTTGGGATACACGAGTGAAGTGTGAAGATTCATAGGTTCTTGCGTAGCAATCATGGCCAACAATGGTGGTTTTGGAACAAATATACTGGTTCTTGATGGGATGAACTGGAAGACGTAGAGTGCATTGATGAAGTCGTTATTTGGAGCACAAGATGTTCTTGAATTGGTGGAGAATGGATATGAAGATATTGTTGCAAATGCAATAGATGTGCAGAATGTTGCCTTCAAGGAACATAAAAAAGAAAGTTTGCAAGGTTTTGTTCTACATTCAGCAAAATGTAGATTCTAATCACTCTGAGAAGATTTCAAAGATAACAAAATCCAAAGAAGCATGGGATATCTTAGCAAAATACTATAAAGGTAGTGAGAATATGAAGCAAGTGAAACTTTAGTCATTAAGGAGGAAATATGAGTTGATGTTGATGGAGGATGATCATATCAAAGATAAGAAATGTAAGAAATGTAAGTTCACATATCTTCACTGAATCATATCAAAGTGAAGCATCTGATGAAGATATGGAAGAAGTTGAGAATGAAACTGAGAATGTAGTTGAAAATGAAGATGATCAAGCTACACAACCAGTTACAAGACCACAAAGAAATAGGCAAGCTCCAAGTAGACTTAAAGATTGTGAGTTATTGCTTGATAGTGCAGTGAATGGTGAAGGTGCACTCATCCATTTTGCACTGCTAGCTGATGCTGAACCACTCAATTACAAAGAAGTAATTCATAATGAAGTAGGGAGGAAGGCTATGCTTGAAGAAATCAAGGCTATTGAGAAGAATAACACCTGGAAACTAGTTGAACTACCTAATAAGAAGAGAACCATTTATGTGAAATGGATTTTCAAAGTAAAATTGAATCCTGATGGATCAGTTTCAAAGTACAAAGCAAGGCTTGTGGCTAAAGGTTTCCTGCAAAGATATAATGTGGATTATAATGAAGTATTCTCTCCAGTAGCAAGATTAGAAATTGTTAGATTGGTGGTAGCACTGGCTAGTAGCAAGAATTGTCATTATCTCATCAAGATGTGAAGTGTGCATTCTTAAATGGACCATTGGAAGAAGATGTGTATGTTACACAACCTCCTGGATTTGAAGTAAAATGGAAGAAACAGATGGTGTACAAGTTACACAAAGCACTATATAGCTTGAAACAAGCACCTAGAGCATGGAACAAGAGGATTGATCAGTTCCGACTTCAAATTGGCTTTAAGAAATGCAAGGTTGAATATGGAATGTATGTTCATAAACTGAATGAAGAGAACATAACTATGATGTGGTTATATGTAGATGGCCTATTGGTGACTGGAAGCAATCAAAGTGAGATCGAGAAGTTCAAATACATTATGCAGTATGAATTTGAAATGATTGATTTGGGAAGATTGTCATATATTTCCTTGGATTAGAATTCAAAACTACCAGTGCAGGCATTATAATGCATCAACAGAATTATATTGGGGAGCTACTTAAAAGGTTTGAAATGGTTGATTGCAACACTGCAACTAATCCATCTGAAGAGAGAGTAGATGAATGCAACAAATGCCAAGCTAGATGAATGCAACAATGAAGAGAGAGTAGAACCTACTGAATTCAAGCAGATAGTAAGATCACTGAGATACTTATACAATAACATACCAGATATGTGCTTTGCAATAAGTATCATCAGTAGGTTCATGAATGATCCAAGGAAGTCTCATCTCACTACAGCCAAAAGAATACTGAGATATGTAAAAGGAACTCTGAAGCTTGGTTTATTGTTTCCAACTGCTAGCAAGGAAGGAAAGGCTAAGCTAGTAGGATACTCATATTCTGAGTGGTGTGGAGATAGAATGGATAGGAGAAGCACTTCTTGCCACCTATTCAAGTTCAATGATGTTGCGATTTCATGGTGCACTAAGAAGCAACCAGTTACGATTATATCATCATGTGAGGTTGAGTACATTGCAGGCACATTTGCAGCTTGTCAAGCAATTTGGCTTGACAATGTGATGAAGGAACTCAACTATGAAGTAGAGAAGCCATTGAAACTGAAGATTGATAACAGATCAGCTATAAATCTGGCTAAGAATCCAATAGTATATGGCAGGAGCAAACACATTGAAACTAGGTTTCATTTCGTAAGAGAACAAGTGACAAAAGGCATGATTTAAGTGGTGTATTGTCCTACTAAAGCTCAGTTAGCAGATGGATTCACAAAGGAATTGAAGATTGACATATTTTCTTACTTAAGGGACAAGCTAGGTCTCATAGAATGCTAGGATTATGGATTAAGAGGGGTGTATTAGTTTTAGTTTTAATCCATAATCATGATTGGTAGAGATTAAAAGTGTTTAGTTTGTTTTGGATAAGTTTGTTAGGTTATTACAAGAGACTTTCTCTCTAAGTCATTGTATATAAATATACTTGTAACTCACTTTTCACAATTAATGAAATCATAACAACTTTCCATCATTCTCTCTTTCTCCTTCATCAAACCCTAACCAACTCTAACCACCTTCATCTTCTTCTTCCATCAAACCCTAATTTCAGATTGCTTGCATGTAAAGAAACCATAGTTGCGCTAATAGTTATGAGTTGAAAACATAAATCTCTCGAGGGAGAGTTTTGACACCTATTGTGGTCATACCCCGCTCAAAAGATTAATCTCTTCAATTGCGTGTAGAGATATCAGGTTCACATAAAAAAATGTTGTAAAGTTGGTTTATATATAGACCAAATACATTAAATATTAAATGAATCTAAAAAATACTTTTTTGCTTAAAAATGTGACCGTATATTGTTTAATTCTAATAATGACCATATTTTGCTTCCTCGTTCATTCATACTTAGTTACTTGAATTCAATTGAATTTTCCGGTAATTTTTTTCTTTCTTCCGGTAGTTAATTTAGTTTCATTGAGATATAATGAAGAACTCATTTTTGAAAGCGAGTTTCATATATCAGTTCATTTCATTCAATATAATTTTGTTTTAGTGCAGTTCATTAAATATCTCTGTACTAACTACTAGCAAACAGTTGTAAAACAGATGAAATGGGTCTACGTGACTGAGAAAACAATAAGGACAAGGATAGTCGCTGAGATCTTTAATACATGCAGGAAAACAGGTTATCAACAACTTTATCAAGACGTCATTTTGATGAGCTATGTGATTTGATTTTGAAAGCAAAAATTCATCTTATGTAATTGAATTAAATACGGTTTAATTTTGTATAGATTTTTTTAAATTCAAGTTAAAATTTGTAAAACTTCTATTAATATTAATATTATAAAGATACGTTAAAATTAAATCTACATCTCTTGATATGAATAAATACGTTGGTCTATGTATGTCTATTTATTGATCATTCTATAAGGTTTTTGTTGTTTATGTGCCATATTTCCCCGCAGGTGCCCCATAAAAAGTGCCCCACGGTGGGTGCAAAAAAAGTATATTAAAACTTTTGAAGCCGATTATTATAAAAAGTCGGCATAAACCATTGTTCCATTTGTTAATAAAAAGTTTAAGACGAGTATTTATCGCAACTAAATTAAAACTTTGTTATTTTAAAGTCGGTTTGAAAATCGTCTTAACACATTTTAGATACTAAGATGAGTCATCTTGATTCTCTATGTATAAGTTCATTATAAACATTTCCTAAACCTAAAATAGTATAAGGTCGTTGTATTTTACTTGTCTAGTGTTAGGAAACATGGCATCCATGGATGAAGGAGAGAAAAGCTAAGAAATTATTATATTGATAGTAAAGAGTGAAATTACAAATGAGTGAATTATCCCACTAATGGGGTGGTTACAACTATATATACTACTATAGGACTAGTACTACTTGAAGCTAAACTATATTTCTAATATCTAGCACCTGGACACCTCACTTATTCATCTTAAAAAGGTGGATTTCTAGTCATTAAACTATCTAAAAATAAAAATCCAACACCAAGACTACTTTTCCTAATTTTTGAGTCAAGAGAGGTATTTTTATAGTAATAGGTAGTAGTATAATAATTTGCCCCGCTTAGATAGTTCGGTTGATTAATTTATGACCATTGAATGAGTTTTAAGCTAAGAGGTGTCAGAGTTGATCCCAAAAACTAACATAATAACCATTTTTTGAGAGAAAAAACTAACATAACCAGTAATTACTAACATTTGTATGTAAAAATAGTATAATCATTTGACCGTTAATAAAGATAGTAAAATCATATACTTCATTAGTATATATAGCAGTGGTAGTTCAGAGTTTTGGTGCATCAGTCTCTAATATTGGTGACATGGAGTTCTCAGTAGAATCTTTGGAGAGAGATATAAAGAACATGAGGAAGTATTATGGGAGTGGAAAAACAAATGAAGCATCATGGAGAGAATCACAACTAAAAGGATTGCGTAACTTTGTCAAAGAAAATGAGGAAGAAATCTTGAAGGCCCTCAAGAAGGATTTAGGGAAGCATCATGTTGAGGCTTTTAGAGATGAGGTGTGTTTCATATTCTACTTGCTACTCTTATATTTTACAGTATATTTCTGTTTGCTTAATTAATCCATATGTGTGTGTGTGTGTGTGTATATATATATATATATTTGCAGGTTGGAACGTTAAAGAAATCCATTGATTTGGCAATAAAATCCTTGAAAAAATGGATGGCTGGTAAAGAGGTAATTAGCTTATATATGTATAACACACGCAAAACAAATGAGAAAAGTGTATATTTTATATTTCAATTATATTTAGTTTATTGAAAAGAAGAACAATTGCACCACACTTTTACATGAAATTAAAGAATTCCATAAATATGTACTTAATGTTATTAGCATATAAATTTATACCGTGCCTTATTATTTTCAACTTAACAGGCTAAACTGCCACAAATAGCACTACTTTCAAGTGCAGAAATTGTTGCTGAGCCTCTTGGTCTAGTCCTCATAATCTCATCATGGAATTTTCCCTTTGGTGAGTAAAATATGGATGCAGACATAAAATAAACTTTTAGTATATAGTACAAATTAAATCTATAAGATATGGTTGGTTTTATGAAACAGGAGTGTCCTTGGAGCCATTAATTGGAGCCATAGCTGCTGGAAACGTTGCAGTTCTAAAGCCTTCAGAGATGGCCCCTACTTCTTCTTCTCTTCTAGCCACTGTTCTACCAAATTATTTGGACAATAATGGCATTAAGATCATTGAAGGTGGACCAGAGATTGGAGAGCAACTCCTACATAAAAAATGGGACAAGATTTTTTTCACTGGTCAACCTTGCTATTTCATTTACCTTCTCATTATCATTATCATTATCATTATCATCATCATCATAAATATTAATTATATTGCTTTTCATTTCAATTTTTTTAACTTTTGATTATATCAATGATAAAAAAAATTAAACTTGTAATGATCCAATATATTAGGAAGTGCACGAGTGGGGAGGATTGTAATGTCTGCAGCAGTGGAGCATCTCACTCCTATAACTTTGGAGTTAGGGGGAAAATGTCCAGCACTAGTTGATTCACTTTCAACTTCTTGGGACAGAGAGGTACATGTTCATTTAATCTTCTCACATGGAATGTAACTTCTATTGTAGAAAGGCAATGTGGAACGGACAAAACAAAAGTAGCAAATTAATGAAGGACAAGAAAAAAAAGAGTTATTTTTCGGTCCATTAGGTTTTATTAATATAGGACACCAATCATAGCTTAACGGACAAAAATATCAAAATTGTTAGGTCGGACACCGCAACCATTGTTTTGAGTCCTGGCTCATTTACTTGTGTGTGAATTTCCGATGATCACAATCATTTCGTCTATCTAATGAAAAGTTTTATTAATATAAACTAAGCATGATGACATTGTCCATTATATATAAGCTACTATATGTTAAGAGTTTGAACTTATAATCTCAAATGAAAGAGTTTAAATCTTTTCTAGGAGATTAGTAAAATGGACATTGGTAACACTTATAATAATAATTTTCTCTTCCCAGTTTTATTTATTTTTTAAAATTGCTTACTAGATTTTTATTTTTGTTGAACAATAAGATGGCTGTGAAACGAATTTTGGTGGCAAAGTATGGGGCTTGTGCAGGACAAGCATGCATAGCAATTGATTATGTCCTTGTAGAAAAGAGTTTCAGTTCCACATTGGTAAAAAGCAATAAATAATTTATTTATTTTTAAGTTTTTTATTATGCTGCAATTACACTATTAATCTTGAAGCATTACTCCTTTCTTTTAGGTGGAATTAATGAAGGAAGGGATTAAGAAAATGTTTGGAGACAATCCAAAAGAATCCAACACCATTGCAAGGATTGTTAATAAACAACATTCTAATAGAATCAAGAGTCTTCTCAGTGAACCTAATGTCAAAGAATCGGTTGTTTTTGGTGGTTCCATGGACGATGATGACTTGTATGTAATTAATACTCTCTTTTCTTACTTACTAGAATGTTCAATCCGAGTTTTACATTCATAGATCATCAATTTAGTGTCTAAAATCATAGATCACAGTCAATTTAATTTTCAAAAGAGTTTTTGTAAAATAAAACCATAATTTCAGACAGTTTTGTAAAATAAAACGGTACGGAAAATTTCAGAAACTATCATATACAAAATTTTCCGTACCGTCTGAAATTATGGTTTTCAAAGCATTAACCAACCTAAAAGAGACCAATTTTGCCTTCATGACTATCTTTCTTATCACAAGTGTTTTTGGACTAAAATATTATGTAGATTTATGGAACCAACAATATTACTAGATCCCCCACTTGAATCAGCAATCATGACAGAAGAAATCTTTGGCCCTGTGCTTCCCATAATAACTGTAAGATATATATATCTGCAACATAATTTTTTTATTTATTCCTTTTCTTATTTTTAGTCCCTTTTAATTAGTAGTTTCAATTGTTTATTTGCAGGTGGAGAAGATTGAAGAGGGTATTGAGTTCATAAACTCAAAGCCTAAACCGCTAGCAATTTATGCCTTCACAAAGAACAAAACACTGCAGAGAAGATTGGTATCTGAAACATCATCTGGGAGCATTGTATTTAATGATGCAATTCTACAGGTCTTTATTTGCTGATAGTGACTTACATTATCTTCATTAATTAAAAACCTAACATATTTTCACTACTATGAAACTAGTAAGGTTTTGTTTTGCAAGCTACTAAACTTCTACTTAACTTCTCTCTCGAGCTTTTAACATTTCTTCACGAGCTTATAACATTTTTTAAGACTGCTTTGAGTACGTAGCATTTGAGCTTATAATTTATAGTGTATTATTTTTTTCTCATTTTTACCTGCACTTTCTTATTGTGAAAAATAATATTAATTAAAAATATATTTTACTGTAGTTATATATTTATCACTTATTTTGACCGTTAATTTTATCAAGCACATCGATTGTTATACAAAAGATAACTATTTTTTTTTTTGCAGTATGTAGCGGATACCATCCCATTTGGAGGAGTTGGTGAATGTGGATTTGGCAAATACCACGGGAAGTTCTCATTTGATGCATTCAGTCACCATAAAGCTGTGGCTAGGAGAAGTTACTACACTGATTTTTGGTTCAGGTTTCCTCCATGGAATCTTAACAAGTTCCAACTACTTGAAGAAGCTTACCATTTAAACTACATTGGAATAGTTCTTGTTTTACTTGGCTTGAAGAGTTCAAAACGCTCATTATATGAGGCTTGTAAATGATTTTCAACTCATTTACCTATTTTTACAACTATCATCCAATAAGGATAGCTGATTATTGTTATTCTTTATTTCTAGGCTTATGATATTTATGCTATCCAAGATTCTAATGTGTGTTATTATAATAAATAAATAATAAAAAGATTCAAGTGTGTGTTTTTCTTTGACAATGCATGTCTTTTTTTTATCTCGTTATATATAAGTTTCAAAAATAAATTTTAGAAAAGAGGGAAAGGACAAAAAAAAAGAATATGTTGATTACGTTGGAAGTAACGACGAAGGTTCAATTCTTAAATGATAAAGATAGTGTGACACCTAGCTCATTGGTCAGGCAATGAATGAGTGACCATTAATGTATATAAGGCGCAAAATAAAGATTGATTTCTGTGATATTTTCAATGGAGACCCATGATCACATAGGAATGAGAAAGACATGAAGACGTGGAAGGATAAGAACATGTGAATAATATGAATACACATTGAAATGAAAGAAATACAAAGAAAATATATCAATGAGATGTTTAGTTAAAGATTGTTAAAAGTTCGTATAGAAATGCACATTTTTTTCAAGAGTCCATAATTTAAAAGCTTAAGTCTGAGAAATGATCTCTTGAGAAGTTACGAAGAAGCAAATGAGTGAAGATAAAATATGGTGAAAAGTTGATTTGTGGGGTCATTACACATAAATGAGATATCAACAAGAATTGGACACGAGAACATAGTATAGATGAGTACATTAATGAGATCTCAAAAAGAAACTAGCCACACAAACATGTAAAACCCCACAATGAGTTAATTATCAGTTGAAGCATTTAAACCAACCCTTATCAGCTCATAAATGATGTTGAAGTTACTCTGCCAAACAATATTTCTTCCCTTCTTTAACAAAAGACGCGTTATCTAGATTGTCAAAATCACAAGATAATCAGGGGGTCGATCTAACTAAAGACTATTGTCTACTGATATACTACTTGTCATATCTGCCAAACAATAGGAATTTAAACCTAAGCCAACTTAAGTTATGTTGCATTTGCAGTTGCATAATACATTGAAACATAAAAACCAGGAAGTACAAATACAAATAGATCCTAAGCTTGCTGCTGCAAAGATGAGGAATGGGTTTTGTGCCAGAGGGACCTCCCTAAAATGGCATTTCCGTGTACTGAGAGATATGCAGCATTTAACCTGTCAAAGCAATCAAGGACATGTCAGAAATGCACATGAAGTCAATATGGGATCCAGATTGCATGCAATCATGCAGCCGGCCATTTTTTGCCGTCCGATTTAGATCGGATGGTCTAAATTTAAAGCAGATTGTATTCGTTTTATTAAATCTAAAAATGAGATTTAAATCTGGGTTGTCTGATGGTCAGAAATGGACTGACTGCAAGACTGCATACAATCCGGATCCGTCAATATCTCGTGTTCAGTTGTTTATCTTTCATGTTATAAAAAGAAAGGGGGGAAATTACTTATCAACATCGGGCATTGCCAGAGGATCATACAACTCTTCCCTTTGTTCCAAGGTAGGCACAGACATAGCTGATACGTCTTGGGCACCTTCAACCTACGAACATAAGTAGTCAGATAAAATCATTCCCTTCAATATGAACCAATGCAATATGTAAATTTAAAATTATATAACTTACCTGTTGTGGGTATTGTGCATAGCCAGCATATCCAGCATATGCATACATTGAAGGATCCTGAGCAGCCCCATATGCATAAGCTTCATAACCCGGCTGTCCATACCCATAGTATGCATTCCATTGACTTTGATCCACCTGTTGTCCCCAGCCACCAGGTACATCCTAGAACCATTTAGAACCAAATTTATTAGTGCAAATATAACACATCAAACATGATGAGACACTTATCAAAACTCACTGACATATAACCTCAAGTATTTTTAATATTTAGATAAAGTTTGTTATGATGGAAGTTCGTAATTGTAACAAGGGGGCTGTTGCTAATGTTTGCAAATTATACATCAAGAGTCAAGAAGACCAAGCCTAAATTTGAATTGTCAATAAACACTAATTGACGTCCTCCATATCTATACATATCTATTGTTACAGTTAACTTTTTTACTGAACCTTCAAAAACCATATCGATACATATGACTCCTAGGATATCATTTCCTGTTTTAGTCTTCAACCATTAAGTATTAACCCATGTAAGGGTCTCTCAATGTCCCACATTGGCCATTCACAAGTTGTCAAACCTTCACAATTCAAGATTGCTCATTACATAAAAAGGGCAGTAAAAATTATACTAGAAGTAGAACCCCATGTATGGGTCCTATCTTAAAAACCTAAACAAATATGGACGATTTGTAATCTATGATTCTACATTGAAAGAATATCTGAAATTGAAATGAATGATATAAACAAATGCACAAGGCTATAGCTTTGAGTATTTTGTGAAGAAATGGACCATTTCTAAAGAAAAAATACCTGTCTAGCTGTTTGGGGCCTACCCCAAGAAACTCGGATCACTTGTTGACCTAATATCTTTCCCTGCATCTTCTGAATGGCTTCTTCAGCAGATGCTCTACAGACATCAGATATGAGAAAGATTAAATGAACATTCACCTAATAGAATTAAGGAAAAAATATAAAGATCGTCAAAGAACTCAAGATGCATGGTAAATTAGGGCCACGTGAAACATATTTCCTTTGAGAGGCAACATATCAAAATCTTATCATTACTTTTTAGTTTCAATTTTAAAAAGATTTCACAAAAACACTTCAATGCTTAAAAAGAGATTAGAGGGGAAAAGAAGACCTAGCCCCAAATTGAACAAAACCACATGCTTTGCCGGGATGAACTTTGACAGAAACAATCTCTCCAAATTGCAAAAAGTTTTGCTTCAGCTCCTCCTCTGAGACATTAAGATCCAAATTACCAACATAAATCTGCATTGCAAAAGTATGTAAGAGCACCATAGGAAATGAAAATTTCAAAAATGTTAGGGCTACAGGACTTACGGTAGTATTGTTTACATCATATTCTGGTGGAACTGTATTCACTGGGGCGGTGTATGCCGGCACTGGATATATTGCTGCCAAGAAAATCATAGATAAGTATCTTTCCTAAGTTGTACTAAATCAAATATCAGAACACCAAAAAGATCAAAGTTTCAACTTCAAATGCAAGACTTTGTCTTAGGAAGGTTCTAGTCACATCATGAAATACATATCTATATGACTAACAGTATTTGAAATTTAAAAGATTGCATAACCTTGGTAGGGTAAAAAGAAGGCATAAAATTTTTAGAACCTCAAGGCTAAAGTTGGATATCAAGTGAAATAAGAAAAAATAGAATGGAATAATTTTTTTATGAATAAGAACATGATGGGATAATTACCATGCCTATACGAAGGAAAAGATGCAAAGCTTTCTTTCCAAAGTTCAGTAAGTGAATGTAATGGTAAGGAGATTAATAAACAAGTAAGTTCCATCTTAAACCCATATTGGTACAAGAAAAATAGAGAAACTGGATGGAATGTGATAGAATATAAATTCCTTTACATACCATTCTGATTCTATCATATTTTGAACAGTCTCAACAACAACAATTAGTATCATTCCATCAATCATCAACACGGCAAATTTTTAATCAAACAGGCTAATAGATAACAATGTAAGTCTTCAGCCAGAAACCCATTCACAAGTACAAACTATATAGTGACACCAGTCATGTACAATTTTCTTACGCTCAATCAGTAAAGACAGAATTAAAACTACATATGAAATAGAGAGTTGTTGAATGTTACGGTCATAACTCACAAGGTAAAGTTGAAAAACACATTTGCGTTCAAAATTGGGCTATTTGGATTGATTTATTTGAACTTATCTACTAGTATAAAACAAACCCTTGTGGTTTGTTTGAAAGAGCTTACAAAAACAGCTTCTGACATGTCCATAAGCCACTTTCACTTTATCTCCATAAGTTATCCAAGATAGCATATAAAAATAACTTATAACTTATACAAAACAACTTGACTTTATTTTATCTTTTTCTATAGAATAACTTACACCAAAACAACCATTTTGGTCCTTGAATGGGTGAAATTGCAAAAACATCCCTATTGTCTCTTCTGTTAGTATTTTTATTTTATGGACTAAATTGACCAACGAAACAGCGTATTCCCTGTTTGGATAAACAGCTTATTTGCAGCATATAGCACAAGCGCTTATCATGATAAACACTTATACATAAGCTTACACAAGCTATTTATATAGGAAAAGATACAATAATGTTAAATTGTTTTAGTATATGCTATAATTTGTTTTAATAAGCTATCTTGGAGAATTTATGAAATTAAGCTGAGAAAAGCTTATGAAAAGTGTCATAAGTTGGTTTCATAAGTTTGCCTAACCAGTCTCACAAAACTTATGTCAAATAGATAAGTTCACATTGACTACCTAAGAACAGATTCGAGAACCAAAATGACTTAAAAAAGATACATTTGGGGACCAATGTGACAACGAAATACACTTCCATAGACCAAAATAGTGGTTTCCCAATAACTTATATATAAGCATTGCTAACATGATAAACACTTATGCTGTAAGCACTTAATTAAACTTACCATCCAAACAGGGCGGTTTGAATTGATTTATTTCAACTTACCTACGAACATAAACCCTTCGAAGTCTGCTTGAAAGAGCTTACGGAAACAGGTTATGACATGTCCATAAGCCAATTTCAATTTATTTCCACAAGTTATCTAGGATAGCTTAGAAAAACAATATGGAAACAATTTGACTTAATTCTATCTTTTAGAATAACTTATACATAGGCCCTAACATTTTTTATTTTTTTTGTGTTAACCCTCCAGTTCCTACTTCCTAGGGGAAAGGGGCCTGGTAAGCCGGAGTTTAGCCATGAGGTAAGTATAGCTTGACCAAGAATAGTTCAACCCAGGAATTGAACTCGGGTTCTCACGAACGATTCGTCCTTCGGTGAAGCTCATTAACCACTTGAGTTCAATCCCTTGGTTTTGTTAAACTAATTATCCAAACACTTAGTTATACTAATTATCCAAATATAAGCCCTAACATTCTACTCAGCACTTAACTAAATTAATCATCCAAACATAACCTAATTATAAAAAAAGTGTAGGGTTTTGTTATACCTTTAGGGACAGGAGCAGCGGCAACAACAGGGGCAACAGCAACAGCAGCAGCATAAGGATTCTGTTGATACCCGGTAGTTTTCTTGGGGGTAGCAGCACTAATCCTCATAGGCCTAGTAGAACAATAAACACCATTCATCTCGGACATAGCCCGATTCCTCTCACTCTCATCACTAAATTTAACAAACCCATACCCCTTACTCCTCCCAGTATTAGGATCAGTCACAACCTTGGCTCCACGAACACTCCCATAATGAGTCCTAAAAGTCTCTTGTAATAAATAATCAGTAACATCCGGTGCCAAATCCCCCACAAATATGGAATGATCGGGACCCGCATCAGGGCGGCGTTCACCGATACCAAAGGAAGCCCAGTTTAAACGGAAGGTTTGTTCGGTACCAGGCATTTGAGTACCGTTGTAGGTTTGAAGAACGCGTTCAGCGGCGGAGTGAGAAATGAATTCGATGAAACCGTAACCTTCGGGTTGACCGGTGATTTTGTTGCGGATGATTTTGATGGAGATGACTTCGCCGGTATGGGAGAAACAATGAGTGAGATAGTTTTCGTCTACCCAGTATTGTAAATCGCCTATCCATAGGGTTCGAACTTCTTCTAGGGATGCTGGTTGGTGATACGTTGTTGCCATTGTTATTGTTATTGTTTTTGTTACCAGCACACTCTATTCGCGGTCAACAGGATTTTGGGAAGAAAGAATGATGACAACTATTTGTTGTGTTTTTCTTATATTTCTTATACTATTATCTAAAAAATTGTATATACTACTGACTCAACTTTTTTATATTTATCAATGACAATGTCAATCACAATTATATTCTTCTTGTGTTGTTAAGTGTTAATGACAAATATTTATCTCTTTATTTTAAAGTGGTGAGCAAATAAAATAAAATGGAGAGAGTGATGGGAATAGAAAACTTAAAATTTAAAGTTCAAATACAAAATAAAATAGGGGAAATTAGATTCATGAGTTGGCATGGATTAGTAAAGGTATATTCAAGTTAAAGTTGATTGACTGATTGTTAAATTGATATGTATTTAAATAGGTTATGTGAACATGGTAAGGGACATTGTATAATACATGTATGTAGAGTCAGAGTTCGAACTTCGAACACCACCTCCTTTATTCATCTTAAAGATAAATTTTTAGTTACTAGATTACTTGACCAAAAAATTAAGGCATTATTATCTAGTTCTACTTCTACACAAGAATGACAAAAATGTGTTTTTTTAACGGAAATCACGGTTGTATGGAGATAAAAAGAAGCATAATCTATTTAAATAAGGAAAATACTAACTTGTATATATTCTTAAGACACAAGTTAAGAAGTTAAAAGATAAAAATATTTTCTTAAAAATTGTGTATTTAATGTTTTAAAAATTTAAACATTTATCTTTTCATTGTAAAATCAATTTCTAGATTCCTTGTTTAGTTTCTTAAATAAAAAACACCACTTCCAAACTATTAAAAAACACCAAAGTATTAATTATAATCATGCGAAGCAAACAAATTCAATTTCAAGCTTAAACATGAGAATGTCAACCAAAACTTCTATCCTTGGTCATTGATATTGTTTCATACTGAATTGGCCAAATTGCAATCTATATCACAAAGTAAATTCAAGAAAAACATTCTAGAGAACAGTTCAACAGCCACAACAAAGCCCTCGACATTGAGTACTTCCCACTATATTAAATTATACATTAACATTGTTTAAAACCGGGAACATCATGAAAGCTATCTCATAAGTGAAGGGTGTAGGTTGTAACTTCACTCTGAATCTGAATAGCCGCAATGGAGAAAAAACTGTCTTCCCTAGAAACATTTGCACATCCCGGCAGTCAAAATATATGAGCAATGTCATATGCAAATCTGTATTTTGTCAAGGAAGCACAGCACAATAACAGGAATTTACGCAGAAGATAAATATGCAGGAATATCAGTTGTTTTAGGTTGTGTTTTAGCCGGATGCTCTGGAGTAACTATTGTTAAGTTGAATGAGCATGGCAATGACTGCTCAAGAAAATCTCAAAGTTCCACCAGTGTATTCATAATAAAACATGAATTTATATTTACCCAAATCCTCACCAACCCAAATTTCTTTTCATATTTATGAATTACGTTTTGATACAATTATGAAAAAACTAACTCCATTTTTAACATATTTGATAGTATTTAACTAAAATTAAAATACTACAAGTATTATTGACAAAGAGAAGGATACGTCCAGAACAGCACGAACGACTGCATGGGATCAAAAAAAGGAAAGTTAGAAAGTTGAAAAAATGTACATTCAAGAATAAAATATATAGGGAGCAAGAGAGGATACAAACCCCCCACATATACATTATTATGATCTAAATATAATGTTTAACTTGCCAGATAAGATCAGCAAGGCAATTACAACAAGTCTTTTTTTATAAACTTTAAAATTTCAATATGATATAAAGATCAGATATATTAAAATAAATTATGGACTGGATAAACCTCCCTTTTCTATCTCTCTTTTCCCCTAATTTGCAGAGAAAAGCCCTCTTTTTGGCCTTTCTCTGCACAATTAACAAACATTTTACTGAGGGGGAGAGAACGGGAAAATATCGTCACCAAACACATACCACTCAAACAAATATCAGAAGTCCATATAAGGGAATCCAATAATATGAATAGCAAGTTGATTCTTTCTTTTTATTTCCTTAAAGGGGGGAAAAGCTATGTATTTTACGATGTACAATATCTGATTCATGAAATACACACAAATCATCACAATGAAACAAAGCATTACATTGCCTTTAAGAACATTAGAAAATCTCTTTTCTGCCAGTAATAGCAAAAGTGATCACATTGTACACTTGCTAAGATAGAGACCACAGAAATACATGTTTTGAAAGAGATCACACACGATTGCATGAAAGTCATATATAATTGCTGAATAAATGGGTTAACAAGTATGGTTTAGCTAGGTGACTAAGCGTGGGAATCTAGGTAAGTAATCATTATCAAGTTAGACACGTGGGTTCTAGGTAAATCATAGGTTGGGGTGCACAAGGAATTTAATATTCATGGAGGCGAAACCTTGATTATTTTGTCTTTCTCCCAGTATCAGTCTCTCATGATCTCATCTTAAATTTTCATAGTACTAGATGTTAATTGTTGGAACTTTAATCTCTCTAGGAATTTAAACGATAGAGAATATTTTCAATTGGATTTTCTTCTCTTTGCTTGACTCTGTTCATTTGTTACAAGTAACCTGGAAAAAATGATTTGGACTCTTGGTTATTTTAATATACTTATTTGTAAGTCGTTTTTTTGAATTTCTTAACCATTATCTGAGTCCAAACAGAGAAAAAATTCTGCCAGAGAAGGGCACTGATGATTTCAAAGGTTACTAGTAGATTCACAGACTTCAACATGGTAGTACTTAGTATGATACTAAAGGGAAATTTTACATATACACAAGGCCAATAACACTTTGTTTCCATTGTATGTCACGCGTACCCTAGAATTAGAAAATACAGCACATTTATTTTCACAAAGGCAAGCAGCTAAGTACATCTGGAGTAGGCCATTTAGTGTGTCTGGTGACTACAAAATGTATCCTCTCAACTGGTTAAAGCTTATTTTCCTTCAGAAGTTCAAACTTTTGGCTAGAGTATCAGGAAATATTATGGTAAAGAACTTTGCAAGCTATCTCGTGGAATCTTTTGCTGGAGCAGAATGCTCATTCAAACGGAAAACACCTAAGGTACACATGCCTTTTCATGGTCTCTCCAAGTGTTCATCACTTTTTTCTATTAAAAAATATTGCCAAGGAGAGATCTCATGGACATGTCTTGTGAGTTTGAATCTTTGTGCTGAAACAATTTTCTAGACAAATCTTCGCCACTGCAGCTTTTATGGCATAAAGAATATACAGTCACCTCATTCATGTTGTTCCAGGGGATTCTAGTAGTTAATAAGCAGAGAGTTTGGCTAACCCTAAACTGTTGATGTGCCTTTTGTTGCTTCCCCTGACTTTCTAAATTTTATTTTCTTTGAGGATGATATCTAGTTTCATATTTGTATGTGTGTTTACTCTAGTCTACCTATCTATCTTATCCAAACTGATTTCTTCTTTAATGAAAAATAAAGTTTCTAAAACACAAATTATGACAAAATAAAGATGAGGTGAACATAAACAGCCTACCATTAGACCACCGAGAAAGCCATCAACTAGCACTCGGTTCCAGGAATCGAAGTATGTGTGGATTGAAAATTTTGCTTTGGCTATGAGCCCAAGTGAAGTAAATGCCATGAGAAGTGCGTAGAAGACAAATCCTTTCAAGCCTGTAAATCCCAAAATACCAGCAACAACTCCGCCAATTATAGATAAAAATGTTCGGCTGTAAAAGAAACAGAGAAAATTCAATTGTGAACCATAGACAACATTGAACAGTCACACATATAACGCTTCCTGCTATGTTTATATATTAAAGTAAACATAGTATTAAGAACGTGAAGTGAAATCAAACCTGTAATAGATGATTTTCATGTTGCTCTGCATATTCTCAGCATTAAAAGTCAGCAACTCATTCACTACATTGCTTGATTTCTTCTCGGATGAACCTGACCCAGAATGTCCACCCATAATATTGTGCCTAATTTGATGATATGTCCTGTAAACAGAAAGGTAATTCAATGACTTTTTGCTGAAAGGCAAATGTTGAATTCTTAATTTTTGTTAAAGGCAAATGTTAGTGGTTACTTTGTTAGGGGAAGGGGAAAAATAAACGTAGCGGAGACGAGGATGTTGTGTTGGATGTGTGGTAAAACGGGGATGAGATGTGATTAGAAATGACAACATTACAGAGAAGTTGGAGTGGCACCTATAGTAGAAAAGATGGTGGAAACTAGGCTTAGATGGTTTGGACATGTAGAGAGAAGACGTGTAGGTTATGGAGTAAGGAGAGTAGATCAGATGGAGGATAGTGAGAAGATCACTAAAGGCAGAGAAATACCTAAAAATACTAAGTATTAAGAAAGAGCTAGAGATTAATGAGTTGAATCTAAATATGGTTTATGAATTATGATAGAACGTAATGGTGTAATTTGATCCATGTACCCGACCCCACTTAATGGGATAAGGCTAGGTTGTTGGAGGGGAAAATTGTTAGTAGAAGATTGAACCCTAGACTTCCTGCATATAACTCCTACCGAAAAGAAAAACACTAATGTAACTGTCTGCTTGAGCTTTGCTGTATACATATGTTATTGTGTTTGTGTATTATTGAATTGTTGATTTAAATTTAATTCGCTTTTCTGCTTCATAAGATCAATGTTATCTGTATGTTTTTGAATCACCCTCTAAATTGTATGGTTCTTAGCTAAATTCACTGTGACTTCCTCAAATCCATAATTTTCTCAAAGTTTGTTACATATAACATAGATGTATTTTGAGTTAAAAACTATACGAAAATCACCTAAAGAATTGAACATAAGTTTTGTCCTATATTCAATATGTATACGGTATACCAACTAAAAGGCTTCAAATCAGATGTATGTTAAGCGCTATTGCTATTGTCTGCAAAATCCTCTTATGATTATTACACAGAGAAGTGCGATTTAAAGAAAGGAACCAACCTGCGATTGAGAGTTAGGGTTTGCGAGAATTGTGAATTGGGCAAAACAATATTTGATCTCAAAAAACTGTCAAATCCCAAAATTCTCTACAGAATAGCGGTGAGCTGCTCGGTTTCGGGAACAAAGCGGACTGCCAATGCGCCTTGAGTTGAACCACTGTCAGTCTTTTTTTAATTTTGTTACACAAACACACTACAAATATACAACTTTTTTTATAAAAAATAAAAATTAAAATGTTTTTTTTTAGGGATAAAAATAAAAATGTTTGGTTATTTTATAGATTCTTAAACTATTTGAGAATTTTGATGGGGTTTCGTATATTTTTTTTATTAATTTTAAAAAAATTTGTTCTCTTAAATTTGATTTTGACTTCTAATTTTTTTAAATTTTCCATCCACACTTTTAATATTTATTCTTTAAATTTTTGAAAGAGTTTTCATATGTTTAAAATACTACAAGAATCTCGCTAAAACAATTGGTTGTTAACGTGAACTAAATATGATTCTTTTTTTAGAAACCAATTCGATTGGTTTGGTGGTGTTAGCTATAGACTTTGGATTATGTTCCTCCTCTCAAGGTATATCGGGTTTGATTCTACTACGTGCCAATTTTGGTGGGATATTCCGTGTAGAGCTTTACGTAGGCCCCCCACTGGGGTTGGAGTCATTGGACCCTTCACATTAGTTGATCATTGGTTGAATTATGAGTTTTCGAAAGAAAATAATTTGTTTAGCGTTAAAAACATAAAATTTCATTTTCAAGTTTTATTAAAAAATTCTAATTTTTTTTTAAGAAATTTTATAATATTATAAACATGCTTGCGAAAACAAATTCAAAAATTTGAATGATACATCATGAGTTCATTTAGAAGTATTTTTTTATAAAGACAAAAGAAAACAATAAAAGGCATGAGAGGGCCAGAATACTATACAAAAGAGATTACACATGAGAAAGTGAGCCAAGGCTATCCCTAAGAAGCAAAGGAACTTCAATCATCTAGCTAAAATTTTGTTTTTAAACCAACGAAACTAAACTGCCAAACAACATATCTAGCTACTAACAAAGACAATCACAAATATTTAGGATTGTTTTTGATTACACCCTTTTTAGAATGGGTTTGTATGTGCTTATTACTTGTGCTCTTCGGTGAAACTTGCTTGTCTATTTGTCTGCTTCTTTTCCTTTTTGTTGTTGTTGGTGGTGGACAAACAAGGCTAGATTCACTTAGAAATCAAGACAAAAGGTTGTGATGGAGATTTTTTAGAGAACTAAAAGTTGTATTTTCTTATTTTATCTAAGTAAATTATTCACACACACATACATACATATGTGTGTGTGGTTTTCCTTTTTTGTTTTTATATGATTTCGTTGTTTGAGTTCGATGTTCTTTTGTTTCTTGTTTTTGTGACGTTGTTTGAATTTTTATTTTGTTGCGGTGTTTATTTGATTCACTTTGATAAATCAACTTCAATCCAATACAAAATCAATCAATGACTTTAGTGTCACTTTGATTTAGTCACATTTATAGGCATTTTTCCGTTTTCTATTTTTAATATATACACAATCCGTCGCTATTATATGCAAAAATTAACATTTTAGATTTTTTTATTTATTAAATTATGTATATGATCTATAATAAAGACTATATACATTATTAATTGAATTAATTTAAAATGTAGATTTTTGTTTATAATAATGACCGAATGGTGTCAGTGTTATGAGAATGTTCGTAAATTAATTCTTTTCAATTTTAATTTGTGTTGTTTTTAATGTATGCTACCTATTTGAATGAATTAATACAATTTTTTATTTAAAAAGTGAAATTGTCACGTAGTGCTCATTGTGTTTTGCATGTTCCAGTGGACCTTCGATGGTTGGATGGATAATCTAAGGAGTGAATGGAATTTAGATGAATCGAATTATTGGTTTATGTTTGAGAATCTTGTTCAATGAAATTAGTTGGCAGACGTGAAGAAATTAAATTGATTAAAATATATTTTTCGTCCTTTATTTTTTTACTTAACATTTATTTTGATCACTTCCACTCAATTTTTTTTTTTTTTGATCATTTATTATTTTCTATTTGATATGATCTTTTATGTTTCAATTATACAAGTTAGTCCATTTACCTATCTTCATTAAAAAAAAGAGCCGAGTTGATCGTTGATTTTGACATGTGGTGCTGTGGCATAATTTTTTTTCTTACATTGTTGTCTTCTTCCTCAAAATTATCAAGGTTCATAATAAAATTTAGAATTGGACGATGTTAAGGTTAACCTTTAGGGCCAAAGTGAAAAACTGAGGGAGGTGGTGACTGGTGGCTCAAGTTCAATTATGCTTTTCAACTTCATTTGTCTTTCCTCAACAGTCAAGTTCTTTATAATTTTTCAATTTGTTGTTTTAGGGAAATTGGACATATAGTTGGATTTTTGCAAGTTTGTTCATTTTTTGGTGTTTGAGGATGAACATTGATTTGGGAGAGTAAAGAAAGTGGGAATCAAAATTAGAGAGGTCGAATTTTATTCATTGTTTTTTTGTATTGGAATTTTATTTTTTTTTGTTCAAAAGTACTTGTTTTAATTTGAGCTTCTTTTGATTGCGTCATTTGTTAAAATTACCAAAAATTGTGTATTAAAATGATAATTTCCACTTTGGCCCTCAAGGCTATCGCAATTTCATCCAATTCTAAAGTTTAGTATGAATCCTAATAATTTTTAATAGAAATTCATGTCATAAAGTATCAAATCAACTATCTTTTAATAGAAATACGTAAAAGGATCAAAATAAAAATTAGGAAAAAGATAAAAGACTAAAAATATATTTTAGCCAATTAAATTGTTTGATGTCAGTCACATTAATAAATTGTATTTTTATTGTCCATCAAAATTAAACCAAATACTTGCCCTTGCATTAGACCTTCCAAAAAAAATTCATCCGATACAAATTTTTTTTTTTTTTTGAAGAGGCTAAAATGGAATATATTAACACATGAAAGCGCTATTCCCGGCACAGGATGTACCAAGGAAAGGCAGCAATGTCTGTACAATTAATTACAATGGGAGACCGAAACAATAAAATGAAAGCAATATGAAAGAAGCTATTAACCTATGCCCAAAATGGTGAACGGACTAAACCACCAGCCATGAAAATTGAAGGGAAGAGTAATGTACTTCTCCTTCAACTACATATAGGAGATGGCCTTTATCCTGTCAACCACCTGAAGAACGGGGCTTTCGGAGCCTTTAAACAACCTATTGTTTCGTTCCTTCCAGATTTCCCAAACTGTTGCATACCAAATAACCTGTAACAACGAACGCCGCTTGTTCCCAATTCCACTGCTGTAGCTAAACTGGTTAAAATGATCAGACACAGTAAAGGGGTTGGTCACTGAGACACCAATCCAACTGTAAATCGAATGCCAAACTAAACCCAAGATATTACAATGTAAGAAAAAATTCATCCGATACAAATATTAAATGGTCATTGATGCTATTTTAATTATTAATAATTTCTCATTCCAAAAATAAATAAAAATAAAACAAAATTAAGGTTGATATCATGTGTGTATAGATGAGTGTGAATTGAAGCTTGATGTGGAGAGGCATTCAGATTCAACTGAGCTTCTAAATTCAATTATTATTATATTATGAGCATGTGAATGAAGAAGTGCCAACTTTGCATTTCCATTTTCCACATGGTATTGACTTATTTATTTGACTATTTGTATACCATAGTTGGTATTTAATTATGGTTCCTTATTTAACCCAGCTTGGCACAGCTAGCTATTCATAATTTCATCACAAACATCTAATTTATTTTTTTCTCCCCAAATTACACTTTTGCATTCTCTCTCTCCTTTTTTTGTTATTTGATAACCCTCTCGTATTCATAATTCTCAATTAGCTTAATAGAAGGTTAGGGAAGACATGGCTTTCCCAGCTACAGTTGTTATTCTTCCTGTAGGCATTATTTTCATTCTTTCAGGCCTCATTATCAATGTTATTCAGGTAAATTTAATTCAATTCAATCCACAATATTATATGTACATTATTTTAGAATATGATATATGTACCAATGTTTCACAATATTTTGTACTAAACAACGTATCGTGAACAAAACAATGTATCGTGAAACAACGACGATTTCTTCAAATTCTGCTATGCAACAGCCTTATAGCACCGCCAACATTGATATGTATATATTTGTATGTATACATTTGCCTGCAAATGATCAAGTTTGTAGTATATTTCTGTTTCTATGTAAAACTTGATTGATTCTTGATCAATTTTTATTTTTATTTTTATACAATATATATATATATATATATATATATATATATCCATTTGCAGGCTTTCTTCTTTGTGTTTGTTCGTCCGATATCAAGATATTGTTATAGAAGAATAAACAAAGTGCTCACAGAATCATTATGGTTGGAACTCATATGGCTCATTGATTGGTGGGCAGGCGTCAAGGTCTTAATTTGATTGATTACCTTAATCTATATTAATATGTTGTTTATCTATGTTCTAAACCCTCTTTCTTGCCTGTTAATTTGTCGAGTATTCGGGTTGCAGGTTGAGTTGTACGCAGATTCAGAAACATTTCAATTATTGGGTAGTTAACATAGTTTGTTAAGTTCTTATAATTTTTAATTTTTTGCTCAAAATAAATCAGTATAATAGGATCTCTCACAAATTTACAACTTTTTTCTGGTGAAAATTTCAGGTAAAGAAAATGCACTTCTGATATGCAATCACAGGAGTGACATTGATTGGCTTATTGGATGGGTCTTGGCTCAGGTAGGTGCCATTAGATGCAAAATTCTTTGATGTACATACTGATATATGTGATTAACTTACAATTTCAGAGTCATATAGTTCTTATATTCTATTTCTTTTTCGTTTGTCATAGCGCACTGGTTGCCTTGGTAGCACGGTAGCCATTATGAAGAAAGAATTTAAATACCTCCCTGTATGTTTCTCTAGACCTCTCATTCTTTGTTCTTTGTAAATTTAGAATTGCACAAAGCTTTTAATTAATTTAAATGATTTGTTCCAGTGACAACATTGCAATATCTATGCAGGTTATAGGTTGGTCAATGTGGTTTGCTGAATATTTATTTCTAGAAAGAAACTGGGCTAAAGATGAATCATCATTGAAGGTAAATAAATCCAAACATATTATTATACTAATTTAGATATATATATATATATATGTGTGTGTGTGTGTGTGTGTGTGATTATTAGTATAACGTTCCTTAATTATTAGCATTTTATTTATAAATCTCTTGACTTTTGTTGGCAGTCAGGTTTTAAGCAGCTTGAACACAAACCAGTGCCTTTTTGGGTGGCTCTTTTTGTTGAAGGAACTCGCTTTACGCACACAAAACTTTTAGCAGCTCAAGAGTTTGCTATTTCAAGAGGAATTCCAGTGCCTAAAAATGTTTTGATTCCTCGTACCAAGGTAAAAAATATCGATACTTAGGATATGTTTGGTTACAAGAAAATGAGAATTTGTAGCCCTGCAAAAGAATCTATGGACTTCAAAATAAAAAAGTCATTTATGATGAAAGCTTTTTTTGCGACCTCAAGCCTATATATAGGAGATAACAGTGATATGCTCAATTGCTGCTTAAACAATTTATGTTAGCAGCTAGCAACATAAGTTTCCAATTACCGCTTACAATTTGACTTTGTTTTATTAGCTGATATCTTTTGTTTATTGTCGATGATCTCTCTCCAGGGCTTTGTGACTGCCGTAAAAGAATCGCGAAAATACATTCCAGCCATTTATGATTGCACATTTACGGTTCCAAGGGGTGAGACTTCACCTACGTTGTTGAGAATTTTTAAAGGGATTCCTTCTAAGGTAAGGCAATTGAAAACCTTGCTTGACAGTGACTAAATTAGAGAAAACAAACAATGTTGTTTATGTATTCCTTCATAATTAGACGTTTTTTATAGTTAGTTGTTTTACAACCTAAAAAAATGTTTACGCTCATCTGCGTTTTTGCAGGTCAAGGTCCAAATTAAGCGACACAAAATAGAGGAACTTCCAGAAACAGAAGATGGCATTGCACAATGGTGCAAAGATGCTTTTATTGCCAAGGTATTACGACAAGTAATGTAAAAGATGTTCTAGTAGCAGAAAATTTGTTAGCTAATTAATTACAATTCTTTTTTACTTTCTCATATTTGGTATGACTCAGTTTATAAGTTAGCCCCTCACATTCTACATTAGAGACACTTTGTACAAATTAATCTGATGCGTGCATTCTTCAAAACTTTCTGTATTAAATTTGTAACAATTAATGTGTGTTTTCTCAACTAATTATCAGGATGCATTACTGGAGAAATATAGTACTACAGAGATATTCAGTGAGCTAGAACTTCATCAATTCCGTCGGCCTAAAAGATCGATATTTGTAAGTTTTGTTCTATTTTTATTTATTCTGTAGGGTAGCAAATGGATGAATTGGATAAATTTTGAGTTGGATTATGATAGATAGAGTAAAATTATTATTTATAATCACTTTGCTCATAATATAAATTTTCATTTCAATTGAACTAATGCAGGTTATGGCTTGTTGGTCAAGTTTCCTTTGCTTTCTTCTAGTAAAATTCTTTCAATGGACTAAACTACTCTCAACATGGCCAGGCATCTTCTTTACAGTGCTTTTCATGGTCATTGTAACAGCTGTTATGGAAATACTCATACATGCAACTCAAGCTGAGCGTTCTAAACCTACCAATTTACCCATACAAGACCCCATCAAGCAAGGGCTTCTTAATTCAGACATTATCAAACATGTACCAATAGTTTAATTTTTTTTTTTTTTTGAGGAGACCAATAGTTTAATGTTACATTCTACATGTATATATGTCTATTATAATTTTTTTTTTTTACGGTTGCAAAATGCAGGATATATGTAAAGTAATATATTGTTATTTATACCCCTAGTCCCCAACCAGTTCTTTTTCTCTAGGGTGCCTATTAGTTTTGGGTTAGTAGTTGTAACTTAGAAATTAGAATTAAAAGTTCTTTTGGTGATAGGAATAACTTATTATTATTATTATTTAGTTTTTTTTTGTCAACAAAAAGAGGATTATCTTTTTTTTTTGAAGAAAAAGAGGATTAACTTGTTATTAAACTATATACAATAACACCTAAAAGTACTTGGCCATTTAATATTAGTCTTAATCTCATGGTACCGCAAAGTTTGGTTCAAATAATTTGTCTTCCCGTGCTTTAATTGTTTTATTTTGTTAACCCTCTAATTTCTCATGAAAGACAGTCTTGTTAATCTACGGTTTGATCGTGAGGTAAGTGCAGTCTAATCAAGAATTGTACCATCAAAAGTCGAACTTAAGTTCTTGTAAAATAATTTGTTTTTTGGTGGAGCTCGTTAATTACTTTAGACTAATTGTTTGACTATGCCCTACACTTTTAACTTCAACCACTTTGGGTCAATTAACACGAGAAAAATGAATTTTGCGGGAATAGTATGAGCTACCGCAAACTAATAATATATTTTTTTGGGTGGCAGAGATCTGAATCCCGAACCTTGTATATTTTATGTATTGTCCATATCAACTGAGTTATGCTCTCGACGACAAACAAACTAATAATATAGATGAAAGCATATTGGTCACTTTTTCATTTATATCCTTGGTCTTTTCTGTCAAATAGCAACCTAACTTTTTGTTCGCTCTTAATTTGTGTTTAGTACCAAAAATCCTCTATGCTAAAGACTTTAGGGGATGTTTGTTTCACATCTATAAACTAAATTTCAAGGAATCTAAAATTATTTATTCCAATGTTTGGTACACGTGCATATGAAAAAGGTCAAAGGAATAAATCATTCCTAGAAGAAAAAAAAATCAACCATTTTACTCTCTTTTTTATTTCCGGCATGAAAGGATGGGGAATGATCTATTCTCAACGTTCATCACAAGTTGTTTTTCTAAAGTTCATTTCTACCCTTAAATAACTACAAAGCATACCCACAAGCACCATGTCTCTAGACACAATGTGTGCCATGTGTTTTTATTTCTGCAATTAAAAACTCTTGTTTTATAAGCTTAAACAATTTTCATTTCATGATTTTATTGATTGAACGTTGATAGATGATGCAATTATTTATTTATGAGTTAAATATGTTTTTGATTCCTATAAATATGTAAACTTTTTATTTTAGTCCCTCTAAAAAATTTCTTCAACTTTTCAATTTTATAGGGACTAAAAGTTGAAGAAATTTTTTAGAGGGACTAAAACAAAAAGTTGGTATATTTATGGAGACCAAAAACATATTTAACCCTTTATTTATTTATGACTCTATGATATTGCTTAAAAAAAGACCAAAGGTATTAGAACAATAACTATTTTGATTGCGCTTTAATAAAAAAGTAGACATAGATGAAATGATGTATGATAAACTAAAATTGTCAAACGCATTAGTTTGTTTATACCTATGAAGTCCATGTACGGATACGGATGCGGTATGATACGATATGGGTATGCAAATACGCGAATTTTTTTAAATTTAGGATACGATACGACTAAGATACGTTAACAAATTTTTTACACTAAAACTTATATGTATGTAAAATACTTGAAGAAAATAAGCATTGACTACCCTTCATTATTATGTGTATGCAAATTTTTCTTGTAAACCATATTATATTTTCACTTGTTAGGATATCTAGAGATGCATTAAACACAAATTTTATCCAACGTTGATTAATTGAGTCACCTCTCTCGTTACATTCATTTAAGTGGTTCATTGGGAAATAATTTTACGTATGCGTATCCAAAATTGAATCATATACATCTCTACTGAATTTCTACAACATTGCCTCACTTTTTTACACTTCATCTTTTCTAGGATACATATTTATCTGTGAAGTATCTTATAAGTATCATTTTGTATCTATGAAGTATTCTATAAGTATCAGATAAAATATTTTTAAAAATTAAAATAATTAATTCCGATACTTCGTGGATATATATCTGTAAAGTATTGGTATCCGATACGGGTACGTCTCCATTTTAAGTATCCGCACTTCATAGGTTTATATTGTCCCCCACACACACAACACCCCACCCAAGTGAACCATTAATTTTTTTTAAAAAAATATATACATTAATCAATAAGAATTGAGTGTTAAAGAGTATATTTTGATTACTACTCTCCCCCTGCACTTTTCGCTCGCACCCAACCAAACTGACCAAAATACCCATGCGTTAGTTAATTAATGCATGTGTAAACATATGCATTAGTTGACTAACGCTGCGTAACTTAAGATGCGCAAGTGTAAAACACTGCGCGTGTTAAATCACACACTGCGTTATTTAACTCACGCAAAGTGTTAACACATGCATGAGTTAACTCACGCTCTACTGATATATCAGTACATCATTTTAATATTGTATTGGTATGCATTCAATGCAAAGTGTGCCGCTCAATCCCGTAATCTTTACACGCTCATAATTGAACCGAATTGCGCCAGTTTAACAAGATTATCGGATAATGCGACATAATCGATCAAAATTACACAAAACATCATTTTTCGCACAATCACATAATCACCAATAAACGATCCAAATTACACAAATTTGCCGGTAATGACCCGTAATCACTTAAACACACTTAATGACACGTAAACGATCCAAATTACACAGATTTGTCCATAAATTTTTAAAATTACATAATCTCATATAAACGGTCAAAATTACCCAAATTCATCGTTAAATTACATAAACACAAATTCATTAAAATTCAACAATATGGACACAAATTCGGAAAACATTACACTATTACACTTAAATAAATATTACACTTCAACGGATCGGACAAAAAGATACAAAGTGTTATTCTCAACCATTAACCTAAAAATGTAATTAACGTCGAT
>Ga0315913_1000454_pt1 | contig 36280 bp, 17 predicted proteins | sample MpolsnodulesMG_FD_207736 | JGI IMG/M metagenome (GOLD analysis project Ga0315913, IMG submission 207736) | Medicago polymorpha root nodule microbial communities from Los Angeles, California, United States - small nodules | ecosystem: Host-associated > Plants > Roots > Nodule | place: USA...
AAAAAATGAAATGATGTTTTTTCTTATAAAATGATATTTTCTAAAATATATATGTCAACAAACACCTATTTTATTCATAAAAATGATAGTTAATTTATAAAAATTGTAAGCGAGAGTACCGGTACACTGTAATTTGCGGGTGTACCGTAGAAATTCCCCTACGAAGTATGGCCATGTAGATATGTGATGTGATTTTTGTAGAAAATCGTATAATAATGAGATGTGATGTGATTTTTGTAGAAAATCATATAACAAAATGATGCCATGTTAACCTATGATTAGATGACTCCTTAAAAAAATACCTATGATTAGATGACTTTATAAAAGAAAATGGTTACAAGAACAAATGAATGGTCCTACTGCTGGTTAGTCACATAAACATGGGATTTGTTTTTTTTGGTCAGGACATGGGATTTTTTTTTATAGTAATAAAGAATTGATTCTACTTTTTATTCATGTTTATTATTTTGTGTGTGCCTAAACATTATATATCGGTTTTATAGTAATAAAGAACTAATATTTTTTTAAAAAAATAAAAAATGAGTTAATATTATTAGGGTGATTGGAATAACCTTTTTTCAAGCTAATTCATTTTACAAATTAAAAATAATAGTTTTAACTACTTTTAATTATACATTCAAAGTGAACCAAAGATTTAGTTCCTCTTTAGCATTAAAAAAAAAAAAAAATCTTTTCTTACAGGATAAGAATTTCGACACTAGTATTAAGGAACAACCGAGGTGGAGGTTATGTTTGACTACTGTAAAATACAACCAAACGTTAACGTATAAATCAGAGACCAAATGCAATATTATGCATCGAGCCACACTAGTATTATTATTTTCATGCATTTAAATTGAACCAAACATGCATGTGTTACTCATGGAAATGACTAACGAGAGAAATCAAATGTATTATGTTCTTGTGTGTAGCGGCTCTCATTTTTTGATTGAATTAGCATGGTCAATTTCTCATTCGTGTTCTTGATAAATATATTATTGCTGATAATATTGGCATGAAATGAAGGTACCACTGTATGTTGCAACAAACATGGTATCAAGAGTAGCATCTATTGGAAGAGATTCTTTATTCATACCAACACCTGAAGGTTATGCAAGAGCCTCTATTCGTAAAATTGGGTATGAAACAAGGTGCACACCTTATTGGGCACACTCAATTCAGTGGGCATTTGCACGCTTAATCCCTGACCCACTTCTTGATTATTGGCGCATGTCCATTGGTTTGCGACGTAGGAGTAGTCACTAGAACAAGGACTAGAGTAATTAATTAGGACGCTTATCACTGTTTATATTAATGAGTTTGAATTTAACTTGTATGGATTGGTTCCTATCAATAAAAGAAAAGATAATGTTGTAAATGGTAAGAGGGTGAATGTGATAATGAAGCAGGAAATTGTGGACATTATTTGTTGGTCGATAATGAGTTTGGAATTTTTTTATGAAATGAAAGGGGAAAAGGTTTGTTTGTGTTAGTGGGTTGGTGGAATGAAGGGGGAAAAGATTTTTTGATAATCAAGCGTTGTCAATAATAACATCAACAACCAAATTGTGCTACATGCATCAAATCACACCTCAATGTTCTATATAAACCATGTTTGAATTAAACATGTTAGCCTTTAAATCTTTTTTAATAGTTTATTTTATAGTTTTTTTAAAAAAATTTCTATTTATTTTGATTTAACTCTCCTCTATTTGATCTACTTTTCGTACTATAATATCTAAATATCTTCTCTCTACATGCTTAACATCCAAATCTATTTTCTACCATCATTTTTACTATATGGGTTACCCTAATTCTCTCTGTCTAATGGTGTCATTTTTAATTCTATCTCATTTAGTTTTACCACTCATTCAACACAATATCATCATCTCTGCTATGCTTACTTGATTCTCTTTTAACTGATCAATACTTTATACCATACAACATTGTTAGTCTGGTTGTTGTTTGATAGGTGGTTAATAATAATAATAATAATAATAATAATATATAATGATGATTTGGATATTGGGTGGTGTAAAATTGGTTGTCGTGTAATTTGTCAACTCTAAAAAAGTTTAATTTGTCATCCTTAAAAAAAATAAAAATTGGTGTATACTAATTAAACTTAATATAGAATTAGTGGATGTGCATTGTCAATGGAAACCAATGTTACTTTGACATCTAATAAGAACTCACCAGTTTATCACAACATTGTTGTTCCCAAACTATCATTCAATCATTAGATGCATGTTTAAAACTATCCTTAAAGTCAGTCAATTGAACTTGACAATTTATATGAGTACAAAGTGGCAATATGCATTACTCGTAAAATTCTCCATGGTGCATAAAATATTATATTAGTCGAAGATAGTGATAGACATAGTTTGAGGATTTGTTAGTATGAGTAAACTATACAAGTTAGTTATTAGTTAGTCATAATATTGTTATTTTTTTTAGGGAAGTTAGTCATAATAATTAGTTGTATATTTTTTTAAGGGATAATTCATTATATAATTGTTACTTTATGATCATTATCCACTATCCAACGTCAACTTCTTCATCAAACAAATACATGCTTCATTTGAAAGATTAAAAAACAAAATATAAATCCATTCGAATATATCCACACAAAAAAAAATGTAAAAAGAAATTTGATAAGAAAACAAAAACAAAAGTAATTAAAATTCTACAGCACCAACATTTCGGATGAAATGTGTGTTCGGTCTGTATCGGTGTCTGTGTCATTGCTCATATGTTAAAACCTACGATGAGTGGGTGGTTGTTTCTTGCGAAACGCAACTTCCGTATCCAATCCAAAACCATCAACTTTACGAACATGAACCAAAACCGAATTCTTGAAAAGCTCAACAAGAGGCTCAACACTGTAAAGATCATTAGCGGAATATTTATCAGCACGACGAGATAACGCCACATGTAACACACAAACACCATTAGGTTTCAACGTGCGTTCAATCTCAGCAACAAATTTTTGGGGATAAAGCGCATGATCAAAGACATTGGAGAATTCAAAATCAAACGTGTCGTTATCAAACGGTTGATTATGGAAATCACCTTCCACAACTAACGGTGGATGTGGAACGAGGTCCATTCCGATGGAATCAACAACGTTGATTCGTCTTAGAGCTTCGACTTCTTGTCCAACACGTGCACCAATGCATAAGGCTTTAGATGTTTCTTGGAGGAGATTCTTGGTCTTGAGTTCGGAGAAGAATTTTGCGAAAACGGGGATCTTGCGGTTCCAGTCACGTGTTGTCCATATTTTTCGTAGTTTTGGGTTGAGAGTTTTGTTGAGTTGACGTTGGATGTAGGCTTCATAGGATTTGTAACCTGGTCGTATTGTTAGGTCTTTTTTTGATGTTGTTATGGTGTTGATGGGTTGTGTGGGAGAGAAGAGATGGAGGAAGAGAAATGGGAGGGAGAGAAAAAGAGAAATTAGGAAACAACGAAGAATGAATGGTTTTGTTAGTGTGATTTTCATGTCCTATATCTTTTGTTATGGCATCAAAAAATGAACATTGTGTTACATTTGGAATGTGGTTTGTGTAATGTTTTGATTTTTGTGTGAGGTTAAGATGGTTTTTTGGGGGGCCATGAAAATTCTGGAGAGAGATATGATTAAAGAAAAAGAGAGAAGAAAAAAAAAATGAAAGAAGAAAGATGGAAAAGGATAATGGATACGTAGTTTATAATGTGAAAATATGGCATAAGATAGAGGAACGCGTGGTGTGTAGTGCGCATGCAGTGTAAATGTGAATCAAGGTGGCATTGTTTCATTCTGTTTTGGTTACTTGTTAGTAACTTTAAGCATCCCTTTAATTTATCTATAATGGTGTCATTATCCATCAATGGCATATAACATGTTTATATGGATTCCCCTAAAGTGGGGAGGAGGCAAAAGAAAATTAAAGAATATGATAAAGTACTAAATGGGTCCGATCTTTAGCCAACAAAGTTAATTATGTGACAAATATGCTTGATATATATAGCCATGATTGTAGGAAGTAATAAAGAGAAGTAGAGAACAAGTCAAATTGGATTAATTAGTGGAATCAATTACTATTATGGATTATACCTTTTTTGGTGCATTAAAATTAAAGAAAGAAATCGTATCATAAAAATAATAATAATAAGATATGAGCCGTCCCACGTAAATAAAATATGAAAGGCTTGTGTTAATAAAGGGTTTGACGACAATATAAAATTTCAATTGCTATAGTTTTGTGAAGCACTTTGGCCGCTTTGAAAATCTATCCGAAATTGTGTACCAATAAACATAAATCATATTTGTATTTTATATGGAACGTTATTCCATTTGAACAAGAATCACAATTGATCACGTGAGGTTAAGCATGAATGAACGTAAATTGCGTTGGTGATGTGAAGTTACAGAACAAAAGAACCAATAAAATGTAAACTGCAATTTTTGCATATAGGTTCACCAATCACCATTCATGTATTGCATTGCATCGTTACATATGCAGTCATATTGGTCCCCAGGTACCCTGCACCCATTGCAATGCCATTTCAATACACCCAATCTTGAATCGGCACTCCTTCCAACTTATCTCAAAATGTGAACAATATTAGTTAGAATTTATATCTGTTAATTTTTTTTGTCCATCTTGGTGTTAACCTTTTATGTTCGTTTCATTGTCATTTTTTTTTTTTTGAAAGATCCATTGTCATATTATTAAATTGGCATGTTATTGTGATCACAAGGTTCTAAAATGTCGTGAATTTAAATGTTGTATTAGTTTAATCATATAAAATTTAAAAGTATTTCTTCATAAAGCTAGGTTAAAAGTGTATATAAAATTTTTTTTGACGAAAGATTAAAAATGTATATAAATGTTTTATACTTTTTTTATAAGAAAATCTTTTATACTTTCAAGTATACTCATTTCTACACACTTATATATATAAAAAATTTAGGACCGCTAAAAATGAGACTCTACGTGGTTGTCCATTTCAACGGTAGTAATGCCACCATTGTATTTGTATATGCCAAGGAGAGAGTCTTCAAATACAAGATAAGTATTCCCCCCGTCCTATAATAACTGAGTCATTTAAAAAAAAATAAAAAAATGTCTCAAAATAACTGAGTCATTTTACTTTTCAGTATAATATTAATTACTTTTTTCCCTTTATAACTCTAATTAATACTACTTTCATCATTCTCAATTCAATATATTCCACTTTACATTTATGATAGTGGAGAATGCACAAATACTTAACAAGTGACTTAAAACTATTTTTTTTCTCCTTTATTTATACATTTTTCTTAATACGTGTGAAATGAAAAATCTACCCTTCTTAAGAGCATCCACAATGGTAATAAACTATCTTTAGTTAAGTCCTACATATACATATCATTTATTTATAATTCTTAAATAAAAGTACATATTAACGACTCAATAACTCTAATGGTACTAAATTAAAAAAAAAAAAAGTCTTTAAATAGATCCACTAATATGTACTTTAAATGTGAGCTTAGCTCAATTGTTAGGGATATTGCATATTATATGTAGGGGCTGAGGTTCGAACCCTGGACATCCCACTTCTCCACAATTAAATTGTGTGAGTTCTAGTCACTAGACTACTTGACAATAAAAAACATGTGCATTTAAAAAATAAACAAAAAGAAATTGAAAAGAGAAAGAATCACATGAACTTAAGATGGTGTGAGCAACTTTTTTACTTTATTTCATATTTTAATCATGGGACTTGTTACTTGATGAAGAAAGAGTCTTTATATAGTTGCCGGTAACTAATATGTACCTTCCTATTTTCTTCCTTCAATGGGGGTCCTTAATAGGTTGATGTCCTTGTTAAATAAAGGACTCTCCGTAAGTGGCATAGCCAGGACCCAAACTCACGAGGTGCAAAATATTTAACTTCGCTAATAAGTATTATAATATTATTAGCATTAATGTGTATAAATTACGAACATTAATTTTTATGAAACAAATATAATACAAGTTTTTATCTTTTTGAATGACACCAACAAGACATCATTCTTATATGCATATTTATTTAAGAGTATAAATGAAAGTGAAAACTCCATTATAAAACTATGTATTCCTTTTATATATAGTATAGATATAATATAATTTTTGATGCGTAAAATTTAGGATGAGAGGATAATGTCTTACTCTAAGGTAGGAAAAATCTTTGATCTCAAAAAATACGTATTTCCATTTACTTCGCTACAAAGGTATTAGCGGGTTGGAATTCAAAACCTTTGAATTCAAGGCCTATGCTTTTAGCACTAGATCGAACCTTAAATTTTAATTACAAAAATCAATATGTAGCATATAGTATTGTAACTATTGGTGTGTATTGACTAGTGGCTTAATATTAAAGGTTTGTCTAACATCATTGCACATGTTAAAACAACTAAAAGTAACAAGTTTTTATTGAAAATCAGTAATTATTTATTAAAAAATTATGTATTTAACTCTTATATCTATTAAAGAAATTACACTTTGGTTTTAACCTTTCATGTTTATTTTTATTTTTTTAGAGAACCTTTCATGTTTATGTTCCATTATCATATTATCTTCATGTTATTGAGATCACAAGGTTATAAAATATTTTTGGAATTTCAAATGACCAACGGCTTTCCTCACACTTCGGATTATTACTATAAAATGTATGTACATTATCAACCCTTTTCCTACGACTACTCCAAACCACAGACAAAACCCACCAACATTCCTTTATAACATCAACAACAACGTAAACAAAAAAGCACAAACACAAACACAAACATAAATAAATCATGGCACATTCAAGGCCTGTCGTTATTCTCGCCCTTGTAATGTTGGCCATGATTGGCCTTGCCTATGCTGCAGATGCACCAGCACCTGTAATTGAAGATGACGGCGATGAATATCTTGTTGGAACTAGAAGCGGAGATCCTCCTTCAGCAAGCGGCGGTATTGTGGCGGGACCCATCGGTGGACCCGTGCCTCCGGGTGCCTTCGATAGTACTGCGCCCGCACCTAGTGCCGCCTCTACCGTCTACTTCTCCACCGTCGCAGGAACGGCTGCAACTGCTGCAATCGCTGGCTTCTTCTACTTTTGATTTTATATATCCTCATCATGTATATGTCTGATCACCACTTAGTTATGTATTGTTTAACTTCGTCCTGATCATTCATGTAATTTTTTATTGGATATGTAATGTAATCGTTACACATACCAAAATCTGGTTTTGATCTGTAACAAAATAAAAAAGTTTGGTTTTGATGTGTTTGTAATAATGATTTGTGGTTCAATTTTTTATTAACCTTGGTGAATAGATTTAATCATTATATATAGTACGTATATAAATTGTTGAGAACGTTGACTTGTGGAGGAACAATTATTCTTTTAAACTAGTACCGGTATTAGTTTGTTAGTTTACTTTGACAAGAGAAATAATTAAAACATCTTAACATTATTCTTAAAAAACGCAGAGGCAATAACAATGGGACAGAAGCTTGATCTAGTTTCTTGAAAATGCAGAGGAAACAAATGGGACGCGAGATTTAGAGAGTAGACGCAAAACCAAACAAGATCGAAATCATGATATGAAAATTTGATTATGTTGTTTGTACCCAAAAAAAAAATGATTAAGTTGCAGGTAAATGAGATTTAGGACCATACCAACACAAATGTAATTAAAAACATCCAATATATTTGTCCGGTGTCAAGCTACCTTCCTAGATTCATCAAAGAACTCCATATTCATACAAAGAAGTTACACACGTTAGATTCATGTGTTAGATTTCTAACAAAATAATTTTCGTACTTGGACATTTTTTTGTTATCAAACACTGGATGAATAATTCTTTAAAAAAAATACTAGATGAATAATTGAACATAACTTGAGAACACATTAAAACCTGATTGAAATAGAAACGATGAAAAAAACCTAAACCTGATTCTCCTACACCCTGACTATAAGTTCGATCCTATCACTATGATCAAGCCGAATGCAGCAGCAACAAGAAGTCTACAATACTTTCTAGGTAAGGAAAACCACAACTCCCTCACTTGATCAATTATTCTTTCATTTTACAAGGGCACATCATCACCTTATATACTAGCCTAATGTGTCTCTAAATAGAAAGTGGTACTATTAGGAAACCGAGTTTTGGAGGAAAAGAAGGAGGCTTAGAAAGTTTTGAGAGAGATTTAGATTCCAATGGAATCATATTAACAAAAGAAAGAAAATAATACAGTAAGATCTTTATATAGAGCAATTAACTACCAAACTAAATGCTAACTAACTTTAACACTCTAAACAAATTCCTAACAGAATACATATTCTGTAACAGCCCCCTCAATGTCAAATGTTCTAGTCTTGCAACTACTTACAGTAAAGTCAACAAATTAACAAGACATAACATAATACTTAATCAACACATTTTGATTATGGATTTATTATGTCATAGTTAGCATAATGATATCAAGATGTTCATACTGCAGCTACTGGAATGATTCTTAACTAGCAAACTAAATGCTAAACAACTCTAACAATCTTAACTAATTCCCAACAGAATATATATTCAGATCAGAAAGATAAAAAAAAAACACAAACAACGGAGTGATTTATATAGCATTAAAAATATACATGTTACAAGAGAAATGAATGATTTATATTTCCCATAACAACAACGTAACATAACAAAAACTAAAATTTATTTTTTATATATAAGAAAAAGTTTCACTGTCTCATTCTATTGATTTGGTTAAGAGCAGGCTGCAAAATATTATAAAGAACCCAAAGAATAGCTGGTGATACCACAAGCAACAGAAGCTGACCCCTATTATCACTACCAGCAGCTTCAGCAATTGCAGCCATTTCACTAGCCATTGCATCTTGTGTTGATACTAACCCTGAAGCTGTTAACCCACCACCAAGACCCAAACCAATGACAACTCCTTTATCGTTACGCATACGGTTGATTTGGTTAAGTGCTGGTTGGAGAATGTTGTACAGAACCCAAGCTATGGCTGGAATTAACGGTAACAAAAGTGCTAAACCGCGGTTGTCTGATGATCCTTCTGCTATTTCAGCTATTTGTTGTGCTGCAAAAGCTGGATTACAGGTTGAGAGTGTTGAGAATATTGCTCCTGCTATAGAAGTTGATAGTTTAATGTTTTCTGTTGTGGGAATTTTCTTTGGAAGAAGGTTCTTGAGGGAAATGAGGGAAGTGGGGTTTGTAATGAGCTTAGTTGGGTTGTGGAACTTTGGTGAACTAGTAGTGTTCAAGGACTTTGAGTTGATCATGGTTATTGCAGCAATGATGGTTGATGCCATTGATAGATGAGAATGTGAATGGTGTTTGAATTTTGGAGCTGAGGAGCAATGAGAGAAAGTGGCTCTAAGTGGTAGTTGGAATTTTGGGTTGGGAAGTATATTATATTTGGTAAAGTGAACTTTGAGAAATAAGGACCAATGGGATTGTAGTTTGTAGATTCTTTTCTTATCACAATAGTGATTGGTATAAGATTTGGACCTCATATTTTTGGTGCATTTCTTATCACTTCACTTATGTGTGCTTCCTAAAATGCATTATGTTATGTTCTTTCATTATAAATGTGAATAATATTTTTTATTTCTATATTATTATATTAGATTTTGTAGTTTGTGTTTAATTATAAATGCTTTAACATTTTCAATCATATTTATCGATATTTATTTTTGGCTATTAAAATATATTGCTGTAAAATAGAATTAAAAAATGATTACGTATAAAGTGAAATTCTTTAAAATGTTATGTTAAATATCAATCTAAAACTTAAATTTCTTGATTTGTTAGTTAGTAAATCTATTGAATGATAGATCAAATTACTTAAATTAGTTTCTACAAAATTGGCATCTTTTAAGTTAATTCCTACTTAATTTTAATAGTTTTTTTGGTCTATACAAAAAAGTTGCATGCCCCTCTAAAAATAAATTGCATGCGGTCTTCGTCCTTGCTAAAATAAAATTTGTTTATTTATCCTTTAAATCTAAAAAAAATTCACTAATTTTTTGCACATATGTTTAGAACAATATAAAAAACTTATTTGCTAAAATTTTATTTGTTTACTCTCAGATGAATTAAATATAAAAAAATTTAATCGCTAAAAGTTTGTGGTAAAAGTAACTAAAATATGGGCCTAGAAATCAAACTTTGAACTTATTTTCATCCATGAAGTTTTTTATAATGGTCTAAACAAGTCTACAAAAAAAATTAAGAGTTTAAGGTTAGTTAAACAAATTTTATTTTGTTAAGGAGGAGCACACTCCCAAATCCTAAGCCAATACCACTAGGACAATCCAAGTGGGTTAAAAAAAATCTAATCTTAAAACTAAAAATAAGTTTATTACAAGTAACAAATTACTCAAAAAAATTATTATTCCATACTTGACGAGTATAAAGTCTAGCACAAACCAACCTATTCCTGCCTTCGATCTACAATATGTTGTATTGTATCATTAGGTTGTAGGGAATCCAAATCTTCATTTACCCAAAATAGAATATATATACTTTTTTAGTAGTTGTGTTGCAACCATAGGTCGCTTAATTTTTGAAGTAGAAAGATGAATTATGTTGGGTGTGGATCTTAAATAAATGAATAAAAGAAATTTAGATCTAACAATTCCATTCCCTCTTTAGACAATAACATGAAGACCCAGATTTTATTTTGAGCAAATTTCTCACTATAACTAACCATAACCATTTCTAGCGAAGAAGAAAAAAACTAGCTATAAATAGTCAAAATTAGAGGTGTAAAAGTGTTTGATACCAACGGCTTTCCTCACACCTCGGAATACCTTTGAACTATATTATAATTTTATGTATATTATGAATCATTTCCTACGACTACTCCAACCCACCAATATTCCTTTATAACATCAACAACAACGTAAACAAAAAAGCACAAAGACAAAGACAAAGACAAACACAAACACAAATAAATCATGGCACGTTCAAGGCATGTTGTTATTCTAGCCCTTGTAATGTTGGCCATGATTGGCCTTGCCTATGCTGCAGATGCACCAGCACCTTCCGAGAGTGATTGGGAAGAAGATGACGACGAATATCTTATTGGAACTAGAAGTGGAGGTATTGTGGCAGGACCCATTGGAGGACCCGTGCCTCCAGGTGCCTTTGATAATATTGCGCCCGCACCTAGTGCCGCCTCTACCATCTACTTCCCCTCCATCGCAGGAACAGTTGTAACTGCTGCAATCGCTGGCTTCTTCTACTTTTGATTATATATATCCTCATCATGTATATGCATGATCACTACTTAGTTATGTATTTCTTAACTTTGTCTTGAACACTCATGCATGTAATTTTCTTAGTGGATATATAATGTAATCATTACATAAATCAAAGTCTGATTATGATGTGTTTGTCATAATGATTGTTGTTCAATTTTCGATTAAGCTTGTTGACCAATTTTAGATTAAAACATCTTGAACTTTATTAAAAATGGTAAATATCACAAAAGTTAAGAATTTTTTAGCTCTAATATTTTATAATTTGATTTATAAAAACTAAGTACTTGTTTATTCTGGCGGCGGGATGAAGGTCGTTGTGCAATAAGATGGAAGCTTGAATATCTAGCTTCATGAAAATGCAGACGAAATGATAATGGGACGCAAGATTTAGAGATTGAAATCATGATATGTACAATTGATTAAGTTGTACTTAAATGAGATTTAGGTCATACAAACACAAATGTAATAAAAAAGGGTCAATATAATGGACTTTTTATTTCTAAGTTTGTCTTGAAAATATAAATTAAATATTTGTCAACGTAGTGAAAACAATTTTTTATAAAGACTTGCAGATTTTGATTCTTTAACAACAAAACTTTGTCCCTAAAAATACAACAAAACTTGCTCCAATTAATTGTTACTCTCTCCCATTTCGTTGATAAAAATTAAAATAATGGCACACATCAAAGGGTCTTCTAACACTTTAATATCCTCATTTAGATCACAAATTTGAAGTATTGATACTTATAAAATGGTGAATTACTTGTATCAAATACGTGTATGGTACTCGTAATGTACCTACCGATTCCTATCCATTTTTACTTGGTTTTTTTGTGATGGTGGATATGGCCAAAATGTGCATGCATGCAATGGAAAAATAGCAGAAAATATTTTGATTTTTTATTGTATTTCAATTATCTTTCATGTTTTAGATGAGAATAGTGGAGCCGGAGGAGGAAAAAGAAATTAAAATATGTTTCAAACATATGTTTCTACGTCCCCGTGAGTTTAACTCAGTTGGTAAAGACTGCGCATAATATAATGTCTGGGATTCAAACCTCGGCCACAAAAAAAAATATGTTTCTACAAAAACGGCGGCAGTAATTTACTCAAAATAATTTTCTACATATTTTATATTGATGTAAGTTTGATTTTTAAAATTTGTCATACTTTGTACCGATACCAGTATCAATCCCAGGTACTGAACATGTATGCATCATTGGGTCACAAGCCTTTTCTTACCAAGCACGGCTATAAAATCAAAATAATTTGTTTTAAAGCAAAACTCAATAACAAATATGGTTATTCCCAATTTATTCTTGAATTAAATTTAGATTTATTTTTTCAATTTTTGATATTCTTGTGAAATTGGCATGTTTACAAGTTCATTTTCAAAGAGACATGAATTATGTCATCAAAATTTTAAGGGTCATGAGGAACTTTAGGGATACAAAAGGGCCTAAGTCCAAAAAAGAAAAACTAACAAGAAATTAAATGAGGAGTAGAGACTCATTTAACATCATCACTAATCAACCGAGTAAGCTCGATCGGACAAACATCAAATTCTAGCAATCGCACCACCCGCAACACATTCATGATTGGCTAAAGCATCCACACACTTGTTAGTCTCACGATCGAGTGACAAATATGAACATTCCAATTCATTTCCAAGAGATGATTAATATTTTTAATAATCCTTCCGCCTATTGCATTCACACTGCCATTGTGACACTGGTACAAGTACCATCAGTGTTTAACTTCTCCCACCCCTCATGAGGCGGAAACAATCAAATAATAGTCGTCACTTTGGCACTCTATGCACCTTATTCAAACTATTCATTGCTTGAAAGTGATTATTTGCAGCTTCCTTTATTTTTTTTCCATGCATTTTAGGGTATGTTGTAATCATCATCATGGTTTTTGTTGTTTCTCATATGCCCGTAAAGAGTGGCATGGTGTTAACCAGAAAGCACTCCAACTCACCATCTTCTTGTTGTCCAAAATTTCATTCAAATTAAGCATTGCACATTGCTGCAAATTAACAGCAAAAAAATTGATTCCTTTGCTGACACGGAACAATATTAAACCAATCAGACATAGCATTTGGACAGTCATGGAGTGCGTGCAGCGACGTTTCCACTGTACTTTTACACTTCATACAAAGAGGATCACCAAGATGCATTCTACTCTTGTGGTAATTGGTAAGCAACCTACCATGTAACAGCTTCCAAATGAAATATTTAACTCGTTCTGGGACTGCAAGTTTCCAAATTCTCTCCCAAATTGCGCTCGTATCGCTTTCTTGGACCTCGCTAAGCATATGATATGCAATTGATACTGTATATTGATCAAAAGTATCACCTGGTCAGAGCTGCAGATCAGAACCTGCATCTACAAATTCAAATTTATGACAAGTAAAAGAAATTACTATCATTTCTTGGATTTAAATGGGTAAAAGAAATTATTGTATATTGACCAAAATAAGTTTATGACAAGTAACAAATTACTTTAAATTTTTATCGTACTACACTTGAGGATTATAAAGTCTAGCTCAACCCAGATTATTTATGCCTCAATCTACGATAGGTTGTATCATTAGGTTTGTAGAGGATCCAAATATTCATTTACTCAAAATAGATTTTTTTTTTTTTGTTTCTTTTTGTTGCAATATATAGAATTTCTAGTTGTATATTGTAACATGTCATTTAATTTAAGTAAATAACATTTCATTTGGGCTTGAATCTTAAATAATTGAATAGAATGCTGAAATTTATATCTAACCAATCCATTCCCTCTTTAGACAATAACAAGAAAACCCAAATTTTTTATTTTGAGCAAATTTCTGACTATAACTAACCATGTGCATTTCTAACTATAACCATATACTGTTGACGTATACTTCCATAAATAGTCAAAATGTGAGGTGTGAGAGTGTTTGATACCAATGGTTTTCCTCATGTTTTGGAATACCTTTGAACTATAATAATTTTATGTATATTATGAACCCTTTCCTACGAATACTCTAACCCACCAACATTCGTTTATAACATCAACAACAGCGTAAACAAAAAATACAAACACAAACACAAATAAATCATGGCACGTTCAAGGCATGTTGTTATTCTGGCCCTTGTAATGTTGGCCATGATTGGCCTTACCTATGCTGCAGATGCACCAGCACCTGTTGAAGATGACGGCGATGAATATCTTGTTGGAACTAGAAGCGGAGATCCTCCTTCAGCAAGTGGCGGTATTGTGGCGGGACCCATTGGTGGACCTGTGCCTCCAGGTGCCTTCGATGCTACTGCGCCTCCACCTAGCGCCGCCTCTAACATCTACTTCTCTGCCGTCGCAGGAACAGCTGCAACTGCTGCAGTCGCTGGCTTCTTCTACTTTTAATTATATATAACATCATAATGTATACGTAAGATCACTACTTAGTTATGTATTTCTTAACTTTGTCTTGAACACTCATGCATGTAATTTTTTTTTAGGGGATATGTAATGTAATCATTACATGCACCAAAGTCTGATTTTGAAACAGACTAACAACTCATTATATGAAATGTGTTGTTGTTTGTCATTTTGAGAGGAGTTATGTAATGTGTTTGTCATAATAATAATTGTTGTTCAATTTTACATTAATCACCATATACAACACTATATAAATTGTTGAGATTGCTGAATTGTGGAGAAACAATTATTCTTTTAAACTAGTACTAGCTTTTTCTTTTACTTTGACAAGAAAAATAAATCTCTTAAACATTAATAAAAAGATGGTAGAAATTATAGTGAAAGTTAAGAATTTTGTATGTATAATGTTTGAGGATTGGATTTAGAAAAACCAAGTACATGTTTGTTATGACGGTGGGATGAACGTTGACGTGAGATGGAAGCTTGAATATATACCAAGCCTCTTGAAAATATAGAAAAAACAACATTGGGACGTAAAATTGAAGGTATAACTTATTCTTGAATAATTTATATTTTTCTTTTCAACTTTTGATACAGTCGTAAAATTGGCATGTTCACAAGTTCATTTGTCATCAAAAAAAATTATCACTTGTAAATGCAATTAATAAACTTTCTTAAAGGATGTACTCTTTTTTTCTTTTTTTTTGTTGCTTAAATGTAAGACCAAAAAGTGTATTAAAATGTTGGACAATATATATCTCAAAGAGCAATGTTAGGGACACTTGCTTACACACTCTCTCTTAAACATTTTCTCAATGCATAGTACCGCGTCCCCTTCTTTTTCAACCTCTTGTCTACTAATGGCACAACAGATTGAGATTGTTTTTCAACATTTTTTTTATTCTGTACTTTTTAACACCTCGTCATTTTCGCACCGTGTTTTGACACTTCATCTAGAAACAACAAGGCTCCAACAAGAATCGACATTGAACCAAACACCGGTGAGGAGGAAGTGGTTGTCGATGGTGCACTGGAAGAAGAGAATCGGGTAGTCATGGGAAAAGAAGAGGAAGGTGGCGAGGATGACGATGAGGAAGACGACGGGATGAAGTTGGAGTGGAATTAATGGAAGACAAGTGAACAACTTTTTTCATTGTTGTGTTTCTTGATTTACTTTAACTAGTCCTTCCACCCGTGCTGCCGCTCGGGGCATGTATTTTAACTAAGGACAATACTATATGTATCCTCCACTCTCATATATTATACGTGAGTTCTTTAATAATAAGATGCATTATTTTTTAACTTAGAATTTGTATTTCACGTTGTGTTAGTGGAGGTAGTATTCCATTGTATTGTAAAGACAAAATTTAAGGCAGCAATCTTGCACATGTATTAATAAGTGGCACCAATCTTCCATTAACCATGCTTGTTATCTTAAAATTAGAGAATGTGATCTAATAAGAGCCAATTCAATAAAGACAATCAGGGATAAAAAATATGAGACTGAAACAACTGATAAATCCAGGGGACTTAAAACACAGTTGACATAGTAGAGTAAAGCATGAATATATTTTATACATTCTCCTTCTAGCGTATTATTTTTCAGAAAATTTAAAGCATTAATCCTGTACAGGTATATTAACAACCTGCCATTAACCATCATTGTTCTCTATAATCCACAGCGAAAGCAATCTAAGAAATTGGGTAAAGACAATCATCATGACTGAAAAAATGATTCTGAAAAATATAAATCAAATACCCTTGAACGAAATTCAACATAAAAACAATAACAATTACTAAGTTCAGGGGATAACAAACACAGTTCACATGATAGAGTAAAGCACGACAAAAATGATATTCTTCTCAATCTTCACAGCCTTGTTTGTGGATTCTTCCCTAGCCTCTGCATCGCGCACCTTGTCCGCTCTAATGTCTAATGCGGTCCTTTTCCCATTAATTGTCAAGTTGGAGCTATTGTGTGATTGGGCTGTTGGCAGCTTTCTTTTAGCATATAGTTTGCTCTTGATTTGTTACCTTTTCACTAAGTGCAGCAAATATTTTTTGTTGAGTGGGGTATCAGTGTGATTGGTTGCCATCTTGTTGGAGCCTTGTTTATAATCATGTGCATAGTTTCTCCTGTGTATTCATTCAAATTTGTACTTCCATAAAACAAAACCTACTAAGTTGTTGCAATAAAAAAACAATAAAAGTTAAATAGGCAAAAACCACAATAATTGATAGAAGAAAAAACATGCACTCACCATTTCAAAAAAGAATTAGAAGAGAGAACAGATGACAAAAGGAAGCCATTTACCAATCGACTTCATGAGCTCTGCTACAATGAATGACCAACATAGAGATTCTTCATCTTGTGTGGCTCTATATATAGCAAACCATGCAGCAAGTGCTATGGACTTTGCATGGGAAATATAAGTTTATTTAATGCTTGCATAAAAAATGTCAAGACTTAGCCATAAAGGATATTTGGAGGGAAATTTGAAATTCAAATGTGTGTTGTAATGTGTGATAGGTGGTTGGAAACTTAATGACAGACATTAGGGCCAAAATGGCGCCACTTTTCTAGGGTTAAGGTTTGCAAATTAGGTTTGCATTGGACTCAAGGATTAGAAATAAGGATGGCTTCCTCCTCCGGCTGAATTTTTTGTGCGGCGAAGCCTGATGTTCGCCCAATGACCACCACCATTGTAGATTTCATCCACCCACCGATACAGCCCAGAAAAAATTGAAGTTACGCTAAAAATTCAAAAGAATGATGGAAGCTGTTAGTGTGATTATGGCAGCCTTTTTTGTTAACAATAAATGCTTTGTTCTTTAAAGAAAATCTAATTGAAGATGACAAGTCTGATTAGCGATATATTTCTATGGTGTGAAGATGGTGTACTGAAATTATAGTGCAAAACCTTCATATTGACAAAATTAAAAAAGACAAAGGTACAAGTACAACCGTTTGCAATTTGCAGATATGACTTTTGAGATGCCAGTTAAAAAATAAAATAAAAAACTATTAAAATATTCCCCTACTTTGAAAACCGGTAAACAAGTAGGGAGTTGAAAAAATAGAAATGTGGCGCCATACACATGGAGAGTGTTTGTGGGATAGTGTTTGAGCGAGTGACCGTAGCATTTCTCTATCTCAAATCATTAATAGTCCTGAAGTGTGCATTACATACCTAAAAATGCAAAAATTATGTGATTAACATTAACACAAAACTTGCACTAGTGCTTATTAGTATTACAATTCAATCCCAACGAATTTAATGTCCTGCCTAGAAAAGTACTTAATGTAATATCAGTCCCAACAACAAATGAAAAAATGCAGAACATTACCAAACTCTAAGCTGAACACTAAAAATTGCCATTCAGCTCAGCCAACATTTTGTCAAAAATCAAATTCTATCTACCAGTAAGTACCATCTGGACCTGCTGGCAACCATATTAACCACGTGATGACTTCAAATTGGCTTCCTTGGAAGAACTGCAAGAATTAAAACTGGAAAAACATTCTTTTCATTGAATATACATATTTTACACTTCTGCTACCCTGGAAAATTGGAAGAGAGACCGTGAGATGAAACGAGGATCAAAATAACCAGGTCATAATTTCTTTTTTTATATCAAGAGAAGAGACTGCATCCGTGATCAGCTAATTCATCTTTGCTTTAATACATCCCCTTGAAAACAGGATTTGTGCGGCAAATGCTTGCTCCATATTCTTCGTATTCTGCCTTTGTATGACAAGCCTGCACATTGCGAGCCAGAAATTATAAACATGCATTAGCTCTGCACCAAGAATGGATGGAAACAACCTAGTGATGGACTCAAGTGATTAATGAGCTCCACCAATGGGTGAGTCATTCAAGAGAACCCTAGTTCAATTTCTGGGTGGAACAGCTCTTGACCAGACTTTACTTACCTCACAGTCGAACTCCGGATTACTAGGGCCCCTTTCCCCTAGGAACCAGAGAGTTAACACACAAAAAAAAGGATGGTAACGGCTATTTTAAAAACAATAAGAAAAAATGGACTCTCTCCCTGGGAGAAATTTTTTCTCATACAAAAGACATCTTAATCTACAAGGAAGACGACTACAACAAACCTAGTTATCTTAAAATGTGAATCACTAATTTAGCCTTTCAAATTGTAGGTATTAAGCAATTCTGTCTCTGAATTAACAATATTAAAATATGGACGGATTAATCTCAAGTTAAGTCAATATAATCCTTCAAATTGTCTCGGAGTTGGACGGATTAACGTGATCAAGATTTTTAATTTCAAGTATCACTTTAGAATTTCATTCCATTTTAGAGATCAAATTGTCAGACCCTACCATTACAGAGACTAAATTTGTGATTAACTCCTTAATTTTACACGGATCCAGTATCATGTTTCCAAACCAAGGAAACAATACCATAAGTCGTAACCATTTAGTTTGTTAACATGCATGCAATCGTAAATTCATTTAATGTGGCAAAGCATTCAACATCAACCCAAATAACAAATGATAAGCAAAGAAATGTAAAAAAACTACATCCAGGGCATTGTCATGCAATCCATTCACCGGTGCTTTCTTGGGAGCAAGACATAATCTAAGATTTTTTACAAACAAATAACAGTATAACCTAAACCTAAAGGTAAAAGAGGTTATTATTTTGATTTTTAGACATGGTAATAACAAGTCATAACCCAGAAAAAGGTAAAAGAAAAAAGCATACCGTAAAAAATTCAGGTGTTGATGCAAGCACTGATCCACCAAACCAAACTGCAAATCTTTGGATAGGATGGCTGAGTACATTGACCTCCACTGGATGTGACTGTGGAATCCAAGAAGTGAAAACAAAAAAAGAGTAAGTGCTAGATCAAACAAATAAATATATAGCTGCCAGGCTTTTCACAAACTATGAAGCACGGGCACTCCTTGGATTAGACGTGTCCCGGTGTCAGACACGTGTCGGTGTCCCAACCGACACGACACCGACACATAAATTACACTGAATTATGTGATTTTCTCAAATTACTAGCGGTGTCGGCATGTCAGTGTCCGTGTCGTGTCCGGTGTCCATGTCCGTATCCGTGCTTCATAGTTCACAAACACTGCCAATGTGAGAACTTCTTCCAAACATGTGTGCATGTGGAGGAAGACTTGTCTAGACGTTGAATACATGAGTTAAGTAAAGTAAACCGAACCAATCAACAACTAACACCTCGTTATTTTAAATCATGTGGAATGAAGATTTATGTAATTACATAATATAAAATAACAATGTGTCAATGGTTGACTGGTTTTATTCCATATAGCTTAGCTACTGCAAACAAGGTTTATACAAGAATTTTTCATGCGATCGTCAGTCTCAGTAAAAGTATCCGTTAACTCTCACTTTTATCTCCCCATTAAGGCGCGCTTCAGCTGCAAGGACACGAGCATCCACTATTTTCTTTATATCACGTTGTAATCTCCTGTGAAAATCTTTGAACATTGTTGATCCTCCTGACAACACTATATTCTGAAATGAAAAGGACAAAATGGGCAAGCGGTAAAGAGGTCAATCATGAAGAACATGTAAAGTGGAGGGAATGAAACTAATAAATCATAAATTAAAGATCTGGGCTGGTCTTCCGACTGTAATAATCTCTGGGCCAACAACAGAAAACGCATTTTGCCAAAGATTGAGATTTACAAGTTCTCGAACATTAAGGTTAATCTGATTACTCACTAAAATTTAAGATTTTAAGCATATCATTTTAAAACAGCATATTGAAATATTGAGGCAACCAAAGTTTTCAAAGCATATCTTATGCAAAATGTCACCAATTAAATTGAGATGAGGTGCTTCACCTTATATAATGATCTCCTTGTGTCAATTGGCGCAGACTGAATGCACTTGTCGATTACAACTGGCAAAGGAGTGGTAAAGTCGCTGCTATATATCTCAGGATTAAAGAAAACCTGCAAAAATAATAGGGTAAATCCGCGGGAATCTTTAAATCACCAATTCTATTGATACAATGACCTAAATTTGTATGTAATTATATAAGTTCAACAATTACACCAAGGAATACTACATTTTCATGATTTCTTTAGTAGATGAAGGAACAAACTTAAGGAGTACCGAGATCAATAGCTAATTGGGATCATCAAGTCTCTTAGGAGACTACTTGATCAGTGATCCCAGGTTCCAATCCCAACCCGGATGTGCATCGCCTGCACTTAAGCGTCCCTTTCCCATCCCCTATCAGGATTTAGAAATCGTTGATAACCCAAAAAGGAAAAGCAACAAAATTTTGACCTTAAAACCATAAGATATAAGGGCAAGGCAAAATGAATAGTACCATTTTTTCACATATAATCCCCAGTAATAAAGGTGCTTATTCATGACAGAAAATGGGAAGTAATCAGGTGTATGTTTATTTAATTCATCAGTTCAAGACTCAGGCTCAAGTATTATAATCCAGAACCATCTGAGAGATGTAGTATGGATGATAGAGAAAGTATAACGAGCCAAAGAACAAACCTCAGGGCCAAGAAAGCGTTCATAGCCAATATCACAGGAATAAGGAGCCCCAGTCTTTGGTTTAACGCCTCTCCATTGCTTGATATACTTGGCTGGTTCTTTGTCATGCTTATTATATTCCTGAGAGAAATTGAGCAATTATTATAAAAGATAGTTATCAAATAAATCCAATAGATAACTTTATGTCCCTTAATTCACTAAAAAAGAAATCAAATTAACGTGGTGAGAAAGTTTAGACATTCAACAAAAAATGTTCTGATTAACATAAAAGCAAAGAAACAAAACTATTGGCAGCATCACACCACAAACTCCTTAAATGATTATGCCAAAGCAATATAAGCAGTGAACTCGAGACAACCTTAACTATGTCAGAGCAGGTGTAGCAATGCATTTCCTTCACTTTCCGAGCCACTTCGAACGAGTCTTCTGGTGGTATATTCTCTCCTCTTTCCTGCACAAATCAATGTAAACATGAGACAGTTCATGAATCTGGATTAGCAACTTGCAGATCAAGAATTGAATATTACAACCTTGGTCAGTACCAAAACTTAATATGGAAAAACATATGAATTAGATCTAAAATCATGGAATAAGTAAACTTCACTTGAATCGCTTCTACTTATCAACTAAGTAACGACAACAATGTTATCATAAATACATCGAACCCCATTCATCCATGATTAGCATTAACCCATGCATGGTTTCACACTTTCACTAACGAGTCTAACTAAAACTAGTAATTTGTGAGAGCCTTAAATGTTAACAAGTATACAGTCACAGATTTTAAAATTAAGGAACAGGTAGTGGTGGCAAAATAACCTTCTAATTTTATACAAGGATTACCTACCCGCATCAGCTGCTGGACAAAAAGAGTAACATCCTTTCCCGCAATAGGAACTGATTTGATGCTACTTCCAATAACATAACCATCCGCAACTGGTACAACATGTGTAGCCCCATCTCCGATATCAACTACCACTCCTGTCATCTCACACTAAAAAGAATTCTAGATCAGCCTAAAAACTTCAAAAAACAATAATATATTACTTGAAATCTCCAATATGCTAAACCAACATAATATTCAACAGATGATAAACTATCCCATGCGCTTGTAATATTACAAAACCACCGCAGCCAGTTCTTACTCAACAGAGTGATTCACTTTCGGTTTCAAGCAAGATATCCAAAGCATTTTGTGTTTAGAATTTAGATAGCTAGGTAGCAAGTTGTACAAAAGATATACCACAAGTTTGAATAAATAAAACCTCTTCAAAACTAACCATCCAATTCTATTCCATTATTCCAATTCTATAACATAATACAACAGCCAAAAGCATCTTCCCACTAGGCAAGTTTTCATAAATCAGACAATGTCATAGTATCCTATCATAGTAATACAAAATCTTTTTTACTAGCACAAATTACACACCTTAGACGTAGTGTAGCCAGCAGCGAGAGCAAGCACAGAATTCACGGCAATGTAAAGTCCAGGCACATTAAAAGTCTCAAACATAATTTCCCCAGTATACTCACGACTCTCAGGCGCTGTCAACGGACTCTCCGTCAAAAGAAAATAATGATCCTCGGGATCACACCTCAAATAATTAAATATACACTGCTGCCAAAATCGCTCCATGGCATCCCAATTTTCAACCTGGCCATGCTTAATCGGGTAAGTGAGATTATAAGTACTACTAGATCGAGACTTAGAAAGCGCATCATCTCCAATAAAGAAATCAAGATCAGCCATAACCCCTGCATTATGCTGTGCAATCCAATTTCCTTTAGAAGAACTCCTCGATTGATTCAAAAACGACTCGTTAATCGCAACCACAGTTGGAGCAATAAAACAAGGTTCAACATTACCAGCAAAACCCATTTTCGTATACCTGCAGCAAAAACACATTTTTACAAATTCAACACAAACCCAATTCGGATATATCGATATCACACACAATTCCAATCAAAAAACTAAAAAACATCCCATTCAGGCATTTCAACAAACATATGGTGTGCAATATTGAAAGTAAGAAAAAAGAAAATAAACCCAATTGGGTAAATAGAAATGGAGTGAGAAAAGGTACCCGGAGCCATTGTCGATGACAACAGCAGGACGAGAAGCAGCTGGGTCCATTAGAAATATAAAAAAAATGGTGAAAATCGGAAATGGATCTGTGAGAGTGTAATTCAGATCCAGTAGAGAGAATTAGGCAGAGGATCATGGTCGTGAAGAAGAAGAAGACTTTGATCGAAAGTGAAAGGAGCGAGTTAACGTAAGATAGTGGTTGTTGGTGATAGCTATGTCACTACTACTGCCCATAGTTTTTGTTTTCAACTATGATAATAAATTCAACATTAATTTGAGAAATGAATCATAAAACTAACTCTGTTTTGTTTTCATAAATATACTTTCCTTCTCAATGGATCTTTCTATCTGTTATGTCTCTTCTTCTTTTCTTTCTTCTTTCATTATTGTTGTTATTATTATTTCCTTTTTTAATGTTATTTTGTTGGGTTTGTCTGTCCGTAAAGACCAACAAGACAACCTAACCTTTCTTTTTCGGTATTGACGGCAGGTTAATTTGGAGGGTACAAATGGGTGGGGTTGTTTTGATTATAGGCCGTGTGATTTCTAGCTTCACCTGAGTAGATCATCACTTTCAGAATTCAGACCCACCAAACATGAAAATTATTGATTGAAAGATTAAATAATAATTAAAAATATATTGTCCTTCAAAAAAAAATTAAAAATATATTTGTATGTCATTTTTTATTTATCAATTAATTCATCGGTTAATTTTGTCAAATTAGTTGTCAAGTTAGATTATTAGTTAGTCTCTTTGTTCTAAATTATACGTCACTTTAACAATTTCACATTGATTAAAAAATATAATTAATGTTGTATAGAAAAGAGTAATTGTTGTGAATTGTTTTATAAAAATATATTTTATTAATGGTATGAAAAATATAAATTAAAAGAATTAAAAAAAAAAGATAAAGTAATAAATAGTAAAAGGCATAATAGAAAAATAAATATTAATCATTCCTTGATATTGTAAAGTGACATATAATTTAAAACAAACAAAATTTGCTAGCATGACATATAATTTAGAACATAAAAAGTATTTGTTATCTTTCACCAAATGAAGCATAATTTTCAACACACTGTCATGTTTAAAATAAAATAATCCAAATTTCATGTCTCACCACGTTTTATATGGTTTATTGAGAATTTAGGAATTTTCATTTTTGAGTTTAGAAGAATATGGGGGGTTCCGGGTGGGGCTATCATGCCATTATTTTTGTTAAAAATTGATAGTATTGCGTAGTATGTTCTAATTGTGAAAAGAGTGTTGATCCATTATATATTACTCAATTTTACAAATTTTGTAACATTTATGATTTGACATATTGATTCCCAGTTTATAAATACTTTTTTTTTCTGACAAAACAATTTACAAACATATGTTTTGTCAATTTTCACAGGACATTGAATAAGTTATGTTATAAATGAAAACATGCATTTGGATACAACTTATAAAATTAAAACATTTTCAACATAACTCTTATTCAGTTTTCTTCTTATAATATTATAAATAAATATTTTCTTTTCATATACATTGAATAACTAATCTATCTAGTTGATAATATAGTTCACATAAATTTGAAAAGGAAATGTTTGTTTATAATAGTGATAAGGGAAAAGGTAAAATGGAATAAAAGTCATGTTTGACTTTGGTGAAAATCACATTGTTGCTTTGTATAAAAACATCATCTTTCTCGTTTCTATTGATAATGTGCAAAAACATGGTGGTTTGTTAGCTATGTTTTCAAAACAGGTGTTTGAACGGGTTCTTTCCGCACTTGTGTTATTCGGGGTAGGACAAAACGCTATGTCCAATCATGTACTAATAATCTTTAAAAAAATTGTTAAATTAAAATCTTCCTAATCGCATGTAAAATACTAATTACGTGCAAAGTGATTTACACCTCATCATCTTCCTACATCCAATTCTTTCAAAAAAGGAAAAATATTTACTAGTATTCATAGAATATGAGAGGTTACATAAGTTGAACCTTTTTGATGCCCTGAATTTGATCGAAAAATTTCAAACTGATGAATCCAAATCTATTACCCTCCAATTTGTTCTAAAACTGTTCTGAATTTGTGAATATTCTACTTCTTCTGTCCTTCCAACTTAACAATTAACATATAATGTTGACTTTTATGATTGACTCTTATCTCTTCCAGAAGAGTGTATATCACAGGCTAAAAAATAAAATAAAATAGAGATATTGTAAAAAAAAATACACAATAAAGGTGTAGAAAATAGTTATGCAATTACGTTGATATAAGGGTCTAACAACCTATTATTGATGAATATATCTTCCAATTTAAGTCTTGTTAAGGCAGTTAAAAATATATGGTTGACAAAGTTGTTTCTAATTTTACCATATACATTACAACCTTTTTGTAACAAAAAAAAATATATACATCACAACCTTTTTACATCAAAAGTTAACGTAAGTAAATTGAAAATTCCTCATTTGTACATTTTTTTTCCGGCTCATTGTATATGGTTCTACGTTGAAGAACCGATGAATGAACGATTCTAATGTTTGATAATGAAGGTTTAACAAAAATAGTTATGATTGAATCTCTTAAAAATAATATAAACGTATTGTTTATCTTTGTGAAAAACAATCTAAACCATTAAAAGTCTTGCATAATAGAATTTATTTCCTTAATATAGATCTAAACAACCATGTTTGTTATAATGATTTTTTTAATTAAAATGTTGTTGTAAGGTAATAACATCATTGTAACTTTGTTATACAATTTTTTTTTTGTTACAAACATGGTTATATTAATGATATACCTTTAAAATAAAAAATAGCAACAACTTTATAATAATATGTTATAAACATTGTTGTAACATTTTTTTTTGAAAAAAAACATTATTGTAACTATGTTATTTGTTATATGGACACTAACGTAAAAAAAAATATCAATCAAATAAATATTATTAAATTAACCAGAATGGGGTATGAACTCTACACAAAGACAAGTTAATACATCCTTAGATCTTAGGATATTCTAGTATACGGCAGATTTGGGCTATCCTTAAAAAAAATATTGAGTAATATAACATTAGTTAATAAATGTGAGTACAATTCCATCTCAATTGTTGATGTAAAATCCAAAACCATACAAAAAAAAAATACTATATAAATTAACCAGTTTTGTAATTTTGTAATTGTCTATCAAACAAACATGACTCACTCTTTTGATGAATGAGTTTAAAGCATGATACCCGACGGACTTTAGACATTTTCCTCTGCGCTTGATATGTATGCCTTATTTTCTGGTACCATTATAAAATTGAGGTTCACTGGAGCCCTTATGTCGTAAGAACCCCTCTTAAAAATTAAATTAAAACAAAATGAATTAAAAATAGTTATACGGCGACATCTTAGTCTTAATCTTAATACTATACAAATTGTAAAATCAATGTTATTATTACTTACCACTAATTGTATGTCTCAATTATAAAGTCAATGTCTTAATACAAACTTTATTAGTATTTACAATAAAGTGCATAAAAATTATAATTAGTTTATAGTTTATTTCATATTGTTATTGTTAAACAATATGAAATAAACTATTAGTGCACGGGAATTTTTACTTTGTTTTTGTTTAAATCCTTCACATTTGACACCTTGTCATGTCACGATGGTTTTTGCTTTCATCTTTTCACCCTCCTTTTTGAATTGAGCATGACCTTGTCTTTGAGATATATGTACACAACGCAAACATTGGAGATCAAAACGTAGGTTAATGCTAAAAATACTACCACAAGTTCGAAACAATTTATACCACAATTTAATCAATTCTACTATAATCAATATCTAACAATTCAATCAAATAATAAACATTTAACATAATAAAATGAAAAAAATAGAAAACATAAATATGTGACAATTTATCCAAAAAAATCTAACAATTCAATAAAAATAAAACTAATGCAATAGGATAATGAACAATTATGGCATTTTATCACTCAAAAGGATAAAAAAGAAAGAAAAACAAAATAAATATTCATATGTTTATACATGTAAAATTGACATTTGAATTGAGGTTTAAAAAATAATATTAATGAAAATAAAATCGACTCCAGCTTGCATGCATATGCATATGTATAGTAACTCTCTATAAATAAGAGAGAGAGAGGGTTAAAACAATAAAAGATGTGGTTCTTCAGAGAAGACGTTTTTGTATCGTCTTGACATAAGTGAGTAATCTTTGTTTTTATTTAGTATCATTGCTTATTGAAATTGATATTGAAACGATGAAAGATGTCCATTATGTCAAGTTCTAATGGCACGGGCAACGAAAGTCATGATAAAGAGATGAATAAAAACTCAGTTGATGAAGATGCTACAAAACATGACTTTAGATGATAAAGTATTTAATGAACTTTGGGATGATATGCAAAATCTAGTTGAGACTATACCAGATCCCACCACTTTTGTGGCACTGATTTCTGAGAACAATATAAACAAACGCATATTGCGTTATTTGAGAATACTAGGTTACAAGATAATGCTCATATGTACAGCAAGAAAAAACTAATTACTAAATAAAACTATTGTGCGCATTATCTGGGGTGGCTTTAAGAAGTAAAAAAGAGTTAATTCTAAGGTACATTATAACACCCCGTTTTTCGCTAGGTTTATTTATTTATGAAATAAATTATTATTACTTACCATTGTTTATTGAAATTGATATTGATGCATTAACTTATAAATGGTTCAATATATTACTTAGATATAAGTTTCAATGAGCTCAAAGATGACATGATAGAATTAAAGCTTCTTCTAAAGATGTTAGATGTCATACGTCCGTTCCTAAATAAAGAATCGTTGTTAGTAACTTAATATCTATAACGACAAAATCAAACATACTCATAAATTATTTAGAAGATATTATTTATAACAACTTCTATGTAAAAGCTTAACTTTATATTAATAATCACAAATCATACATAATTAATATTTTCAAAAAAAAAAATTAATTTAAAGGATAAATTTTTATAAAAACCCATTTTAGTAAAATTGGGTGATGATTAAAAAAAATTAAAATCATAATAAACATGTTTTAGAAAAATTGAGAGATGAAGATCTAAAATAAGTGCAGTAATAATAGATTTAAGAAAATGCGCATGCCTTATTTTCAAGATCTGTGAAAAACAATAGTATCAATGCTAGCGATATCCCCTCGCCATTACGTTGAAAATCTCATTCCAAGATGGAAGGAAAGAATAGAGTACACACGTCTAATATGTATATATATATCGTAGACACGGTTGAAATCAATGTTATGTAATATTACTCAATATTATTTTGTATTTAAGGATAGCTCAAATGTGTCATATACTACAATATCTGATAATGTATTAATTTGTATTTGTGTAGAGTTTAGATCCCACCCCATCTTAATTAGTTTAATAATATTTATTTGATTGATAAAACAAAATATTAATTTAACGTTAATGTCCATATATCAAATAACATAGTTACAATAATGTTTTCTCTAAAAAAAAATGTTACAACAATGTTTATAACATATTATTATAAGGTTGTTGCAATTTTTTATTTTAACGTTATATCATTATTATAACTATGTTTGTAAACAGATAAAAATTGTATAATAAAAAGTTACAATGATGTTATTACATTACAACAACATTTTTATTAAAAAAAATTAGTGTTAAATATGTTTTTGATCCTTATAAATATACCAACTTTTCGTTCTAGTACCTCTAAAATTTTCCTTCAACTTTTAGTCCTTTTAAAATTTTCAATCACTACTTTTGGTCCCTATTTTTAATTAAATTTTTGTATTTTTAAATGAAATTATGCAGAAATATGTAGAATATTACCAAAAAAAAATCCCAAAAAAAATTACAATTTTTTAATCAAACATAAATTAATTATGAATTTTTAACCGTAAAAAATCTATAAATTCATATTAAATTCATGTTTTGTTAAAAAGTTCTAACTTTTTTTTGGAGAGATTCTTATAATATTATGAATTTTTTTGCAAAATTTTATTCAAAAATATAAATTCTACATATGAGTTTATTTTCAATTTCCTTACTTTAAATTTTGAAGTAAAAAGGTTGTGATATATATGGTAAAATTAGAAACAACTTTGTCAACCATATCTAATAGACCTTAATTTTAACATGGAAGGTATATATAAAAGAAGAATTCATGGAGAGATCAATTTGTTGCTAGTATAGAAACAGAGAACTTTAAAACCAAAAGCATCAAAAATAATATTTTATAAAGGTATCAATCAACAAATATAAGCTGAAAACAACAACAAATATCATCGTATCAACCACAATAAAAATGAAGATGTAGAAACAAACTCATCTTTTATGTTAATTCAACTGTTAAAAAAGGAAGATCGGGACATGACAAACTGTCTTTCTTAAATTACCCTACGATGTAGCAATGCTACCAACTATAAGTCCACTAGCTAGTGTAGCGATACCAACGTTTATCACACCATATATCAAAACCTTTTTTTCAACAGCTCTCCGAGGAGACATTGTCTCACCGCAACAACGTTAAAACTGTTTATGTAGACATTTAATGTTGGGTTGTTATGTTGAAATTCACCGCTCTCAAAAGTAGGGTTTGTAAGTGTGTTATTCAGTCTTAATTTGAAACAAAATTGATCGATTACTTGATTTGTATATAACACTTTCGATGAAATATTCTTTTGTTAAACTAGGCTTAAATTAAAAAAAACAAGAAAATGTGCGTGAGTAGTCATGTTTGATGTCATAATCACTTTCAGACTTACCATTTCAATGTTAAACGGTCTACAAATACTTTTTAACGAAGTTGGCTGAAAAAATTGATGACAATGTAAACTTTCAACGACACAGGGGATCAATAGTAACAAAAACAACTTTTTTCTTTGGTCGAATAACAAAATAACTTAAATGACTAGTTTGTTATAAAAATATAACTTAAAAAGCTATATAACATGTGTTTAACTTATAAAATATTAGTATAGTTCCCTTCAAAAAGAAAAAAAATATACAATGTAATTAGTATTTTGTAGAAACACAACTTCTGTAAAATAAACAACTAGCTTTAGTTTTTTTTTAGAAGAACTCACATTAATTATTTATAGCATAAAGTCTTTTTCAAAAATTATTTATAGTATAAAGTGAATAACATAATAAAGTAATCAATTATAGAGAGAGACTATATAGTTTGTTGAAATATTTATCATTAACTCGTTTATTTTTACTAACTACCCGCTTTATATATACTAGTAAAGGAATACAAGGGTAATGTGATGATTAGAGTGTGAGTTAATGGAAAGATTGTGATGAGATGAAAAATTCTATACCTATATGTATTTTAATATTAACATATATTAACATTTATTATTAGCAAAAGATAAGTTTTGGGTTAAAAAAAATCAGCAAAAGATAATTAACTATAGCAAAATTATACTATTAATCCTTTAACTTAGTTTTATATAACCTTTATGTTTTTAAATATTAACAATGCTATCCTTTTTTTTATAAAATACAGTATGTTATACCTCATTTAAAGAAATGTCAATGTGATCATTGTGTTATTGATGTGTCAGTTTTAATGATTATGTGGTAAATCCAAGAAGGCATTTAGTAAAAAAATTAACTTTAATTTTAAAAAATCAATTATTTTAAATTAGGGTTCTTCACCTCCACCACTATCCCTATTTATTATACATATTTTTCTTCAATCAACAATAAATAACATGTTGAAAACACAAACTAACCCTTTCTCTCTCTTAAAGATAAAGACTCTGTTTGGCAATGCAAAAAAAATTAGCTTATAGCTTATAGCAGATCGCTTATAAGCTCATATGACGGAAAAAAAAACCCTTTTGATAACGGTCTTTTCACCACGAGCTTATAACGCTTATTTTACTATCTTATAACTTATTTTTCAGACGCTATTTCAAGTAGCATTTGAACTTATAACTTATAATTTATTGTTTTTTTTTCTTTCCAATTTTACCTTTGTCATTTTAACTAAAACCCATTTGTGCCCATCTCCTAATCCATATCCCTACAAACTAAATGCATTATTGTTGAATTTTAATTTTACTTCACGACACTCACGACATTATTTTTTGTGATTGGCCAAGAAATGAGAATATAATAGCAAGATAAGTGGCCAAGTTTTTTTTCCTTGTTTTTATTACGTCTCGTTTAGCTAATTACGTTACGTACAATATATATTATTTATGATAATATATGCTTAACTATCTCTATATTTCTTTTAACAAAAGCTGTTAGATTTTTTCTTCTCTAATATTATGACAACGTGTATTATTAATATTGTATTAAAAATTCAAATTATTTTATATAATAATTAAAAAAAAAATGCACCGTAAAATTTTGTATTTTAAATACTGTGTTATAATATGTAATAACATTAGTACCGTAAAAAATGTGATGAAATTAGTTCTGCTATAGCAATATTAAATTATATGTTTAAATTACTAAATGTCTTAATTTTTAATTTATATAAAGTTTATTATGAATTAATAATGTTTTATTATGTCATTTTACATTTACCAGTTAGTTGAACTGCTAATTTTACCAAACACTTCAATTAACTTATCAGTCATTAGTCATCAGCTAGCTTATCAGTTATCCACTAATTTTACCAAACATGATCAAAATTGTAAAAACAATAGTGATTACAAACAACTTTAATACATATATCATTTTTTTTTAATTCTCGTAATTTTGGCAAAAGGGTCTTATATACAATCTCATCACTATCTTTCCATTAACAAACACCACCCCACCGCTTATCTCATATTTTACCGCAAAATAACCACATATTCATCCAAACTAATTGAACACTTCATTGCATATTCCATAACTTTCATTGTAAGAGGAGACATAAGTTATATATTTAAAAACGTAAAAGGATTAGGTCGAAAAAAGAAAAAGACGAAAGACGAAAGTGTTACCTGAAATTAAGTTAAGAGACAAATTGTGTAATTTTATCTTAATTTAACAATGATTTAGTTCCAAATATTGTGCATGATTTGATTAAAATGTGCAAATTATTCAAAAGATTTCAGCTTAATGATAAGAAGCTGACTATGTAACTTTAAAGAATAAGACTCAAATTCCACTAAGACAGTTGTAAATTAGCTCCACCCTAGGAGAATTCTGTACTTAGTTCATACTTTAGTTCTCCGTGAGACAGTTGTAAACTAGCCCACCCGAGGAGAATTTTGCAAACTTGACTATGTAACTTTTAAAAAATCGTGTCATTAAGTAGTTAAGTACAAAATGACTGCAAACAGAGGCAACAAAGGAAGGTTATGACAGTAACTGCAAAATGAAGTGCTATCCTCAACTAGAAAAGGGCAAACTTTCACCATAAAATGTGCGGCTGGCCAAAAAGGCAGCAGAGCATACACCATGTGGGCTGGAGATAGCAGTCAGGACACTTTGCTAAATCATGATAACAGTGCTATATGCTACCATTGACAACCCTCTTTAGAATTTCTAGCATTTTGAACAGCTAAAGCAATAAGAGATTTTCTACTTCTACAAGCACCTGCTTATGATTCCAATAATGTCAATACCTTAGTATGAATCCAACATACAAATCACCACTATGTAGTCACCTGCCTATTGCTGTTACTGTTAGTATTACCATTTTGTGATTCATCAATATAATGATAAGAAATTCTGTAGGAAATTATGAAAATCTCTTGTATTATGAACAGTTAAAGCCAACAAGAAAGAGATTTTATACTTCTAAAAGCAACCAACTATGATTGCACCAATGTAAATACGTAAGTATGAACCCAACATGCAAATCATTGTATTGTTGCCTTCCAATTACAGTTAATATTGCCACTTTGTGATTCGTCAATATAACATCGGGAAATTATGTAGGGTAATCACGATAAAGAGATGGAAGAAGGGATGCTGTTGATGCATCAGTGCTTTGATACTAATTTGCTGCCCAACAAGCATTCAAATGTATCTAAATAAAACACACACTGACAAAAGTGTAAGAAAGCAAACATATATTCAAAGGAAATGACAACAGGATATGAAATATGCATCGCGGCCAGAACAATAACCCACAAATGTAGACTTAAATTCCAGCGACTTCCACACATGATCCCTACTAAGTTGGCTTCCACATCTCACACTTTCAAAGGAAAATAAAGTTTCTTGGTTGCCAAAAATAGGCAATGCAAAAGGTTAAAATATGGTTCATAACCTGAGCCAAATACCAGTACACAGAAAAAATCAAGCAAAGCTAGCATTGTTCTAACGATTACTGGCAAGTACCATTTTATGGAACAATATCATGTATAACATCAAAGGACAATCTTACATATCCACTCAATTAAATTTGAAATGCTCGTCGAGTACCATATTTTATTTGAGCATATGACATCACATTGACAACAAGAGAAATTACATAGCAAAGGATAGAAAAATTACAACATTATGTTTGAATTCAATAAGAAGAATCCTTCTGACTGGCTTGCTCCCGAATTAATTGTTCTCTGACCCTTCTGATCTCTGCTTCCTTCTCCAACCTCTCTTGCTGCAACACATTATATCAATTAATTAACACAAAATATTGATCAAATGTTCATAATCTCAGAGCAGAATGAGTAATCAAATCGAAATCCTTAAAAGAACAAATTCACCACAGTCAATAACTCAATTAGCTCAAAATTGCACACATGAGTAAAAATTCGTTATACGATGAAATCTAGGGTTTGAAATTTTTGTTTCCTCTTAAATGAGTGAAATTAATTAATACAAAAACAAAAAGGGTGAAATTGAATATGGAAATTGAGAGAAAATGAATAGCAGGAATTGAATTATGATTAGAAGATGAAGAATTCGAAGAAGAAAGGGGAAAGAACCTTTTCGTCCTGATGAAGAGCGATCCAGACATGGACTTTGTCCATGGATTGCCAGAAAACGAAAGCTGCCAAGGACATTCCAAAGTACGTTGCAACCTTCACCATTTTCAATCGTTATTCTGCAATTCCTTCTTTGCTTCGATTCAGTTTCAGAAATCAATTCTCTTTCTTCTTCGTTAAGATGGGAAGGGAAAGTGAATTATTGTGAAAAAAATACTTTTCTTGGGCTCAAACTTTAGGCCCATCATTATTTTACATAGTCCAAATATTTGCATCTCCATCTTTTACTCTTTTTCTTATAAGTTCTTTTTTTTTTTTTTGACAAAAAAAAAGTTTAGACTCTTTTCTTGTTGGTCTATTTTCAATTGCATCGCTATGTTTTACTTGTTATCAAAATACTCTTAATTATTGTGTATGTTTTTATATTTAATAAAAATAAAAATAAATATTATGATAATAGTATAAATAAATCAGCTCTCCTAAATCCTACTGGTAAACTAGAAAATAACAATAAAAAACATAAATTATTAAAAATAAACTAACATTCCTGCCAAATTTTTAATTCTTATGGTTTAATCAACATGTTCATATATTTCGACATGAATATAGTAGTATTTTTTTCCAAAATATTATTATTATTATTTATTTATTTATTTTTATAAATTTGATATCCTATTCACTCAACTGAAAAAACTAATCCTCCCAACAAAACTCTTATGATTATGGTGTGTATTTTCCTTTATTCTAGTGTTCCACTTATGAAAAAATAATATAAATTTTTAAGTTTGGGGGACATTTTGCACATAAGTGCAAAACTTTAGGGGGGTATTTGTAAAACGTCATGTTCACTAACAGAAAAATTTGACGGAGAGGGTAAATTGATTAACGTTGTGAAATTTCAGGGGGGTAATTGAAGTTTTGTTAATTTCAGGAAGATAATTGACGAAACTTACAATTTCGGAGGGTAATTGCCTATTTACTCAAAAACTAATCCTCCCAACAAAATTCTTATGATTTTTAAATGGTGATGATTTTCAGAGCTATATTTATACTCAAGTCCTTTGATAAAGTTGCATGTAACCCAAACCATCTTATCCAAACGATCATTTGTCCATAATATTTCGCTGAAAATACGAGATAATTGAAATAGTCGACCATGATCAAGGTTTGGTGTTTCTATTAAGAGTCATCAATATCCCTTGTTTTCCATGAGTAAGGGATCTTCTGTATTTGAAGAAGTTGGGTGAGGGAGTTACGGATGTGGTTACTAGATAGTTGGGAATTGTTCAATAATGAGAAGTTATAGAATGGCGGGAACTTGGTTCTTTGTTCCTCATCAAACCGAGTTGGGTATAAGGCCAACTGATTTGATAATTTAAAGATATATTCAACGTGTGCGGAATTTAGACTAGAGAGTATCGACTAAGGTAATAAAAATTATAGTACGATGATATATAGTCCATAGTTTTTCAAATATAATGTCTATAAAGGCCAAGTGCTAAAGAAATTTTGTTGTTTCGTGTATGAACTACAAAGTTTTATGGCTGTCCAGTTGTTTTACAAAATCTAATTTTTCGGCAGAAACACCATAAACATTTTAAGGCACCGTTTGGATTGAACTTATTTTAAGCTTATGAAAAATAGTTTATGCAAATAAATAAATTTTTATTTTAACTTATAAAGTCTCACTAACGAAAATTGTATCTTCATAAACTGTTTTTTCATAAACTACCTTAAAAACTTATAAATAATACATAAAAACTTATTTATTTGCATAACCTGTTTTATATAAGCTCTAAAATAAGCTGATCCAAACGGCACCTAAGTGTATATAACTAGAAACAAAAGTATAACTTAAATTTCTAAAAATATATGTTAATTTTACGGTTAAGAGCGTTTTTGGTCTCTTTGTGTAACGCCTTGGATTTTAATCCAAGACATTACTTAAAAATATTTATTCTTCAGAAAATATGAGACTAATTTTTAATTTAATAGACTATTAAAAATAAATAAATATGAAATATATCTAAAAATAACTATTAAAAAGAA
>Ga0315913_1000455_pt1 | contig 36252 bp, 22 predicted proteins | sample MpolsnodulesMG_FD_207736 | JGI IMG/M metagenome (GOLD analysis project Ga0315913, IMG submission 207736) | Medicago polymorpha root nodule microbial communities from Los Angeles, California, United States - small nodules | ecosystem: Host-associated > Plants > Roots > Nodule | place: USA...
CATTTAAATTAATTGTTATTTTAGAAAATGAAAAAAAAAAGTTTCATCTAATCTAATTTTCCAATGATATCGAACCTAAGAATATATTCTTCAATTTCTTCTTCAAAAGGTAGTGTTATATATGTAGATCATGTTTATACATTTTTATGTTAATTAATATACAAAAAAAATACAATTATTTAATATTATTTATTATTTAGATACGATAAAATTAATTTAATGTAATTTAATAATAGTGTATCGAACATTAACCTTGGCTCTTAAACATTTGGTTGAGTGAGAATTGCCCTTCTTCATAAATTCATATTCAAGTTTCATCTATTGATACATTGCCTCACTCCTAAGACTAGATATACGAAGTGTAATCTGAGTAGTCTAACAATGGTGACATGATAGTATGTGACCCAATGAAAATTGGATAGACTATCACATTATATTAAATTTTTATATTACGTTCAACTCATTTTTAGAAAACTGACTTTACTTTCACTTATAAATATATTGTCACATCGTACATTTTCCGATGTACAACTCTTTACTTATCTCAATATCATAGCAAATAACGTTATATTAAATATAAGTTTATATACATGCATGATATGATATTGACTTTCAATTATATGGTGAACTAAGTTAATAGATAACAGGCTTAATAGCAGTTTTAGCCCCCTAACTTTTTCAAAGTTGCGATTTTGGTCCCCTAAAAAAAAAACTACAAAACCGCCCCTAAGTTTTGCACCTGTGGCAGTTTTGGCCCCCAAGGCCAATTTTGACTCGGTCAACGCTGACGTGGCACCCTAAGGGAGGTGCCATGTGTTATTATTATTATTTTTTTGGCCTTGGGGGGTCAAAACTGCTACAGTTGCAAAACTTAGGGGGCGCTTTTGTAGTTTTTTTTCTTAGGGGGCGAAAACTGCTATTAAGCCTTTTTTTTTACAAGAACCCTTAAAAGTTAGTTAAACAAGTCATTTGACTGCTCGGCATTAAAGTTTACAACTCACAACCCAGTCTTTTCTAGCAATATATAATACATTGTCCCTATTTATCACTATTATAAGCAAATATTCATTTTTTAGGTTCATTGAATAACTAAAGTATCTATTCCCTCCGTTTTTAAATATAAGCAAAATTCATTTTTTAGGTTCATTTAGTTAATGATGTATGTGGTCCATATTATGAACCACATACATCATTAAATGAATGAACCTAAAAAGTAAAATTTGCTTATATTTAGAAACGGAAAGAGTAATTTATAATTTGATTATTGATTAAATCATGAGAGTCGAGTAATATTAAATTTTTGACAAATTAATATTGTTTTACAAATTACAATAAATTGTATTAATCATGAATTGTATAAATTGTATTTTTGGGTGTATTAATCCTCCGGTTTCTAAAGTTATTGGCCCTAGTACGTAATTCATATTTCAGAAATAAAATTCTAATCAAGAATTGTTTCAATCATGAATTTGACTCTGATTCTGCTGAATGATTTGTTCATTAGTGGAATTCATTAACTATTTGAGTCAAATCATTTGATTATATTTTATAGGTTAGTATGAAAATTTGTAACAAAATTAAGAGTAAATTTTTCATTTAAAGATTTAAAAAGAGTTGTATATGAAAAGGGACACTTTCTTTTTTAAGATTGTCATATTTTTAGAGAAGTAGAAATAGAGATACTAACAAACAAACAAAACTAGTATAAAACATCTGGTAGGCAGACGTCCTTTTCTAGCATAACTGCCATAACATGGTAGGGAGAATCTTCACGTTCCTTCCAAAACATAGCCAGTATGTTTACTTTCATTTATTCTGGCAGTATTTTCTTTTGAAATAATTAAAGAAAATGTGAATTTTAAAAAATCATTTTCAATCAAATTACAAACAGATCATACGTAAAAACAAAATAGGTTTTAATATGTGTTTCGTCTCTTCAAGTGATTGGCCAATTAACAACGTCACGCCACGTCAAGGGACGAAATTTTAAATGATTAATCTTTGCAAACGTAATTTACCAGTATTAACGATTACATGGACCAATTTTTAAATGATCCTTAATTGCAGCAGGGACGAAACACATATTAAAACCAACAAAATACATATCTTTCAACGGTGCAGAAAAAAAGGACAATATTTGTGTGCCATGATTTATTATTATATGATGTTGAAAATTATATTCACAAATAGCATTATACTACTAATTTCCAAATTTAAAATCAGAAGTAGCGTAGCTTGGGAAGTTTGGACCCCGTTTGAAAAGGATATCATGTAACATGTTCATGCATGTTCTTAGTTGAAATCCTCAAATGACTTAAGAAATACCATACGTGCAAATTGCAATTTAGTTGTTACAACCATTAAGTGTGACAAACAATTATTGAAACAAATGCAATTATGCAACGATATTATTGGTAGGTATATAGATATTTTTTGTGTAAAGAATCTGAGAGTAACTCTACCTAGCTATTATTACCTGAAGAGTGAAACTTGAACTAAATTTGCTGGCCACCACATTGCCGCTGGCTCCACCAGATATCTTCTAAATATACCAGCCCATCCGAAACCTAATACCTACCATTCAAAACCATCTTTTTTATTTATAAATTTTTTCTTATACTAGTTTAATTAATTTCAAGAGGGTATTAAAAATGGTTAATTCGGTGTTATGAACGTGTTGATGCGTGTACGTATAATTAACTTAAAGTCAACAAAATTAAATAAGAACTATAACATACCTGAGTGGTGATGACTACAAGCAAAGAAACACAAAAAGATATATGTTGATGGTAAAAGACTTTAACAGCGGTAACAATATGTATGGCATAAACCGTGCCAGCACCAGAGTTAGCAAAAATAGTAATAAGAACATGTTCTTTGACATTGAAAGGACCAGGGTTCAACGTAAATTCCCATGATTTTCCTTTGAAGAACACACGTTTCGTGATTTTTGAAGCCATGAGTTGACCCAAAGGAACAACAGCAATCTGAGCAGAGATGGCTGTAATAGTGAGAGGTTCTGTTCTGTACCAGAAAAACTGGTTTAGGAATGATAATAGGACACATGAAAGGGTTCCTAATACCCACATTCGGAATGTTAGAACCGGTAGAGAAGGGTCATCTGTTGTTGGCACCGTTAGAGCAACTTGTTTGATGGGAGAGTTTTCTTCTGATTCATTCTCCTTAGATACTACAACATATATATAAGATTTAATTGTTCAATATATGTAACAAATTATATAATATATGGTAATGAAAGAAATTGTAAATTTGAAAATGAAGGAGATGGATATGCATGTTTGCTTACGGAGAGGGGATGTGATATTATCATTCTCTTGTGATGATGATGCTTCCATTTGATATGTACAGTTTTGATTCTGAATATCTCTGTTTGTATATGTATAAACTATATTCTTGATTTTTCAAGAGAATAAAATTCAGGTAGAGGAAAAGGGAGAGGAATAATTAGGAGGCCATGACTAACAATGGACGATACATAATTGCAGCTGTTGAATTATTGGCCAAACTAAGTAATGTCTGGACCACATCCCAATTCCCAGCCTTGAGGACGTACAGTCCAATAATGGACTTTTCACTAAAATAGACAGATACTACTATTATTCTTTCAAAATTCAAATAATATATATCCGTCTGATATTATCACTTAAAAAAAATTGGACTGGTATTATGGGTTTCATTTGTAATATTTACTTGTCTCGTATTATTTGCGACATTGGAATTAGTTTGGTGGTGTTGCTTTGCGACTTTGAAGTGTGCTCCTCTCAAAATCTCTGATTCGATTCACATCGATGACAATTTAGATGAGCTAGTTTAGTTTTTTTACTTATGGACAACCGCAATGACATTAATGAACTTCTACTTTATAGTAAACCTAACAAACAGATTACATAGCAAGGTGGGTGTTAGTAGTATAGAGGAGTATAAGTCAGTACTCTTAAACCACTAAAATTTGTGTAGCATGCATGAGGTGTTAGACATAAACTTCATTGCCTCAAGTTTATTACTCCACTTATAAAAGTGAGCACTTCTAAAAATTCAAAATCAATCCACTTATGAGAAATTTCAGATTTGAATGAAACACGCACACTAAAAATCCATGAATTACCAATCTATTTGATTTCATCCAAAGGAAAAAACACTACAAATAATGAGCAAATCTTTTATGGTCACAATCCTAAAACGAAAATATTTGAACACACTCATATAAAATAAATAAATAATTTAGTCACATCAATCAATATTATTTTATTATATTCTCTTTTAATTATTGGATTTGTGTGTCAAAATATTTTTATTTGGAGTTGTTCCCAAACAAATATTTCTGACGAATAAAGATCTCTCTTATATTACATTGTGTTCCAATTAAAATATTAATTATTACTTCATAGTAATTTACTATAAGTTATAAAATAATATTTCTTCATATCTGATTCTGTCAATCTAACATAATCTGCCTTAAAACTATTTGGTAAGACACAAGTATTCCACAAACCTATACATTGGATGGAAAAACTTCTATTTTGGTGGTATTCAGTTGTAATCAACCAAACACATCACATCGTTTCCCAAAGAAAGATGCTTGCTACCTGCCTCAATGACAAGAGTTTCTTTTTATTAAAGCAGTGTCCAAATCAAAAAGCAGTAGGATTTTATGATAAATATGTGTTACACTATGCTAATCACTCAATATTTGGTTATGATTGATATGAATATGCATAAATGATTTACAAATTATGTAACAAATTGGGATTAGACTTGAGTTGAGAGCACAATTATGTGCTCACAAACTTGCTTGAAATTGCACTAAACTGAAACCTGCAACAAATGAAATTGCACTAAAAATTGGGATTTTCTTGTTATTCTTTTTCATTCTGTTGGCACATAAGCAGCGTCTTAAGATTACAGAACCTTTTATTGCTGCTTAAACTTTCTCTCTGCTTAGTTGAGAGATTCTCAGGCTGTTTGAGATGATTCTAACAATGGCAATAACAAGAATGTCTCAGACTCTACCCTTGTTGTTGCTACTGATCCTCCTCCGGCAGTGGTCACCTATGCAATACAGTTCCCAGACGTTTCCAGAATTGAAGTATTTGATGGACAGAATTTCCATCGTTACGCATCTTCACACTGCTAGACGTCCACGGTGTCGCTTCTGCTCTTACTGATGTCAAACCAGATGAAGCCAAATCAGATCCCAAACAAATTGAAAAATGGACAAATGCTAACAAGGTTTGTTGTCATACAATTCTTTCTACATTATCTGATGTACTTTTAGATGTTTACTGTTCCTACAAGGTTGCCAAAGAAATTTGGGACAACATGAATGTCAAGTACACTGCTGAGGATGCTACCAAACCGAAGTTTGTTTGTTGTTGGAAACTATCTGTGATGGCAAATGAAAGAGGACAAGGAAATCAAAGTGCAGATCAATGAGTATCACCAACTCCTTGCAGAATTGAAGGCGGAGAACATCATACTTCGAGACGTGTTTGTCGCTGATGCCTTGGTTGAAAAGTTGCCCGACTCATGGAATGATTACAAGCAACAGCTGAAACATAAGCACAAGAAGATGTTTCTTAATAACCTCATCAGACACATAATCATTGAAGACACCTGCAGAAAGGAATGCGGAGCTGCACGAGCTAGAGCTTTGGAGTCGAGAGAAAATCTAATCCAAAACAATACACGCAAACAATAGAGGTATGAAAATAAAAATGATCATGCCCTCAGAGTAACTAACCTCAATTTTAAATCGGACCTAGGTTGTTGCTATGTGTGTGGAAAGAAAGGTCATAAAGCATATCACTGCAGATATTGGAAAGTTGGTCATTCACTTTTTGATATCGGAAGTGATATGCTTTATGACCTTTCTTTACACACACAACAACAACGATTTACAATTGGGGTTAGTTACTTTGAGGGCATGATCAGTTTTATTTGCATACCTCTGTTGTTTGCGTGTATTGTTGTGGATTAGATTTGCTCTCGAGTCCAAAGCTTTGGCTCGTGCAGCTCTGCATTCCATTATGCTGGTGTCTTCAATGATTACGTGCCTGATGAGATCATTAAGAGACATCTGCTTGTGCTTATGTTTCAGTTGTTGCTTGTAATCATTCCATGAGTCGGACAAGTTTTCAACCAAGGCACCAGCGACAAACACGTCTGGAAGTATGATGTTCTCCGCCTTCAATTCTTTAAGGAGTTGGTGATAATCTGCATTTTGATTTCCTTGTCCTCTTTCATTTGTCATCACAGATAGTTTTTTGGTAGCATCCTCGTAATCATCCAAAATACATCAGATAATGTAAAAAGAATTGTATGGCTACAAACCTGGTTAGCATTTGTCCATTTTTTCAATTTGTTTGGGATCTGATTTGGCTTCATCTGGTTTGACGACATCAGTAAGAGTAGAAGAGACACCATGGATGTCTAGCAGTGTGAAGATGCGTTCATGCCAACGACGGAAATTATGTCCATCAAAAACTTCAATTCTGGAAACGTCTGGAAACGTCTGGGAACAAGGGTAGAGTCTGATTGTTATTGTCATTGTTAGAATCATCTCCGGCCATGATTCCTTAGATTGTGGAAGGGCAGATGGCAAATGACTGAAGGATCACAACCTGCAAAACAATAAAATGAAATGTAAAACCTGAGGCCTGAGGCGTGACTACGTCACTGGACTAAGAAATTATTCGCAGAACTCCCCCATAATACAAGATATTCTTCTCGATGGTAAATGGTACCGAGGCTATCAGGACACGAGAAATAATAACTCAGATGACTCACACACTTAGTTTTCTTAGTTTTTTTCATAAGACGGAAAGAAGTAATAAAACAATATTTAGAAGAATGGTATGTAACTATGCATTTCACGTATTAAAAAATTGATTTATTTATAAGGCAAATTCTATGGTACACCCAATATATTTGAGTGTACCGTACACTCATTATTTAAATTAATAGTTAAATGAGTTGTTTTTTAAGAAAAATATTATTTTTTATCATTTATAATTATAATAACTAAATCTTATTCATCAAAAGTGTCAACGAAATAAAATTAATTTCTTTTTGAATTTTTATCGCTCATAATTGAGAATATTGATTATTTTTTACTAAAAAATTACTATGATTCTTATAAACAATGAAATGATGTTTTTCTTATGAAATGATGTTCTATAAAATATAAATATTGACAAATAGTTATTTATTACATAAAAAATGATCATTATTTATAAAATTTGGAAGGAAGAGTACCGGTACACCTCACTTTGTGAGTGTACCGTAGAAGTTCCCTATTTATAAAGGTATTATGCGAGAGAAAACGTTAAGCACGTTTTTTGTTCCACTAAAATGCAAGTGGATTCTATTAATTAGGTAAGTGGAGATTGACCAAAAGCAGTTGCTAGAAAGATAGCAAGACTCTTAGTAATATCTCAATAGCAAGTAAATAGTTAACAAACAATTTTGGTTGTTAATCAAAATTAATTTAAATTGAAAAATGGTAGTCAAAGTGGTAACTTGCCTTGAGACAAAGTAGGAATAAAAATTCAACACTACAACCGCGTTTCTTTTTTTTCTCATTAATAGCTAATCATAATAATAATAATAATAATAATAATAATTTTTGAAATAATTTTAAATATACAACAGTGGATTGTGTAAATTAGAAGGGGTATTGGGTTTATGCAGGAAACAACAACAGATTATAACTCATTGTCGTCACCATAGTTTTACAATACCTACTGTTCTCTTTGTTGGGTTGATCTTTATTTGCATCTATTTAGTAGTGAGGAAGCCATATTGAGTAAGTCCTTACGCTTATTGATTAGAGGCAATAATTTTTTCATGTGATTTCTTATTTTTGCATCTATTTAGTCTCTGCTTGGTCTCAAGTTGAAGAGTTGTTTTTGAAACTTTTAGAACATTTTTGCTTTGCCAACCAAACAGTCAATTTTTTCCATGCAAGACTCAATTATTATGATGAACTACCTCACCAACTAGGTGAAACTGAATCTTGCAATGAAAATAAACATTAGTCCATCATCAAAATTTGACACCATCAGAATAACTAACTACAGACAACTTCTCTAATGCAAATAAGCATGGGCAAGGTGGATTTGGACCAGCTTACAAGGTAAATATAGCTTTGTTACAAACAATTAAAAAATTTATGTAGCCTAGATTGTTCACATGCACAAAACACTACTGCATGATATTATAGGGCTGGCATTTGACGAGTAAGACATTGCTGTCAAAAGGTTATCTAAGAATTCTGCCAAAGGAGATATTGAATTCAAGAGGCCACATAACATAACTATATTTATACTCTCATCATGGATAAAGTCATACAGTATATTTGAATCCCACATGTATAAATGTTGTGATTCTGGTCGCATTCATCTAAGTATATTGACTGTCATAATGATTTCAAACAAACAAACATCTAACTTTTATAACCTCATTGGCCTCATGATAGCTCAACTATCGCCGGACGCTTTTTCGAACGACGATTTCCCTTCTGTTTTTCATGGATATAATCTAAAACAGAATTATATTTTTGGTCAAGGGACGAAGGCTTTTTACCGTCCTTTCCATAATCACATTCATCAACATTGCTATCAATTTCACCATCCTCGTTATCATCATCAGCACCACTTTCTTCTTCTGAATCTATTTCACTACCATCAGCAGCCAATGAAATCACAGGCTGACAACTGGAAACAGCTGACTCTGCAGCTGCCACAGCCTGAGGTGTATGAAGATCAGCAACACCAAGCATCAAATCCTGCCAGAAATCAAAACCATGAATAAATAATTTGATAATCAACTATTTGCAAGTCAGTAATATGAATATAGACAGGTATAAAGGGGTTATTGATATACAAAAAAGCGATAGAATATTGACTGACCATTTCAATAACTTCGGATTCATTTCCTGTCAGCTCTTCAAAATCATATTTCTCTGGGTGGTCCTACATTTGTTTTTTGAATTGGAGGTATAAGGAAATAGGAAAAAAATAGCTACAAAGCAGTAAAAATTATATCCTCCATTCGAAATCAAGTTTTAACCTTTGCATCATGCTCCAACCGCTTATTTGCTTCTGACATCACTCCTAGGAAGTCTTTAACCTTCCCTAAAACTGCATAAATAACACCAAGTATGGTCAAGCTAAAAAAATTGTAGTTTATATTGTTAACCTTCTTTAAAGAATCTGCTATATTCAAATGATGACTACATCATATCTAGCCACTACCATATAACCACATAATGATATACAACACTGGAATCTTAGGGCAAAATGTAGTTTACGAACATTATATCATATTTATCAGTTACATTTGTGTTGTTTCTCTTAGAACCATAATTTTAAAAGTTTAAAACCGCATACATATATATCCGTAAAAGAACGAAAACGGTGCATGTGCGATAGTAGATAATAGATTACCAATCAATATGATACAAAACCTTACAAAAATCATCATACACAGGTCAATGATTCAAGTTTATAATAGATTGCCAATCAATATGATACAAAATCTGAACTTTGACTTTACAGTTTAAACTATGTGACTTATAAGAATAGTCTCCTCTAACAAACAACCAATTGGGACAGCATGCAAGACAAGGTGTATAAAGCACCACAGCATTATGTTAATCAAATCAGGAATAGGTTGGAGACCACATAATCAATTTTGAGGACTCCATGACAGGGTAGAACGGGTTCAGATTGAGATCCGAATTCAAGCCTGCAGATGCATGGATTCAAGTATGATTATACATGTCTCTTACACTAGTAGGGAATACAATTTGATGATAATTTGTATGGATTCAAGTATGATTATACATGTATGGGGCAGCATTGTCATACACAGATTGCGGGAAAAAAAAGAGGTTTTTTCAAACCCACTATACAATAGTGCTATATTGACAACATTTTGTACCAAGGGTCTGTATGGTAAGCACAATAAGCTAACTTATAGATGATAGCTTATAAGCTCATATGACTAAAAAAACTTTATAATGTTTGTTTGTGTCTCTCATGGCAGAATGAAAATGTGTTTCACTATTTGTTGATTAATTACCTTATAATGTTTCAATTCACTCCGTAGATCCAACTCAACCTTTGGTTTCTATTGATTTTTGCGGCAGTGTTCATTTTTCATTCAATAACTTGTTTTTTTTTTTAAATCATTCAACTACTGGTCCATGAAAAAAAAATCATGTAACTACATGTACCATTGTTGCTGTTGGTGCATATGTGTATCAATAGGAAGCATTCGATTGTTGATATATACACGTCCAAAAATAAGGACAAACCAATCAATGATAATGTGAAAAATTTATTGCAAATGAGTCCTTGATGTGGGAACAAATTATTTCCAATCATGTCTATTGTCCCACATCTATTTTTAAAACACAAAAATTCAAACAAATAAATTGGAAGTGAACAAATAACTAGTGAGGTACTAGTACATGATTCACTCATTTGGATCCAAAGCCAAACCATAAGGAATCAATGTTCAAAGATGTCAAATTCGAAAACCAAGATAATAGCTATTAGGAAGTGGGGAAGCAATATTAATCCCCACGCCTAAAAATCCATTAGCTCCAATATTTGATGAAGAAACATTGGATTGTTCCATCATGCATTTGCTAGCAATTTTTCCAAGATTCTTCCTGAGGTCCTCAATAGAAACCTTTAATTGGAGCAATTCATTCAAGCCAAGTTCATCAACAGGGCTTTCCCACCAAAATTGCATTTGCCTAGCTTTTCTCACATGATCTATCTCTTCTCCTTGCTTCTTCTCAATCTCAAGATGGCTAAGAAGTTGAGTTAGTTGCACGTTGAGATCGCGGACATTAGCATTTCTATGAGCCTCAACAAGTTGGTGAGAACTAGACTCTTGTGGAGGGTTTCGACTAAGATAACGATCAATGATAGACTCGACTTCTGGATGGCCAAATGAGAATGCCTTATTGGCCGGAGAGAAAACCACAATTGCAATTTTCACCCCACAAAGAGTGCAAAGTTCGCTAGCCTTCTTGAAAAGTCCGGAGCGACGCTTAGAAAATGTAACTTGTAAATGACTTTTTTTAGGTATTTTCTCAATAGGGATTTTTTGACGACCCAAACTAGTCTTTTTCTTTAACATGGTGTAAAGAAATGGAATGGCAAAAGAAATAAGGAGGGGAAGGAAGTGCTTCTGCTTTTGTCGTTCCAGGAGTGGAAATTAACATGAGTATATATATTGCTAAATCTTTGATTTACATCTAACCCAATTAATTTTCCTTTTTATATGTTTTATTACTTTTTATTATTAGTCTAAAACTAGGAAGTTATATAATCTTTGATCTTAATACCTATTCAGATATGAAACGGAATTAGTTGGCACTATAAAATGTTTTTTGGTACAATAAATGATTTTTACTCCTACCATATTTCAACACATTGAATTCCTCTTGAAAGAAAAAAAAACACATTGAGTTCTTAATATATTGAATTAGGTAAATAAGTCGTATGTTAAGAAGGATGGAGTGCAACTTTAGAGTGGTATGAATAACTTTTGACACACTTGAGCTAGATTCTCATAAGGTTTTTTTTTAGAGGTTACGGGCACACATAAACGGACTTTAAACATGAAGTGTATTTGCAGCTTTGCACAACCTTTTACTTTTGTATTAATAAAGATAAGATATCATTTGCACGCAACTATAAAGACCAATAATCCAAGTCAAATAGAACTATTGTGGACAATGAAGCTCTCTTCAAGAGTTTTAGCGCTACTGCATTTTATAAATTATATACAAGCATTCATTATTTTTTTTGTCAAGTAGCCTAATAATTAGAAATTCATAGTTTTAAGATAAATAAGTGGAGACTCTGATGTTTGAATATCAATCATACATATATAATGTAGTGTTTCTATGAATTGAATTAAACTCACATGGATAAATAAAATGGTCTTGTTAATCAATGTCCCGGACACTAGTTTAGGATTTAAAAGTAGAAAGAAAGTCAAGTTTTGCATTGAAAAGAACATTTTTTTAACTTTCAAAAAGTAGAATACTCACTTTCCAAGACAATGTTTCCTTTTATAATTCCTTAACAAGTGTCTCGGAGACACCGGTTAACATTTCCCTAAATAAAAAGATTCGGGGTTCGACTCCGACCCCTACATTCATTATTTTTTAATTATGCTGGCTTTGTCAAATATATTCAACATAAATATATTTCCTAAGTTCCTTCTTATGAGATAAGATATTTTCATAGAAGTTAATTTTCAATCAAAATAATTTCTAAAAAGTGACGTGCTCATACCCATTCTTTTTAAAATGGTTGATTCGTTTACGAAAATATTATTATTTTTCCTTTGAAGGTTGTAATAATTGGTCAACAAAATATTTTCCATTGATTTATATGAATATTTTTTTGTTGGGAAACAAGAGAAAAATTATGTTTGGTCAAAAAAAAGAGAAAAATTATGTGTATTCAAGGGCTTCATTCCAATTATGCTATACGCATTATTAAGAAGATTTTTTTAATCGACTATTAAAGGTTTACGGTTGTTTCCTTTGGACGGTAACCGGTGCCCTAGGGCTGCACTCTGCTCTGCAATGGTTGAGTGATATGCAGCTTGATAACGTGGATTTTGAAACAGATTCTAAATTAATCGTTGATGCCTTCCTTGCTACCAGGAACGACTTGTCTGAATTTGGTTGTATTATTTCTTCATGTCGTTCTCTGTTTCACAATTTATATTCTAACTCTAGGGTGGAGTTTGTTATGCGACAAGCCAACGCGGTTGCTCATGCCCTTGCACGAGAGGCCACGTCTTTAGCTAGTCCCGCCATTTATTATGATATACCCACTTGTATTGAAACTATTCTTATTAATGAAATGCTATAAGCATATTTCCGTAAAAAAAATAAAAAAAAAGTTGTTTCCTTTGGACGGTCAGCAACCCAACAGCATTATTCTTTATTTATGTTTTTGGCAAAAATTATTTTATCTTGATAGTTTTATTTTACAAATTTTTTTAAGAATTTGAATATTATACATGAGAGTATATACGCAAATATCAAATCATATGTCATCATTTAGTAAAAAAAAAACAAATAATCACATATCATCATGTAAATCAAATTGAAATATAATTAGACGTGTGTGTTTTTTCATTGTGCATAGTAATCAATCTCAATTTTTAAAAGTTCTGGTTGTATTGAATATTTTTGTCATTTAATATGTTTTTTCATTATTATATTATCTTGACGATCGTTTATACAAAATTCCAAATAGTTTTTTTACAACAAAAGTCCAAATAGTTTTTTTTTTCAGGGAAAGTCTAAAAATAGTTTTTATATTAATAGAAATGTTATTATTTAATAGTACGTTCATTTTTGGGTTATTTTTTAACTTAGAATCACCTTGTATATCTTTTCCCCCTCTTTTATTCTAAACAAGTGGTTTCTACGAAGATCAAATGTTTTCTGTGATTTTTTCATCTCAATGCAGTGTTTTATTTCCTGTTTTGGTGCGGTGTTTGTTTGATTTTCTGTTTTGATGTATTAATATATCAACTTCTATTAATTATTGAATCAACTGTTGACTAGGCTATCAACATTGCATAACTAATATTATAGGTACTCCGGTCATTTTAAATTTGTCACATTATTGATATTTTCTTTTTTATGTTATTAACTTGGATTGTATGAGTTGTTCGTTGATTCACCTTTTTCATTTTTAACGATATAGAATTATGTTTATATCTGATATACTCTATGCGTTCTCTTATCACTAATATATTCTCTCAATTTGAGTGAATGAATATTATTTTTTAGTTAAAAAAAATAGTACATTCATTTTTATTTAAGTTAAATGTGTTTTTAACTTCTAACTTTGTTGTCAAATTTAGTCTCTACAAGACTTTTCATGGATGTTTAATCTCTAATTTCGTGATTTTCGTCAAAAAAAATTCATGTTTAGTCTCTAAAACGACCAAGTTTGAGAGAAATGTGGATGAAAATATATGTAAAAACTTGGCCAAAGTAATTCCCATGGGGCTGAAATGAGGGTTTGATCCATGCCATGCGTATAGCTCATTGTCTCCTCATGTAATCTTGTTGCAATGGCGGTTCTCAACCAAACCACATATTTCAATCCTCTTTTGGAAGATATTATTAATCTTCTGTGACAGGTTCACATCACTGTTTTCGAAAGGTTGATCTTTGTGCTCGTATGTTAACTAAGCCTGGTCGTGATCCTCCTTTTCATCTTGTCCCGTTTAACTAGTTAATGGAATCCCCCTTTTTTTTTTAAGGAATGGAATCCTTTTTTATAAAGCTGAGTAAAAAATATGTAAAAACTAAATTTGATTCAGGATATTTTATAAGGATTAAAAATATATTTCAACCTTTTTTTGAAGGAAAAAGATATTTCAACCTTGATATTTTAAATATTTTATTCCGTGTAAGAAAGAAATTATACGATTTGAATAACTTTTAACTGTATATAATCTTGTAAACTTCATGTATTCTAAATCTCAAATTCTCAATGGGTTATGTTGGTTAAGTTCTTATTCTACAACAAGTTACTGAATGTGCAAGTGTTTCAGTTTTAACACCTGACACTAAATCTCATCAAAAAAAGAAAAGAAACTTGACACCAAAATCCTAATATAACATTCCTTAAAAAAATCCTAAACTACATATGAATCAATACATAGAAATTACATATACTATGTTAAAAAAATTAAAATCATAGAAATTTAAAATGTAATACCAACAAATCAACCGTGTTTACCACTTATATACAGATTTAGATTTATGTCTTTTTAATCAACTTTGGACCAATTGAACCATTCCTATCCAATCAACATATTCTTTTGGAGAGTCACAGTTTTGGTCTCCATTTGATCCTCCAATTAAAAAGTTTGACCAATTCATTATTTTTTATTATCACGTAACAAACAAATAACATATAAACGGGGAAAGTGAAAAGCATGCCTTGAAAAATAGACCATATAATTTAGAGGAGTGATATTTGTACAACTAATTTTGTACAACCTTTGTGACAACCATTTTTTCTTTATTTTTATTGGACAAAAACAAGAGAAAGAAAGAAAGTGGAAGAATAAAAAAAAAATGTGAGTATGAGAGAGAAAGTTGTTTCAAAAGTTGTCAAAAAATAGATGTACAAATATCATTTCTCTATAATTTACTACCACATTATGTGATATAATTGAAAGGTCAAAAAATCATTGGTCGAAAGTTCTTTTAAATGGGGATCAAAATTATACAATTAGAACTAGGGGGCCACAATTGCTATTTGGCCAAAAGTAATCATCAAATTTGGAGATTAAAAATAGAGGAACTCGTATGCTGAAACAAAAGAGGGGGCATTTGAAAAATAAGACGGAGCACAATCAAAGTTTATGCTCCTTACACATAAAGTGAGAACATGCTTTGCTAGGTAGGTCATCTGCAACAGTTTCTTTTTGCAAAAGTGATTCCAGGATTGGGGAACAGTGAATAAAGTCATCCAATAAAAATGCATTTTATCAAATATTCACACTTAAGTATGTCAAAATAAAAAATTCTTCATCATCATCAATATAAAATAATATCCGTGAAATCACAAGGCCAATCAAGATAATTCTAAAGCAATGTATAAAGCAGACAAATCAACTCAATTGAACCAATAACAAAAAGATCAACCAAAAAAATCAACAAATTAAATCAACCAAAACTATCAGAAAATCACTCTCGTGCTTTACATAACTGATATATTCTTCCTTGAAGTCCATCTCTTTTTGACATTTTCTATGGCTTCCTCCCTCATCTTCATAAGCTCGCGAAAACTTTGCTGATACTGAATTTCAATTGCTTCAATCTCCAACTGTAGCTCGTTTAAATGATCTTTGCCAAGTGCAGTAAGAGAACATTTGCTTGACATGTCAAGGTTTTCGGATGGACTGCAACATGAGACTGCTGAGTTCTCTGATTGATTACTGTTTCCATTTTCTTGACCACAAATTCTAACATCTGAATTGGAATTTAAGCCGTTCGATCCCTTGCAACATTCATGAAGAATAAAACAGTCTTGTTCTACACCTTTAGCATCAGTGGCAATTGCAGTCCCATACTCAGCTGAAATATCTGACGAAACAGATTCTTGTTTGTCCTGATCTTCCCCATCAAGCTGTGAGTGACCTAAATCCTCATACATTGACTTCATATCAAAATTATTTGACCCCAATGGCGAATGACAGTTTATCTGTTCATTCTGAGCTTCCAAAGGCCTGTACAAATTCTCTGTTCCAGATGAGTTCTCGCACAAGGGTTTCCAGTCAGGCACAAGCTTAAAAATCATGTTGTGTATAAGCTCAGCAATGACAGCTACATCCTCATCCTTGAGTTCCAGATGTTCCACCATCTCCTCCGCAATTGAAATTGTTGTGTCGGAATCGATATAGAATGGAAAATGGATATTCCTGGCTCCACCTACAGAAACACAAATTAATAAAAAATTTAGCACAAAGTAAAATTTTAAAAAAACCTGAATCATACTCACCATTAGCGTCAGCAATTCGCAATGTCAGTGAAATTGTCCTGTCGGCATTCTTCTCCCCTTTTAACCTAAATTCATTGTTCTCCGTCTTCCTCAGGATATCATGATTTGATGAAACTTGAGAAGTTTCTTTATCTCTTTCCACAGAGGAGGCAGGTGATGTCTGCTTGACGTTTGAATCTATCTCCATGGGATGGGGCTCACAAGTTGGTGGATTCATTGATTTGCTGGGGAGATTTGGCAGTGGCAGGTTATCATGATAGATCTCCTTCGTATTTCCAGTGGCAAGGAATGGGTCTTTCAGCAGTTCGGATGCAGGCAACCTCATAGATGCTGGAACTAAACACTTCTCTATAAATTGCTTGACTTCAGGATCACTCACTTTAGCAAGAGAAGCGGGCTTTATACCCTGAATGAAGCAAAAAGCTGATGAGCAAAATCTAAGAACATAAAATCAGCACAAATAAGTATTTTTATAGAGGAGGAAAACAGATTCACAGAAACAACATGAAAATTCAATGAACTCCAAAGCCTGCAAACTTACAGAGGTAACTTTTTTATATATCTGCGCCGGATTTTTGCATTCGCTATACGGGTACTCGCAGGTGATCATTTCCAAGATACACATGCCAAAGGAATATACGTCAACAAGTTCATTGTATTCTTCCTCATATAGCTCTGGGGCCATGAATTCTGGTGTACCTGTACCCATCAAAAGTAGAAAATAAATAAAAAAACACTAAATTAACTTGAAAAGTTTAATCAAGTGGAAAGCTCTAGAGAGGCTAAAGCAACATACCAATGACACTCCGGGCAGTAGGTTGCTGCATGACAATTGCCAATCCTAGATCTCCAATCTTAACTTGTCCAGTGTTCCCGTTAACGAAAATATTATCACATTTTAGATCCCTGTGAATAACAGGTGGGTTGTGACTGTGCAGAAAGCACAATCCACGAAGAATCTGCCTCGCCCAGTTCTTGATAGCCTTCATATCCACATTCTTATGCTTCTTACGATACCTACAATACAAAGCAAAAACAACATAAATGATCGATCACTCAAAATAAAAGTAGAAATCACAGAGCAAACTCAATTCAACAAAACATACTGCCTCAAACTCCCAGACGTGAACAATTCAGTTATCATGTTGATATTGCTGCTCTTTTCGTCCACCCAAGAGCTATACATCTTAATGATATTTTCGTGCTTCAGTGACTTGAGCAAGTGAACCTCAGAATACAACTTTTCCAAATTTTGCGGTGATTGCATAACATCCTCTATACTAATTTGATTCCAAGCAACTTCTATTCCATCTACTTCATCAAAAGCTTTATATCTACAATAATGTAATGAATAAACCAAATTAATAAACAAAATCCAAAGCAAAAAAAAAGAAAATATTAGTCCTTAAGCTATCATGCCATCCTAAATTTAGGGCCTGTTTGGATTGGCTTATTTGAGCTTATAACTGGCATAAGTTTTGTGAGTCTGTTTGGAGAACTTACGAAACCAGCTTATGACAATTCTCAAAAGCTATTTACTGCTTGTTTACATAATTTTCAAAAGCTTTTTACTGCTTAATTTTATAAGTTCTACAATACAGCTTATAAAAACAACTTATACAATATACAAAAACAGTTTATACATAATAGCTTATCATGATAAGCACTTGTGCTATTATCTACAAATTCGTCCCCTCCATTAAGATATCAGATACTAAATTGACAGATTTTCATATACTTATGAACTAAATTGACGGATTTCTTATATTTGGGAACAATTATTATATTTACATAGCTTAGGTACTAAATTCATGATGGTTTATTCAAATAAAATTATAATAAAGTTGATAAAGAGAGAAACATACACAGTCTTGAAAGCTCCTTTCCCTAACATTTCATCATACTGAAGAGAAAAAAACGAAAATCGATCATAATTCATAAATATAAAATTAAAAATGAATGAATAAATATGAACTGATTAACAACGATATCATACCCGTGCGTAACGCAAAGTTGGATCTTTCTCTACAACACCAACATCATCAATTTCAGAATCCATATGAACGCGAAAAACAAGGAAATCCCCCTCACAAAAATCAAAGAGAAGAATCGAATGATTATTGAGGTTAACACTATAGAGTGAGAATACGAAGAGCGAGGTGGTTTTCAGAAAAAGCTTCGGAAGCAGCTGAATAAGGATCGAATGCCGAACGAAATCGGAGACGGAATCGACAACCGCCGGAAGACATATTTGAGGATTGCATGGTGAAATTAGGGTTTTGAAAAGAACGACGCGATTGAATTGGATTGGTTAATGAGAATCGAATCGAACGTAATTCCATATCTCGCTTATCTGCATCTTCTTCGATGAATTTGAAACAACGATGACACAAACCCTAACCCTAACCCTAATTGAAAACGAAAGCGATAGAGAAAGGTTTAAAATTTGTTGGAAAAAGAATAGCTCTCTCTCTCTCTCTCTCTCTCTCTTGTGTTAGTTTGAAAAGAAGTGGATTATTATTACGAGGTGTTTGATCTTTTTTATATTTGGGGTTAGGAGGTTGTTACGCTGATTAATAGCCTGGTAGTTTCGTTTTATTATCTTTTTATTTTTATACTGTGCTATATAGAATGAGCGAATCTATCGTTTTATTTTTATTATCTTTTTATAAGGATTTTTCACGCTTCCAACTTTATCCGCAAATTTCTTAAAATTTTAAATTAAAAAAAGTTAATTAATTTTCTTTAAAATAAAATAAAACAATTTCACTATAAAAATAAGAGTTCAAACAACTTTACACGCACAACTATTTTGATTAATTGTGTGAGCAAAATTATTTTGGACCGTCAACTCATCACCATTAAACTCTAAAAATAATATAGGTCTTCCTTCCTTAAAAAAATAATATGGGTCAAAATTTTACTTGATTATGGTATTTATATATTCTATAGCATTATTTTTAAAAGATTATAATCTATAACAATGTATGGCCCTTGTTTGTATAAACAGCTTATAACGTAAGTGCTAATGTTTTCATTTGTTATAACTTTTTTTGGGAAAAAAAAACTAATTATAAGAGGATTGAATTTGTTTGTTACAAATTATTATTTTTAATATAAACAAATAAATCTTCAAATGAAAATTTGTTATAAGTAGCTTATCAAATATATTTTTTTATCTAAGAACACTAAGATGAGATCACACGAGTCTTTTCTAACTTAATCAAAGTTCTGGTTCGAATACAGCTTTAGGCATGCAGCAACGTTAAAATTCTTAGAAAAAGTTTGTCGCTCATTTGAATCTCACAAGATTCAAGGGATTATCCTCCGCAATTATGTAAGTAGATGATAAATGGTTTATAACAAAAAAAATATTTTCCTTAAAAAAAAATTAGATGCAAGAAAATAAGATTGAGATATTTTTGGATAAAAATGTCTCAACAAAAACCTAACATTCTAATATTATCCTCGAGTTTTCTTGTTTTTAGTATTCATGGTAATTTTTAATAGAAAACTGTGGTTCTATAGTTTTATCCAAACAATCTAAAAATCAATTATTTAAAAAAATGATTTTTTATTATGATAAATAAATACAAAATATTCTATTTTTTTACAAAATCTCTAAATTATTGAATATCAAAATCATTCATTTTTTAAAAGATAACATTTCATTAAAGGATTCAACTACAATTTAGGAACTTTTATTGCCATCTTTGCAGACCTTTGGTGTATCAGCCTATGCTTGAAGCTCACGTTCGAGTCTGACTTCTCTTTAGAGAGTCTCCCAACGCTCCATTCCTAACCTGACTTTGCTAGGGTTAGCCACTCCTTAGCGCCGTTCAACCCTCCCGCTAGGTCTTTGTTCTCCTTTGAGAGGAGAGTGTTCTCCCTTTTTCTTCTCATCCTCCTTTGAGCCATTTCTCTCATACTTTTCACCTCACCCTCTTCTCTTTTGTTCATGGCTACTCTTTTGTTGTTGTTAAGCTACCATCCCATAAATCGTACCTACGTTTGTTGCAATTGATTGTCTTTTTTAGTTGTTTGTCTTCTCTTTAGGTTTAGTTATCTTTTAATTGGTGTTTTAATGTTTTGTGTGACATGTTGCTTATCTAGTTATATTTTTGTGTTGTTAATCACTCAAATTTCAGATTTGAACCAAAAAGTTTGAACCTTTAAACCGTTTTGAAATCACATGCTTCTTCGGACCCTCTTTCCATAATCATCGTCCTTGTGGGTTGCTTAAACCTAATCCTCTGCTTACATGTGGTTAGTAGCTTATGTTTATTGTAGTATCAGTTATTGGCTTTGAGTTTTGTGATTTTTGTAGGTGAAAAGGTTTCTAAACAAGGCTTTTTTGGGCACTACCACAAAAATATGTTGTCTTCAGTAGGATTGTTCATACCGCCAATCTAGATGCTTTTAAGGACTCAAGATTGCTTTATAATACTTTTTGGTTGTAATGCTAATACTGGCGGGAGATGTTATTTTCCTAGGGTTTAATTTTAGCTATTGAGGATTATTCTTTGCTTGTCGTGTTTTGTTGTAGTTGCTTCTCTTTATTCCTAGTTTGTCAAGTTAGTCGTGATTCAGTAGATGTATAAGTCAGGAGTAAGTCTTGTGCTTTAAAGTTTTATTTGTTTGATTTTGCAAAAATATTGTATTTTATCTAATAGTGGGTAGCGATCTACACATGGTGTAATTTGTGGCTATTTTAGCTTCTTGAATGAATGAAATATTTCCTTTGACAAAAAAAAAAAAACTCATATTCATTCCCTACTTGTTGAAGTTGACTCTTTGACCGTTGTTATCCCGATACTGCATGATGCATTGCTGCTCTCCAACTTATCTTGTATAATATTCTTCATTCTCTCAAACCTGGGTCCTCATGGCACTTTTGATTGGACTATTGTAGATTCTTCCCCTACATGTGAGTCTTAAGAGTGTGTTTGGATGAATGAATATTTTGAGGCAATGTAATGCTTTGGGGTGAATTCTATTGTTTGGATGATTATTTGAAGAATTTTCAAAATGATGGAAATTTATGAAGGATTTTGTTCAAGTTAAATTTAGAGAATTTCAAATTTCTTCATTGTTATGTTTTTTTTTTGTCCTCAAATTTTCAATTTGACCCCAATAAAAATTGCAAATTGACCCCTCAAAATTTTCAAAAAATATAATATTTGAGATTGAATTACACGGTTTGACTAATACCATTAAACTATAATACTAAGTTATTTTAGTTACTCTCCATAAATTTCACAGAATTTGAATGTAATTACTCTAGCATTCAATGTGATATTGTTCTACCGAAAAAAAAAAATGTGATACTTGTGAATAAAAGTATTCATCTGAGGTGTCATCTATTTGACTTAAATCCGTAAAAAAAATCTTTTTGACATACATGTATCATTTGATTGGAGCAAACATTTGAATTAGCTTACTTAGTCTAGCATTAATGATGATTGAGAAAATAATAATGATAGTGAAAAAAAGCCATGCATACTATACTATTGAATAGAAAGAGATTCAAATGTTTATATTATAGACACTTATCTTTACCAGATTGTCTCTATAATATTTTTTACATAAAATTATTTTTCAAAATAGATAATTTTTGTGATCAAACATCTATAATTATATATTATATATAGAGGTTTATGATTAAAGAGATAATAAAGAGAAACATTTCTTCCCTAAAAAAAAGAGGAATATTTCTTTTTATGTGAGAAGTCGTGATGAAAAAATAGAATTTTGATTTAACGTAGATAATGTATTGTATTAATTAAGTAACATCATGGAGATGAATTGTAGAATTATGTAACATCATGGAGATGGATTGTAGGTTGAGTTTGAGGTCCTTTTAGATTGAATTATGTGACATCATGGATGTGTTTACTTTGTTTGGTATTGTAATCCTATGTCTTGTATGAAATTTGTAAAAATCTCACTCATTTATAAAAGATTTTTATCATATCATATATCTTTTTATGAATAATATTGTATGAAATAAATCTTAAATTTGAGAATGATTTTTTTTTTGTCAAGTAGTCTAGTGATTAGAATTCACCATACTCTTTAAGATGAATAAGTGGGGTGTTCGGGGTTCAAACCCCTAACCCCTGCATATAAGCAACTGAGTTATGTTCACAAATTACAAATTTGAGAATGCTTTCGAGTTATGAGAAAAATCGTCATACATCTTTTAACGTATTGTAAAATTCAAATAAATATAGATTATTAAACGATTTTAACTTTTTTTAATAGCACTTTTTTTTAAAGTCAATTACAGTAGAATGGAGATCCAGGGGACGGTGGTCAAGTATTGATAAATGGATCTTTAGAGTTCATTCGAGAAAAATCATGACGTCGTTTAGCAATGAGGGAGAAAAAGATAGATAACATAGCAAAAGGAGCAAGATTTTATTACCATAAAATTGCTAACCAACATCTCTGTCTAAGATTTCCATGTACAAATAAAATAAAAAATTTATTAAATCAAATTTCTCCGACAAAAATCAATAGCAAAAACCACAAAAGGATTCGATGAAAGAAATCAAAACATAAGTACAGTAAACATTATAAACACAAACATTATTGAAATTCTTGATATATTGAACCATAAGAAAAGTGACAATGATGTCTAAGGTTTATTTTATGTGCCTTATATAGGCTGATGAAATGGAATTTGAAGATAGTATTTTAATAGTGTTGGTTAAAATATGAACTTTTGATGACAACCGAATGTGGATTATATTTTGTGATCTCATATAACTTGAATGCAATTAGTCAACTATTTTAGAAGAAAGGTGCAATATGAGCATGATCATATCACGTGTCACAAGGATGTAATATGATTGGAATATCTTGGAATGATGACATTGAGAATTGACAAATTTACATAACATTAATGATACGTTGAGAAAAAAATGTCTTTGAGGAATGATGCGTGTACTATTAGAATAGGGAAACTTTGAAATGTTTATATTGTAATAAAAAGCGATTCTATAAAAAAAGTGATAACAATATCAACACTTGATTTATTTTCTTTTCATTTTAATAAGGTTAAAATATGGTTTTAGGCCTGCAAATATGTCTCGTTTTGGTTTTAGTTCCTATAAAAAAATTATAGAAAACAGTCCCTACAAAATATTTTGTTTTTTAAAATACTCTTTGGCCCCACTTTTGTGATGATTTGCATATCTGACACATGATGAATGAACCCATTTTGTAGAAAAAAAACCCTGCAAAATATTTTGTTTTTAAAAAAGTTCTTGCAATTTTTTAAAAAAATAGTCCCTAGGGACAATTTTAAAGGGTTAAATATATTTTTGATCCCTATAAAATTGGTAACTTCTAAGTTTAGTCCTTACTTAATTTTCATAGTTTTTTTAGTCCTTACAAAAAAAAAAATTACTTCTAATTTTAGTCCCTACTAAAATAAAGTTTGTTTAACTATCCTTAAACTCTTAACTTTTTGAATGATTATTTTGAGACAAGTTTAGAACATTATGAAAGGTTCATTTACTAAAATTTAGAATTTTTTAACATGAAACAAATTAAATATGAATTTTTTAAAACGACAAGAGTTAAAGATAAAAGTAATAAAATCTGGAACGTAAAAATCAAATTTTGAGATAATTTTTTGCGGTGGAACTTTTAGTAACGTTCTTAACACGTCTACAAAAAATTGTTCAAAAACGTAAGACTTTAAGCAAAAATTAAACAAATTTGAATTGAGCAGGATTAATATCGAGTGTATATTTTTTTGTAGGGACTAAAAGAACTATTAAAATTGAGTAAGAACTAAACTTAAAAAGTCTCAATTTTATAGGGACTAAAAACATATTTAACCCTATTTTAAAAAACAAAATATTTTGCAGAGACTTTTTTCTACAATTTTTTTACAGGGACTAAAATTAAAATGAGACATATTTGCAGGGACTAAAACCATATTTTAGCCTTTTAATAACAACTCGTTTAGTGATTATTTATTATGAGATGTTTGTTACGCATTATAAAAAATGTTTTTATGTTCAATAATTTCGAGATTTAGAAAATAAAATAAAAAAGAAATTTTTGGATTATTTATGAATACTCAATTTAGTCCAAAAGATAAACCAGTTTTAAAAAATATAAAATTAAAAATGAATATTTTGTTTTAAAAAGGTAATTTTTTTTAAAAAAAACCCTCCTTTTGGTCCAAAAGTTATTACTCTCTTCAATCTGGTCCCCATATTAAGTAAATGTAGTAAGTAACTAATGAATCATATAGATATAGAATCCATCAATTTAATCTTTACTATTAAGATATTAGAAAACAGGGATTAAATTGACAGATTTGCATATACTTAGGCATTTAATTGACATATTTCATATAGTTTAAGGGTTCCTTATTATATTATCTTATAAAGGGATTACTTATTATACTTTTATTGGTTGGTGATTCAATTGAAAATAAAGTGATACTTTGAATGCATTGGATTTAGTAAAAAATATGAGATTGAACTTGACAACTGTTTTTTTTTATTCCATTCAATATAAAAACTTGGGTTAAATATGTTTTTGGTCTCTATAAATATGTCAACTTTTCGTTTTAATCCCTCTAAAAAATTTCTTCAACTTTTTGTCCCTCAAAATTTTTCCATCTTCACTTTTGGTCCATCTTTTAAAGTAAACTCATATGTACAATTCATATTTTTGAATAAAAATTTGCAGAAAAATTCATAATATTATAAGAATTTCTAAAAATAAAAATTAGAAATTTTTAACAAAACATGAATTTTTATATTTTTGACAGTTAAAAATTTATATTTAATTTATGTTTTCTTAAAAAATTCTATTTTATTTTACAATATTCTACACATTTCATTAAAAAAATATAAAAATTAACTTAAAAATAAGGACCAAAAGTAGTGATTGAAACTTTTATAGGGACTAAAAGTTTAAGGAAAATTTTAGAGGGATTAAAATGAAAAGTAAGTATATTTATAAGAATCAAAAACATATTTAATTCTAAAAACTTTTAATGAGACCGGATAAAACATATACCACGAGACTGAACAAACACATGGATTTTTGTTCTCTTTAAATCATAAGATAAATTTTTATTCAAAGTACACACCATCAAATAATACCAAATACTTCCCTTAAAAAAAAAAAAATACCAAATACTCTTTAGCTTTTGAAAAAGAATGATATTTTTAAGATTAAATTGCAATTTTTATCCCTTTATTTTTACAATTTTGCGGATTTGATCCCCTGTTTTAAAATTTGATAACATCTAAACCTTTGAAACATAAAGCAAAACCAGTAGGTTGCACTACAGAATTGAAGCTGAAGATGACAGAGGTGGCGAGATCAGTGGTTCACGAGGTTATAGGCGATAAAATCATCGACGTCGATGAACCAATCGTAAGTTACATCGTTAACGTCCTCGCCGATGAGGATTTCGACTTCGGCCTCGACGGCGAAGGCGCTTTCGATGCTCTCGGAGATCTCCTCGTCGCCGCCGGATGCGTTCCCGATTTCCCTGAGTGTCGCTCCGTTTGCAGCAAACTTTCGGATAAGTTTGGGAAGCATGGTTTGGTGAAAGCGAAACCAACGGTAAGAAGCCTTGCAGCACCGTTTCGGATGAATGAGGGTTTGGATGACGGTGAAGCTCCGAAGAAGAAACCGGAGCCGGTGGATGGTCCGCTTTTGTCCGAACGCGATAAGTTGAAGATTGAAAGGAGGAAGAGGAAAGATGAACGCCAGAGAGAGGTTCTAAATCTCAATTCAATTCAACTCCATTCACAGTTTTTTAATTTTTGTATTAGTATTAGTATTAGCTTTTGTTTAAATTGGTTTATTTGAGCATATCTATCGTCATAAGCACTTGCGACACTGTTTGGGAGAGCTTATGAAAATGGCTTATCACATGTTCATAAGCTGGTTTTTATAGCTTATTTTCATAAGCTGTTTTTTAGCGTATTTTTATAAGCTGGTTTATTTGAGGTTATCTATTGCCATAAGCATATGTGAGCTCTTCTGTAGCATTGACACTTTAAATCAAAGGCTTGTCTCAGTGTCTGATACCTGGCAGTGTCTGATACCTGGCAGCGTCTGGCACCGACACGCGTGATTACATTGAACTGTGTCATTTTCTCACATTATTATCGATTTCGACGCATCAGTATTGTGTCTGGTGTTCGTGTCTGTATGTGCTTCATAGGTTGTGAGATTGTTTGAAATTGAAACTCATGAAAATGCCTTATCGCATATGCATAACTTATTTTCATAAGATCTCCAAGATTTGCTAATGGAAACGGTTTACGTCGTATATAAAACAATTTAACTTATCTTTTGTTATAGAAATAGCTTATTACTTATATATAAGCAATTATCATGATAGACGCTTATGCTATCAGCTGCAAATTAAGTTGTTTATCCAAGCAGGGTAGTATTGATTTGAAAGTGATTATGAACAGGCGAAGTACCAATTGCATTTGGCAGAGATGGAAGCGGTGAGAGCAGGGATGCCTGTTGCATGTGTGAAGCACGAGGCTGGTGGTGGACACACTGTGAAGGATATTCATATGGATAATTTCACTATCTCTGTTGGTGGTCATGATCTCATTCTTGATGGTTCTGTTACGCTCTCTTTTGGAAGACACTATGGTGAAGTTTCTCGTCTTCTTTCTCTATTTTCTTTGGGCTTGTTTGGATTGACTTATTTAAGCATATCTATTGACATAGGCACTTGTAAGACTATTTGGGAGAGCTTATGGAAACCACTTATGGCATGTCCATAAGCTGTTTTCATCTTATTTCTATAAACTCTCTAGGATAGCTTATGAAAACAAGTTATAACTTATATTGAAACAATTATACTTTATTTTATCTTTTGCCATAGAAATAGCTTATACATTAACACTTGTATGATACACGCTTATGCTGAGAGCAGCACTTAATTAAGTTGTCCATCCAAACAGAGTCTTTGCAGTGCCTACTTGGACTTGAAACAATATAAAATGAATTTTTGTCATGTTTGTTGTGTGTAATGGGTGTGCCGTGTGTTGGGGATACAATTAATACACTCACACACTTGGATAATAAGAGGGAAAAGGAGAGCACTATGATATTCAATCAGAGAATTTTTTATTGAATTTACTTGTAAATAAGCACACTTTGTAGTGCTTCACTTGATTTACAACAAGACTAACAAAACTAAACTAGTTTTAATTAATCTCAACGCAGGGCTTGTTGGTAGAAACGGGACGGGAAAAACAACTTTCTTGAGGCACATGGCCATGCATGCCATAGACGGCATTCCCAGGAATTGTCAAATATTACACGTTGAGCAAGAAGTTGTTGGTGATGATACATCTGCCTTGCAGTGTGTTCTTAATACTGACATTGAGAGAGCCCAGCTTCTGGAGGAAGAAGCTCATTTAATAGCCAAACAGGTTCGTATGCTGTTCTTTAAAAGTGTGGAGTGGAGCAGGGGCACTATTATAGGAGATCAATGTTTGGGATTGTGCATAAAATACATGAATTTATATGTATAACAAATTATGAAGTTGTTAATTACTACAATGTTGTTGTGGTTGTCTGTCAGAGGGAATCTGAGGACAGTACCGAAAAGGGAACTGATGCGAACGGGGCAGTGAAAGGAGATGCTATTTCACAAAGGCTCGAGCAAATATACAAGAGGCTTGAGTTGATTGACGCTGATTCTGCAGAGTCACGAGCAGCGTCCATACTTGCGGTGGGTTTTTTAGTGATTTGTTGTATCAAGTTTGTTAGATCTGTTAACGGAAAGGTCTTATTATTTTATATTATCCACTTGGGAGTTAGTTGAATTCTTATTATTCATTAGATAAACAGTTTTCCAAATCATTATCGTACTGATCATCGGTGTTTTCAGGGTCTGAGTTTCTCTCCTGAGATGCAGAAGAAGGCAACGAAAACATTTTCTGGAGGGTGGAGGATGCGGATAGCTCTTGCTCGTGCATTGTTCATAGAACCTGATATGTTGCTTCTTGATGAGCCTACGGTAACTTGTCATTATAAGTTTCTTGCATGATTCATTTATCCCTTAATTTATAGAATTTTTTAACATTATTTTGTTGCAGAACCATCTTGATCTCCACGCCGTCTTATGGCTTGAATCGTACTTGGTTAAATGGCCGAAAACATTTATTGTTGTTTCTCATGCTAGAGAATTTTTAAACACGGTAATATATTGGCTGTTCTTGCTTGATGAGGTGTTTTGTTGATCAACTGCATTGTCTAAATGGGTTCCCGGCACATTTTTCTAATCATTCTTTTCAACTGTATCTCCAGGTGGTTACTGATATAATTCACTTACAAAACCAAAAGCTAACTACATATAAAGGGAATTATGATACTTTTGAGAGGACTAGGGAAGAACAAATTAAAAACCAACAAAAAGCAGTAGAGGCACACGAGCGTTCAAGAGCTCATATGCAGGTATACTTTTCACTTTAAAAAATATCCTTTTTTATATCGATATTTTTTTGTTTGTTTTTTTCTACCTAATTCTGAAGTTTGTTTTTCCATTGTGCTATATTACTAAGGCAGTATGGTCATTTCCATAGTGGCCGGTGCTTTTACTCTTGGTTTTATCATAATTATTGAGTTTAGCCCATTGCATTCGACTTATTTTTCTTTAGGTTATCGTGCTTCTAGGAGCTATGGGTCAGTAAGATTAGCTTACTGGCTTTCTATTTAGAACATTTTTCATTAACTTGTGAATTTACTCAACAAGAACCACCAAATTATCTCACTAAGGGGGGGTTTGATACGATACTTATATGGTCATATCACATGTCTGCATTCATTAATCATTTCATAAGTTTGGTATATCTTTCTTTTTTCGGATATTTGCTACCTTCAAAGTACTTGCCAACCTTAAATTATTACACAAGGAGTTAGGAGAGGGAGGACACTTGGAAATGGGATGAGATGAGATCATCACATATAGATAAAAGATAAATTTTATTTATTTTACAAATATAAAGTTATAAACATACATATTGATTGAATATATGCTGCTGTTATACCCATATCTTTTATTTTAAACAAAAATATTTAGTAATTGTATATCATATTATATTAAATACTCGAGTTTGTACCAATGCAGCATTAGAGAAACAAGAATTTTATTTGAGACATATGGGTCAAGAATACTATGAAAGACCTGGTTAAGACTGAACTGTATCTGGACATTTTTTTTTTTTTTAATAAACTGGGAAAGAGGAAATTATTATTAATAAAGGTGACACTAATGATCATTTTACAACTTTCCCATACAAGATTTGAACCCCGCTCCTTGAGGTTATAGATTAAACTCTTACTACTGAATCGACACCTCATGGACATGTCTAGGCAGTCCACACAAGGTCTTTATGTGTATTACTATTAGTTTAGTATTAATGACAAACATGCAATCCAACCTACGTGCACGTACAATCCTTAACTTGTTCCGAAGACTGCTTCTAATTGATTCCATAATATAAATATGATATGTTGCCTCAACTATCTAGGATATTATAACTTTTCCCTTCAAGTTGGTCTATGTGTATCACACGTACCATTAAGAGCCTTGGTTATTTTTTTTTTTTTGCAACCGGTCATTAAAGTTCACAAATGCTGTTGTGGCCCCAGATTGAAGTTTTTCTTGACCAAAATAGCAAAAAAATTCGACATGCTTAGTTTTTTTTTCTTTTCAAAGTGCATGATTGTTTTGTGATATTGCTCCTAATTGGTTTTGGGAGAACATGGTTTAGCTTTGAAAAAGTATTGGTTTCAATGATCAAATCCTAACTATAGATATATACTCCCAAGTACCTAAGATAGCTGGCTCCTAACTAATTGATGGTGCACTTGGGCAAGCTTTGAAAAAGAGCACTTTTATGATTAAGATTTTATAGAGCTTTTTGTTAGAAGCTACTCTTTCTAGCATCTAATAAAAGTATAAATCCCATTTCTCTGTTTTTTTTCAATAACTGATCCAATTACCATATTTTTTTGACATTTTTAATTAAAAAAAACTGCTTATTTTAATAAAAGTGTGTTATCAAACATGCCCTCTGTCATAAGATATGCTAGTATGCTACTATAGCAAGATATTATAACAGTTTTCCGTTTATGCTACCATTAGAAAATTTGTATGTTCTGCAATTCATAGAACTTGCGGTATTATTTCATTCAAGATTCTCTTTGACTTCTGACATGTGATGTTTTTCTTTTCTACCAGTCCTTCATTGACAAGTTCCGATATAATGCCAAGAGGGCGTCCCTTGTTCAATCTAGAATCAAGGTACTTGTTATTGCCACTTAACCTTGTAAATTAAAGGCTCAAAATTTCGCCTTCAAGTTACAGCATGCTTTTTTTGTGTTGTATATTTGCTCGCTGGTTTGATTGTTTTGCATCTTATGTTTTAATCATTGAAGTATGTCTAAAACCTTTTTATTTCCTTGAAAAATGTTTCAGGCTCTGGATCGACTGGGCCATGTAGATGCAATTATTAATGATCCTGAGTATGACCTGTTATTTTTTTTTTATCACTTATTGCATCAGAAGTTCAAAATGTGTTTATTTATGTTCAAGTGTTTAACTCTGTTTTTATGGTGGGATGTAGCTACAAGTTTGAGTTCCCCACTCCAGATGATAGACCAGGCGCACCAATTATAAGTTTCAGGTAGAACACTTCTCTCTTCTTTGGTTTGCTTTGTAAACAAAATAGGTTTATAAATACTAATGAATACAATAATATAGTGTTTATCATGCACACAGTTTAGACCTTATCCCTTATCTAATTTGGAAATGTTTGATCGTCTGTGCAGTGATGCATCATTTGGTTATCCTGGAGGGCCCATTCTATTTAGGAATTTGAACTTTGGGATTGATCTTGACAGCCGTATTGCAAGTAAGAATGCTTATCCTAGTCCTAAGAATGATTTTTCTCTCTTTACCTTTTGGTTCAAATTTTATTAGCATTTTCTAGTATTCATTTTTATGATGTCATGGCCTTGTTTTTTCAACATGTGGTGGGCATGTCATTCCTAGGTTTGCAATTATTGGCAACCTAGTTATTAAATAAGCCTATGCACGTCGGAGACTGTTAAATTTATGACATGATCCTGCCATATTGACGTGATTAAGATTATATGCTATATGTTTGCAGTGGTTGGGCCAAATGGTATCGGTAAATCTACTATACTTAAGTTAATTGCTGGGGAACTACAGCCAAGTTCTGGGACTGTCTTCCGTTCTGCCAAGGTAATTTATATTACATCGGTAGTATTGTCCTAAAACTTCACTACTACTACTAGTTACTTCTTTTCACTTCATGCCCATCACATACTTTTTAATGTTTTGGACTTCATTTTCTGCTTCTTAGATGACTTCGTATTTAAGTTTTTGAGTGTGCTTATTTTTCTTCTAATCCATGACAAGGTCAACAAGTGAAGCTTCAGCCTAGTCTTTGTTTTGCTTTTTTGCCAATCAGATATATGTTTAAAACCATTTATATGTAATGGCAGTGCTTTATTTTACTACATTACATTTAGGAGTAAGAAATGATCAGAATGAATTTTTTTTTTTTGTAAGTTCAGAATGAAGGCTTATTTCGTCTTAATGATGTGTTTTCATGCTTTCATATTATTTTCAATAATTGTTCATACATTCTCATTGTTTACAGGTTCGTATAGCAGTATTCAGTCAGCACCATGTTGATGGACTTGACTTATCCTCAAATCCTCTTCTTTATATGATGCGTTGCTATCCTGTAAGTTCCTTGTGCTTAGAGATAATTAACCGTTTTTCTGAGGAGTTATCTTTAATTGAAATATTCTTGGTCGACTATAGCCGGAATTTCCTTCATCATAATCACTGATTCCCTCTGGTGCCAATTTCGGTGGGCTAAGTCCATACGGAGCTTGCTCTGGCTTTAAACAGGGCCCCCGCAAGTGGGCGGTGGTATTGGTCCCCTCGGATTAGTCGATTCTTGGATCGGATACCGAGTTTTCAAAAAAAAAATAAATCACTGATTGCCTTCATAGAAAAAAATATGGTTATTGCGTTTGCTGAGTTACAATCATGATATGAACCAATGGTATTTGCAATTGACTGTTAAGGCAGTTCTGACCGACTGACACAACCTACATATTGCGATTGCGTTTGCATGTTGTGATGCAGACTGAGATTAGAAACCTTGGAAAGAATGCAAAGATGAACTGAATATTAGTTAAAATTGTGCATTCGTGAAAATTGATGATTTCTCTCTCTCTTCTTTCTTTCTCTTTTCATTGAAAAATGCACGATTTCTTGTTTTTGTTGCATATTTTAATTATTTTTTCCAAAGAGATAGTTTACCTTTTCTGATAGGAGGAATAAGATCAAAACTGTGGATGTTAGGCCATAACATGCAATTATATTATTAACTTAACTTATTTGAATTTTCTGCAGGGAGTTCCCGAGCAAAAACTTCGAAGTCACTTGGGTTCTTTTGGTGTAACTGGAAATCTTGCACTTCAACCCATGTACACTTTGTCAGGTATAGTATTTGTAGACCATGTTGTGAATTGTGTGTGTACTTTATCATTTTGCATTGTAATATCTTGACTTTGATAAATGCTTTACTAGGTGGTCAGAAAAGTAGAGTTGCCTTTGCGAAGATAACTTTTAAGAAGCCACATATAATATTGCTTGATGAGCCATCCAATCATCTTGTAAGTTTTCCAGTCTCTCCAACATTGTTTATTACTTCTTATTGGTTGTTTACTATCATATTTTGTTGCGGGGAAGTATGCTGAATCTGTTGAGTTTTTTTTTTCTTGTGTTTTTCGCGTCATGTTTATTATTATCTCCTCTCTTCTGAATATGGTATTTGAATTTTGAACAACTTCCGTGTTGAGAAAATAGTTGGATTTCCTTTTAGGGGTTTGGAACTTCTCATAAGTCCCAAGCTTCTAACCTGGCCTTGTTATTTTAAGGAGATAGACTCAGTGCCTTGTACAAAGCTTCCTAATATATAGAGCTCGGGTAATAGCTATAGTGAGAAGATTGAAACCCTCATAGGTCCTGAGCATCTTGATAACTGTTCTGTTTTGGGGGGCTATGTAAACTATTCATACTATTTGTCTTAAACCAAACTTTTTGCAAACAAATTTGGTGTAGGTAGAAAATTTAACTTTAGGAGGATTTTTTGAATTCTACCTAGTTCTAGGGCCGATGCGAGTAGGGATGTTGACTGGATGGAGGTGAGTAGTACTCCTATGCTCCTCTTCGACCATACTACCCCTCGTCCCTGTCTCCGACCCCCCCGGGGAGTTTCTCTCCCTAGTCTTTATCCATGTGAAGACTTCGTAATTCATAAAAAAAGTAGAAAATAGTAAAAACTAAAATCCAATAAACTGAAAAAAAGTATATTAATAAAAATCACGACTTTAAGTTTACGTTCATAAGGATTGTTATTTTTTGGACTATTTGATAATTGTTTAACATAATAAAATAATACATATTTGAAAATACTTATAGACTTTTAATACGCACACATACACACTTTTATGAGAATGTTATTGTAATTATATCAAGGACAGGGTCTCGATGGGATAGGGGTGTGATCCCCCTCCTGAATGCAAGGCATGCACTGCGTGATGCATGATCTGTTGAGTTTAGACTGAACATGTATATAAGAACATAATGTTAAATATGTTTTTGTCCTTGTGATCCCCCTCCTGAATGCAAGGCATATGCATTGCTTAATGCTTGATCTGTTGAGTTTACACTGAACATATAAGAACATAATGTTAAATATGTTTTTGTCCTTGTAATATAAGTTTTGGTTTGGTAGTCGTAACATACTTAACCCATGAACTTGTATTATATAGCATTCATTGTGATGGTATCATAACTCAGCTAATGGCAGCGGCACAGTGAAATCCTTCCAGTTAAAGCAAATTTGTCTCATGTGATGATCAAAATTGATCATTTTAGTTTAGTGGTTGCAATACATGTAGCATGTAATATTGTAACATCTAGATCGAGTGGCTAAAATATAAAACCAAAATTGATTGATATCTTCATGTTGTAGGACTTGGATGCTGTTGAGGCGCTGATTCAAGGTCTTGTGTTATTCCAAGGAGGCATTCTCATGGTATGCTGAATTCTCAGTTCTGATGACACCACATTTATTTATTTTTTAATTACTATTTGATGGGAATGCTCATAACAATTTTATGTCTAAATTGACCTGTGCTTTTTGTCAGGTGAGTCACGATGAGCATCTCATCTCTGGAAGTGTGGAGGAGCTATGGATTGTATCCGAGGGTAGAGTGGCACCATTCCACGGCACCTTCGCTGAGTATAAGAAGATATTACACTCATCTTAGGAAAGTGAGTCTTAAGATTACTTTTCTATATAACAGGAAGATATATAGATGTCATTTTCATGTTGCTCATCTTAGCTGACCAAGATATGAACATACAGTTTTGTAATTTATCAAAATTATGTATAATCATTTGAATGAATTTTTATCATTTGACAGGGTAGAAGTGGTTGAATAGTGTTAAATGAATTATTTGATAATAACTTTATAAATGAATATATCCTTTAATAAAATCTTTTATAATAAAAAAATATCCTTCAACAATTTGAATATTTTGTACACTACTAATTAATTAAGTATAATATTCGGTCAGAAAAAAGTTAGGTATATACTTTAATTTGTGGATAGTGCAAGTCTCTGCAAGTATTATTGGTCTCCGATAAATATGTAAAGAAACTGCATCTTCAGTAGCAGTACTGTTAAGCAAAAAAACTACTAAATTTTTTTATCATCTTCAGTTATACCGGTATCTTAATGTTAAATAGTTCAAAATAAATTACTTCCTTCGTCCCAAAAAAATTGATCCATTTGCAAGGGAAATTTGTCTCATAATAAGTGGCTCATTTTACTTTTTAATGCAATATTAATTATTTTCCTTATGCCATTAATTTTGATCTTAGGGTCCGTTTAGGACACATGATAAAAAATATATATGATATGATAAGTGACCGAATAGGACACATGATAAAAAATATATATGATATGATAAGTGACCGAATAAAGATATGATAGAAACTTATTCTATCACGTGTTTGATGCACACATCACGTTGACATCATAAGATACATATCAATATTAATAAATTTCATGGCACGTTTCGGCAGTTATAGACCATATGCTTCCTTTTCACATGTATGATACTCAGGAATCAAATTAACAAAGTTTACGCCTTGCTTACTTTATTGCTGAGTTTTTGTTCTCTTACAAATAATTTATGAAGCCGTTGCAAAAATTAGGAAAAAAAATTGAAATCGGTTGAAATCAGCGATTAGGAATTACACAAAAATTGTTTGTTTCCCACTAAGCAACATAAATTGGTTGAAATTGTTACCTGAAGAGACAAAGAATGGTTGTGAGAGAGAGTAGTAGTTCCACGGAATGGACAAGAATGAGAGAAGTCGATAAAGCTATTATTAAGAGAGAGTGGGAATCGAAGGAGGTTTTTTGAGTTGAGTAAGAGAAAACGTGCGTGTTGTTTTTGATACCAGGTTGCTAACCCAACTTAAACTAAGGATTAAAATAACAAAGAGTTAATATGATTAAT
>Ga0315913_1000456_pt1 | contig 36235 bp, 14 predicted proteins | sample MpolsnodulesMG_FD_207736 | JGI IMG/M metagenome (GOLD analysis project Ga0315913, IMG submission 207736) | Medicago polymorpha root nodule microbial communities from Los Angeles, California, United States - small nodules | ecosystem: Host-associated > Plants > Roots > Nodule | place: USA...
GCAACAATGGAAACTTTTAGAGGGACCTGCGGATGCCAAACAAGATGCGTTGTCGCTTCGGGAGTGGGGGCTGCCCTGTGTGTCAGCGCTTGGTACGCGTCTCGAACCTTGTAGCCATCGTCTTTGTCTAGATCCCATTGCCACCTGTCGGAAACATTTGTCTGCAATGTAACATTAGTCAATAGTATCCTACACTCCTCTACCAATTCCTCCTCCCACACCCACAAGCGTCTCCTCCAACGCCACACCTCCCCACCTGCCTCCCACCCTCGATGGTAAATATCCGCCACAGTGCTTAACTTATTTGTTGTAAGATCAAATAAGCGAGAAAACCTCCTACACAAGGGAACCTCTCCAACCCATCTGTCCAACCAAAAATAAGTGTTCTTCCCGTCCCCTAAGACCTTCGATACCCTCTCTACAAACCAACCCCCATCATTCTCGCCCACCCCCTCCCTAATCTTCGCTATCTCTCTCCACCACGGTGAAACACTCCGGCCCCCAACCTCCAACCTCCCTGCCTCCTCACCATATCTCGCCACCAGAACCCTGTACCACAATCCACCTCTATCCACCAACATCCTCCAACACCACTTGCCTAACAGTGCAGTATTGAATTCTTTCAACCGTCTCACCCCCAATCCTCCTTCCTCCTTCCGTAAGCAAATAGAGCTCCAAGCGATCCAGGAGATTTTCCTGTTAACCTCACTCCCTCCCCAAAAAAATTTGTTAAAAATTTCTTTTTCTTTTATTGAACATGCTTTGTGCATTGACGAATATTATCCTTCCCTAGTCAGCCTAATGCGCTACATGCCCATGACTTTTCATTTGGTTCCTCCATGCACCACATCTTATTAGGAGATGATGTCCGATATGATACCATTTGCTACACTTGAGGTTTTTTTTTAGGATTGTTGACCCTCCCCACAAACCAATATATTTTTTCAATGTGTTTTTCCCTCACACATTATAAGAAAAACTTCCATAGACTATTCATCTATAATTGATTCAAATCAAACATGTTTAACCGTGGATTTTTATTTTCATGACCAAAACTAAAACTCATCTTTTTGGCTGTCCATAGCCGTGTTTATATTTATTACCGCTAAATTTTTCAGGTAATTATGTCCATTTCCATACTCACAGTAAGAGATTTACCCTACCAATTACGGTTATTTTTGTAGACACCCTAAATGTCAAACCGGCTAACCCGCTCCTCCACAACCGTCTTAAATAGGGTAGGGCTAAACAACTACAATTGCAGCTTGTAGGATTGAAAATCCTACCCAATCTCTTTTTTTATAATGGGTTGATGAGCTACCCTATCAAATTTCTTTTATAAAATTAATAAATTCATTTATTCACTCAAAAAAAATTAAGTCAAAATCAAGTATGCGGCCCTTTAAGTTTAACCCTTATTTTAGATTCGACCGTTAAGTTTTGTGTTTTTTTTTAATTGGTTATTTATGTTACATTTGTTTACAACATTAGCCTTTACGTTACACTTTTCTTACACTGTTACTTGTTGTGTGAACCACAAGAAGATAGATATGAACGACATTATAGTGTTCATTCATCACTCATTCTATTGTCCAACTTAACAATATCAGATCATCAATCAATTACATACCTTGCTTGCAAGGAAAATATATGGTTACAGATGCTAGCAATCTCCAACCAAGCATTCACTGTCAAGTACTCCATAAATGAAAACCAGTAGTAGTAGTACGTAGTATGAAGCATTTATTATGCTTAACAGACAGCGTTTAATTAATAACGTATCTATATACAAATGGCTTGCATGCATGAACATAATCCGACTTTACAGGGTGGAACCCTTCTGGCTTGCTCCATACCTCACTCCTCATGAATAATATCTAACTATATTTCTGCAAACTTCTAAACATTTCAATTCCTGAATTCGCTCGTCCTATAGTTCTTTGCACATTTAAAGCACTACTACTAGCTTAGTATGACTAAGCAAACACTAAATGTTTAGTACATTATTGGCTAGATGTTAAAATGCATCGTGCTTGTGTGTCGGTCCGTTTAACGCGTTGTTTTTTGTGGGATGAGTTGTACTTTCTTCGGTATCAAATATAATCAAAAATTCTTTTTTTAAATTCATTAAATAATTGATATATCTATTTATAATATAAACAAATTCACCAATTATTCAATGAATGTTGAAAAAAATATATTTGTTTGTATTGAAGACCAGATAATGCTTGTTAGTTTGTCTTGTCTAACCCGCTAAAAAACAAGGTGGTAATCAGGCGGGTTGGTTGCTATATCGGGTCTATAATTATTAAAAAAGTAATTTTTTAGATACTTTAATTAGAGTTGTTATATGCTAACTACTACATTACCATTAACTACTCTTTTAGTATGCATGTTTTTTTTCTTCTCATATTGACATGGTTTTACTTTTGAAGTCGCAATGTGATCAAGTCGTAGGTTTTTGTACAATTGCAATTGCATGACCATAATTGAGACAGCAGTTCAAACTTTGCTTGTAATGCTTTTATTTTTATTTAAATTTAACGAAATTAATTACAGATAAATATCACCCATTAAATAAATGTGTGAACTCAATTTTTTTTGTCTTCCATTAAATATAGATATATGATGGGACCCTATCTGTTTCCCTATATAGTACTTTTAGTCCTACTTTTCCGCAGCTTGGCTTTATTGTAACTCCTAAATCAATCTCAAGTACGTCACTATAAATATATAGAGAAGAATCATGTGAAAGAATAACCAAGAGAAATAACTTAAGAAAAACAACAAGATAAAGAAAAAATGGGTAGTGAGAGTGAAATGATCCCATGTTTGGATTTTTCTATGTATGACTTAGGAGTAGTTGATCAAGAAGAGAGTGAGGAGTGGAAAAAAATGAGCAAAAAAGTGAGAGAAGCATGTGAGAGTCATGGTTGCTTCATTGTAATGTATGATAAGAATAAGATCCCAAAGAGTTTATGTGAAAACATGTTCATGGGAATGAAAGACTTGTTTGATTTACCTGAAGAAATTAAGAGGAAACACATAAGCTCCACACCTTTTAGTAGCTACAATAGTGATGATCCCAAAATTCCCCTATCTCAAACCTTTGGGATTGATGATGCTTCTCATGGAGATAATGCTATGGCTTTTACTAATCTCATGTGGTCTCAAGGAAACCCAACTTTCTGGTACTATTTTTTTTCTTCTTCTTATTTATCATTTATTATTCTATTTATATTTATTTATTTAGCCATTTTTTTTATAAGAACTAATTAACATCATGATTCCTCCAAAAATAACTTCATGTTAGCATAGTATTTCAAAATTGATTTCACTATTTTATGTGTAGAAAATGTTTCTACTATGCAGTACTTGTTTATATTGATCAGGTTGTTACACATATGTATATCATGTTGTTGACGTTCAGTGAGTAATTTTTTATTTTGAAAGAGACGTTCCATGAGTAATATATAGTGCTGTTTCGAATACATACATATACTATTTTTTTGGTTAAGTTGCTTAGCTTAGCGACAATAAATTCACCTTTTTAAGGTCATTAAGTGGAGTGTCTGAAGTTTGAATCCCGACCCCTACACATATACTCTGTTATAAAAACTTTATCTAATTTTTCTTTGCTACTTAATTATATAAGACCATTTTCAAAATTTCATATGCATTTCCTTTTTTACAAAAATGGTATCTTTAGTAAACATAATTTTTATGCTCTCGGGTTATGATATTAATAATGGTAGAAATAAATGTGTACACAGATTTTTGATAAATTTAATAGAGAATTTCTTTTTGGTCCTTCCAACTACTCACGTCCTACTTTTTGGATCCTAAAATCTGATAAAAATAAGTTTTTCATTTTGCCTATTCTTACTCCTTTTGAACATATAATCTGACACAATATAGGGTGGTGGAGAAGTGTGTCTGGGGTGGGGGATAAGAAAGTATTTTTTTCGGTGGTGATACATAGACCACCTTAGGTGGCATACATTCTTTGAATCTCCACACACAGTTATGACATGTGTCAACGTGGTCCCCACACACAGTAAAAGAGAGAATGATGATAAGATGAAAATCCTAAAATACCCCAGCCACATGGTTGTGTACATTAGTGGTATAGAAAAAAGGCTGTCAACCAATAATTATTCATTTTTCTTTTCACGTATTTTTTTAACACTTTTGACATTAATTTTGTTGTGGGTTTTTTGTAATGATATATAGTGAGACAATGAAAGCCATGAGTTCTAAGATGCTTGAATTGCATTCCCTCATTCTGAAGATGATTATAGATGGTTATGGTCTTCCAAAACAATACACTTCAACTATTGAAGAATTGAAGAGCCGTAGTAGTTTTCGATTGATGAAATACAAAGTTCCTGAAATCAACAAAGATTGTGAAACTGCCTTGGTATCTCACACTGACAAAAATACCTTAACCATTTTATGCCAAAATGAAGTCCAAGGTCTTGAGGTTCTTACTAAAACAAACCAATGGATTAGATTGAACATACCGCAGGGAGGCTTTGTTGTCATTGTTGGTGACACACTCAAGGTACTTTCATGCATGTATTGCTCTTATTTTATTTCTTGTACTACTAGATTTATATTCTATTTGTTCTATTGGTGCAAAAATTTCATGTAGATGTTTATTCATACTTTTGCTTTCCAATATGGTTCACTATAACTTGTCGTAAGAATTGAAGTTGGATTTAGGACGATACATAATGTACTTGTAAAACATTATTGTGAATGTACATTTGTTTTTCACTAAAAGACAGGATGCATGCTTATATAATATAATTGATTATATGTTGATAGGCATGGAGCAATTGTAGACTTCATGCAGCTGCACACAAAGTGACGATGTGTGGAGATAAAGAAAGGTATTCATTTGCACTCTTTTCCGTCCCAAAGAAAGATGTGAAAATTGAGGTGCCACATGAATTGATGGAGGATAAAATGCATCCTCTTCATTACCGGTCGTTCAATTATGATGATTACTTAGACTACTTCATGTTAGGTCTCAAAGAAAGTAAAGAAAATACACTAGAGGCATTTATAGGTGTTTGATTGATGTATATGAATATATGATGTTACTAAAACAATCATACGTATATGCATTAGAATTATCACATATAAATAATCACATATAAGTAATGATGAGAAGAATTTCACTATATTATAGTCTTAAGGAGTTTTCCTTTCCTTTTTTTTTTTAATGATTTTTGTGAAAATTCAACTTTAAACCAAACAAAAGTTCCAATAATTTCAAAATATTCTTTATGGCTATGATATTGATCAAACTCTTTCCCCCGACAAACATCATATTTTAGCACATTGTAGATAGGATATTTGATTACTTCTCTGATTTCCTAAATATAATTAAGACAACAATCAAAATGAAACTCAAATTATTTATTTAACATATCATTCAACTATATGCATTTGCTTATCACCCTCTGTACATATTGATCTCTCGCAGATAAGTTGAGATCTATTCTATCCTCTAACTTCTGATGTCTTGCTCAATTGGCTGATAGAATAACATTATTTTCTGAAAGTGTGTGATTGTAAACCTAACTCTATGTCTCATGACTAGCATACAAATTCGTCTATTCTAGATCCCTTACATAAGAAGTCTATGTCTAGCACTTCCTAAATCAAATGATCAATTTCAGATTGCACGTTGAAAAAACACCAAGTGCGGGAATATAATAGTGTGTGTGTGTGTGTGTGTGTGTATATATATATATATATATGAGTCAGGATCCGTTGACACCAGCTGTCAACGGATTCGTTGACACCAAATCACAACCATCCATTCAAATTGATCTAAAGGTTCATAATTATTTACTTAAATCTTATTGTGATCTATCTTTGATTGACTCCCATAATTAACTAAGGAGTGATTTTCTCTCTTTCATATCTTTTGTTGCAAAAAAATAAATGGTTATCCTTCGTCTTCTTCAACGTTGAGAAATGGATGAAATAAAATAAAAAATTGAAATGGATGAAATTAAAAAAAAAAAAGGCTTTTATATTTGTGAACCTGGAAGCCCTAAACTCTAGAGATAAATGATTATATATCCATGTCAATGAATAAAGGGTCGATTACAAGTGTTGATTTTAGCTAGTTCTACTATAAAATAACTACCATTAATATGAATTTTGACAATCAATCGTTCTGAGTATCTATTACAAATCGATAAGAAAAAACTCCATTATCATGATATATGGTTTTTCTGTGATTGAAATAAAGAAAGTGACACTTTTCCATTGACCTCTATTTCCAATTTTTAGCCTTGAATATAATAATGAGCAAGATCCGTTTACCGTAAAAAAACAATATTAGAGCATGATTAAAGCACAATAAAAGAGTTGGAGTTCACCGTAGGTTTTTAGTGAGTAATTACGAGCCTTTGATTAAAATGAAATGAAATGAAATGAAAGGCTAAGATTTGGTGTCAATATAAAGTTTGACACTCGATGTCAATGGATCCTATCTCTATGTGTGTGTGTGTGTAGCAAGACCAAGTATTTACAATAGATTTCTAACCATTTACCCATAATCTCAATACGAAGGGATATTAGTTACACATAATTGTATAACTTACATTAACAAGATTATGACAAAATGTTACATCAAATAACTTGATCTACAAGTCTCCAATGTTTCGACCTTGTTTGCACACCTTTTCCCTCTCCTAATATTTTTGTCTCTAAAACTAAACAAAATACAAAATAGTTAAAAATGATAATGAAGGCCTATATTTATCAATTTTGAAAAATTGAAAATTCACCAGACGAGTGCATTGATTGCCAGACAAATGGACATGTCCTCTCCAATAAATTTATGCCAGCTCGGTAATATGGGACTTAAACTGCATTCACTCTCCAAGTGAGGTGTTTGTTCACTGGGGGAATTTCGCATGTTCTTGGCTTGAGTTTCTGACTTGAATCGTGAGGCATCTGTGTTGCTCGCGAGACGAATGGCTTAATTTTCCTATTCTTTGCTTCGACCTTTTAAACTTAGCTCAAAATTACTACGAAATATGTTGAAACAAGAGTAAATGTGAAATGAATTGATGTTTGATACAGCTTTATAATATATACATGAAATGGAGGGTTTCCATAAAGTTTCTTGTTTAATAAGTTAATAAGTGCTCATAAATATATAGGTAAAATAACTTTATTTTGGCACTTATATATCAAGTGTTGGTTTTGAAATTATCTGTTGGGGAGTTTGAGGAGCGCTTGGAGCAGTAATGGGTTAAACGTTTAGGACCCGCTAAGAGAGAGACACCACACTCTTACCCAAAACCTTAAGGCAATGGGTTTATGGGCCTCCTCTCTTATATATCCAACGTTTGCTCTATTTCTAGTCGACGTGGGACATTATCACTTCACATAGGATTTCCAACAATCTCTCCCTCAAGTGTGACTCACCCACATCACTAGGCTGATCCACACTATGATTCCGCTCCCACTCCCCCAGCAAGCCGAATCAGGCTCTGATACCAGTTTGTTGGGGAGTGTGGGAGCGACAATGGACTAAACGTCTAGGATCGGTTAAGAGAGAGACACCACACTCTTACCCAAAACCCTAAGACAATGGGTTTATGAGTCTCATCTCTTATATATTCAACGTTTGCTCTATTTCTAGTCGACGTGGGACATTATCACTTCACATAGGATTTCCAACAATCTCCCCCTCAAGTGTGACTCACCCACATCACTAGGCTGATCCACACTATGATCCCGCTCCCACTCCCCCAGCAAGCCTAATCAGGCTCTGATACCAGTTTGTTGGGGAGTGTGGGAGCGGCAACGGCAATGGACTAAACGTCTAGGATCCGCTAAGAGATGTGTCTCCTCTCTTATATATCCACGTTTGCTCCATTCTATTCAATGTGAGTCATTATCACTCACACTTGATTTCTAACATTATCTCTGAATTGGATTCATGTACTAAAGTTGATCTAGCTAAGAAATTTTTTGAAGGTCAATTTGCTGTGAAATTAAATAACTAGAATTGAAATGACGATGAATGTAAACAATTTTAAAGTAAAAAGACACAAATTTAAAAGAAGAAAAATGTAAATGATCTGAAAATCAATTTGCTGAAATAGAAATGACGTAAAATTACACATGTGAGAAATGTAAATGAATTAAAAGACAATGCTTTAAATGGAAATTTGATTCAAAAGTTGAAACACTTTGATTGAAAAGAATTTAAAATAAGTTGGAACATATACTTAAAATTCTGAAAAGCTTGTTTCTGGTTGGGAGTAGGCTTTAGAATTTAAGTCTTCAACCCTCTATTCTTCGCGAGAACTCGTATTTAAAAAGAAAGTAAGCTATGTAACTACACTGCAAGGATAGGTCACGGTCGTGGAAGTTACTTAACTGAGCTATTCTCATATAGGGATGGTGAAAATATCCCTCTCTCAGGTTTGGATTAAACGGATATATACGGGTATAATAAACGGATATTTCAACTATATGTGTTGGTGAATGGATACAAATGAAGATTTAATGATATTCATACTAATAACAATTTGGAAAGTGCACATAAGTACTAAAGTAGTAATAAAAATTGTCTCTACATAAATTGCTATTTCTACTAGACAATTTATGAGGAGTTTTCAAGAGTTGGTTGTAATTGAAAATAAAATAAGGATAGAATGGTGACATGATTTAAGATATATGTTCACGACATTCAACGAAATAGACCTATTATAAAGCCTTAATTTAAGATATATGTTGAAAATATAAGAATGCTCCCTAAAAAAAATGCTGAATGAGTTGATTTTTTTTTGTTTATAAGCAACTGTATATTGATGGGAGCACAAGAGGTGATCAATCCATTAGAGATGACAGTGGTTATTCAAACATCTTCAAACACTCCAACGGATAAGAAAACGCTATTTCTGGTCAGCTGAGTAATAGAATCGGAGAAATAATATTTGTATGACTATTTTGTAACACTTTTAAACAATTATTTTTCTCATATTTTTACTCTATCTTTCTCTTTCTTTATTGTTTTTTACCAATAAAAATAAAATAAAAGAATGTTGTACTAAAAATTGTCGCATAATAGCCGTACTCGTACAAATATTAATACATTGTCAGCTGCCATTGTATTCTCCTGTTGACAATGTGTTTAAATAATCTTGTTAGAAAAAATGTGTTTAAATTTCCTCTAAAAAATTATAAAATAATAATCAAAGAGCTGTGCCTCCCATAAAAGAATAGTTTTTTTATTTTTATTTGAGGGACCATAAAAGAATAGTTAAAGAGTTGTATCCCATCTATTTTTTCGTCCCCTTTTCCCTCATTTGAACGGTCAAAAAGTCGCAAAAATCCTTTGAAAACATTGTGATATTATTTTATTTTCATGCAATACATAAACGTGACAATAGGTATAATTTTAAATCACATTCTTCAAACAAAAAAAGAAGGTATAATTTTGAATCACTTATTTCATTATATATAATAATTCATAAAAGATACATGTTTTGGAAATCATTAAATAAAAGATACATATAGAAAAATGAGAATTATCAATTATATTTGAAATATATGAGGTTAAACTAAGCTAATAGTATTCTGAAAATTAAATTTAAAATCAAGAAATATTAGATTAATGCATTAATATATCATACTATTAAAAATGAATAATCTATCCTAAAAGTATATATTTACCCGATGGACAAAACCTAGGTATATTTTCTTAGATGTTTTTTTATTTGGATCTTAGCTGATTTTTTTTTGTTTTTGATATGACAAATTTTGAAAAAATGAATTTGAGGAAATCATGAATAATTTAGTTAATAACCATACGAAAAGAACCTTAGTAAATGCACCACGGTTTTTTTCTTATACGATTTAGTTCGATTTTGAAAAAGACAATCAAAATTCTATCCTATAGGTTATATGAATGATTTTTACGAAAGGACATACAAATACATCCAATAATATTTGATTTTTCATGATTTTTGATCTGCGATTTTAATTGTATGGGTTTGAATTTGAACACGTCAAGTTCAAGATGACATCTCTAGGAGTGTAAATGTTCAATTTATTGTTTTGAATAGCTTATCTATTCTTTAAAAAAATAATTTTTTGTCAGGTAACCTATTGGCTATAAATTCACCTTTTTCCGGTGAATAAAATCAAGGGTTAATATGTATTTACCCCCTGTAATTTGGGCGAGTTCCGGTTTACCCCCTGTAAAAAAAGAAGTTTAGATTCCAACCCTGTAAAATAAGATTCTTTGATTTTGACCCTTGAACCATGTGACTGTGCAGAATTGCTGACGTGGCGAGCTGACTGTATAATTAATTTTGTTTATCATTTTTCTTAAAAAAATTTTAAAATTTGTAAAAGTTAAAAAAAAAATTAGGATTTTTTTTTATTACAAAAAATAATTTTCAAAATTTTTTAATATTTTGAAATATACATTTATCGAAAATTCCAAAATTTATAATTTACGAAAAATATATATTTAAATTTTTTTTAATTTTCCATAAATTTTTTGTTAAATTATTTTCGAAAATTTTGAAATAAATATTTCAAAATTATTATTTCGAAAAAAAAATTCAAATTATTTTCGAAAATTTGGAAATATTTTTTTTTCGAAATTAAAACAGATTTTTTTTTCGAAAAATAAGTTTTTTAAATTTTCTCAACAAAAAAAAACTGAAAAATATTTTTATTTTTAAAAATCTGGATACAAATTTATTTAAAAATTTAGGAAAATTCAGATTTTTTTTCGAAAATTTTATTCCAAATTTCTTTTTTACTACGTGTTTCAGATTTGAGAATATTTTTTAATATTTAAAAATTGAGGATAAAAAAAATCTAGAAATTTTTTTAATATTTAAATTTATTCTTATCTATTTGTTACATGTGTTATATGTATTGAAAATTAAGGGCATTTTTGAAAAGAAATAGCCAGTCCAAAAAAGCTGAAAGGGGTTGTTTTCTTTATATATATATTTCTCAAAAAGTTATATTTAAAATAAAATAATTTCTAATTACTGTATTTTGAAACTTTTAAAAAAATCCAAATTAAATTAAATTTTAAAAACATTCGAAAAAAAATAATATAAGCTAATTTTTTTTAATGTTTTGGTAAAAAATAATATAAGCTAATATATTTAATTTTTTTCTGAATTTTTTAATCCAAATTTTTTCGTTTCTTTAAAAAATTTTATTTATTTTCTTATTTTTAAATTTTTTAAAATTAATTTTCAGGTTTTAAAAAATTAAAATTAAAATAATTACACAGTGGCGTGCCACGTCAGTGTCAATTACACACGTGTCAGGTTTTAAAAAAAAATTAAAATAATTACACAATGGCGTGCCACGTCAGCGTCTGGATGGGGTCAGGAGTGTTTTGTGGTGAATCTTCATATTACAAGGGTGTTTTGTGGAGAATCTTCATATTATAGGGTTGGAATTTAAACTTTTTTTTTACAGGGGGTAAACCAGAACTCGCCTAAATTACAGGGGGTAAAGACATATTAACCCTAAAATCAAAGGTCATATAGTTGTTAAAAAAATAAATAAATCAAAGGTTACATTAAAGGCGAAAAAAACAATTTACTTATGCATGTTTTAAAAAAATATTTTACAACTAATCTCTATAAATCAAGGGTCCTCGTGAGCTTAACTCAGTTGGTATGGACAATGCATAATACATGAAAGGTCCGTGGTTTTAACCTAAATCCAAATAAATAAAAAATTATACACCACTTTAGTCAGATCGAATCGACTAATTTCTAAATTTCATTACATTATTTTTTATTTGTTTTAATAGTGATGGTTGTATTTTGTATGAACAGTAAGATGGTTGGATTTTTTTTCTTTCTGGTTACATAAGATGGTTTGATTAGTACCTTCACAACTTAGACGTCACCAATTTCCATTCATCTTCTGAGTATACATAAGTTACCAGTTAAAAAAAAGTTGGAGACATATGTATCTCATGTTAATAATTTGGTGTTGCTTCGTTGGGGGGACGTTTGGAGGTGGAGGGTGCAGGCTGTGGATGTGAGAGGAAGAGATTTTAGAGAAGTGTAGGGCTTTACTGCTTGATGTTTTCTTGTACCCTAATGTTACAGATAGATGAGTGTGGCTCCTAGATCCGTCAAGTGGTTATACAGTCTGTGGTGCATATAATTTATTAACAGCTCAGGAAACTTTTGACGCAGATTTGGCAATGGACTTGGTGTGGCATAATCAGGTTCCATTGAAGGTATTCGTCTTTGCGTGGAGGCTACTTCGTGATCGCCTTCCAACAAAGTCAAATATGGTGGCTAGAGGGGTTCTTTATCATGATATGTCCTTGTGTGTTGCTAGTTGCGGTCTTCCTGAAACGGCACAACACCTCTTTTTATTGTGCAACACTTTTCGTTCGCTTTGGTAGATGATGCGTGATTGGATTAGGTGTTTCAGGGTGGACACTCATAACATTCCTGACCATTTATTGCAGTTTACTCATATGACAGGTGGTGGTAAAGTTAGACGTTCTTTTATGCAACTCATTTGACTTCTGTGTGCATGGGTTGTGTGGAATGAACGGAATAATCGCCTGTTTAATAATGTTGTTACTCCTATTCCCCGATTATTAGACAAGGTTAAGATGTTGTCTTTAGGTTGGTTGAAAGCTAAAAAACTACTTTTGTTTTTGGTACACAACAGTGGAGGTCGAGCCCTTTTGTTTGTTTGAGAATCGGCTAATGCTGTTTGTTGGATCCGTTGTAACGTTGATACTCTTTGATCTTTTTAGTAGTCTCTAAGGTACACCTTGTACTTTCGAAATTGCTCTGTTTGTGGTTATAAAATTTCATTTTGACTTGTTAAAAGAAAAAAAATTGGTGCTGCTTTTCCACAATTTGGCTCTTATTTTATTATGGCTTTATTTTATTATGATTTTGTGACTAAAAGTACAAAGAATTTTGAATGTGTAGATCTGCCTTATTTCCATCGGCATTTTTGAATATATATTAGTTATGAGTCAAGTCGCAGACATATGTTTAGTTAAAAAATGTTGGAGACACATGTATCTCATGTTAATTAATAATTAAACACGAATCATTGAACTTGTCCAAAAAAAAAAAAAACATGAATCATTGAAGCTAACTACTCGGATTTGCAATTAGACATAATTACACAATGAGTTCAGAGACCATTTTTTCTAACATTCACTCTCAATTTGTAATCATAATCATAATAAATTAAATTTGTTTTAGTTATCTTGCGTGTATGTTTGCTATGATTAACAAGTGAACCAATGAATTTCACACAAGGAGGGTGCTCAATTTCAAGCAACTGTTTAACATTGGGACTTTCACTAAAACTAGTAGAATGGAATAGAGATAATCTTTCCTCCACATACACTCAAATACTTGAGAGGAATGCTAACATAATTCTCTTTTGAACACTCTCCGTTAACACTCATTTAATGTCTCACCACTTTAGATATATTACATTTCCAAAGTGTAGACTCACATAGATTTAAACCAATAAAAGAGTGAATGTTTAAAAGAGAGTGTTGCTAGCACTATTCAATACTTAAACGAAATCAGATCAAAAAGATTATTGTGGACTCATTGTTATTTGATTGTTCATATAAACCAAATTTTTTAATCTTTATGATTAAGTTTAATATTTGTTCGTGTCATGTTACAATTTAAGATTGAAAATGGTATTGATTGAGGTTAAACAATTTCATCAATTGACATTAGAGCAAATTAAGATTGAAATTGGGGATTGATGATTTTTAATTAAAGGGGAGTGTGAATAGAGTGAAATGGGAGGAATGGGAAAATAGAAAACAAATTATAGTTGGTGTTGATTTCGTCCTCAAATAATAACAGTTCTTATAGTCGGTAAATTATAGTTGTGATCAAGATACATCCTCTCATCCCAACTATAAGTTGCCATGAAACAAAATTCATACAAATTAACAATGGGATACAAATACCAAAGCCCAAAAATAAAATTAAACAAACCTAAATAAAAGAAGACTATGTCTATTATTATAAAAACAACAAAAATACTTATCGGGTGTGTTTGATTTGCAAAATAGTAAGTGTTAGCATGATAAGACAAAACATGATAGATTAATACAAGACAAAACTGTTCCAGTGAGAGATAAAAGATGATATTTTTGATTGTCTGTATTTTTGACAAAAAGTTGTCCTATGATTAACTGAGGGACAAGAGTTTATGTTTTTGTCCAGTTCCTTGATATCTGTTTTGTTCAGTCCCATCACCATTTAAAAATCAAACGGGGCACAAAAAAAGTTGTTCAATCTAGTCTTCTTCTTTTAGCAAAACAAACGTACACATACACTCCATATTTCTCAATACTCATTTAATACACCATTTTACCTATATTTTATCTTCCTATGACATTGTCAACCTATTGAATCTATAACGCTACTTTCCTTTTCTCTTTATCTCAAGGTGTACTCAATCATATGTATACACCAGACATTTTCTTATGAAAATCGTCAAACTAGGTGGAAGAGTCTGCCAAGTGTAAAAAATAAATATTACATGATTTTACTTTTGAAAATATTTTGTTTTTATTACCGTTGTAGTTGTTAAGAAATTAATACATAACTGCCTTGTAACAAAGTTAGTTAGATTTTGTTTCAAAGTTTGTTAGTTAGTTAGATAGCGTGTTCTACAAGCAAGTGCTATTGTTGCCTATAAAAGGCTTTGTATTGTGTAACTTCAATCCTTAATGAGATTTCACAATTCATAACAATCTCTCTATTCTCTTCTCTTTCAGTCTTATAGTTTTTACTTGTTATTTTCATCTTGCTTAGAAACAACTTATTTGAATAAGCATTTAGTTGCATTTAAGATCACAGTTTTTGATCTAACAGTAGTCACAAAATATTTATGCAATTGTATGATCAACCAGGTCATCTATATTCTTAATACAATATTGTATAATTTTTATATTGTAACCACATCTAGTGTACTATATGTCTTAAATATGATTACTTTCAGAATTAAGAACCAACGAAAAAAAGTGCAAATTATTTTATTTTATTTTTTGACAAATGTTTATTGTTCATCTTAATGTATGTAAACAAAACTACAAAACTTATTATTTTTGAAAGTTGTCATCGTTAATTATTTTATATTTTTAATGAAATGAATTAAAATCCGTTTATCTCAATTTTAATTTTTGACATTTTGTCTTGATATAGGTGGGACCGTATCCAACTTTTTTTTTGGTAAGCCTGTCCATTTTTCTATATAGTAGTTTTGGTCATGCTTTTCCACAACTTAATTGGCTTTATTTTTTTGCTGTGACTAAATCAATCTCAAGTTTGTCACTATAAATATATAGAGAGCACATAGCATATTATACCCCAAATAAAAAGAGAGAGAGCATAGCTTAATCTCTTGAAACAACAATAAACCAAGAGAAAGAGAAAATGGGTAGTGAGAGTGAAATGATCCCATGTCTAGATTTTTCCATGTATGAGTCTGGATTTGTTCAAGGGAGTGAGGGTTGGGAAAAAATGAGCAAAAAAGTGAGAGATGCATGTGAGAATCCTGGTTGTTTCATCTTAAAGTATGATAACAATAAGTTTTTAGAGAGTTTATTTGAAAACATGTTAACGGGGATGAAAACTTTGTTTGATTTACCTGAAGAAATTAAGAGAAAACACATAAGTGATGGACGTTTCAAAGGTTACACTAGTGATCGTCCTCAAAGTGAAAACTTTGGAATTGATGATATTGTCCTTGGGGATACTTCTTTGGCCTTTACTAATCTCATGTGGCCTCAAGGAAACCCAACTTTTTGATATTTTTTCTTTCTTTCTTTCTTTCTTTCTTTCTTTCTCTTGTTTAATTATCATATTATTTACATTTATTTCATACACTACTCTTTTCCATAAGAACAAATTAGTTTCCTTTAATGTAAAATTAATGGGTTTCATATTAACTACTTCTATGTGAAGAAAATGTTAATTTCTTAAATAAATAATTTGTAAAAGGATGAGTACTAGACAATAGTAAAATACAAACTTTTAAATTTCTAAACATCTTATTATCCCTAATGGCGTTTGATGAACAATGAAAAATATATAAATAATAAAATGTCAGTCATACATTCACTACTAGAAAAAACACATTTCACATCAGGGTTTTGACATCAGTGGACCCATAGCTGAAGTGAAACATGACACGGTGGTAGTTTCACATCAGCGGATAAAGTACCTGAAGTGAAAGATAAACTTGAATGGTTTTTTCACTACGGCCATTGTAATATCTGAGGGGAAAAATAATCACGGTGGCAATTTTGATATTATAGTGAACTTTGCATTTTACTGTAAACATCGGGGCCCACATACAAGAGGGGAAAGCTTGTGTTCATTTCACATATTCACGCGTCCGTTTTCCTTCTCCTTTCACAAACTTGTGTTGCATTTTCCTTTCCCCTCACAAATCCTAATCACAAACCTCGCTCAATTTTTCTCAATCTTGAACCCAATCGCCATTTCCCCTCAGATTTTAACCCAATTTCAGTTTTACTCTAACTCAATCATTTTGTCGGCTGTTTCACTGTTTATGTTACCCAATCGAACCAATCGGGTTCACCGGCCGCTTGACCATCGATGATATTCTTAACTGTAACCACCACCATTGATCTTCTTTTGTTATGAATTGTAACTATCACCATCGATGGATGTTTCATCGGTTATGTAACCCAATCTATGACTCAATCGTTTTGTCTTTTACTAAAATACCCATCGACGACGTTCTCATTCAGATACACATTATCCCACTTTTGTGATTCATGAGCATGGATCTGATGAGTGTGGTTAATTTTTTATGGGTTGATTGTACATAAAAAAATTGACCACACTCCACAAAATCAAAATCAAAATCCTTCAATGACCCAAACTCAAAATCTTGGTTTCAAGTAAAAGGGTATGTGAAAAATTAAAACTTTTCAACCAAAACCTTAAAAAATAATTCTTTAGTGTTGGCGATATGTCTCTGTTTGTGGGTTGTTGTTGCTTTTATTATTGTTACTGGAAAAAATAGAAACACGTTGATTAGTTCACTATTAATTTTAATTAGTTGCTTCTTTTGACTGTCCTTAAGCTAGTTATAAACCTTAGGTTTCTATCACTAGCACATCGTTTTGTTGGAAATTTTGAACAATTAGTTTTAACCTTGAATTGTTATGTTAGTATTTAAGTTATTTGAATGATGATAATTGATTAAGTGATGAGTATGATAATGTCCAATTTCCCTTATCTTTGCAGATTTTGAAGTTAATTAATCAAATATAATACTATTTTATTTCCAGGTCTCTCTGCATAGGTTTAAATTTTTGAATTTAGGTTCTTTTAATAATTCGCGATTTTGTTGAACTAAAATTAATTATGTTCTTACTTAATTTGGATTCTTTTGTTGCTAAACACTAGTTGTTGGTAATTTTGAGTTTTCTATTTGGTGAAGTGTAACTGTTATACTGCAGATTACGAAACTAGGTAATATTATGGATGGGAAGATTAAGAAGGTTGATATTGAACTCAATAGATACAAAGAACAGAAGCGAAGCAAGTGGCTGAGTAGAATGTTGAAGTTATTATGCAACATTGAGGATAAGGTTGATGAAGATTCAGGTGAGATGAATGTTGTTGGTTTTTTTTTTTTTATAATGAATGAAATTTGGGGTTTATTTTTATTTTTGTTCTTTGTTTGGTGATATTGTTTGACTTTTGATTATTTGTTGTGATGATTGTATGCTGGAATTTGGGGATGAGTTTCATTGGAGGTTCTAAGTGAATGTGAGAACTAATGATGCATACTTTAAGCGGATTGAGGTTTTGATGCTTACAGAAAGGCTAACAATTTATACTCCCTCATGTTTTGATGTCATAGTTTATTTATGTATGGAGTTTTTTTTTTTTTTTGAAAGATTATGTATGGAGTTTTTAACTTGTTTATCTATGAGTTAGACAATTCATTGTGTGATTTGTGATCAGAGTTTGAAACACTTACCTATGAAAAACAATTATACATGTTTTCTTTGTCAATCTTCAAAAGTCTAATGTAAAATGCTTAGTTGATTGTTTTATCAAACTTAACGATGTTGTGGATGTGAGGATTGTGGTAGGACCAAGGACCCAAATCTGTTATTAGAAAATCCTTGGCAAAAAATAGTTGTAGCTTGTTTAGTTAATATCGCATGTAAGGTTGTTAAGATTATTAACGATTTCAAGGACAGTTCCTAACTCAAATATAAATGGATAGTGTACTAGTTTGAGTATGAATGAAGCACCTTTAAACTTATGGATGGAACTGAAACTCTACCAAAATGACACGATTTGAATCCATTGTAATTTTCCTCTAGTTGCTGTTCTGAGTCACATACTCCAGTTGCAACTCTACCCATTTTGTCTTTGGGAACAATTATTTGACTTGTTATGTTATTGTGCATGTGTTGATGATGCTAACATTTCTTCTTGGCCTGTTGAAGGTATGTCTTTGAAGCCATTTTTTTTTCTACTCTATTTTCTAATTCTTTTAAGGGTTAAATAAGTTTTTCGTCCCTATAAACATATCAAAGGATTGTATTATGTTGCAAAGGATTGTTCAAGTATGTGTATAAAACTGTTCAATAATGTCTCTTGTAGTAAGACTAGTGAAGGAACAAGATCATATTTTTAGCGAAATGGTTTTCTTTTGAATAGTGTAAATCGCTGGTACTTTCTTTTTAGTGTTTTGATAGTTGTATTATTGGTTTTGAAGTGGCAGCCGATTGTGTGCAAAATTGCCTTGGAAAAATGTTGGAGATCACCTTGCTGCTCCTTTTTAGTTCGCTACTAAATTTAGTTAGATATTGTATTTTGCTCTGCTCTGTTCTGTTTTGTTGTTGATTCAAATTGGATGTAATTATGTTGTTATATGGACATAATTATTTTGTTATATATATGCGTCCATTGGTTGTATTTCCTTTTATTAATATAGCAGCAGTTCAGATTGGCTAATGTAACTTTTTTTGTACATTCAAGCTGATTTTTGGTATTCCAGAGTAAATTTAAAATAAAAAATATTTTTTAAATTAAAATTATAAAGATTTCACATCGGGTGAAACCCTTACTGTTGTGAAAAACAAGGTTTTCCCATCGGAGGCTTTATTTTGACTGATGTGGAAAATGAAATTTTAAGTTTTGAAACAGTCGTCACATCAGTCATTTGGTAACCCGTTGTGGAAAAACCTAAATCACATCGAGTAAGTACCTGATGTGAAACATTATGGACATATAACATCAGCCTTAGTGACATCGGTTGGGACCCGATGTGAAAAGTCGATTCCAACCGATGTGAAATGTCATTTCTGTAGTAATGATTCTTTAACACATGCATTTCCATGACATTTTTATTTTTTGTCCAAACACTTTTTTTTTTCTTTCTCTTTTCCATTGATTTAAGCTTGTATAGATTAGGCTAAACAGTGGGATCGTGTTAAGAAGTGTGTGTTAGATAAAGATTGTCTAAGTTCACCAAAATTTGATAGAATATGTAACACACTCGTCTATTAATACTCCAGTTTTAACAAGCGTCTTAGGACATTGTTTAAGAAATTAAAAAGATAAATTTGTATGGAAAAAATACATATTTATTAAATTGATAATGTTTAACTTCTTTTCCAAGAAACATGTACCTTTTATTGACTCTTTTAACCAATGTATTTAAGACATTCGTTAGCGAATACCCATGAATCAACTAAGTAAATCTTTGTGTAATAATTCAAGAACAACAACAAAATTTAACTGTAGTGAATCCTAATCCATGTGAATTTGGTCTACACCATTAGACAATAATATAATTTATTAATCATTAAAAAAATGAATAATATAATTTATTAAAAATTGAACCATATACTTTATAATATATATTTTTTGGTTTGGTCTACCGCAATTAGGTGGATTGGTTGGCAATCATCTTATCTTTTTTCAACTTTTATAGTTTTATTAGTGTTATTTTAAATTTTGATAATTTTTTATCCAATGATTTAGAGAGGTTTGCAATCATAACACGACGAGCTAATGAGTGGGAAACTCAGCAAATAATTTAAGGCTATTTAACTTTTAGAATATGTTTGTTTTTGACAATATTTTTCTTGTGGATTTTTGTGATGATATATAGTGAGACAATGAAGACCATGAGCTCCAAGATGTTTGAACTGAGTTTCCTCATTTTCAAGATGATTCTAGATGGTTATGGTCTTTCAAAACAATACACTTCAGATATGGAAGAATTGCTGAGTTGTAATAAACTTAGGTTGATGAAATACAAAGTTCCTGAAATCAACAAAGAAAATGAAGCTGGATTGTTCCCTCACACAAACAAATTACATTAACCATTTTATGCCAAAATGAAGTCAAAGGTCTTGAGGTTCTAACCAAAAGAAACAAATGGATTGATGTAAACATACCCCAAGGAAGCTTTGTTGTCATTGTTGGTGACACACTCAAGGTACTTTCATGCATGCATGCAATGCACTTGCTCTTAATTTTTTACATGTAAATGTATAAAATTACTATAAATATATGTTTTTCTAGGCATGGAGCAATGGGAGAATTCATGCATCTACACACAGAGTGACGATGTGGAGACAAAGATATTCATTTGGACTTTTTGCATTCCCAAAGAATGAGGTGAAAGTTGAGGTGCCACATGATTTGGTGGATGATAAAATGCATCCTCTTCGTTACCGGTCATTCAATTATGAGGATTATGTAGAGTACTTCTTTTCAACTCTCACAGAAAATGCAATAGATGCATTTGCAGGAGTTTGATTGATGTGTGTGTATTTATTTATATCATATAAATAATTACTTGGTGTCTTGGAAATAAATATCATATGATAGTTAGTGTTATTTCGCTAGCCTAGTACTGCTTGCAGTGCAGGGTAGCTTGATTGAATAAATTGTTTGCTATTTAAAAAAATAAGTTAAGAGGAATAAGGAGAAAGATTAATAAATATATGTTGTAAGGAGTCTCCCTTTCTTAAATTGAGATTTGTATCATCAAGGTTAATATACGAAGATTCTGCATTATATGCAAAGTTATGTATCTCTGGAATTGCTTTCTTGTCATTTCGTTTGCACAAGCTTTATTTCTTAAATGATTGATTAATTATAAATGTTGTGAATTCGGACTCAAATCTCACACTAATAAACTTAGATGTGTGGAGCAAAGGAAAGTAGTAACCAATATCAAAGTAAACACAAACAATAACAACAATAATAACACCTGGATCTAAACTAGGAATCAAAGAGAAAAGCTCAAAACCACAGGCAAAAGATAAAGAGAGAAGAGAAACAAACACACCAAGAAATGTTTACCCAGTTCGGTCCAACTTGACCTACTATGGGGGAGAGATTGATCTCTCCAATCCACTATCAATGAGTTCTTACAAAGAGATGCAAATGAGTTACAAGAAATTAGCTTCAACAAGCTCACAAAGAACAAACCTAATTTCTACCCATTTTTCCAATCTCACAAATGAAAGAGACACTCAATAATTTTCACTCACCCAAGGTGTTTACAATGTTTCTCAATCCAAGAGAATTCTAATCAAAGACCCTCAACCCTAAAGTTACCTCCTTTGATTTTCCAAGTTTTCCTCTCTTGAAGCTCTCCCTAAAAAAATGAACTGAAACACTTAAATAGTACTCTGCAGCTGTCAAAATCGTGTCACAGTTGATGCGTACGACCCAAGGTACGACCAACCTTATCCTGAAAATGTGCCAAACATGCCAAAAATCATGTCACGATTTTCCTCCAAAAAACACCATGCTCACGGCCTGCCAAATCGTGACACACTTCACAAATCGTGTCAGGATTGTTAACTTTTCCCAAAACCATTTTTAAGTCAAATCTCAACAATAAGTTTATAGTTATAATTGTTGAGAAGTAGGATGGAGCGTAGCAAAAAAATAAATTGATCTTTCTTTTTGGCGGTTGATTTTAGAATTGATCGATAGAATGAAGAAGATCATTGAAATGAATATATGATCATTTTAACGGTGATTCAATGCAGTAAAAATGAGTTTTATTTGAGTGTAGCTTCCATATTTATATTTGGCCTAGTTCTTTATTGAAAACTTTGGATACTTAAATTTGCAACTTTATCTAGTCTAACGATATTGAATCTATGAAACTTGTTATTGTTGCTTGCCCTAAAGTTTACAAACCTTTGTCTAAAGGCAGTATGGAAAGCAACTGTTTTTCAAGCAAAGTTAACGAGTTCTATTTTGGCCGGTGAAATTGCTTTTGATAAGGTTGACGTTGTCTTTGGTTGGAATTTCGTCCTTCCTTGTAGTGAAGACTTTTAAGAATTCTCAACTATTTTGTGGAGGTAAAATAATTGACGGGAAAGGGTTTACAATTGTGTTCTCAAACTCAATTTGTTGTCTCTCATATTTATAGGGTTTTACCTATGTCAGTCAAGATCCTAATTATGAGTTTACCTATGTCTCTCATATTTATAGGGTTCTCAAACACCCTTAAATTTGTTAAATATGAATATACGGTATTTTAAAATTAATTTTCTTATTAGATTGATTTAGATCGGAAACAGCAATATTGTTTCTATTTTTATATGGTTGTAGTATAGTTGATTCTCATCAGATCATGTTACTATTGTTCCTATTATCCACTAACTAAATTTTTGTGACTTGTTGATTAGTCTCAAACTACTTGTTGAGACTAATCCGTTTTTGTTTTTTAATCGTTCGTTCTTATTGAACTTGTGTCGCATCATATTTTATCAGATTTTTAATCGGGTGTGAGTCTAAATAAATAAATTGGTTTAATGTTAAGGTCAGATGAGGGACACTCAAAATCCAATCTAACACGTCCCTTGTACAATTTTATTTTGTAGATAGACCAAATGGCAGAACTATGATAAACTTACACACAGTAGAGGTATCGTTATTTGAACTCCGATTATGATGTCTTATCTAATAATTTTTTGATATTTTTACCAATTGAGCTAAGATTTATGAAACCCGCTATACATATCTATGTCACTCATGTTTTGTTTTTCTTTATTAATAAAATATTTTTGCTTCGCTTCATAGGATAGTTCAATTTTTGTTGCCAACATAGTGAGGATGAAAAAATGGCACTTTATACTTGCAAATAATTTTTCTTTATTAATAAAATAATTTATTCACTTTGTCTTTTTTTTTTTTTACTTCAAAAAAAGGTATATATAGAAGAGTAAAAACAAAAACACAAATAAAATAAACAAATGTTGTCTTCTCTGTTTTCTTTATGGTTTTCAATGTTTTATTAAAATAAATTTTAGCTGGAGCATATGAGGATAAGGACAAATAGAAAAGACAGAGATTTTCATTTCAGAATCAAAAGAGATATATTCCTGATTCTGCCTAGCTAGCTACTAGCCATCCCTAATTCCAAAGGCACTGCAGTAACTTAATGCCACATATCACATATATCGTCCTATATAGCAGAAATCCGTAGTGCTTGCTTCTTTCTTCATTTGGAATCATAACATCGATTATTAAAAACTTAGTATGGGACAAATATGGCCGATACATATAGATCAAAGTGTCGGCAAGGTATACACTGGATAGATCACTTTGATAAGTGATATGTCGATGATTAATTAATACTTAAAAAGTCATTTGAAACCCTAAGAACCATTAAGGTCTACTTGTACTGGGTTATTATGGGGACTTTCGGAGATTATCAAGTTGATAGAAACTTCATAAGTTTTCTCGTTAATATTGTCCTCAACATACCTTTTTTTCCCAATTTAATGTGAGACTATATAGTATACATATATATTCCACTTGAACACTCTAGTTAGAAAAACTTGTATATGATACAAGGAGCCGATAGAAACTTGGCTTTGAAATACCACTGTTAGATCATGAGAGGGTTCTTAAATCTTCACATTGAATTTTGAGCAACAATAAAAAAAATCAAACACTGGATTAAATTAAAATCTTAAAACATTAAATATATGAGTTTTATCACTTATATTATATAATATTCAACGTCTATATTTCAATTCAACATGAAACTCCATTCATTCTTGATTTACCAAATCTTTGGACATAAGTTTATTGTCACTTGATATAATAATTTTCTAAGAAAAATGATTGAGTATAGAACTAACATCAACGTGATATTTTATTAATAATTTTTATAAATTATTGTTAAGAAGTTTATCTAAACATTTTTAATGTCTTTGGATTATTCAATCAGTTTATGTGTTTCAACTCAGTTTGATTGTGTTTGTTTTTCTTTTGTTCTCTTTGTTTTTTGTATTGGACCTTTTTACTCCTATTAATTAAATTTTGATTAAAAAATAATGTTTAGATGGATTAGAAGCCCTTTCAACCATAGTTTTCCAATTAACCAAAATGATTATTCCAAAAAGAAGAATATTATAAATTGTCAAATAGCCTAGAAATTCACTTTTAAAGTGAATATGTATGATATTCGAGGTTCGAATCCCAATATTTTCATATATTTTGCAACGTCCCTACCATTTGAGTTAAGCTACTAGAAATTCACTTTAAACGTGGATATGTATGATATCTGAGGTTCGAACCTTAGTCCCTTCACATATTATGCAACGTCCCTACCATTTGAGTTAAGTTCACGTTGACTTATAAATGCTAATTAAGATATGTTTTTTAACCATTTTATTTGTATACAAATATCAATCGTCTTTACAGATTAGCTAATCTTTCTGATTGGTCATCTTAAGTGAGACTTGCTCTGGCTACTATTTTTCCTATACACAAAACTCGAATCTTAAGACATTTTTAAAGTGTTCAAATCCACTTTCACAAAATTGACCAATAAGAAAAGTAATACCGCCACTTTTTGTTTTTTGGATAGGAAAGATATACCACCACTAATTACAAAGTATCTTTCAAGACCGTATATTATCATTCTCGACAAGTAGAAGAAACAAAAATGAAATCATGAAAGGAGAAATGAAAAATAAAAAAGTTACAATCAAAATTCGCAACTATAATGTATACAAAAGATGTACAATGTTTATTTTCTTACAAAAATATAAAAGAAAGATTAACAACATTCAACATTAGTCATCATGATCAAGTAATGTACTAATCAAAGACAAAGCACCCCCTAAATTCTTGGCTTTAATCCCAATATATTCCTTGACAGTCAAAGCACGAAAACGTGGCAAAGAATTATCACCAACATAAGGAGAAACCAAATAATCAACTGGGGGTCCATAAAAATAAGCCACAGAATATCTATCCCTAATATCATTCACAACAACACGATGAAGAGAACATCGAAACCTTGAATTTGACAATATATGAAGAATGTCACCAGTGTTAACAACAAGTGTATTTGGATGAGGGTCCACAGGAACATACCCTACACCTTCTTTGAATATTTGAAGTCCACTTGTTTGACTTTGATGGAGGATTGTGAAAAGGGATGTGTCTGTGTGTGGGGCCAGACCCATCGCTTTTTTTGGGTCGGGACAACATGGGTAGAAGTTTAGTTGCAATGCTCCAACATGGTTGTTAGAACCAACCCACTTGTTTTGTTCTTGTGAAATTCCTAGTATGTTGAATATCATGTTTGTTAGTTTCTCTGCTAGTGTCTTCATTTGCTTTTGGTAGTTCTCCATTATGTCACTACACACAAAAAAACACAATTTTGTTGTTTAGTGTGTAAAGTAATTAAATATGAAAAGCACATTTTTTTCTATCTACTTTTAGTTTTAAATACAAAAAATGATATGGTTTCATAATTTTTTTTTTGAAAAATGAAGGAGAAGAATACTTAAGTTGTTCTAGCCTAATGGTTTTGACTAGTATTTTATGTGAAATTCTGGATTTAAATTCAGGTCACCACATTTTTTTCCTTCTTATTAATTTGTTTCCTTGAGTATATGTCAACCAATAGTAAAAAAAAAAAAAGGAGAATGCTAACTAGTGCTTCAAGAGCATTGGTTAAGCATCCAAAACAAGCAAGTTTTTATGAAAAAGTTGTGTAATCATTACTTGATAAAAAATAACATCTTATATTTTCAAGACAAAATTTATATTTGTAGAATCCTTAACCAATGCCCTGATGACACTGGTTAGCAAGATCTAAAAAGAAATGATAGTTTAATCTTTTATACAACATTTATTGATTTTTATTTTATAAATGTAACTTTTATTAAAACTAACATTAAAGTGACATGATTTAGGTTTGAAATTGATTCTCAACCAAAAATTAGTAAAAAGATTATCAAATACATGGAAATTTTATCACTTCTATTCAAATGAAGATTTAGAGACAGAATAAAATTTGATTTAAAACTATACATAAATTAGAGATAAAAAGTTGAAATTATCTCAATTTTTTTTGACATTATAGACATTTTTTCCTTGTTATATAACCCAAAGACTACCTTGTCAAAAAAAAAAATTGACTAGATTCACACACTAAAAGTGTGGGAAAATGAAAAATCTAGAGTTCGAATCTCAACACTTACACCAATGTACGGTAAACTATCAATTGAGATGCACATGTAAGACAATATTGTAAACTTGTTATCATATTAAAATAAAAGGAAATGTTAAAGAGTGCCCTTAAATCATTGGTTAAGAGAACAATAATAGAAATATTGTTTTGGAAAGTGGTAAAAAGTAATGAATTTAAATTTTTAAAGATTAAAAAATTGTAGTTTCCAATGTAAAACTACAATTTTTGGTTTCCTTAATCATTGTCCCGAGGACACTGCTTAACAAGATCCTAAAATAAAATAAGTGCAGATGTTACGATGAAAGAGATTATATGTTATTATTAAAGAAATAAATGCTACTATTAACAAATACAAGTATGCAATGTATTCTTTAAGATAAAAGTATGTAATGATTTAGTTTGAATCTCAGATGATTGATTTTAAATAATATCAAATCGATATCCAAACTAATAAGGGTCGGATATGATTCGTTTGGTTTACACCAAAATAAGGTAAACCGAATAAATTGATTTAGTTTGAATCTTCGGATTGATTAGTCAATTGTTTCTCTTTTTGAAAAGAAAAAAATTGCTTGTCTCATCCCTAGTACTTACTTTTTGTGGGAGCAAATATGAATACATGAAGACAAGTTTGTGGGGGTGGGCATGCTCGGTCGGCAACACAAGATGGCGGCAAACGGTTACCTACCTAATACATTTTTTTTGACATAATGTTATTTTGTTTTAATTACACTTTTTTTTATCTCTTTTTCATATTTTCAGACTAAAAATATGATGATATGACATATTTGAATAGACATGTCATACGAACTCATGATGTAAAATATGATATATTTTTTAAGTTTAAAATTTGAAAGATGAACTAAAATTGTATAATTTTAATATAGAGGATTAATTTTGTATTTAAGTGAAAATAGGAGAACTAAAATTGTAATTAAACTTTTTATTTTAGTTTAATAAAAAAACAACTAAAAAGTTTATAGTCACCTAAAAGAAATTATAGAGACTAAATATATGGAAAATGCTTTATGGAACGACAACAAACATGTTTTAAGCCATCTATATATCATAGGATTTTGATCCTCTGTAGTAATATTCGTGAGCATTTGTATTCAAGATATGTAGTAGTTTTGGTATTTAAGTCATCCAATTGTTGTAGGATTTGAATCCTCTAAAGCAGGTAAAGTGCGAAAGAAAGTCAATAATTGTTATTTTAATAAACTCATGACTTTATGATGTGTCTATAATATCTATTTTGATTTGTTAATTAATGGTTGATATTATTCTATTTACACTCTAAAATGATCGGTTGTTCACTTTAGAGAAGCTTATCCTATGTTATAAACTTGTAATGGTTTCCATTAATTCCGAGAAATTGAAAACTTGAATGTTATATGAAAGCATGTTTGATTTCTATGTTAACCTGTGATTTTCCACGTTGCATGAAAGTGCATGATATATTGTAACATTTGTACTTACCAAAACCGTTTGTAGTCATTAGGCCAGATCTTTTTAGCATCATTGGATGGGGACCCCATAATTGTGAATCCTTCATGCCACATGTATTTGGGGAAGAATGGTGATATTCGAGCTCTACCGTATCCGGTGCCGCCGCCGGCCGATCTAAGGGCCTTAAGTTTCTCCTTGGAAGGAAGAGAAAAGAGTCTCTTTGCCTCTTCTTCAACCTCTTCTATAAAATTTAAGGGTATGCCATGATTCTTCAATTGGAAGGCACCCCACTTCTCACATGCAAGGCCTATTTGTTCCATAGCATTAGGATCATTGAGATCAATAATTGGTATGCATGATCCATCTTCATCATTGTCATAGCATCCATTGGATGTGATATCATCACTACCATCATCATTAGATTGAGGCCATGCATGGGAATCAGGCAAAGTTCTAAATGAAGAAAAGTCTAAGGGGATAATATGATGAAGGTGTAGAGGGTAATCTCGATAGGCTTCAGAAAGAGTAGTAGCCATTTTTCTAAGGTGAAATATTTAGCTATAGATAAAAGAAGTAGGTAGAGTTTTTTTTTCCCGAGAATTAGAATTTTAAGCTAGCTAGAGAGTTAGCTATATATGGTTGATTGATTGTGTCTGTGTGTATATATATACACACTTAATTGATATGCACTAACAGTTTAAAGATTTTTTACATCGCCGTTCAATTATAATCATTGGATAGTAAAAATGATTGACTATCCATATCTCTTGAAAATCATACAAAAGGGTGAGTTTTGATTGGTTGGCATTTTAAAAAATTACATTGATAGTGAATCAAAGTTAATCTATATATTTAGGAAAAATGCTAACAAATTCATTTAGGTATTGTTTAGAGAATCAAATTAACAAGTAACTTTTGCATAAATAATAATGTAATTATTACTTTGAAAATTATTTTACTTGTATTTTGGAGACAAAATCTACATTTATGCATTCCTTAAACAATGCTCTTGTGACATTTGTTAGCAAGACTTTATATTTAATATAATAAATATGAGATTAAGTTAAAATGATACACATGGGTGAAGGTTGGCTATTGGATTTAGTAGTGTCGGGTTTTGGGTTTAGGACAAAGATGCATGGTTGGGTACGACAAAAGAAGGAACAAACAATTCTGAAAGATTGTGGTATCCCAAAGACTCAAACATTTAAAAAAAAATATGGAACTTTTTCTTTATTCCATGATAATGCATGTTTCACTCATTGATCAACAAACGCCAAAGGGAGAAAACGATAAGAAAATTTGCTAGGATCCCTTTGTATAGCCCTTTAGCTTTTTGTGGATAAAATAATAGGGGATGTTTTGTCTTGTAGTAGCTAGGAAAATTAACCAATGGATGATTAGTTTATCTACGTGATAGGTCAGAGAATTTATAGCCGTTCAACTTTTAAGAAGTTAAAATAATATTATTGTATAATATGTAACATTTGTGTAGGTTATAGTAGTATTAATTTGGATAATGAACAACTGTATTAATGTTGAATATAGCATAAGCTTGAACTCTATAAAAGAGAAGAGATAGTTTTCATGCATTGCAATCAAAGAATCAAAGAAATTATATTCACAAATCCGAGATCACTTACAATGCAATGACTCTATACCATTTATACTAGGTATAAAACTACTCATCTCTAACTAGAATCAGTTACAAGTTGTAACTAACTCCAAAACTGTATTTGGTAAGAAGAAAAAAAAAACTGTACTTGATAAAGTTAATCAACTACGACTTCTAACTAATTTTTGCATCAAGCTACTTCTACTCCTTACTTCTCAACCTTACAATTAACATGGTTCAATCACCACTCACTAACTTTAACTACTCCCTCATTTTTACAACATTTATCCATCTCTCTATCTATCTATATAATATTTGTCCATAAAACCTAATCGAAATGGCAATACGTTAGGTTGAATAACTTCTTTCGCGTTCGAACTTGAGATTGTGTGTTTACGTTTTAGGTGATACTTGTCATTTCGTCTACATAAAAAGGGGAAAAAAAAAATACAAAAAGTCATTATAAGATTAGTTTTGTCTCACTATAAGTTGGTCTTTGCCGAGGAAAAAAGTCATTGAATTTGAGATCTCATTGATTGAGAAAATCTAGCAATTTATATTAGTGCCCCATCTAAATATTTTTATATATTTATTAATGAAGGCTGCCACTATCAAAGCATACGGAGAACTTTTGTGATACTAAGCCTTTGCCACAAAAAAGGATGCTTCCCATTTCCATGACATAGATGGGGTTAAAAGTAGGAAAGTGGAGATGGAAAATGCTTTTGAGGTTATATACTCTACTTTATAATAACATTTCCATTCTTTGTGTGGTGGTCGGGGTTTGAACCCCAAACCTTGCATATATTATGCATTGTCCCTACCAACTGCGCTAAGTTCACGATGACATAATAACATTTTCATTTGTTGTGTGAGCCATAGTTCCATGTATTTAAAATAATTTTTAAGTAATTACGGTATAAAATATTCACCAATTTTATTAATGATTAATCTTCGTTGAAAAATTTAGCCGATCGTTTTTTTTAGGTCTCTCCTCCCGATCGCAATTATTTTTCACAAAAACGCATTCGACTTAGAAGTTTTATTTAAAGAATCAAAGTCAAGTTCTTCATGATCTAAGGTAATGTTGGTATATGCTGAAAAAATTTGATTGCAAAACTTTAAGTTTCTGCAGGCATCAAAGGTGAAAAAGGAGACATTATTTGAATGATGAGTGATTTGACGGAAATACAAGAATGAAGTCAATTAGAACATGATGAGGACAAAATAATTCAAAATCATATTCAAAGATAAACGCATTTATTGAATGAGTTTGTGAGCTAGTTTTTAAATTTGACCTTTTTAAGTGTTTCGTAATATTCGTGGAAATATTATTGTTCTATCCCTTCAAAAATTATTGTTCCATTTCGTGGTAGACATTGACTCTTGACACACACACATATAATGGAAAATAAAATGCAAGTGCAAAAGATACTAGAACCCAACCAGAACAATATAAGAACAAGAATGCTTAATAAAGGTCAAAGTACATACACAAAGTTACAATTGCCTAGCAAACTCAATGGTATGTAGGGGTGACAATTTCATACATGAATCCGATTTTCAAGAGGTTCGGTCTATCAAGAACCTTTTGGCTCAATGTTATAATTCTTGGACTGATATACTTGTGCAATATTTTTTTTTCTCTTTTTTGTTGTTGTTGCTCTTTCTCTTGAACAATATTTGAACGCATTTAATTTTCATACGTGTATTTCTTTTTTGTTGTTGTTGCTCTTTCTCTTGAACATTTATATTTGAACACATTTAATTTTCATACGTTTATTCAATACATAATTTCCTCTCTATCTTTCTTCTCATGTTACATCATCGACATATTACATCCGGAATATCACTTTCTTTATCTTTCTCTTTACGTAAAAAGTGGTAATGTTAGACACAAACATGAATTTTCTTTCGGTTTACAATTGTGACATCTAAAAAACGGGTATGCACAACACAACATAACATTCATAAAAACAAGCAAGGACAACCCTTCAATCTAGAAGAATGATTTTACAAGACAATATGTGCTCCACCAATACTGGAGAATCAACAGTTGTTTCTTTAGGTCTCAAATATCCCAAACACTAAATGTCAAATCCATATAGTCCCCAAGGAGAGAAACACAAAAAGAAAAGATGTTACCGATTACCTAACGTGACAACCACAACTCATAATAACTACCTACACTCTTTATATCTAAAAGCAAAAGAAAAGTCACACATGAATACATGATGAACAAATGAAGCTTAGAGTCCACCTAATTCGAACACAAAACAAGGAATAGGACAATAAATTTCTAATAACAACAAAAAAGTCAAATCATACTATTACATAATGGGAAGCAATTGGGTGATATAAAGTTGGGTGACATTGGTGAAATTGGTCAATCACAATGTCACAATGCTTGTGAAATGTCACCCAACTCTACGTCACACAAGTGCTACCCATACATAATCAAGTAATTAAGTTTAAACGGTTAATGAGTTTCACAAAGAACGAATTGTTTGAAAAAACCAGTATTCGATTATTTAATATAAGAAGAATTTTGATCAAGTTTTACTTATCTCTAGGTCAAACACTAGACTATCCGACTTCCTTACCCTGAAAATTGGAGAGTTTAACAATAAAAAATTATACTTTTATACCAAATTAATCTGAAGAGTCCATCTTCCCCCACCCACCCCATTGTTAATTAAGTTTGTACTTTTTATCAAAATATTTCATCGGCATGAATATTTTTTTTTGACAAAAATAAACGATATTCATTCATTCAAATTGATAAAGTACATCGATACAATACAAATCCAAATTCGCTAAAAACGAAAAGGATGAATAAGTGAACAAACTCACAACATTCATGTTAATAGCATAAAACGGCAAAGTACTTATGCCAACAAATATGACTAATATGACTATATTCAAGTTTCCAGAATACTCATGTATCCGGATCTGCAACGTTGACAATGCCAAAGTCATTGTCATTGACCGGATCTGCGCTTGCTCAAAGCTAATTTTTCAACCTGAATCAAATAAACACCGCACTAAGACGGGAAATCAAAAACACACAGCACAAAGACGGGAAATCAAAACAAACAGAGTCGATCAGAGACGACGAAATCACAAAAACTAAAGAAAGAAAACAGAAAATATGTGAAATCACTTATTCAATTAGGATAGAAGGAAAAACAGAAAATATGTGAAATCACTTATTCAACGGCATGAATCATGAAATCATCAAGTTGTGAATATCGTCGGTAGTTTCTCTGAATTATTAAAAAAATACTAGTAATGTTAAGTAATTTAAAGTGACTGCACAATTTGTAGACATACAGAATATTGTGTCAAATTTGTCTACCAAAAAGAATATATTGTGTCAAAAATTATAACTGCGTAGTAAAAATATTGGAAGAAAGGTGACATGGTTAAAACATAGGGAAGCAGTCAAAATGCACCATTATATATGTGCAGACAAAAAATGAAGTTCATTGCAGAGCAGTGATATTATTGCTACAAAATAAAAAGACAGAAATATATTAACAATGGCAGCAAGCTAGTCGGTACCGACTTCTGTATCTTTCAAGATTGCATCTTTGAAATCGATTCCTTATTGTCATGAATTGATGCAATCAAACAGCTTCACCATCTAAAAAATCATAAAATCATATGCTTTGTGCTTTGAAAAAAAAAATCACTATGACCATATTAGATCAAAAGTTGGCGCGCAAGTGAGTTGGATATCATTTCTTATCTTAAAATCTTAAGATATTAGGTATATAAGTCTCTTATCTTGTATATTCAACATTTTCACCAATTCTAGTCAATGTAAGACTTAACTATTCACATTAGATTTCCAACAATCACTCTCTCAGGTGTAGGTCACCTACGTATGACTAGATTTTCAACAATCACTCTCTCAAGTGTAGGTCACCTATATATGACTAGCTTCATACCACACCTAGGATTATGTCCTCATTGAGCAAAGCCACGTCTCTGATACTAATTTTTGGACGATTGTCTAGTCTATATTAGGTCAAGAGCAATGAGTTAAACACCACAACATAATCCAAAACCTTAAAATTTTAGGTATACGGATCTCTTCTATTATATACCTAACATTTTCTCTATTTCTAATCAATATGAGCCTTAACTACTGGTACTTGATTTCCAACACATTTAAAATTGATTTAAGATTTTTAAATCGGTATGTTCAGTTAACAATGTTTGTTTAGTTAATAAGATCGTTAGAGAATCTTCAATAATTATTTTTTAAAGAACTCATTGAGTTTTATAAACTACTATCACAAGCTACTATCAAGTGGTACTTACAATATCACGTCATATTTAAAGAACTCAAATACATTTAACTACAATGATAAAAATTATACAATTCTTAAGCAACTCACATTTTTATATTTTCCAACGCTCTTAATTAAGTTATCTCAATAAAATTATACAACTTAGCTTGCTAAATGCCCTCGTTAGAGATAGGAGTATGATGATTTTATTGGTGGAGTATTTTTAAGTATACAAGTAAGTGTAATAATTTGGTAAAATAAAAAAGTAAAAAATAAAAAAAAGTAAGTGTTATTGAAGACTTGGAGCTTTATGCGATTTTAGAGCATCAAGCCACCCACATTGAAGTTTTTCCATGAGTGTTAACGTGGTCAGTAATAAGTAAACATCACTCATTTCTACTACATTTGTCCTTAAATCCTCTTAGAAAAAAAATCTAATTCCTTCTTATAAAGACCTCTTTCATATTTTAAATTGAATTAATTATTGCATAAAAAATTGAATTAATTTTTTTTACCGACATACCTCCTAAATAGACACCCAAATATTTGACATTGACACTATATGATAAGGAGATTCTTGTTTAATTTGGCACCGGACAAAGGAAACACCAAAATATTAGGCCTTTATAGATGCTCCTAGTAATCTCTACAACAAAAATCTCCTAAACTATTTTATATATAAAAAAATAAAAAATAAAAGAAGTCAAAATGTTTTTTTTTTAAGAAGCTAAATTAGCCCATCCAAATTGGCACTGAAGAGAATCAAACCCAAGGCTCAAGGAGGAGCACACTTTCAGATCTCAAGTCAATACCACCAGGCCAACCCGAGTGGGTTGAAGAAGTCAAAATGTTAAGTTTCATTCTATTGACATTTAACGATAATGATTAATAACAATTCAAATGCAATATTTTTGTAGCTCTGAACAACCTAACCGCAAAACTGACATATACTAAATGTTGAGAAGAAAGGAATGTAAGAACAAATTTTGTTTAACCACAATGTCTCATAATTGAAGCTTTAGTGATAACAAAGCTAAGCTAACGGAGTGTTCAAGTGTGTAGGATACACATAATAGCAAGTAATCACAGTACAATTAAATTGATATAGGATTTTATTGTAACACTCTCTCATATGACGTAATCTTCCTACAAGCGACTTTGCATAGTTTCGATACAAACTCATAAAACATGGGAAGAATTGAATGTGATTCTCTGTTAACCGTCCAAGTTTTCTCTAACATTAATCTTCTTGATCGAATTGCTAATTTTGAGTTCTTTGTACACGCCATCCCCTTTTTTAATTTTTTTTACATGTGTAAGTACAAATATACCACTAAATTTAAATACAAACTTCAAACTAATCCACCCGATTATCTTTACCTCTATGTGTATGCTTTGTGATTTGTTTACTTTAAGAACAAATATACTTTTGTATCTCTTCAAATGGTTGATATTTCATTTATTTGAGAAGTGTATAATACGTTAATTTTGAGATAATCATTAAATATAGCATGACAATTTATATTGAAAGAGAAGTTAGTGTAAGTATTAGTTTTGATTATATTTTATATGATTTCAAGTATTTTGGAATGTGTAAAGAATTATTTTAAATTTTTAATATATGTTGCTTAATTTTTTTTATTTTCAACTTTATGTTTAATGCACACTACAACATAAACTTTGTTTTATATATCATAGTGCATTTTGGTGGCCCATCCGGAATTATTTTTTTTGCTCTGCCACTGGTTAAAATTTCAATATACTACATTGATACAATAACACTTCTAATTTTGCATTAAGAAAGGGATTAAAAACACTTCTTTTTTTAAAAAAAAATCTTGAAATGCAGACCAACGAAGGTCAGGACTAAGAATTCTGCTCTTTACTCAAACGTTTCTGCTCATTTTCAAAGTAAATGTCCAAAATACCCTTACGTTACTTAAGTCACGCTGGTGTATAATTTACGTGAGTTAAAATACGCTACGTGAGTTAACTCACGCTAGTGTTAATTTACAAATACTGGAGCGTGAGTTAACTCACGCTACATAATATGCAATTTTTTTCGAAATTAAATAATTATTCAAATGATAATATAAATAAATAATTATTCAAATGGTAATATAAATAATATCAATGCTAATAATATAAATTCTTAACAATTACATAATAAAACCTCATTTTATTAATACTTTGATACAATTACATAATTTGATACATTTTATTGGAATAAAGTAAATATGCTTCTTTGAGGTAAAAATATACCAACTTAGGGGTAACAAAGGATCAAGGTCGGTGGCAA
>Ga0315913_1000458_pt1 | contig 36202 bp, 18 predicted proteins | sample MpolsnodulesMG_FD_207736 | JGI IMG/M metagenome (GOLD analysis project Ga0315913, IMG submission 207736) | Medicago polymorpha root nodule microbial communities from Los Angeles, California, United States - small nodules | ecosystem: Host-associated > Plants > Roots > Nodule | place: USA...
TTGTGGATCACCGCCACATTCATAGGCATTTCTATGTGGTTAACTATGAAATTGTGGTTCTTGTTTTGCAGCACCCTTATCAAAGGAGTTGTTTGCACAAAAAATATAAAGCACAAGCGCATGACCTCTCAATACAAAAAACCAAGACTACTACTCCTAGGTGGAGCGCTGGAATATCAGAAAGTTCCAAATCAACTGGCTTCTTTTGATACATTGTTGCAGCAGGTGCCTTCACATTTAACAGATGGTCTATGTATCTTTCAGTTTAGGTTTGTTTTTTCTTGGAAATAATTACTGATTTCTTAATGTTGGCAGGAAAATGATCATCTGAAGATGATCATTTCGAAAATTGAGGCTCTTCGACCAAATGTTTTGCTGGTTGAAAAAAGTGTTGCTTCACAAGCCCAGGAATATTTGCTGGCGAAGGAAATCTCCTTGGTTTTGAATGTTAAAAGGCCTTTGCTTGAGCGTATAGCTCGCTGCACTGGTGCTCTTATCACTCCATCAGTGGATAGTTTATCTAAAGCACGACTAGGGCACTGTGAATTGTTCCGGTTAGACCGGATTGTGGAAGATCACGAGGCTGGTAATCAGTTCAACAAAAAGCCTTCCAAAACATTAATGTTCTTTGAAGGTTGCCCACGGCGTTTGGGATGCACGGTAATTTACTCTTGTACTTTCTACTTTATGTTCTTTTTTCTCTATATTTTTATGTGTACGAGAGTTATAGATTTTTTCGATTTCTGATTTGGATTCTTGCTGCAGGTCTTACTGAAGGGCAAATGTCGCGAGGAACTGAAAACAATTAAACATGTTGTGCAATATGCAATTTTTGCAGCCTATCATTTATCTCTTGAGACCTCGTTCCTTGCTGATGAAGGTGCCACCCTGCCTAAAATGATAGTAAAACACTCGACAGACATGCCAGAGAGTGCAACCGCTGACACTGACATTTCTGTAATATCTGACACCTTTTCTTCTACCATGTGCCAGTCAGAGGCTGATGATGCTTCTAAAGCGAAAGACTCTGTTGGTCATGATGTAATGATTGGAAATCTGGGATCAGTGTCAGAGAATCTCAGTGAACATAACTTTCATTCATTTACCGACACCATGGTGGATTATAGTGTTGACAATGTGCTCTCTGATCCATACTGTAATAACCTAACATCTAATTTGACTTTGGAGTCAGATTTTTTGCATCAGTGTAATGAATCAGAGGGGGAGACTATGTCTAGAGACCCTTCACGAGTAGATTTGCAAGAAACCATGTTTCAAGAGGAGAGAGAGTGTGAAGTTGTTGACTCAACAAAAGACAATATGATTGAGGATGAATTTTCTGGTGAATACTTCTCTGCCACTGAAGCTCATCAGAGCATATTAGTGTACTTTTCCAGTCATTGTGTGTCGAAAGGAACTGTATGTGAACGCACTAGGTTGCTGCGCATAAAGTTCTATGGCTCCTTTGATAAGCCACTCGGGAGGTATCTCCATGATGATCTGTTTGATCAGGTAAGTGTGTTAATTTTTCTTTGTTTACCGTGAGCCTGGTACCGGTTACTTCTGAACTGATATGGTAAGAATTGTTTTTTCCAGACATCTTGCTGTCTGTCTTGTAAAGAGCCTGGAGAGGCTCATGTCCTTTGTTTTACACACCAGCAAGGAAATCTTACGATCAACGTTAGGCGCCTCCCCTCTGTGAAGCTACCAGGGGAAAGAGATGGCAAGATTTGGATGTGGCACCGGTGTCTGAGGTGTCCATTTGTGGACGGAGTTCCACCAGCAACTCGTAGAGTTGTTATGTCGGATGCTGCGTGGGGATTGTCTTTTGGAAAATTCTTGGAACTTAGCTTCTCAAACCATGCAACTGCTAATCGAGTTGCTACCTGTGGGCATTCTTTGCAAAGGGACTGCCTCCGGTTTTACGGGTAAATCATCTAGACAAGGAATCATCAGTTGATTATTCTTTTTACTTTCTATTTTATGCAGTTTTTGTTGGTTATTGATACTTGAAAAATTATATACAACTTGATGTAAACAGGTTTGGGAGCATGGTTGTTTTCTTCCGGTATTCCCCTATTGACGTTCTTTCTGTCCATCTACCTCCTTCTGTTCTAGAATTTGGTTACATCCAAGAAAAGTGGATTAGAAAGGTGGCAGGAGAGGTGAGATATAACATATACTCATAATATTTGCTTTACTATTTTACTAGTGCTGAAAAGTATACTCCCTTGATTGATTGTGTAGTCTTTAATTTATCAACTGCTTGGTATCAGAATTTTAACCTTCTCCCTCCTTCTTTTCAACAGCTTTTTAGCAAAGTGGAGACCTTGTATGCGGAAATATCAAATGTGCTGGAACAATTGGAAACAAATGTTTTGTCTCCTGGCATTGGAAATGAGCTGGCAGATGCCTATGACATTCATAACCACATACTGGATCTGAAAGACATGCTTCTAAAAGAAAAAATAGATTATCATGTGAGTAAACTAATTTTATACCATTTTTATATTAGGAGTTTATGGCGCTTGGTATTGGAGAGGGAAGTGTTGTATGTGTATATGTTTATTCTGACATTTGACGAATATACTTATATCTAAGTTCCTGATCTTTTTCCTTTTTTTCTTTCTCTTTTTATGTATGTGTATGTACAGAGTTTACTAAAATCAGCCAATGAGACTGCAGAGCCAGGAAATATGACTTTAGACATTCTGGAACTAAATCGGTTGAGACGTTCACTTCTAATTGGTTCGCATGTTTGGGATCACCGGCTAAACTCCCTAGACTCTCTTATTAAAAAAAGTCTTAGCTCCAAGGTTAAACAAGAAACTGAATCATTTGCAGATGTTAAGGAATTAAGAGTTGACTCACTTCACAAGGATCAAAGTTTTGACTCTTGGCTGGAGCAAAATAATTCTCAGCCTTCAAAATTGCACGAGTCTCATGAAAGTCATAAGCTTGTAGAGCCGGACGACCAACCTAAGTCTCGTCGTGCTTCTGAAGCATCTGCATGTTCTCTTGATGGGGAAGAACCACATTCAGATGCTGAATTTGTTTCCAACAAAACGTCATCTGAGTGTATGCCACCAAATGAATCCAATCTTTCTGAAAAAATAGATTTGGCATGGACTGGAACTGATCAACCTGTTCAGGTCAATGCTCCGGTTAAAAGGTTAGCACAACCAATGAGAGTTCATTCTTTTGATTCAGCATTAAGAGTCCAGGATAGAATCAAGAAAGACCTGCCCTCGTCTTTACACATTTCAACACTTAGATCTTTTCATGCTTCTGGAGACTACAGGAATATGGTTAGAGACCCAATCTCCAATGTATTGCAAAATTACTTTCAAATGTTGCCGTGGGAGTCGCAGAGGATAAATCTGATTCTGAGCTCCACGCCGTCATTCATTTCCTCCATTTCTCACATTGCTGAAGGTGCTCGGTTGTTGCTTCCCCAAACATGTCACAGCAATAGAGTTATAGCTGTATATGACAATGATTACTCCAGCATAATATCTTATGCCCTTAGTTCTAAGGACTACGAAGATTGTGTTTCTGGGAAGTCAGATGTACGCGATGGTAGCTGGAATGCTCACGAGAGAAATAAAGAAGATTTAACTAATTCCAGCCTTTCTGCATGGGCTACTTTAGACCTGGATTATATCAATTATGGTAGTTATGGGTCCGACGAAGTTCCATCTTCAATTAGTTCTCTTATCAGGGACAACAAAAAATCTTTGCACTTGCCAATCTCTTTCAGTGACGATTCTTTGGGGGCTGGAGGTAAAGTGAATTTTTCTGTCACTTGCTATTTTGCAAAGCAGTTTGATTCACTTAGGAAAAAGTGCTGCCCTAACGAAGTTGATTTTGTGCGATCCCTGAGCCGTGGCCGGAGATGGAGTGCACAGGGAGGGAAAAGTAATGTATATTTTGCCAAGTCGTTAGATGAAAGATTTATTATCAAACAAGTAACGAAGACGGAATTGGAATCCTTTGAAGAATTTGCACCTCAGTATTTCAAATACATGATGGATGCAACGAACTCGGGAGGCCCAACTTGCCTTGCCAAAATACTTGGTATTTATCAGGTGAGAATCATACTTTATCACTGTTATAGCACAAGCTTCAGATTTTTGGAGGAATGTAAATTTTAGGTTTACAATAATATATATTTTATTGTTTTAACACAGGTCACTGTCAAATACCCAAAAGGTGGTAAGGAAACAAAGATAGATTTGATGGTAATGGAGAATCTGTTTTACAAGAGAAACATATCTAGGGTATATGATCTTAAGGGATCAGAAAGATCTAGGTACAACGCAGATACAACCGGGACAAACAAAGTGATGCTAGACATGAATCTGTTAGAAACGTTGAGAACAAAACCCATATTTCTTGGAAGTAGGGCCAAGCGAAAGCTTGAGAGAGCTGTTTGGAACGACACATCCTTTTTGGCGGTAAGCTTAAATAAATGGTTAATCTTATTTTTTTTGTTATTTATTTAGTATTAAAAGTTTCTTAGCAATACATAATAGGTTATGCAATGCTGTTGAATAGCCGATATAGCATAGTGGAATTTTAACAAACTGCTATTATTCTGCAATACGTGTTTTAGTACAATAGCCGATATAAATGATTGTTGCTGACTGAGACTTGTGTGATTGTTGTAATTGTTTCAGTCAGTTGATGTTATGGATTACTCATTGCTGGTTGGGGTGGATGATGAGAAGAAGGAGCTGGTATTGGGGATAATTGATTACATGAGACAATACACATGGGACAAGCATTTAGAGACATGGGTTAAAGCTACTGGGTTTCTTGGGGGTCCTAAAAATGCTGCCCCCACAATTGTCTCTCCTAAACAATACAAGAAAAGATTCAGGAAGGCCATGACTACCTACTTTCTCACCTTACCTGATCAATGGTCATCTTGATTTTTTTTTTTCTTTTCTTAGATCTCTATGTATCCTTAGTGAAAACTCCTTTGGATACATCAAGAAAATGTATTTTATTTTTCATTTTTTTATTAAAAATACTTTATATGAATACAGATTAAAATATTATAATAATTACCAACATAGTGTGGCACAAGTGGTATAGTAATTCAATTAATAAATACCTTTTTTTTTGTTACAAATACCTTATTTGTTTATGATGGTTAAGAGCTTTTGGTCTTTCTTTTAATTTAAATAAACTGTGGTATCGTGTTAATTCATTTTACATGTTGCTGTTATTAAATAAATTTGGACTACGACTTGGCAAGGTATTAAATGGTAGAAGTTAAAGTTTAACTCGATTGAAAAGTCAAAGATTTCAACTCATCAAGTTGTTACTTTGCAATTGTGAAAGGTGGGATGGGCCATGCCTCACCAACCTAGTTTGAGGTATTTATCCATTTTAAAAGATAGTAGTTTGAGGTAATTACGTATTTAAATTAGTAGTTTGTATTCCAAATGAAAAAAATTAAACTAGTAATGGGTATGGACAAAAAAAATATATCTGTACAACTATTTTGTGATAATTTAGATTTCTTTATTTCACATTATATTCTTATTTCTTCTTAGGAAACTTTAGTTTTTATCAATAAGAAGAGATAAAAAGAAAATTGTCATAAAAGTTATCAACAAACAGTAGTTGTTTAAATATCACTATTCTTTACATAAAATTATCTTTTTAATTGACCATGTTGTCTAAGTGTTGAATATTGAACCGCATTATCAAAACAAAATTAATTATACAACTTTCATCGAAGCAAATGTAACACGTCTTACTTAAGCACAAATACAAATAAATAAAGTTTGGATACACACATGTAAACAAGAAAGAATTTAGTCATCTTGATATAATTATTTTCTCTTTTAATATTTTTCATTTAGGAGTATGCCTAAACTATTTTTTACGTGTTTGTGATGAAGTATACGTTTCTATACAGTATACCTCTAAATTCAAAAAATTGACGTCTGATACGAGAGGTATGTTTCTAGTCATGGGCGGACCTACGAGTATATCAATGGCAACTTTGGGGTACCCCAAAAGATATTAGTATTTTATTTGAATAAAATAGATATGTTTTATATTTTTACTATCCTTAGTAAAAAAAAGAGTAATATTTTACTATCCTAATAAAATTATTCATCTACCTCAAATAATTTTATTTGTAAAAAATGAGCAGAAACAAGAAAGTTAGTTGTTTTTTATCAATTGTAATTTGATAAACTTATTTCATCATATTTTCATGCTTTCAGTCATTTATACGAGGTTAAATTACACTAGATATCCTTTAAGTTATTTAATTGTAATAACTTGGTTTTTTAAGTTTCTTTCGTACCATTTAGGTCGTTTAAGTTAATTAAATGTAACAAGTTGGTCCTTGATTTTTTTTGTATCAATTAGACCCTTTAAATTATTTAACCGTAACATTTTGAAGGATTTTGAATCTTAAAAATGTAAGTTATTTTTTGAAGCAAAATGTAAGTTATTCAGTGTTTAAAAGTTACAACTAAATAACTTAAAGGACCTAAGTGATATAAAAAATACTTAAATGACTAACTTGTTACAATTAAATAACTTAAAAAAACGTATGTCGTACGAAAAAACTTAAAAGGCTAACTTATTATAATTAAATAACTTAAAGGACATTCGGTGTAATTTGACCTTTATATAACTACAAAGAAAGTTCCGTTACCACTAAAAAATGTCGAGAAAAGATTCAAAAATAAAATGGACATTGAAATTTTACAAATAACTTATGTGTTTACATAAAAAAAAACATTGCCAATCAATTTAATACACAATCAATTATGGATGAATTCGATTTCTTTGAACTTTGTACTGACACCATTTTTTATTTTCAGGAGATTGCTTTAATTTACATTTTACACAAGTAAAATTTCAAACAACTTTTTTGCTTATAGATTAAAAACATTTTATTTCTTTATAGTTGGCCTCCTACAAAATTTTCTTACTCTTTCTGGTTCATCTTAATGAGTTGTAGCTTAGTAGATTGCCCTTTGTTTAGCCTAAAATGGCGTTCTTGAATGACGGCGTTCATAGATGGCGTTCCCTACTAGCTTACGGTAGCTTGTAACATTTCCATGAAAATAATAGGTTTTGCACTTTCTTGCACATGCATGACGAAAGTAAGAGGAAATTTGCTTCATAAAGAGCTCTTTAATGTTTTCTTCATGTGCAGGCCACGTTTAAAGATTTTTGCACATGAACTCGTACACTTTTGGGATTATCTTTTACTTTTTTTTTTGTCTACACTATTTTTCATACAAGTTTATCTCTTTGAATTTCTTAATTTATGCCCTACAAGCAATAACAACCATTCTCCCATAAATAGTAAAAAAAATCCCTACAAAAAACAATTAGTCAAAAAATTGCTTTGCAAATTGCATGAGCATGACCAGAAAGCCAATTGTCTGCGGATATATAAAGTAACTATGAGGACCAAAATATGGATTATTGAGATATAATGACATGTTTGATTTTTGAGATTAAGAGTCCGTTTGGATAACAGAAAAAGCCCAAGAAGTAAAAGCTTGACAGAAAAAGACCTGGGAAACTATATCCAATTTCTCCTCTAGAAACAATTGACTTAGAAAATTCAAAAATAAATTGGATATGGTTTGCACACCAAATAATTGATCAGTTTTTTAACAATTGACGGTATCATTTTGTCTATCAATAATGATATACATGAACACCAAACTCAGATCACCAAACCCAAAACATCTATACTCCTCAACACAATCTAAAAACCAAATGGGTATTGTTGCCTCCGATACATTCGAGAGATGAATCCATATTGATTTAACCCATAGTTAAAATCTTTGAATTTATCTTTCATGTACCACCAATTTACTAATGTGACTCGATCAAATAACTGAGTGAAATCAATCTCTTGCATCGCGAATATAAAATTATTACGAGTTTTCTAAAAATTCCACACACAATGGGCCCCACCATTATGAGGTAAAACACTAACACCATCCAACCAATCTAAAACCGAAGGCCAAAGACTACTAAATAATGACCACTCAATATACAAATTTTGAACTGACTAACCAATCTCGCAATTGCCTACACAAAAATAATAACTCAGAACCAATGTCTCATCTTATAAGATTATTCTTTGTTGGAGTTCTGTTATACATTCATCTTTAAGTAAGCAAAAATACCTTTAAATGAACTATTTAATTTCAAATGGCCTTAAAAGCCGAATCAAAATCTTTAGAATAACCGTCTATCATAATTTGATAACCACATTTAAATGAATAATTCTTACTATATACATTTCTCCACAACCATTTATCACATGAATTTTATGCAAAGAAAAGTTAGCCAACAAATAATTACACTCTAAGATTAACTATTGCTCACATGAATTTTCCATCGGTTCTACTTATGAACCTTTATCGAATCTCTACTTCGCATGCTTTTGACGGATGCATTGGGAGTGTCATTTTTTAGAAATATATATTCGACACAACAATCAACTAATGTGAAAGGTCAAATTCAATGGTCTATTTGCGAGGGCTCCAACCAACACCACCAACCAAGCAAGTGGGTTCCATCTTTCATTTAGATAATTACACATTAAAAGAAAATATTTAAAAAGTAACCCGGATCATAACAAATTTAAGGTAAGGATTTGTTGATTACCACTTAAATGAAGGGTGACCTCAAATTGGGACAACAATCTCTTTTTACCTTATTTCTCCAACCCATCAAAAAGCAATAGTTAAGTTACAAGAAAAAAGTATTTACTTCTCTGTTTTAAGGAACAATTTTTTTTTTGAAGACTGCATATATACTCAAGATATTTTGTTCATGTTAAGCCTTCTCAATCATACTTTAATTAATAAATAAATAAATATCTTATTTTTTTCTCATTATTTTCGATTTTAACATATTTCTCTGTTTTCCATATAGTTGCATGTTTTGGAGTTACTTAGCCAGAATATTGTGGTGTATCTACGCCCGTGTGAATGTGATTTTGGTTTTTTAATCAAAAAATGCAGTCCTTGTTTATGATGAGCTGTTACGTAGTAGTCTAAGTTTAATCTAATAAATATATATTACTAAAATAAAATGCTTAAGGTCAAAAGCTTAAGGACAATGAAGTGAAAGAAAAATAACTAAATCATGCAGACCGATACCGTGATTTTAGGATAACTCTCTAATCAAAATACACCATTCAAACTAACATATCATATCTGTCTTGTAGTATTGTATGTTAATCGTTAATTTATGCCTGATTGAAAATCCATTCATGAGTGTTTTCCTCCTCCTTTTGTGCTACTAATTTCACTTCTACTTACCCTAATTGTTTTAAATACGGGTAATGCTAACCGGTGAAAAGAAAATTTAAGCTAAAAGAGAAAGCGTTTAAGCATTTATTACACAACTTTAAATGTAAATATTATCTCTTTTAGATCATTATTTAAGCATTTAATGCAAATATTACTATATTTGTCTTCTTAACTAGTGCCCCGAAGACACCAGTTAGCATGAACTTTTAAATAATTATTGATAAAATCACAACATGATATTGTAAATTAACTATAATAAAGTCATGGATCGCGATATTATTACATATGCTGCCGCGGGGTGTTTGGCAGGGTGTGATCATCAGGAGACTTCTCAGCATTTATTTATATCTTGTGGCTTCTATGGCTCTTTATGGCAGGCAGTGCGGTCTTGGCTCGGTGTATCAGGACCAAACCCTCTCAGCATATCTGATCATTTCTATCAGTTTACTCATTCGGCATGAGGCTTGCGCACAAAACGCTCCTTTTTGCAGCTAGTTTGGTTACTTAGTCCTTGGACTATATGGAATGACCGTAATCATAGATTGTTTCATAATGTAAAAAATTTCATAGCTCATTTGTTGGATAAAGTAAAGCACTATTCCTTATGGTGGCTAAAAAGCTAGAAATGCCAAGTTTGTTTATTTATTTATTTTTTGACGTTAAAGACAATTTCATTAACGAAAGTCTGACAATAAATCAAATGTCAAGACTGCAGAAATACAAGGCGGAGTTTCTTCGATCCATATGGAATCTAAATTCTTAAGAGCATATTTAGCTAAATAATGAGCAGCTTAGTTGGCTTCACGCCTAACTTGCAAAAAATTTAAACTACGAAATCTACCCTTAAAACTAATACAATCTCGAATAATAGAGCCAACATAGTTGGAAGATTGTTGGTGGGCATTCAACGCTAAAACCACATTAGAAGCATCTGATTCTGCTATAAGATTCAGAAAAGACATGTCTTTACCTCTTGGTGGTCTAGTCTATTGTTATGTTTGGACGTTTGGTAACCAAAGTTCTAACTTTGATAGGATGTAATTATTAGGGGTCTCCTTAGTACACCTTATGCTTTAGAGATGACCCATCTTTCTTAATATATACCATTTTTTATTGTTAAAAAAAAACTATAATAAAGTTATTCATTCATTAACATTTTTTCTCTATGAGGCTACATATATCCCCTGTATCAAAAAAACATATAATAAATAATCTCCAATATGTACACATGTAGGAGTGAACTATTCATACAATACATAGGTTTACAACTAGTCACACACAAGTCACAACTGGACCCTGGTGTCTCAACCAAATATATAGCAACTAATTTTACTAAAGATGTAAATATTATTCTATGAAATGAAATGAATTACTAATTAATTATTATTCATACAAACACCTAAAAAATATTAACCTGTTGTGATCCTACGTATTGTATGAATAATACATAACTCTTATTTAACTAAACATAACAAAATCTCCTCAGTTTGGTGAGAAATTCTCCATGAATAGCACCCACGTGATTATGAAGCCACAGCTATTTGAATCCCTTCTTCGTTGCTTGGCATAAAACTCACCCTTTTCTGTAAAATTAATTACACAACCACTTTAGGAAAATGGAAAACCTTGTAGTGATGCTCATTTATAATATAATTATAATTTAGTGACACAATTTTTTTAAAGTCAATATTGGTAAGATTTCTTTTCTTATGAATATTCAATCTGTAGAGAGTTTAAACATCATTGTCCTAGCTATTTTAAAGGGAAAATGATGACAAATTTTATTAGTACTTCTCTTCTAAAAGGAATAAACATAAAGTTGATAGTTGACCTTTAAATTATCTTAAACACACGCACTTAGGACCACTAAATAGCCTAAATTCACCTCTTCACCAAATTCTTCCCCCTTTTTTGGGTACAAATCACCAAACTAATTTTTTCAACCCACAATGAGTGGAACAAATTTAAAATTTCACATGTAATTCTGTTAGAAAAGTTTCAATGATTCTTGAAAGAATTTAAAAGGGTGTGCTTGAATAATCCATACATTAAAAAGTTTCAATTCAAATTTTAAGTTTAAACAAGTCCAGCCAAACCAAATGATTACGTTCAAATGTTTAATGAGTTTCTAACGAAGATGAATGGTTCAAGAGAATCAAATAATGCAAAACTATGAATTAACGAGGTCAATTTTATAAGAATCAGATGGTTAAGACAAAAAAAATTAGCATACGAAGTTAAATGAAAACAAACCTGTCGTGGTGTTCTCGGAGTCCTCGGACTCTCCTTAACTATAGTTTCCTTTTCCCCTTTGCCACTGGCCTTATACAAACACATAATCATCTCTGCAGCCTCTGCCTCATCTTTACAATCTCTCATCAACTTCTCCACCTCTGCCTTAGGAAGCCTAACTTTCAACCTCACCGCACCACCATTCTCCTTACCTTCCAATTCACCACTATTATCATTCATTTTACTTTGTTTCAAAATCGACAAATCAGAAGCAGATCTCCTAGTAAGCACCAAATTATCAAGTCTATCTTTGGCACTCATTTGAATCCCGGAACGAATCCTTCTTGGTTTGGTTTCTTTTGGAAGCTCCACAAGAAAATAAAGCCTCTTTGGTTGTAACTCTTTGTGTGCTTCAATTGCCTTTGCCCTAACACCATAATGCTTAACTGCTTCAGAATCTAACAAAACAAGACCTGGATGATCCTTAAGCACTTCTCCAGCTTTTATTGGTGTTTTTAGCTTCATTGTTTCACCATCTATTTTCATGACCTTTGTGGTCTTTTTTGAACCAAAAGAGTTCCCCATTAGTACCTCAAATTAATGAACAAAATTTTTCTTATGTTTTTAGCTTTGTGAGTATGAGGCACTATTGGTGGAACATAGAACGTATATAGTTTTTTTTTTTATAAGGTTGATCAAAATAATCAATTTTGTTACAAAACCAAAACCAAAGAACCAACTAAGTTCAAATGAGAAATGGTGGGTGGGGTGCAACATAATTGCATGATTTATATAGTTCCTGATTTTTGGGTTCTTGGTCAATAAAGAAGGCATAATTTTAAAACAAAGACAATTTGTTTTTAGTCAAGAAAATAAACAAGACAAATTTATTTACGGAAAAGTACCAAAACAGAAAATACCAAAGTAAAGTACGTAGCCTTTCACTATCAAAAGAACAAAAATACTTATTAGTATTGATGATTTTCAACAACCATGTCCGAATATTCAACAATAGCAAATATTTTAAAACTTTTCAATATAGTCGACTTTGTGGTTATTTTAAGAAAAAAAATGTTGTAGTTTAATAATGAAAATAATTGAAGACGTGACCAACGGTAATCACGGCGTGGATTCAAGGATTCATGAAATTTCAAAGGCATGGCCAGCAGTTGCATGTGAATATGAGATTTGTTTTGACTTTATTTGTTTGTACGTGCAGATAAAGTACTTAAATTTCATAATCGATAGATCCCTTTTTGGTTGAATATGTACAATCAAAAGGGATTTCGGTTCAAACGAAACTTTTAAGGGTTTGGTTAATAATAGAAAGATATGTCTTGAATTCGAGACATCTCATGTTCGAGTCTTACTTATTTGTTTTCGAGACAGATTAATGTAAATATTTTTGTAAATGTTCTTTGATCAGCAAAGTTTCTTTTTACTTTGGACTAAAGCACCATTCTCACCCTAACTTTTATTATTACAGTAAAAAAAGTCTTAATTAATATCCCTACTACCTGGCAACAAAAATTGTATTGCATGGAGTAATGAGTTGTATTTAGGGTTGGAAATGAGTCGAGTCGAATCGAACCTGTCTGAGCTCGACTCGACTCGTTAAGAATTGGCTTGGTTTGAACCTCGGTCCGAGTTTGACACGGACTTTTTTTCAGCTCAAGTTCGGCTCGTTTAAAGTTCACAAACAATTTGGTTCCGCTCATTAGGTTCAATTCGTTTGTTCAAAGCACATAACTTTATGTATGGAAATGAGTAAAGCCACTTGAACCACATAAATCAAAAGTCAAAGAATTTAAATTTTTGACCCATAAATATATTGGAATTTATACCAATTTTAAATGGACTAGATGAGACTATTATATTACACATAGTAATTAACACTGATATGCAACCACCAAATCCAATTATGCCTTCTTGTGACATGTTTCTCTTATTATTGATAACCGTATCCTCCATTTTTCATGCATTTTTCGATGCGGGACTATTTTAGTTTTGAAATCCTTAAAACTACAACAACATTGTGCATGGCATTGTCTATCAATTTTAATGTAGCTCATTTTTAACCTATTATTGCTAAGTGTTTGTCTTAATTTTTAAAGTATTATATATATAATCAATTATCTAATTGTGTAAAATCAATTATATATAAATTTAAAAATATTTTTTAAGTGTTATATATATAATCGAGTCATTTCGTGAACCAAACGAGTTGAACTACATATATTTCAAGTTTAGCTCAATTAATTGACGAACTTAATTTCCAGCTCAAGTTCGGCTCATTTGGTTCATGAACCAAGTTCGACGAATCAATTGTCAAATCGAATTACATACTTTAATCGAGTTGGTTCGGTTCATTGCCACCCCTAGTTGTATCTAAGACTCGTTCAATTGTATTGCATGGAGTAATTATTTGTATCTAAGACTCGTTCAATTAAGAGTAACAAGATACATGTGGTTAATTGCGTCGTAAAAAGAAAAGATGAAGACAATTTTGACGGTATGATAAAAAATTCAACATGTATCATTATTATAATAGTTAAATGAGTTCTTTTTTTAAAAGATATTTTGGCAAACCCTTTAAACAAGATGTAGCCTTTGCAGTGGTGGTGGGAAGTTTAGATTTCATGTCGGCCTCACCACCATACTCCAATTGGGGTCGTTAGCCGCCGACGTCACCGCTGCAACTTTTAAAATCAATCACGCCGTCACCGCTGTGTTGGTTGGTTTGGCTGTTCCTTTTCTTCTTATTTTGCCTCAAATCGTCGTTGTATGGTCTCGGACCAGATCTCCATCGTCTTTTCTTCTGTGTTTTCTCACGAAATCATATTGATGGGAGAAAGTGCTTTTGGTTTGTTACAACAATGGATATGGATTTAAAACCCTTACGAGTCTTTTTGTTTGATTTCTTTCGAAATCGTCCCTGCACTTTGTGTAGGTTCGATATGGTGTTCGGGTTCTCAAACGTATTTCACATGTGTTCTCTTTTTAGATCTGTTGCTGTTGTGGTTGTGTCATTTGGTTTTTTGAATGGCTTCAACACGATTTACATATGTGGAGGGTGGTGTGTTGTTGTTGGTGGACGTGTATTTGCAACAGACTAATGTGGTTATAAATGGCCTTATGACTTGCAGTTTGTTTTTTGCAGCAAGTAGTCGATTTGTGACTTTGTCACCATGTTGGCGGTCAGATTCATCTGTCGTGCCTCAAGAGATCAAGTTTGAGCACTCGAGCTTGTATTTGTCTCTGGTTTGATTGTTGTGCTTGTATGATCGCTTGTTGGGGGACAAAAATGGCTGATTAATTAATTTGTCGCTGATCATCGCAGTAAACAGTTAGTGTGCATGGATTTGTTATTTACCGTGTTGGCGGTCAAATCCACTCCCCAATTCCAAGCATATGTCTGTGATTATCTATCCCAGTCATCTTGTTGATTGACATGAGACTGTATGGACTCGAAAGAGACCTTAATGCTTGTTGTCGTTGTTGCAGGGAGTTGATGATACGTGATCCGATTTCCTGTTGACGACCGATTCATTCATCACACTTTAGACTCACTTATTTGTTTGAATTGTTTAGGGTTATATCCACTTTTTGGATTTTTTTTTTTATTTTTATGGTTTGCCTGTTAGGGTTGTTGATTGAGCCAGGATTTATGCCCCCTAGTTTTTATGTTATTTTTTTCTTTTTTAATAATATATATGAGCAATTGACAATCAGTTAGAGTAGGGTACCAACTTAGTGGGACACTATTCTTTTTGATGTCATTCTACTCTTGGGTTATAAAAAAAAAATCATAACTAAATAATATTTACTAAAAGCGTCAGCAAAAATAAAATAAAATATTCTTAATTTTTATTACTTATAATAGTGAATAATGATGATAAATAATAATTTTTTTTGAATGCGTTTATAAAAAATTTATAATTATTCTTGTCAACAAACAGTATCATTTTTTTGTCAAGAGACAACATTATTCTTTTTTTGGTCAAGAGACAACAGTATTCTTTAATTAACCGCTAATCTCCTCTTAGTTTAAAGGATTTAATACGATTTTTTTTTTTGAGCAAGGATATAATACCATTTTTTTAGAAGGATTTTTTCCGTGGTGGTTAATGTTTAAATCTTACATATATATTATACATTGTCCTACCAAATAATACCACGATTTCTTTTAGCAAAGCTCAAAAGTACCGTTAGCAAGGACATAATACCACTTTAAACAATATTGTTAATTTGTCTCGATTATCCTGATAAAGTGAGTATATAACGGCGTGAATACCGTCAATAAATAATATTTTTAGTTTATTCTTTTTGCGTTTGAATAGAGGTACTGAATGACAAAATTAGAGTCCAGAGTACTGATCATAGTCAGGTCATCAAATAGAAAGACCTTGAGGAGGTATCCTTTCAAAAATGATATTGGACCATATTATAAAAAAGAAATCATATTGGACCAGCAGGTGAATCATTCTGTTTACTTAAGAACCGTCTTTCGTCTGCCATTAAGCTTACGTACCATTGATCTGATCCAAGCATGCATCATCCAGAAGCTTTCATTTTCTAATGGTTGCCCAGTCCTTGGGTTTATCATTATTATCATATTTTAATGCAAACAATGTGAACTTTAATCCTCAGCATGCAACAATATAGACTAATCCTTTGAAGAAGATAGAGCCACAATAAACGTTAAATCTCTTCCTCAAGAGTTTTAACATTATTTCATTCTCAAGGTTGAATTTAAATACAAGATTGGTCAACTACCGGAAAGAGATCTGAACTATCTCATCCAAGTGTTCTTGGATTTTTGTAATCACCGAATATTCTATGAAAGATTAAAAGTGAAAAATATTAAATGATTCAATACAGGTAGCAATCAACTACCATGATTTGATACACATGGAGTTCAATTTGATACACCAATCAAGTATCAACTACCATGATAACTAACTCTTAATAGAAAAGAATAACTCATTGTTGACAGGGTTCTAACTAATTTATTTAACTGAAAAAAAATCTCCCCCTCAATGTGGGCTAAAAATGTTTAATATACCCAACTTAGATAGTAGGGCTAGAAATTTAGTGCATGTTTGATATGTCACGGTGAGTGTGCCAGAATCACAATGACCCACCGTGATTTTGCAAAAGCTAGAGAGTGTAGCTTTTGAAAAATCACGATGGCCAAAAACATATGCTTAGATTGAGGAGGGAGTGCTTTATTGAATATCTCTGCAACTTGTTGTGCAGAGGACAAGTAGATGAGGTTGATTAGTCCTGGAGTTATACATCGTATAATGAAGTGACAGTCGATGTTAATGTGTTTAGACCTTTCATTTGATGTGTGAGATTGGTTGCAACTTGCAAGCATGGTTATCTGTTATCACAGAAAGACAACATCATTGAATCAAATGCCTTAAGAAGTTAATCTGCCCGATGGAATATGAACTCCGTCCCTTGAGGTTATTGCAATACTTATCATTTAGGATAAAGTTAAAATAACTCAAACTACTTACTCTAAAATGGTGTATTCAATGATATTGAAGTGTGCTGCGATTTGAAGACAACACCACAGTAAACAAACAACTGGTTAGTTAAGCTTAATGATGAAATAAATATATTCCTCTTACTGTGAGCATGTCATGATTCACCCAGATTAAAGATATGGGTACCAATTAATGTCCTTTTAAGGTAGCTTTTGTCATTTGCCCAAAGCTTCTCATCATATCCTAGTTACCAGTAATCATTGCAGGAGCATTCTCCGTTAACAAAGTGATGAAAACGGTTAGCATCCCTTACAATAATTTCCCTCTTAACTATTTTTGATATGTATTTCGTGACAGTATGACAGTCAACACAAACACGAAGATTTTTGGTGATTCTAATTAAGCTTCCATATGGTGTGTTTAGAAGACCAAATGCTATAGCTAATCTCTCACTATGTCCCCAGAGCAATTGAACCTTCATTGATTCATTTACATCGCGTAGAACACAACTCGTATCAGCAACATAACCAGAAGCCTCCACCTCAAGCCTCAAATTTTCGAGCAATTGCTTAATATTTCCCCAACCAGGATGAGAATCATCACCAGCAAAAAATGTGAAAACTTGGTTACCTACTTCAGTTAAACTAAAAGCAGGTGTTTTCTTCAGGCCCCTTTTCCTCATGAGGCCCCTTATGTAATTAACTGACTCCCATCTTCTTGCTTCAGAATATATATTCGACAACATAACGTAAATTCCCGTATTCAAGTAATCTAAAGAAATTAATCTATCTGCAATTTGTATCCCCATATTAATATTTTTATGGATTCTGCAACCGCCGAGCAAAGCCTCGAGCACATCAGTGCTTGGTTCAACGGGAATTTGTTTAACCAATGCATATGCTTCCTCAAGATAGCCTGCTCGACTTAGAAGATCCACAAAACAAGCATAGTGTTTGTCACTAGGCTTAATGTTATGATCTCTTTCCATACAGTGGAACAAAGTCCTACCCTCTTCAACGAGGCCTGAGTGACTGCATGCTGTTAGCAGAGAAACAAATGTAGTTTGGTTTGGCTTGAGCCTTTCGTCTATCATTCTGTCATAGACACGAAGAGCTTGATGTCCTTTACCGTGCATTCCGTAACCCATTATCATAGAGTTACAAAGTATAACATCTCTTAAGTGAAATCCTTTATAGAATAGCTTCTCAGCAGAGTGAATTTTACCACACTTGGCATACATATCAATCAAAGAGGATATATTAACAGCATTGAATTCATAACCATGCCGGATCAAATGAGCATGGACACTCCTGCCTTTCTTGAGAGAACCTAGGTGGGCACAACAATGCACAAGACTAACAAGAGTGACAGAATTGGCAGCCACATTTTCTTCTTGCATCCGACAAAATAATTTCAAGGCATCCTCTGCATAGCCATTTTGTGATAAACCCACCAGCATAGCAGTCCAAGTAATTACATTCCTTTTTTCCATTGTTCTGAAAACATTAGTTGCCTGCTTTATGGCACCACATTTAGAATACATGTCAACAATTGCAGTGGATAAAACAAGATTTGATTCAAGTCCTTTTCTAATTATACAAGCATGGAGAACTTCTCCATTTTCCAAGTCAGATGTTTGAGAACATCCTCGAATAAGGCTCACCAATGTCCCCGAATCAAACCCGTCACCACTTTGGACAAGTTTATGTAAGAGAGCAAAAGATTCAGACACCATACCATTTTGAACACATCCTGAAATCATAGCATTCCATGAAATCAAGCTTCTACTACACATTCTATTGAAAACCAAAAAAGCACTTTCAGTGTCGCCAACATTACAATACATATCAACCAATGAAGTAAGCACAAAAACATCATCACCCATGCCTAATGCAAGCACAAAAACATGAACACACATTCCCAGTTTCTTGAGTCCACTTTTGCCACACGCTTTAAGTATGCTAGCCATAGTCACAGAACTCGGCCTTATCCCACAACTAATCATCTCAACAAACAACTGAATTACCTCTTTCAAAAGGCTCTCCTGCACATAGCCTCCAATAATTGAATTCCAACAAACAACATCCCTTTCAGGCATCCCATCAAAGACCATCCGCGCCTCATCGAGATTCCCACATTTCACCAAAAAGTTAATCATCGAACTAGCAACATGCGAATGCAGATGCAATCCTTTTCTAACAGCCATCCTAACAATTTCCATTCCAACCTCATCATCCAATAAAACAGTACAAGCCTTGAGACCAAAAACACAAGTATAACTATTTATTTCAATATCACACAAACCCATCATTTTAAACAACTTGGGAACCTCTTTATATTCCCTGTTCTTAAGGAATCCACCCATCATGGCATTACAAAGTATGGTTTCCCTGTGAGGACATTGATCAAACACCTTATATGCATAATTAAGAAAACCCAAATTAGAATACATTTTGATAAGTTTTGTGGCCAAAAAGTGTTGGTTTGATGCATAATTTCTGATAATTTGTGCGTGGATGGATTTGACATGGATAAGGGTGTTTGAGAATTCACGTAAGAGTGAAGAGAAAATGGAATGAGGTTGGTTGAATAATGAAGCATGTTGAATGGTGGCAAATGGTGCATGGTTGTGAATGAGCTTATAGCTACAGAATTTTCTGGATTTAGCGACGGTAAAATATGATAAAGGCATCAACCATAGGAAATGAAGGAAGAATGAGTTGTGTGCAACTTCAACTTAAGTGCTTATTCAATTGTAGTGAGTGTCTGTCAAACAAATGAATTCAACATAAGTGTCATAATAAAGAGCATAGTATGACAGACACATGATTAAGATACTGACTAAATGTTTGTTAGGTTAAAAGTTAAGACCGAGGGAAAGGGGAAACTAAGGATTTTAACAGAGGGGACTGAAGAGGATAAGATGGAAGATATTTTAATTTTTATATGTTTGGTTTAAAGGAAAGGAAAGATTTTAATCGTATATATTTTTAGTTCAATTCGGGTAGACAAATATTTTAAAACTTTTGTGTAAAAAAATATATTTTAAAACTAAATTACTTTTTTATTTTTAATATAGTTTTTTTTTTTGACAAATATTTTTAATATAGTATTATAAATGTCTTATGATTTAAATCCACAAATCAAGTCATCTATTATAACACTTTTTTAATTGTTTCAAGTCAAACACGTTTAAATGTGAAATTCTTATTGAATGATAAAAAATAAGATGCATTTTGTTGGTATAGGTAGTACCAAACAATTCTTGTAAGTCTTAAGATCTCTCTCATTCCGATGTGGATTCAGTTATATTTAACTAGAAGCTGCCAAGAGCCGCTCAATGTCATGTCTGGTGCACCGTCGACCACTCCTCGCCCTCATTAGTCTCGGTTATTACATGTCCATCGACTTCCACTTGGTTCATCCCCGAACTACATCATACTCAGAGAGGTTTGCTTTGATACCACTTGTAACGTCCCAGATGACTTTCAGGATTGTAGACTGACCCTACAACCCAACACAAGTAATTTCAGTGTGATTTGTCCCCACTCGCACGCTTGCGGGAAACTTCTCAAAAGGCCATCCATCCCAAAATTGTTCCAAAGTCGAGCACGCTTAACTGTTGAGTTATTATGGAATGAGCATTTTGTTGGTATAGACATTACCAAACAATTCTTATAAGTATTCCTCCAACCATACAGTCACATACTTGTACGACCTCATAATCTCTCTCATTCTGATGTAGACTCAGTTAGTTTTACCTATAAGCTATTAGGAGCCGCTCATTTTCATGTCTTGTGCACAGACAACAACTCCTCGTCTTCGTCAAGCTTAGAAGTTACATGTTGATGATCCATCTAACATAATAAATATTTATAAAATTAAGCTCTAGAGAAATATTTACAATAATTTTTAATAAATATTAAATTATAATTTTTTTGGTCAATATTAAATTATATATATAAATACAATTCAATGTAATAAGAAAAAAAACAAATAAATTATAACAAATTTAAATATAATATATAACAAAAAATTCATCAAAAAAGTTAATCCACAAATGTGCAAGAACGGGAGTGCATATTTGTTAGAAGAAAAACACCAATAAAAAGGGATAACAAGGACAATTTAGGATTTTAACAAAAAAAAAAGAAAGGTAATTTTGTCCATGTAATAAATGTTTTTTTTTTTTATCATCCTTCTCCTCTCACCCCAAAAACTCTAATTTGGGAAGGGGGGAGCAATATATGGTGGCAGGAGGGATTTGGGTCCCTCCCCTCTTGTGCTTAAAAATTATTTGCCATTTTTTATGAAGTTGTTATTCGTCTTCTTAAAATTAGACGATTCACCTTTGATTTAATGTCATGGTATACAAAGTATGACTATGTCCAAAGGATTGACTATTTCATTTTCTTTGTCTTTTTAAAAACCTACACACCTGACACTATCACAACTTCAATAGATGTTAAGCCTTTGGATGGATACCTTGTTTAAAATGTTAAGTCAAAGTAGTTCATTCCTCGTCTTTAAAGATGTTAAGCCTTTAAACAAGGGTGAATATCAGACAGTGACATATGTAGGCTCTAATGTTAATGGAAATGAATGAAGACCTAATGAAGATGATAGAGACTCGATGTAATGATGTAGACTCAAGGCAAACGATGTAGACGATGCAAATGATGAAAACAAAAAATATGTAGACACATATTGTATAGTAAAAAAAAATGAATTTTCTTTTTCTATAACCTACTTCGTAAAATCTAATTTCTTATATCTAACATCTAAACTAAGTCTAACATCTAAGTTCTAATATCTAATGTCTAAACTAAGTTCTAAGTTATAACATCTAAATCTAACTTCAAAAATAATGTCTAAACTAAGTTCTAAGTTATAACATCTAAATCTAACTTCAAAAATAAGCGATTTACATCTTTAAAATCATGGTTGCATATAATGCAACAGGAAATCGTGATAAAACATTAAGATTATCATAACTAGAAAGAGTATTTTGAATGAGTTTTCAAATAACTAAAGACTTATAAGTAGGAAACACTGAGGACAAAATTGTTTCACCCCAATTAACTGGTTGAGTTGCATTAGTTCTACAAGAATAAGATTCATTTAAATACAAGTAATCATATATTAAGTCGCCCTAAACCAATTCATAATTGGAACAGTTGATGCGATTGACACTATTTTAATATCATTAATTAAACCAGGATGAGCTTTAGAAAACCAAAATGGAAAACACCAAGAATGGAAAACACCAAGAACCATTATGAATTAAATCATAAACCTTGTGAAACAAGAAACCATAGACATTGAAAGGAATGCTAAACTCTTCAACTATAATTCTAGAATACCATTTATCATTTCAAAGAGAGATGCTAGAACCATTTCCAATCTTCTAAGAACTACCATCATAAATCTAATCTAAACATCTTTTCAAACTTGGCCATAAATACGAGAAAAAGTGACTTGCCATTGTTTTTTTTTTATATTTTAAATATTGCTTTGAGCATAGAAACGCACTACATATTAGGATGAAGCATATCCCAACAAAACTTCATGCAACCTGCTTCATTAATTTTAAAGAGGCTCCTTACGCCAAGGCGTCCTTCCTGAAAGGGAGTGTACACCTTAGTTAGAGAGAGTGACATAATTATGATTTATGGACAAAACTTAAGTACAATACCATAGGTACTGTTTTTACTATTCTCCTATTAGAAATAGACACGTGTACCACTTAATATTTTAATTTTAATGATGTTACCCCCTCGTTAAGTTGTATCACACCGTTGCCAAACTACCCACATCCCTGGACATAATTAACGCGGTCATGTGGCATGGCTTGCTCTACCAATTTAATTATTGAAGGAAGAAAGATTTCCTATGAGAGGCATTCTTCGTGATTTACAGTTCCAATCAACAAAACAAAAAACTCAATTTTTTTTAATTGCAGAAAAATCAATGTTTCACTTTCCAGAAGGAAACTACTGTTAAAAGACCAAAGCTATTGTGAACCATTGTTATAAGTGCACTTGAAACATCATTAACGTCAGAAATTGGATGACGGGGGAATCGGAATCCGAACTCACTACCATGGGAGGAAAAAACGGCCAGATCTATTCACAATTACTCTGAATCTCGTCCCCGTAATCTTCCATCATGTCGTGATTCAAGACGAATCCCTTTGTATTTGCTGTCGGCATGACAATAAACCTTGTTTCAAATATTATCATCATCCACAAGAAGGAGGGATCTGTTTTCTTTTAGACAGAATGAAGAAGGCAGTGGAACTCAAGCAGAGAAAGAATAGTGGAGTGGGTCAAACAAAAAGAGATATTATTGAACGGTGTTAAATTGAGTGTTATATGAGTACACATGTTTATTTCTAATAGGAGAACAGTAAAAACAACACCTATGGTACTGTACTTAAGTTTTGTCCATGATTTATATCTTATTTTTAGTATGAGTCATGTTAACTTGTGCCATAATGGCATAAGTTAAGGAGTTTAAAATGGATATTAAAAATAAATTTTATATTGAAAGTATAACTTTTACAACTTTTAAAACATTGAATGCACGTGTTTCAATAAAAACCTTCTATCTTTGGTTTCGTAACTTATGCACCAAGGGCACAAGTTAACATTTCTTTTTAAATATTATATAATTTTAAATTAATAAATAACAAGTACTAAATGTCTGAATTATAACATTGGATTTTTCAAGAAAGGTTTTTAACGAGGAAGACATTTATAACCCTTGGTTGTCTTTGTTTAGGGTCTTGGTCTAGCCCCAGGGTTGCAATTATCATTTTGTTTTTGCTTATTAATAATATTTTGAGTGTTACAAATGGTAGGTGACAACATAGTTGAAATGTGTTAGAAAATTTTTCTCTCTAATTTTACTTTTAAAAAAATTATTTAATATAAGTTACCAAAAAAATTATTTAACTAATTAACCAGAATTATTATTGATTATGGTCAAATGTTAGAGAATCATATAAATTTTTATGAACAAGTACAATGTTTTATTTTGAATATCATCATTGATGGATTCATTCAATTGGTGAGGTCGTTTCCTAATCTCTGAAATTATTTATCCGTTGCCAAATTATGTAAGTAGTTTTCTCTCATAATTTTTTATCTATCAATCCTATAATTTTTATTTAAGTTTCCATCCATTTTCAATAATGTATCAATGTATTAATCATAATAAGTGTATATATTAAAATTCAATTTTCTTATGTGTATGATTCTAGATATTGCCAACCCGAGGGAGAAGCTGCTAAAGTATGAGCTTTGGGCCTAATAATAAACTCTTTAAATTAACATGGAATGTAGGTCCAATAACTAAGCATGCAACATAAATTGGATTTTTTTTTACGTAAAATAATCCAAATAATAAATAAATAAATAAATTGGATTATTGTTTTTTGTATCTTAAGTGTCATTTTATATGCACACAGGATAAGTTTTTTTTTTTTTTTTTACGTTAAGATAAGTTTTTACAGCATCAATCTTAATAGTTTAATTTTCCAAGAAAAAAGATACAACAAAATAAATGTGTAATAAACATAATAATTTTATAAAAGCATTTTTATTAGTTATAAAAAGGCCTCACTTAAAATACTTTTAGGCCTTAACATATAATGGGCTTAACATATAATGGGCCGGACTTAATTGTAGAACATATTATGACATTGTGTGTATCCTATCTTATCATATATTGAAATACCAGCGAACAACTTTTATTGCACAAGAATTTCACCAAGGGTGACATATCCCTAGAATTTTGATTCCCTACAAAAAAATGATAAGATCAACAACAAACGAGAGACAAAAAACTCATGGAGAACCAGATCTCACAAGTTCTATACCAAATGAGATTTTGTCTTCCATAATCTCTTATCTTCCCATCGACGAGGCCGTGAGAAGCAGCATCCTTTCAAAGAGATGGGTTCCTTTATGGAAGCATGCATCACACCTTGACTTTGATGTGACACGCATGCTAAAATCAATATTCATTCAAGCCATTGAAGAAAAAGCTCAAAATTATAATGATCTTGTTCATGATGTGTTACGGCATCATTGTGGTGATTTGACTAGTTGTCGATTTGAACATTTCACTCACAATCTTGCCCTTGGGGACGTGGGAGGATGGATTGAGTATGTGAAGGAGAAAAACAAAAGTTTGAATTCTTTAACCCTAGAATGTGTGAATTCAATTCTAGATCTTAACAATCAATATCTGAAATCTAATTTTCAGCCTGGGGTATTTTCTACATTTTATTCACTACAAATGGCCAATTATGTATTGGATAGTTCAATTTTAGCTGCTTTTAAAAACTGTGAAAATTTGAAGATTTTGAAACTGAAGAAGATAAATCTACACAGTGAAACAATGAATGATATTTTGAAAAATTGTTTGGGTTTGGAGAAGTTTAGCCTAATTCAGTCATCTGTGTTTGGTATACTCAAAATTAAAAACCCTAGTCTGAAGTGTTTGGAGCTCAAGTGGTTGACTCTTAACGGGGTAAATGTTTATGTCGAAGACCTTCAAGTTGTTGTGATTGATTCTCTAATTTGCCCGGTCAAGGGTTTAAAAATTTACTCTCAAAATCTCATGACTTTTTATTCCTCTTATGATCCAATTGTGAAAAACATCTCTGCGAGGAAAATGTGTCTGAAAACTCAAGAAATTTTTGAAAATTGCAGCGATATTATTGTAAGTTCCTCCCATTCTAGTTTTACTTTCAATATTTATCTTAATATTTTTTTTCCAATATTAATGTTATATTGTTGGTGGTATTAAAAAGATAAAGATTTATATTATATTTGTTAAATTATTGGTGTTATTGAAAAAGATAAACATGGTTTTTTGGGGTTTGTTACAACTTGAAAGTCACAAATATTTGTACTTATAATTTTAATCAAAATCAAAATTTCATATAAAATATTATTCATAATTTACACGCGTTACTGCAATAATAAGAGCAGAAAGACGGACACGTGAGTGCTCGTCTTTTCGCTAGTTGTATATAATTGTGCTAACTATATATATATATATATATCACTTCAATGCAGGAATCTCAAACAACTAATATTTTTCGAAATCTATTGACCTTATCAATTGAACTGGATTTGAATAATATAAAAGAAGCTTGGGCACTTTCATACATACTAAGGTCATGCAACTATCTCAATACTCTTGAAATTGCCATACCGGTATGTGAATATTAACCCTATTGTACTTTAATCTTCATTATGTTATTGAATTTTTTGACATATACACATTGAAGAATAACACTATTTTATATCATAACATTTCTAATGAAATTGTGTTTAATAGATAGAGGCAGCTTCATACTTAAGTGCTATTTTTGAAGACTGTGCTCTACCATTTCCTAAGTCAATATTTTGGGATAGGCAACAAATATACAATTGTATCAATCACAAGTTAAAATTTGTGACATTGAAAGGATTTACAGGCAAAGAGCAGGAAGTGATGTTTTTGAAGCATTTGATCACAAGAGCTTATGTGATGGAAAATATCATTGTAATTTGTGAATCAAAATTTGTTGATGATGCAAAAGATTTATTGTCACTTCCAAGAGCTTCAGCTCATCTTTCAATCACAATGAAGTCTGAAAATCAGATTTAATTTATGGAGGATATTGAAATCTAAGAGAACCTACTACCCCTGCAAGGTAATTTTCATATTTTATAACCATATATGTTTACGCTTGATTTTATGAATGTTATTTGTGTTTGGGTTGTTCTTTAAGTGGGGATCAAATTAAAATAGAGTAGAGTGAATTTTCACATGTTGAAAAGCCATTTTTTTGGATAAAGAATCATTGTGAATCTAGTTACTCTATTGTGAATTGAATCACTACTATGTTATTGCTTTTGAATTGTTTCACAAAAAATACTAAGCATTTTGTACACAAGTTTTTGGCATAAAATGTACTTTTCATTGTTCCATTGAAACTTATTTATGGAGTCTAACTAGTAATCTATTTTTACAATTTAAACCTATCTTGCCTACTAATTTACATTATTCTAAACTTCCTAAAGCACTCTCTTTCAAACCCTAGCCATTCTCTTAGACATAAACTGTCATTTCAATATGTTCTTTGTCATTATAATTCATTTCGTCCAAGATCACAACATTTTATTGATGTGAATTTGTACTATAGCCATTGTTTGTTGTCTTGCTTTTCAATAAGGAGTAATGCACATTTTTTATCATTAAAATTTTGTGATGATTCATTTTTAACCTTAGTCTCAAATGCACTTTTGGATTTTAAGTATTGTAACTGCGTAATTTTGACCCCTAATTGTTTTGGAACGATTTTTGCACGTTATATTTTCTTGCTATGTAATTTGTTAGCTTTTGTCTATTTTTCCAAAACAATTATGCTAATGTATTGTCGTTATTAATACGACACAAAATTTCAAAATCAACATGAATTTTCTTTAAAGTTAAAAGCCTATAAACCATATGTTGAGGACTAATTGAAGATTTTTCTAACGCAAGTTTATTTGAGAAGTTTCAAGATTTATTATTATTAATTTTCAAGAAAAGTCATGCTGACTAAAAAAAATAAATATAAATGATGTCACTTTGGTGTAAACTTGAGGGAAAAATGGTAGAGACTAAAAAATTACGAAGGGAGAGCAAAATCTCTCCAAAAAGGAGATGGTGGGCAATATTTCACAATTAAAAAACTTAGGTCAAAGGTAATTTGAAGCCTTAACCTTCTTGGACAAGTTCTCTTGTTTGTTCACTACAAAAATGACAAGGAATCTTGGTAACTTTTAAATATATCAACTTTTTTTATCTCACTTGTTTGTGTACTTAATTCTTGATTAAGGGGAGATTACTACAATATTTTCTCTTTGTGAATTAATTCACAACTATGTAAATTAATTCATCTAGTCGTAAGCCTCTTTTGAATCAGTTCACAAACAAGTGGTTCTTTCAATCATTAATAGATGATGTGAACAAATTTTCGGTCTATTTTTTAGATTTTTACTTCTCTAATGTATTATTTTGTACACTCGAGGTTGTTGTGATATATAACATGATATTTTGATCTAAGGGATTATACCTAGCATTATTATCTCAAATAATTGGATTGTAGAGTAATGATTTACGATGTTTAGAACTTGTATAGTTATGTGTTTCCTATGATTTGAGGTACAAGAATTTGTAAAGTACTCGATATATAATTCAATTACGACGTAATTGGCCATTGAAAGGAAATAATGGTATTCTTTGTGAAAAGAATAAATCAATATTTAGGTGTATTGTACTTGTATGTCATGTATCATATAATCAAATTTGCATGTTGGAATAAAATAATTTATGAATTAAGAAAGTTGAGGTTCTTTGAGATTTGTTAAATTTGACATTGAAAGTTTTTAATATCTTATGTGCTCAATGTGTTTATCTCTTGATGTTATGGTGTACTTTGAAAACTTAGAATCTTAATTAGTCTCCTAACAATATCTTACTAGTCACTGAGAGACATGTTTCACTTTTTTGGAATTGATCATGTAATCATAATTTACTTTCTTCGTTAAATTGTAATAGTATCACATGCATATATAATATAAATTACTAATTTTTGCTTTGACATGCACTTTTGGTCAAGATTATGCGGTATGCTTAAATTATTTGATATTATGATTATAAGCTTGAGTGTTTGTTCTACACATTGTAGTTGTTATGCCATATATATGTTTTTAATTTCATTCTCGGTATTTTTATGCTTATTGTTTATGTTTCCTATTTGCAGATGTTTGTTAGCAAGATGTTAAAGAGAGATTGTTGAACTTTTGTCCAGGAAGATGAAGTATAAACTTATACCTTGATATTATGTTATTTCTTTTGAGGCAACTTCTTGGTTTACATGAATTAATATGATTATGGATATACTATTGCAACATCAAGGTTGAGATTTTTTTTTTTTATCGTCGTTGATTTATTTAGTTTTTGAAAGAGATCAATTATGATACTTTATTTTAAAAATATTTGTATCGATATTTGTGGGTCGAATTTCTTTATGTTGTTATATATTGCAATTGTAGCAATAATGTGATCGTGCAAAAGAACCTGGTATTTTATTCCATAATAATTATTAAATAAAACTTTCTAGATTAAAGTGTCACAATGAACATATTTACAACATAATAATTTTATGGGGGAAAACGCACCAGGTCTCATCAAATATAATTTAATGACTTTTGTATAAACATACCAAAACATAACCTCTCCCTCATCACCATATTTCGCACAAATCACTTTATACAACAAACCATCTCTTTCCCCCCAACACCTTACATGCCCATTTCCCTAGTAAAGATAAATTAAACTCCTTCAACCTCTTCACTCCCAAATCTCCGTTCTCCCTTTGCAAACATAAAGTACCCTATTTAATGCACGCCAATTTCCTAAAATCCTCACAATCCCCCCAAAAAATTGCTAAAAATAGAATCAAGATAAGAAATGATACCCGAAGGAGTTTTGAAGAATGAAAGAAAATAAACCTGTATGGAGGACAATATAGACTTTAAGAGAATCAACCGACCCCCAAAAGATTTTTACTCTTCCAACTAGACAGTTTATACAACAACAATCAAGTTATTATAAGCACTTTTAACCGTAAACCGTTGGGAAGAATGAAGCTTCCAAATCCATCGGTCTGTCACTCCAACCTGTGAGACATCCGACCCACACACTCCCTAACCGAATTCTCCTCCCCACAAACAGCCTCCGACGCCATTTCCACGTCTCACCAGTAACCCCCCAACTTAAAAAGTGCATCGATGCAACAATTGCTAATTTATTGTCGACTAATTCAAAATGCCTACTAAAAAAACTTCTAAAATAGATCCATCAAGCCACAGGTTCTTCCGAAACGATGTAGACATCCCATCCCCCACCTTCGAAGTAATATTATCCAACGACCACCGCTCGTCTAACATGCCACCACCCATTCTAATTTAGTTCAAGATTTGCCACCAAACCGACCCCCCTTCCCGAAACATAACCTCCCCCACCTCACAATAATTGGAAGTTTAAGTGAAATTTTATACTCTCTTCGATGATTGCAACACATTACACATCTTCAAGAATCTCATTCCAAGTCATACAAATTACGACGGTTGTGAATTTATTTGATGTTATGTTTATCTAAGAAATTCCCTAAAAAATATGTTTATCTAAGAAATGTCTTACTTTTAAAAAAGATAAATAGAGATGTCTTTTTTCCCATACATTTCTCATGAGTATATGAAATATATGAAGCATTAAATTGAAAAATAAAAATGTAGCATATAAAAAATAATAAGTTTGATGAAATTTTGGGTTATATACTTTGGAAATAATTAGAATTATTTGAGTAAAAAAAACAAAAAAAAAATTCTAAACAATTATAACAACAATGATTATAAAGGAGTAAAAAACTTAATTAAAGACATCGTAATTCTTTTATATTTTTTTTATAAGCAAGGAGAGAGGCCAGACATAAAGAGGTCTCATGGACATCCCAACTAGATCGGCACCCCGAGAGACCTTCATCCTTACATGAAATCTTCCTTCAATGTCATGAAATAATCCTAGAGACCTAATCTTAAAAAACTACTGTTGTGTAAAATACTACCTCTATCCCTAAATATATGCCCCATATGAATAAACGTTGTCCCTACATATAAGTCGCATTTCAAATTCCTCGAAATAAAAAAAAAGTCATATTTCAAATTATATATATTTTTAAAATACATTCATAATTAATACTAACAAATATTATTTTTGAAAGATTAGATGAAGTCAGAGTTGAGCGCATCTCTATATAGCATAATACGATCTTCCTAGTGCAAAGTAGGAATCAACAAAAAAACATGATGATCATCTAACAGGGTGGACTGGCTACATACTACTAGAGAAAGAAAAAAATAATATTTGGGAGGTAAAATATGAAATTTTTCTCTAGTCCTCTCACTAAATTTTCTGATGAGTGAACTCGTGATAGGTTTTGATTTTTATAATTTGTATCTTTAGTTTTTTTTTTTTTTTTTATAGCTAATTATATTTTTATATTTGTATATGTCCTATTCAAGTATTATTGATGTTTTTCCCTCAAAAAAAAGTATTATTGATGTTTTCGCATGCTGGCGATGACAACGTAGCATATGTTCCTTCAACATACAAATTGGAAAATATCTTTAATGTTCATAACAGAAAATTTAGCATGGTGAAAAATAAAGCATATTTGAGATGATTTATGCCAATCTCATCAAAACCATTTTCAAAAGACATATTTTTCAAAAATACATGATTTTCATTAAGATTTTGGTTACTTATCGGTGAACTCAGTACACATTGGTATTGTAAAATGGCCACCACTTTGATAAAAATTTCTCTCCCCCAATATATTTTTTTAACTATTATAGCCAAAGGCCATAAACCCAGTCACATGAATAGTCCTAACCTTTCACCTTCTGTAACAGAAAAAAACTTGTCGGAGCAAATCGTCATAGTTGTAACGAAGATATCATGAAAATCCCTCACACACATCCCTACAAAAGTGTAACCCGAGTCAGAAGAGAATCATGCATTGACGTTGCATGTCTATGTCGATGACCAGGCTCATTATCCATCAGTATTCACACTCTATCTAGTAGTTGCTCAGAAAACTAGAACGTTGGAGATGCTCTCTTAGGAGCATTATGTACTTAAATTATAGAACTTTTATAGACTTCTTAGAATATTGCCAAGAGCTCTTCGGTTAGAATGCTGAAACAAAATTGAACTTGTAAACTTCTGAGGAAGAGAGAGCATTAGCCACCTTGCTGTGGTGGCTCAAAAGAATCTCAGTACAAGCAAGAAAAATTCAATGGAAAGTGTATTGAAAAGTGTTTCTCCATTTGCATTTACCAGAATATAAAACAAACAGGTAAATTTCGGAAGATTTTCCAACTCGTTTCATGTGTCATGTGTGTATGTAATTCCCTAAAGATGAAGAATTTGAGTACCTTCCAAAATGTCACAACTAAACATATAATTTAATACCAATCAAGTTTAGAAAAAGAACGTGCCTGCAAGTTAGCAAGTGGGGTGTCATCCAATAAAATAGTCCAGCTAGATCAACCTGAAATATATTTTTAAGGAATACAAACAAATTTTGAGCATTCTCATGCTCAAGATGGCATTGGAGTCAGATCTTGATCTCAGAAAATCAAAAGAAGACATGTGCACTCCATTGACTTCATATTTCCCTTTTCTTGGTTCACAGATTATTCATTGTTCACTCCTCATACAGATTCCAATGATTTTGAGAAAGATAATGATGAGAATAGTTTTGCTAGTTGTAATCAATTGTGGATTCTGTAGACTCGTGTCCATAAATATTATTCTTCCACTTCAACCAAAAAAATATATTATTCTTCCACTGCTGACCTTTTATAATAAGATGCACATCTCAAATCTTAATCATTGATTTTTTATGATTATTATAACAATGGTCCAAACCAATAGGTCTATGGTGGGTAAATATTTTGATGGTACCATGCTATATGCTTGAGAATCTCATCATACATGTAATATTTTCAACAAGACTAACAAATCAAGAGGAAAACAGAAATATCTGTAAAAAAATTCTTGAAGAAACAATATATATTAATTGATAACTTTACACGCTGATAGAGAGGTTGAAAAGGAACAATACAGGGAAAGAAGAAAAGAATTAACTGGATCAATGAGGCTGACTTTCTTATTGCATCCTCAATTGATCTGATCAGTTTGCAAACCAATGTATGAAAAATTATGTCAAATAATCAGAGATAAATATATTAACTTTAAGGTTCTTTGCAGAACCTCGCATTTCAAAGCTGTTGTAATTTACGGAGATGCTCCAATAATGAAGTAGCCTTCCGTTTGGCTCGCTCTGTACCAGTTCTAGCAAGTTCCGAAAGAGGTATGACGGCACCAAGTCTACTGATACATGAAAGATTATCAGTATCCCTCTTGCACAAAGCAAGTAAAATGGCGGCTGCATTCTCTTTGTTGCGAGGCAATCCGGTCCTCAAAAGATCTATTAAAACTGGTATAGTGCTGGCTTTTACTATGGAAACCTTTGCCTCTTGATGGCTGGCAAGAACTGACATTATGGTAAGGGCTTCGTCAACCATTGATTTGCTTGAATCTGTGAGCATATTCAACAGTGCTGTGATGATCCCTGCCCTTATGGCTCTGCCCTTGTTCCCTTGATATATACATAAATTGAACAAAGCTGTTGCTGCATCCTTCTTTCCTCTAGGACTTCCATTTTGGAGCAAATCTACCAAAGCGGATATAGCTCCTGATGCTCCAATTATAATTTTATTCTCATCCGCAAGTGACAAGCTAAAAAGAGTTGCTGCCGCGTTTTCTCTTGCTTCCATGGTTCCAGCTCGGAGGACTTGAACAATGGATGGAATGGCACCAGCAAGCATTATAAGTCCCTTGTTGTTTTCATATATAGAAAGGTTGAGAATTGAAGTAACCGCATTTTCTTGTGTCATTACATCTTCTGAAGTTAAAAGGTTGACTAGAACTGGAATTGCTCCAGCTTCAGCAATTAGTATCCTGTTGTCAGTGCTTCTTTTGGACAGTGATCGAATTTCAGCAACAGCTGCTCTACACTCCTCAACAGACCTGCAGGAGAGCTTTCGGACGAGAGTTTCAATTGCTGCTATGTCACCTGTAACATCTCTAAACGATCCATCACTCTTTTTTATTTTTCCATTGGTTAGTCCTGTTGGTTGTTCGATGTTGTGCTCTATACACCACTGAGAAACAAGGCTCCTTAGAACATAATTTGGTGTAAGGGTCAAATGTTGAAGCTTCTGCTGAGTTTTCGGACAGGTTGTATTTCCACAATCGATCCATCTCTGTATGTAGGATCGCTCATATGTCTGCAGAAGAACATAAAAAAGAACGAAACATGGTTGGCTGAAAATTTTGCAGGAAAAATAAATGCGTTGTGTTATATGCCTCATATAAAATGAACTTTACCTGACCAGTGGCCACAATAACAGGATCCCTCATTAGCTCCAACGATATAGGGCAAAGAAAATCTTCAGGAATTACAATTGCATCAGGCTTTTTAACTTCAGATAGATTCCCACTGCCAGAAATTTCTTGACTTTCAGGAGCAGTTTTAATTGACAAGGAAACCTCGGACGACGCATGGATACTCCTTGTTCTTTCCAATCGAGATCCTGCTGCAAATGGGTTGCAACTTTTTACTTCATTGCTTTTAGGAATACTGCCTAGTTCCGATAGATTTTCAGGACAGCTATGTTGTTTATGCAATCCACTCACAGATTTGCCAAGAACCTGACTGATTTCTTGAGCCAGGGGCTGGGATGAATCAAAAGACGGCATTTTTGAAATCATAAACCCGTATTTATCTGTTGCTCGTCTCAATTGGTTTCTAACCAAATCCACCTAGAAAAGTAGACGATATCAGTAGATTCATTTAAAAGTAGCTTGTAGATAAAACAGTATCGACAATCCAAAAGGACAAAAAAAACACACACACACATTTAACCAAATTCTACCTGTTCTTTGACTTCCTCTGAGATATCTAAATCGTCATACGGTAAACTGCTTAATAATTTCTCCAATTTCCACGTCACGCGCTGAAACTGAAAGATAATCTTCTTGGCAGCTTCATCCTTAAATCAAGATATATCAAATTTCAGAGACGACATCCTTTTACAGATATACACGCCCGTACAAAATCCATCATTAGTAAAATTCCAAGTTACACAATCTCTTGGAAATTCAAAATCATCTCTATTTTCACAATATAAATAAAATAATTACCAATACATCCACATAGAGCAATCCACAAAAGAACTAAGTAAATAACTAACTTTATACAATAATGTTTTCGTTTATTTATACAAACAAATTGAAACGACAAGGACAAAATCTCAGTGGGTCGTGGCAGCAATGTAACAAAATGCAAGCATTGAATTATAGATCTAAATAACTCAAAATAATTCAACAAAACCACAACCAAATGAAACAAGCTTATAAGATCAAAAAAACTTACAGAAGATGAATTTGAACTGAAATTCTTCGCTTCATGTAACAATCGTTTAGCAGATTGAAGAGCAAGCACTAGATCAGAGGACCACGAATCCTCTGAATTCGAAACCGTAACCGAAGAACTCGAAGCAGAATCGTTAGCCTTATTCAGCTCCCTAATTTCTTCAAACAAGTGAGTAAGAAGAGAGATCCGGCGAACTAGATCGGTGCAATCCTTCCTGAACATTGCATCGGCGGTGATGGAGGAAGAATCGCTTCCTCCACCGACACACATTCCGGTGATGTCGTGAATTAAGCACAGGAGCTCCGGCGTGTTGTCTCCGGCGAACTCACCGGCCATTGTTTTTGCTTGGTGGATTGTGGTGAAGTCAGATGGAGTCTAATGAGGTTTTTGATGAGACTTATGGAGTTTTGACACGTAACGATAGTGCTGAATGAGTAATCACTCTAATAAATTAATCATTAATGTTAATGCTATTGTAATGAGTTCTTGGCTTCACGTTCTTCGGTTTTTCTTATATCCGTTAAATACCTGTTAAATTAAATTAAATAATTTTGTTTCAATAAATTAAATAAATTTCGTGACAATTGATACGGACAATGCATTATTCTAATTTCTAACCACTAACTGACTTGACAAAAAAATGGATATCGTTTGAGGCGACTATAATTTTTGTCGGACTCAAATTCGTGATAGACATTTCCTCTATGCAAATATGAAAATTTGTTGGTGAGTGAATAACGTTCGTTGAGTCTTGAGATTTGCTATGATTCTGATGAGTTTGGAGTTCAACTCATCTAAATTTCTCTGTCAAAAGAAACAAAGAATAAGTAGAATTTTAACTCTGGAGCATGTTCAAATATGGTTTAGGGCAATGTTTTCAAACCCGGACCGGTAGTCGACCCGATCAAGGCACTGGTCACTAGGCCAGTGGTCGAACCAATGGGTCACTGGTCGGACCGAATGACTATTGACCCAGTCTTTATTAAAAAAGTCATGACATAAATTTCATAATATAAAAATTAATAAAACTTCTTCCATGAAAA
>Ga0315913_1000460_pt1 | contig 36173 bp, 22 predicted proteins | sample MpolsnodulesMG_FD_207736 | JGI IMG/M metagenome (GOLD analysis project Ga0315913, IMG submission 207736) | Medicago polymorpha root nodule microbial communities from Los Angeles, California, United States - small nodules | ecosystem: Host-associated > Plants > Roots > Nodule | place: USA...
TTAGAGATTAGGTCTGAGATGATTCTTTGTAACCCTAATTGAACCATGTTGCTGTGAAACTCTATTTATTGTGAATGACAATCTAGTTTTTATTCAATTCAATTGTTCTTAATGTTTTTTATATCCTGGTCAAATATAAACATGATTTAGTGAGAATGAATGACTATTGACAATAGCTTTCTACTTAGACCTAATTCAATTGTTCAAATAAACATGGTTAGTCTAGGAATGAATAATCGTTTATTTGTGATATTAAGTTAACGTTTGTAAAACTTCAAAGATTATTAGACCATCTAAGGAATTAAGGGTTGTAGTTTGAGAAGAGGGTCCTAACTTAAAGGATTGATTAGGACTATTTTGTTAACTATCGTGAAACTAGAAAATCATTCATAAGAATAGGTGCAGTATACAAATTAGGGGAACATAGATGATTAGAAAGACCTGGTCTCATCTCTCTCTTATTCTTTTAAACCGATATTTATTTTCTGTTACTTGATTTTAACCAATCAAACCAATCAACTACTTAGAGAAAAACAAAATAACTTTTACATATCCTGAATAATAACGCCATTGAATTATTGAAGTTAACACAGTCCTTGTGGGAACGATCTTATTTTATTACTTCGATAGTAATTGGTGCACTTGCCTAAATTATCTATCAGTTATCGATGTTGAACCTGATGCTTTGCCCATATGACCTGGGTCTTTTTTCAACTTTGTTTCAAAATCCTTTTAAACTGTCTTCCAAGTACAACAATGGAATCTGATAAGCTTTCATCATCCTCATGATTTCCTTGTGTTTCTTCAGCATCAACATTTGAAACAAAAGCAATGAATTTGCCTTTCTTATCAGTTTTGTTATTAACAATTATTTCAATGTTCTTAAGTGACCCTATCAACTCATCAACCTTCATGTTTGAGATGTCCTGGGCTTCTTCAATAGCAGTCACCTTCATATCAAACCTCTTAGGTAGAGATCTGAGAATTTTTCTAACAAGCTTTTCATCAGAAATTTTCTCTCCAATTGAGTCAAAAGAATTGGCAGTATCAAGAATATTCAAGTAATTATCATGTATGTTTTCATCCTCCATCTTTTTTAGATTTTCAAATTTGGTAGTGAGAAGTTGAAGTCTTGAACTTTCCACTTTAGATGTACCTTCATGCGCATTTTTGAGGATTTCCCTGGCATCCTTAGCCACAGTGCATTGCTTGACCAGTCTGAACATATTCTTGTTTATCCCATTGAAAAGTGAATTCAAAGCTTTGAAGTTTCCAAAAGCTAACTCATCTTCATCAGTGGTCCACTCTTCTTTTGGTTTCAGAACAGCTGTCTTGTTTCCATCTTTGTCAAGTGCCACAGGATGTTCCCAACCCTTCAGAACTATTTTCCATGTCTTGCTATCTACAGATTTTAGAAAATCACTCATGCGTGATTTCCAATAGTCATAGTTGGAACCATCCAACAAAGGTGGTCTGATCACAAATCCTCATTCCTTGTCCATAATGCCAGAAAGTATTTTCCCTGGAGGTGACCCTAAAATAGGCAGGGTGCTCACTCTAATGCCAATTGAAATTCTGACACGTTAGCTTTCAGATGTTTTATCTGATGTTCCAACACCAGACACAAATTACGAATGTTGGGTGTAATGTTTAGAACATCGTGCTAACAATAATAAACAAAATGATGCAAACATAAAAGACAAGAAAGTAAATGACACAGGTGAATTGTTAACCTAGTTTGGTGATAAACACACCTACTCTGGGGGCTACCAAGCCAGGAAGGAAATCCACTAGTGTGGTCCTTATTCTAAGTTCTCAGCAAACTCCAAGTTTACAACTTAACACCTAGGACTTACCCGTACTGACTTTAACCTAGGAACTCCTAGATCTGAGATCCCATCTCACTTCTACTCAATCACACACCCTGTGATTATCTAATTATAAACAATAAGTTGAAAACACCTTCAAACACAAACTACCTTCGTGCTTCAAAGCTTAGGAGGTATACAACTTACAACTCAATAAAACAGTGATATACTTGCATCAAAGTGATACAAGAAAGGCTCACAATTAACAAACGACTCAAAACCCTAAAAGCTCTATTATATGAATGTTGCGACTTTAATCAATAATTAGGTTTTGCATTCTTGTATATATACTGAAGCAATACAGGCTTGAACATTTTGTTGGGCTTCAAAACAATGTAGATCCAAGAGATGATTCACTTCACATGAATCAGAAACAAATAAAGCAACTCCTAAAAAGTCGGAACATCTTTAGGAACTAGCAATACACCACCAAAGTTTCATAAAATATTGTCACTACTTTAGGAACAAATCACACAGCTGATTCTAGACAAAAAGCACATGTCTTGCCAACAAGTAGATAGACGTGGATTCCTTAAATAGATAAAGCGCGCATAAAACTTGGCTCACTGAACCGTGCCAGGATGTTGGAACATTGTATCCAACATCATGTATGAATATTTCTTTTAGCAATAATGAAGCCAATATACAAATATCCAACAATATCACAACCTAAGTACCTAATCTAGGGTTGCACCTCTCACAAAAATAAAAATAAACACTAATAAAACTTAATAGTTAACAAAAGAATAAATAAATAAATAAACGACATATTAAATTAAATAAACATCCAACAAAAATATACAAAGGTTCATCTTAGAACACTAACCTAAAAAGATTTAGTTACACATGGTAACTAAAAACAAATTATTGAAGATAAAAACATATCCTAGAAAATCAAGGAGAATATAGATTCTCTCTCAAAGCTCCAAAGTAGCCTTCCTCTTGAACTGCCACAACTCTAAACGAGAAATTCTGAATGAGGAAGGCTATTATTTATAGGCTAATATTTTATATTTTTTTTTATGTAAAGTTGAGCTATGGGGGCTCACCAAGATTAGGGCAGGGCTCAAAACTCAGAGAACTTATATAGATACTTACAAATCACTCACCAAAGAAGTCATCAAGCCGACGAAGAGTTGAATCCATCTCTTATGGGTGAGTCAACTCCTTATCAATTAATTCAATATTACAAAAAGTGATTAAATAACGTAGTAGTAATTAAAATTACTGCAATAATTGACCTCTTCACCGAATATGACACATAGTTTTTATTATTATTTATTTACAAATACACAACATTATTTTTATAAATACACAATACACTAAATGTTTCATTAATTTTAATCTATCTTGACTAGGGATGTAAATAGATATACATGAGCACGTATAATATGACATATGTGTTTGTCTCGTTGGATAAATATGATATATGTACCTTCTCTATATCCACATAGATATTTATTAAGATGAATTTTGAGGGATCCACATGTATATACAGATATCTATGGATAACATTTTAAAAAAAAAATTGATTTTTGTTCATTATTTTTTATAATTATCTAAAACTTAACAACAAAAATTCATCATATACATTTTCTTCTTTTTACCAAAACATAATAATATTCGTACATTACAACAACGACATTCAGACATACTAATATTCATATGTTTTGTTTCTAACAAAAAAAGTTAATCATAATCGACAAAAATAAAATTCTTTGATACAAAAAAACATAAATAGAGAGTAATATTATTAGTTTGTTTTAGATGAAAATTGAAGTGTCACATACTAATACTATATAGTATTAGATTTTTTTACGAATGCTGAAATGACAGTAAAGTTATTCCATGAAATTTGCATCCATATCAATAAAATAACGGCTAGTTGAAATATTCGTTTATTTTATTCATAGATGTCCATTAAAGTATTTGTCTTATACCGTGACAAATTTTATCTAGAGATATCCACAGATGCTGATTTTTTGTCATCCATAATCTGGAAATCAATTCAGCGAGATTTGTTTCTTAATTTGTAAGGAAAGAGGAGAGCTATACATAACGAAAGTTTATTCGGGAAAATCCATGAAGCATTTTTTTGGTGGTGGCCGGGATTTGAACCCCGAACCTTGCATATATTATGCATTCTCCTTACCAACTGAGCTAAGCTCACGAGGACATCCATGAAGCATTTTAATGGGATAGCAAAAGAGACCTAAATTCTGGATTTAGCGGAAAACATGTTGGATAGTGCAGTGTTAACCAACCAATCACATTTTATCGCGATGTGTTTGTGATAAGATGAAATGTATGTTTTAATTAATTTATAATTTATGTTAAAAAGTAATTGTTTTCAATGCACCTTCTTTATAAAACTTTCCGAATTAAAAAAATAATCATTTTCCATAATTTACACCTTTCCAAACAAGCCCTTATTATTACATACTAAAAAATTTGTACAACTTGCATATACCAAATTCGGTATCAAATTTCTATATCTTATGTATAATGAAAGCATGTTTATGAGTACTATAAATGTAAAATAAAAATAAAAATTATACATACACATCCAATCATATCTCACATTCGTATCATGTGTTAATATTATTTCATAAAATATTAGTACAAATATTGATAGAATGAAATATGATTAAATATTTATGTAAAGACCGGTGTTATTGTCGTGAAGAAACACATAACGAAGCGTATCACAAATGTTTTTTACCGTGAAATCTTATATTATCGGGATACACGGATGGCTAAAAAAGAAAGAGTTAATGTTACAGTTAAGTGTATACTATCGATAGGTTGTCGTGATAAGACATTTCGATACACTATTTTCCTTATGTAAAATATTTTTACACTTTGAATGTATACTAATAAACAATTAAACATTTTATATGGAATTTATGTATTCATATCACTTTATTACCTCGTAGGAAAATATTTATCACATAACACATAAGGAGATAAGATATCTCACATTTTAAAATATATTTTAAAGTTGTTTTGATGTTGTCATAACACGAGTCATCTTATTCTCATCTAACGATTGAGATCCTCTGATGTGTGATTGTGTGTTTTCTACAACGGAAGGAGATCTCAACACCTCAAATTAGTCTATATAAATGACTCAATGTTTTGAGGAAGAAAACCACACACACAAAAAAACATTTTCCAATTTTTTTCCATACTAACCATGAGAAAGAAGGTGAAACTTGCATTCATGGTCAGTGATTCCGCAAGGAAGATAACATACAACAAAAGAAAAAAGAGTTTGATAAAGAAGGTTAATGAACTCACCACCCTATGTGGGATTGATGCATGCGCTCTTGTTTATAGCGAATTTCATTCAGAGCCTGAGGTTTGGCCTTCTCCATTGGAGGTCCAAAGGGTTCTCACAAAGTTAAAAAATTATTCAGAATTCGAACTAGGAAAGAAGAAGCTGAACCAAGAGAGCTATTTGAGGGAGAGGATTATGAAGTCCAAAGAGCAATTGATGAAATCGGAGAAGAACAATTGGGAGACGGAGAGGTCCTTGATCTTGTTTCAATGTCTTGTCAAAGAAAATTTTGTTGAGACTTTAAACTCAAATGTTTTGAATGCTCTAGCATGGGAAATTAATGAGAAGCTGAAGGAAATTACTTCAAAGGTCAATGAACTAGACACAAGTGCAACCAATTAGTGATTATGATTACCGTAAAATTTATTGTTTTGTTTGTGTGTTTGTTTTTGTTCTATTGATTTTCCTATTGTTATTTTGTGTTTGTTCTAAATCGTTTGTAATAAATTGTTATGGTTAATATGCACCTTTTTTTTTAATGTTTTTAATAATATTTTCTTTTCAAAGGTGTTGATTTTTTTAACCAGTTGAATGAATATGATGAATTCACTATGAGATTACTTCCTAAAATTAATATAAATTCTAAAAGGTATTTGAATCGTAAATCATCAATCATGATTGAATATGGCGATGTATAGACAATTTAAAGAAACAAAAACAAAATAATAATGTTGGATTTTTCTTAATCAATTGAATTGATTCTTAATCTTTGTTTACCACATTCACTAAATTATCAAAACTTAATTCTATGGATGATTTTCAAACTTAATTCTATTTTAAAAAAAAAAAAAGAAGGTTTATAGTCTCATTGCGCAAACCATGGAAGATATGAAGAAAAACACACTAGTGGGATCCATCCTAATCCAGTTTTTCCAACAAAAAGTATATGGAAATAGAAAATAAAATAGAGATGATAGGAAAGAAAATATTCATAGCAAAATGAAAGTGACATGGACTTTCACTCTTCATATGAATTTGAACATATTTTTAAAAACTCGCTATCCATCTTTTTACACAATAGTTTTTTTTTATTCAGTTGATTTAAGATCGGACGGTTCATATCGCATAATCAGTTCACACGTTGAAACAATCTCAACCGTCGATTTAGATCAAATAATGTAACGTTATCACTATGTCACACAGTTGAAAACAAAGGGTCAAAATACTTGTAACATCCCAATTTACTTGTAACCGTTGATTCGACGAGGTTATGTATTGGCATAATGTATGCGATAGTAAAAGTGGGGTTTGCAAGAGTTAGGAAAAATAACGAAATAAATATCTTTTGATTATCATCAATATGAACGAAATATATTTTTATTTACAAATGCTGAAACTTTTTACAAAAGATCACAATTTCTTCATTTCGATAAAATCAAAGACAAAACTTATATGCAATACCTTACACGTTTACTTACCAAAATTAACCTTACACGTTTGGATAACCATTCCCGTATATTACAAATTACAAATTTACATGATAAAGCGAACAAGCGAAGATATCGTTCACACATCAAACAAAGATATCGTACACACATCAAACTTTCAAATCATATCATACATATTCAACCCGAAGACTCGTGGACACTGTCAAGCTAAACCTAACGCGTGCTACATAGTTTCTCTCGACGTTCAGAGAAACCTAAACCTAACTATACCAACAAACAAAAAAAATCGCATATCTGAGCGATATCTAGAGATCAAAAGTACATTTAAGTGTTTCAATAAACTATTTTGAAGACAAAAGATGCCTTTGAGTCATGGGCCAAGTGTAGACACTAGATTACCCTTACCCTTCCCTTGGTCTTTACCAAAGGAAAAAAAAAGCGCTTATTTTCGTTTCAAACGAGATTCAAAAACCGCTCAAGTAAAAAAGCACTTATTTAGAGTCCAAAAAACCAAACCAAACATAACCTTAGTTTTAGTGTTACTACTAAGCACTCTCTCTTTTTCGATTTTCGTCTGACAAAGAGAGTATGGGGTTGAAGGGTGCTCCCGCCGCCGCCACCACGGCCGCCACCGCGGCCGCCACCGCCACCACTGCCGCCGTCGCGTTGTCTTCATCTGACGACGTTGTTGTCAAGTCTCCGAACGATAGTCGTTTATACCGTCTTGTTCATCTGAAAAATGGGCTTCAAGCTTTGATTATTCATGATCCTGAGATTTATCCTGAAGGTGCTCCAAAAGATGGTTCAATTGATGAAGATGATGAGGAAGAAGATGATGAAGATGAGGAGGATGATGAAGAAGATGATGATGAGTGTGAAGATGATGAGGATGAAGAAGAAGAAGAGGATGGAGATGAAGAAGATGTAGAAGGAAGAGAAGGAGGAAAGGGTGCTGCAAATCAAAGCAAAAAGGTTGTTTTTTCATGATGTTTTGTTTATGTTCTGCATTTTTTATGAATACCCTTTTTTATTTTAGCTATGTTTTTTGAAATCATGTTGTATTGGCTACTTGGGTTGTTTTGTGTTGATGGGAAATAGTAGGAATGGTGTTAGGGTTATGTAGTTTATGTTATGTATGATTTCGTTTGCTGATATTATTGATTTTGATTCTTAATGTGTTTTGTTTTGTTTTGTTTGTAGGCTGCAGCAGCTATGTGTGTAGGTATTGGCAGCTTTTCTGACCCGAATGAAGCACAAGGGCTAGCTCATTTTTTAGGTTTGGATGTTTATCTCATTCAAGCAAAATTGTATTTTTGTTTTTGTTAATTTTTTCAAGGTAGTATATTAAATCATGAGTTTCTTGTAACTGTTTTGCAGAACACATGCTCTTCATGGGGAGTGATGAATTTCCAGATGAAAATGAGGTATTTTTTTCGCTATATCATGTATTGTTTATATGTACCTTGAAAATTATCGAACCCTTTTTATAAATAGAGGAAATAGCTAATATAAAATATAGTTATTTTGGTTTATTTGAGTTGTCGACAAACAAGTGATAATATTTGAACCTGAAAATCTACTGTTATATGATATGATATGAGATACATTTGATGTCGATTTTGCCTGAGTACAACTCTTAATTGCACTTCCCTTTGTAATGTTCCTTAGTTTGAATTCAGGATTTTTTCTTGTTATCCGTCAACAAATTTTTGTCTAGAAAAAACGTTACATATTTCATGTTATGTAAGATTTTATAACTGGTAACAATCTTGGCATTCCATCCCTATATGTCACATTGCCTTCGATGGTCTTTTTGAAGTTTCAACTTCCATTAGCCAATAGCTACTGATAACATAAATGTTATTGAATTATTATTAATAATAATATAGTTATCATAATCTATGTGATTCTTCTATTCCTTCTACCTATCATATGTCACTTTTTGTGGTTTAGCCAACTCAGCTTACCCTTAACCCCGATTGATTCTCCCTTCCATCTTTATAGAACCTCAAAATTGACTGGATAAGTTAGATTAATTTCTTCGTTTCCTTGACATAAAAATCTCACCTTTTATGTTTCTAACAAGTTACAGTTAATTGGTCTAGCAATCTGACATTTAGACTCTTTCTTTTGTTAGTATGATAGCTATTTGTCCAAGCATGGTGGCTCTTCAAATGCATACACAGAAACTGAATATACTTGCTACCATTTTGATGTGAAGCGTGAGTATCTGAAGGGCGCATTGAGAAGGTAAGCTCTGCTGTGTATTGTCTAACATGACCTTTCCTATCTCACATTACTTTTTGCAAAGGGTTCTGTTTCCACTAGCCTTTCAATTGATATTTAATTTCATACATGTGGTGACGATGTTTTTGCTCTGAAGCACATACTCTGACTCACAGACATGGACACGACAAATACATGTCGACACTGATAATAATTTGAGAAAATGACATAATTAAATGTAATCGTATGTGTTGGTGTAGTGTCGGACACAATATGTATCCAACATAGGGCACACCTAATCCGAGGAGTATCTGTGCTTCATAGTGTTTATGTATGACATAACATATTGTGTGTGTATTGAATTTTAGCTACTGCAGTTTTATAGAAGCATAAGAGATAATTCATTTCATTCTCTTTTGATATTTATTAGATTTATAATTAGACTACAGGCCACACATGTTGTAAAGCATAAAGAGCATGAAATGGAATTAGTATACTTTAGAATACAGTAACTTGATATTGCTAGTGTTGCAAATTTGATCCAATATTATCTCTGTTTTTGATCATCTCAGTGTTTGTTGAAATATTTGACTTATATAATTAGATTATCAATCTAGCAACTTTGGTTCTACATAATAATAATATTAATAACTTATTGTCTGTCAAATTATTTATTGGAAATTGGGAGCTCTTGTTAGTTACATTTTGCACTGAATCTTGCTCTGATGAATGTTATGGTTCAGTCCTGTCTACCTTGATATGCTATATTTTTGGTTAAATTTTTATTGAGTTTTTTTTTTTTTTTGTCAGATTTTCCCAGTTTTTTATATCTCCTCTTGTAAAAGCGGAGGCTATGGAGCGAGAAGTGCAAGCAGTAGATTCAGGTATTTATCGTTCTACATTTCTAACCCAATGCTATGGACTTCCATTTTAGCTTTTCTTCTTAAGGATTTTTTTTTTCCTGAAAAATATCCAACGCATATCTGCCAGTTTGCTGATTATTTTATTTCATTTTGTAAATGTATACTTCTAGAATTTAACCAGGTTTTACAAAGTGATGCTTGCCGTCTTCAACAACTTCAGTGCCATACTTCTACACCTAATCATCCTTTGAATAAATTCTTTTGGGGTATGTTGTATTATGATACTCATTCATTATTGGTCAATATGATATTTAAATGCTTTGTATAATTAAAATGCTTTTTTTTTTATGTGCTTGAAGGGAATAAAAAGAGCCTGGCTGATGCAATGGAGAAGGGTATTGATCTGCGGGAGCAAATATTGAAATTATACAAGGATTATTATCATGGTGGATTAATGAAGCTTGTTGTTATTGGTGGAGGTAAATCTCTATTTCATTTACTTTTATATGGTTAATCAATAATCAAGTAATCAATTCAGAAGGAAGTTTACCAAGTTTTTTAGCCATATTTGTTCCAAGCAATCAGGTGCTTGTTGTTTTCCCTTGAGTGCGTTGGATTCGCAAAAGAGCAAGTACTGCACAGAACAATACATGATAGGACAGAACAGTACAGGGCTGTACAGAACTGTACTGGAGATAGATAGAGAGATGATATTTTTGATGTTGGAACATAATAAGGGCATACAAAAAGTTGTCCCATGGTTTAGTGAGAGATAATTCTTGTCCCTTGCTATCTGTTCTGTCCAATCCCATGATCAATTTTTAAATCAAACATGGTACAAAAAAGTTGTCCTGTACAGTCCCCTGTTTTTTAACAGATCAAACTCACCCTACAAGTCAAACATGGTATGCCGGTTTGGAACTACTCTTGATTTGTTAGCTGTAGAGAAATTGTTACAGTAGTCTTAAGAGTTGGGAGTTAATTGCCAAAGTCAATTTTTTGTTATAATTAATGTAAATGAAAGCTCATTTCTTAAACCTTAATGGTGGAACAGTTGTGTCTCACATCAATAAGGTACTTGTGTAGAAAATACTAACATACAATCAATAAATTCAGAGTCTAGTTGTCTCCTTTAGCATCTAAAGTTTTCATGTGTTGATGTATAGTACAATGAGGTGTGTTATTTGAACAACCATTTGTGTGACAACTTTTGGACAAACATAAATTTACAAAGAAAAGTAGGTATTGACACGGGAAACAAAGCAATAGAGAGAGAAAGTGAAAACATAATGTGAGTATGAGAGAGAAAGTTGTCACAAAATGGTTGTACAAATATCATTTCTCATTTGTAAATTATAAATATAAATATAATCATTATAATTATAATTGTTAGCATGTATGATTTCTTTTCCATTATTTGTTCTGGATGAGGCTTGTTGCAAAATTGTTTTGAAAGTGAAGAGTTTGCTAATGAAAAAAGAATTGAGTTTCTGGTCTAATAAGATTGAGGGCCCGTTTGTTATAGCTTTTTTCAACATAGATTTTGGTAGTGTAATGTGATTTTGTTATAATTTTTTTAACAAAGAAATTTTCAAGGAAAGCTTCAAATGAAAAATCTGTTTGAATAGTTCATCTTAAAATGCCATTCTAAGTATTTCATCTTTTGGTTATAATTTTTTTTTATACTAAAATTTTGAAAAAATCTCTAAAGAAAAAAGCTATTTCAAATAGCTTTTCATAAAAATCATTTTTGAAAGATGTCATTTAAAAAAAAAAGTGATTTTTACTATGTAAAATCCGAACAATGAATATTTAAGTTAGTGAATGTCAAAATCTCTTTTTTAACTTATATCAAATGAGTTTGAAATAACTTTTACTATTTTTGAGTAAATTTAAAAAAAAAACCCATTTTTAAAAATACAAAGGAAAATCCATTTTTTTAGAATCTAAAACAAACGGGCCCTGAAGCACAATTAAGTATTTTTCTACTTAAGAGAATGATAGAAGGGCTAAGGTTGTATATTGCTAATCTTGATCAGTTTTATTTTTCCTGAATAACTGCACTTGTAAAATGGTGAGCATCTTATAGTGATGTTATGCAATTAATTTGGCCTATTCAGTACTCAAACAAATTGTTAAACTAACATACAGTGGTTTGATTTTAATGACATGCTAAAATTAATACAGAGTCTCTGGATGTGCTTGAGAGTTGGGTTGTGGAACTATTTGGTACTGTCAAAAAGGGTCCTCAAGTATACCCAAAGTTCACAGTGGAAAGTCCAATATGGAAACCTGGTAAAATTTATCGGCTAGAAGCGGTCAAAGATGTTCATACCCTCGACTTATCTTGGACCCTGCCTAGTCTACACCAGGAGTATCTAAAGAAACCAGAGGATTATTTGGCTCATCTCCTTGGTCACGGTATGATAGTTCATTATGGGTGAATCTAGAAGGTCGAGAGTGTATATTTTCAATTATAAATCATCTTGCATTTTTTATGCATCTTATTCTTATTGCATATCTCTGATCAGGTAAATGTAATACCAAGTTCGTTTTATGCATCTTATCTTATTGTATGGCAATTGGCATAGGAGAGCTTCTTTTACTTCTTTTACAATTTCTTTCACTTCTTTTATGTGTGATTTAAAGTTGCTCAACATGTCTCTTGCAAAGCAAGTGCAAATTGTCACATATATGGTGAATTATAGCAAACAGAAGATGGTCTTTAACACACTCCAACATTCCAAAAAATTATTTTAGTAATTTACAGCCCACTTAAAAGGCTTGTTAAGCTTGTAAAGAATTGTTTACTGCATTGAACTTTTTCATATCTTTCCTAGTTATTATGTTTAAGAGTTAAATTATTCAATATGTAGTGGAAAGTGGTTCTAAATTTCAACGATAATGACCTTTCTATTGCGTGTATGCATGTCTAAGTATAACTTCACTAAGATGGGTAGTCTATTAACTCTAAAAGTATAAGATTGAACACTTGATAGTTGACTTATTAACTATAACTTAATTAACCTTTCAGAGGGCAGGGGAAGTTTGCTTTCCTTTCTCAAGGCTAAAGGATGGGCTTCATCTCTATCGGCTGGTGTTGGGGATGATGGAGTTTATCGTTCATCGATAGCTTATGTCTTTGTCATGTCCTTACACCTCACTGACTCTGGTGTAGAGAAGGTAATCATATTTTCTTAACTTGCGGAGGCCCTTCAGATTAAAGAGTAAAATTTATTTTTAATGAGCTATCACTTGTCAAACTCAATGCAATGGTGATATTCCTTTGCATCTGATGAGAACAATTTCAGTTTCAATTTTGTTAATATAATATATGGTGATTTTAAAATTTTCATTTATAACCATAAATGTGAGGTTTGTGAAACCGCAGAAGTATTAGTGAACATTTGTTTGTGAAAAACATTTTTTTGATCAATACTTATTTTCAATTTTCAACATTATTTATTTTCTTCAATGTAGCTTAACTTTTTTCTTCTCACCTCCCAGATCTTCGATATTATTGGCTTTGTCTATCAATACCTTAATTTGTTGCGTCAAAATTCTCCACAAGAATGGATATTTAAGGAACTTCAAAATATCGGAAACATGGAATTCAGATTTGCGGAAGAGCAGCCTCAGGATGATTATGCTGCAGAGCTTGCAGGTGTCTAAGTTATTTCCTTTATTTTGTTTGCTTGAAGGTCTCTTTGCTATGCTCCCAATCCTATTATATGATATTATATGAAAGTCTTCTGGCTCTTTCTTGTGGTTGTTTCCTCTTGAAAATATTGCTAATCAACAGTCTTGTAAAATTTTGTACAATTTCATTGTCCTTATTGACTTATTCTAATTATTTTATTGTGTAGAAAATTTGAAATTCTATCCAGCGGAGGATGTCATTTATGGTGACTATGTGTACAAGACATGGGATGAACAACTGATAAAACAAGTTCTTGGTTTTTTCGTTCCTGAAAACATGAGAGTAGATGTTGTGTCAAAGTTGGTTCGTAAGTCAGAAGGTGAGTTCTTTTTTCTCCCTCGTCTAATCTGCATTTGCATATGGCATTTTTTCCCTTTGTCTACATTGTGATAGAAACTTGCTATTTCATTAGAAAATATTGGGAAGAATTCTCTTGATTAAGGAATGAAAAGCATTTATTTGAGTGTCTGCCGGCCCTTAAGGCCCGCTCCCAACACTGTCCTCTAATAAAGCTCTCGTTATTTAAGTTGATCATAACATGCCTACTTAACTTGATCCTTACTATTTTCAACTTACTGATTAATTTGGGGTTGGTCATCAAAACATTGAATAAGCAACTAAAGTTGTAAGTTGTGGCTATGATCCCGTGCATTAATAATTCTTGTTCAATAACGATACCGTACAATCTGTTTTTTGTAATCACAAGGATAGAAAATTTTCTCTAACAATGACATGATTATTAATGTCATTGTTAGAGAAAATTTGTGGTTGCTTCTTCCAAGGATAGAAAATATGGTAGAATACTTTTTCAGGCTTGGACATGTGTGCAGAAAACTTATAAAACATTGCATGGTCCAATAGGTAGAGGGAGACTAAGAAAAATTAAAAATAATCCATTAAGAGGAATTTAGAAACAATTTATCATTGAATTAATTGTGATATGGAAATATGACATCATCTAATTCATGTAGCCTTATGTAGCCGACTATACTTAGTTGGATACTATTTGGTTATCTTTTCATATAGGTGGCTTAACTACTTGTTGCTCTTCTTTTCAGATTTCCAACATGAACCCTGGTTTGGTTCACGTTATGTTGAAGAAGATATCCCTCAAGATTTGATAGAGTTATGGAGAAATCCTCAAGAAATTGATGCCTCACTGCATCTTCCATCCAAGAATGAGTTTATTCCAAGCGACTTTTCTATACGAGCTGGTGGCACGTCTGATGGTGATTTTGAAAATTCGACTTCCCCTAGATGTATAGTTGATGAAGCTTTGATAAAATTTTGGTATAAGCTAGATACTACTTTCAGAGTTCCTCGAGCCAATACATATTTTCGAATCAACTTGAAGGGTGGATATGATAATGCGAAGAGTTGTGTATTGTCTGAATTGTTCATTCACCTTCTTAAAGACGAGTTGAATGAAATCATATATCAGGTTAATCATCTATCTTTTTTAGAAGAAACAGAATATGACAATAAAACTAAAAAGAAGTGTGCCTATGTATAGTTTTCTATAATTGACTATTTTTCTCTTCTAATTAAACATGAACTGCTATTTCCGTTTTTGAGCATATTGACATAGGGAACTGGTCTCTGGTATCACTTCTAAAAAGAGTCAGGGACCTTGTTGAATTTTTTTAATGCTAATCCTTATTTAGTAAAAGAAAATGCAAGTATAAAGTATTTTAGCAAAAGTTTTCAAGATTAAATTACTGCTGATTCAATGTATGTATGCATCATATAAGCTGATAAATAAAGAACAGTATCATTAGAGTTGTGGCCACTAATACTCCCATCTAGTTACTTTTAATTAATGTTCTCTAAATCGCGCACCTCGATATTACAATTGGCATTTTTTGTTGGAGAATTTTGTTTGTTTTTGAAGCTGTTAAGAGAATTTTATATTCTAGAAGGTTCATAGTGTTTGAACTAGTTGCCTAATTTAACAGGCTTGAGTATTTTGTTAGGACTTTGTTATTCAGTTAATGTCTGTAAAGCTTGATCAACAAGCTTACCAGTTCTTTATAAGTAGTTCTCTTATTCTGTCGGGAAGAACATTTTCAGGGCTTTCAGATCATAATCTCCCTTTATTTTTCTCTGCTCTAGAATACCAATACTTTTTGCCTTATTATTTGACTGGAATTAAAACATTATTGAGTACAATTAATAATTTCAAATAAATGTAGTTAGTGAAGGGTGTGAAATGCCATGTGGAAATGTTAAAGTCCTATTCTATATTTAGATATTTTGTATATGAGTTTGTGTCTATGTGTGCAGGCTAGTATTGCCAAGTTAGAAACTTCCGTCGCTTATGTTGGTGATATGCTTGAGCTAAAGGTCTATGGTTTCAATGAGAAGCTTTCTGTTCTCTTATCAAAGGTTTTGTCAGCTGCTAGATCTTTTATGCCAACTGATGATCGATATCAGGTGAGTGGCGTGTTTGTGTGGATTTTTTTAAAGGGGAAATTCCACTCACTTCCTATTTTTAAAATGAATACGCACCTCTATTTTGTATAACTAAGGGGAGGTGCGTGTAATTAAGGGTTGGTCAATGTATTTATAGAATAAATGGGTGCATGTGTCATTTATTTATACCTCAAGGGAGGTGAATGCAATTTCCCCTTTTTTAATGTTAATGTTTACCCTGTACTATTGATTTCTTCAAATTATTCTGTTTTCCTGATTTGTTGTGAATGCTCATTTAAACAGGTAATAAAAGAAGATATGAAGAGAGCTTTAAAGAACTCCAACATGAAGCCTCTAAGCCATTCATCATATTTGAGATTGCAAGTTTTGTGTGAGAGCTTTTATGATGTTGATGAGAAGCTGCAATATCTAAATGATTTGTTGCTTGATGATCTGAAGGCGTTTATACCCGAGCTTCGCTCACAGGTTTAAATGAAATATTTGATATTGGCATTTTGTTGTTATATTATTTGCAGTTAGTTGATTTAATTTTAAACATCAGTTCATGATGAACTTGTATAAGTCAGCAGAGGTTTACATCACTTTTAATTTGATTAGTTTTTCCTTTAGATTACTGTTATGGCATTGTTGAATATTTATTCTTTTTTATCTTAACTTTGTACAGTTATATATTGAGGGTCTATGCCATGGAAATTTGTCAGAAGAAGAAGCGGTAAACATATCCAATATATTTAAGACAAATTTTCCCGTAAAGCCACTCCCTATCAAGTCCAGGCATGCTGAGCGTGTAATTTGCCTCCCTTCCAATGCCAATTTAGTTAGAGATATAAATGTGAAGAACAAGTTGGAAAAAAACTCTGTGATCGAGGTAATTTCAGTTTGATTGGTTGTTATCAGTATTTCGTTAATGTGTTCGATATATAATTTGTTTTCAATAATCTCTAACAAATTTCTCCCACTTCCTGCTTTGATTTTTCTATTTATGCAGCTATATTTTCAAATTGAAGAAGATCTTGGACTGGGGTCAACCAAGTTGAAAGCTCTGATCGATCTTTTTGATGAAATTGTCGAGGAACCACTTTTTAATCAACTGAGGTGATAATCTGACGCTAGAAGTATCTTCTTTTTAACATTTGATATTTATTAATGATGATAGGTTCTCTTTGCACCTGTTTTCTCATGGTTGTAGTTCGTCGATAAAATTGTCTTTTAAAATGAAGATATAGGTTTCTTCTTACAGTGCACACTATAAGCAAAACGCGCTTGTGCACACGTTTATCATGAGTGGTCATCAGTTGTACACTTGAACCTTTTTGCTGCGGCCGCTTAAACTCATTTCATTGTGAAGCAGTTCAGAGTTTAGGTTACGGATGATTTGATTGTGAAATAATTTGGTTTAGGTATAAAGTTTTATATTCTGTTTTAGAACCTTAATTCATTGAAAGCAGTGTTTTAAATTCAATGAAACTAGCATTTCTTTCTTTTAGGTTGAGATTGCTGTTTCTTCGTCATCTTTCTTTTTGCTCTCTCGACTTTTTGTTAGTTTGTTTGGGGCTGAAATTTCCGTTATGCATTATGATACAGGACAAAAGAGCAGCTTGGTTATGTCGTTGAATGTAGCCCACGAGTAACATACCGTGTTTTTGGGTTTTGTTTCTGTATTCAGTCAGCCGAGTACAACCCAGTGTACTTGCAAGGTAGAGTTGAAAGCTTCATAAATGGCTTGGAAGAATTGTTGGTAAGTGCTCCTTTGTCTGTCAACTTCTATGTTCTTTGGTTTTCTGCTTCCATATGAACTGCGATAAAGTTGATGCACCTTGGCTGTTAGGAAACGATGGGCCCTGATCACTATTATTTAGAAAGAAAAAAATGATGTGATCATACAAAACACTTATTTAGGGCTGTTATTCAATGGCATTTTTATGAAGTAGGCCAAGATAAGCATGTTAGATCATGAAGGAAAACTTCCAACCAAGCTTTAGGACTGTCATGTCTAAAATATTTGTTGAAATGTATGTTGGCTGAATGTGGACTTGTGTTTGAATAAATGTTTTGGGATTATAGGATGGCCTTGATGATGATTCCTTTGAGAATTATAAAAGTGGCTTAATGGGAAAGCTGTTGGAGAAAGATCCATCACTCACATATGAAAGCAATAGACTGTGGAATCAGATTGTTGATAAAAGGTGCTTTACATATTTTGTATTTGATATATTTCCGTTGAAGTTCTCTGTTGTTTTTGATAAAGTATTGTAATAACCAGCAATTATTCCTATATTTTGTTATGTATTATAGTTTCTAAATCCGCCTACTACGTTGGTGGAGTATCTTTTGTGCTTTTGGAATGAAGTTATTTAAAGCTTAACTAATGACAGATAAGCACTTATATAAGTGTTTGACTGAAACTTAATAAAAACAATTTATATGTCCATAAGCTGTTATCCACTTATATTAATGAGCTCTCCATCATAGTATATGAAAACAACTTGCAACTTATATGAACATAGTTTAAACCTTTTTCATCTTTGATTATAGAAATATATGTTATACATAAATGCTTATATGATAATCATTTATTCAATAAGTGTTTAATTTAGCTGTGTACCTAAACGAATGCATGTTAGAAGTCTAGGAAATGGTAGAGGCCATAAAGGAAGTATTTGGTATTTGTTGTGCTTTGTTCATGAAATGATGGTTTGATGATAAAATATTGTAAATTTTCAGGTACATTTTCGATATTTCAAAGAAGGAAGCGGAAGAACTGAAGAACATAAGCAAGCATGATGTCATTGACTGGTACAAGACGTATTTGAAACAATCGTCTCCCAAGTGTCGAAGACTACTCGTTCGGGTATGGGGTTGCAACACAGATATGAAGGATGCTGAAGCACCATCCAAATCTGTGCATGTCATAACAGATCCAGTAGATTTTAAGAAGCAATCCAAATTTTATCCTAGTTTTTGTTAAATTTAAAATATATAGTATGTTGAATTTAATTGTTGAACTACATATTCTTTGCATGAAAGAGATGTTTGAGGGGGGACAACTATACAGATTGTGTTTGGCAGAGTTATTGATTACTGTAAATTACATTTATTTGGGAATTAATCATTCATTTTATCAATAATTATCTATGATTTTTTATTTTTTTTAATTTTCTTTTTAACTAGACCAAGGAATTTGAATTGGGGATTTTCTATATTTTTCTCAATTTTTTCTCCAAAGCTTGTTGATTTTGAAGCTGGAATATGTTAATAAAGAATAGTTTAACTATGGAGGGATACACCTGTTACATAAGTGGAAACTTCTAGATCAAGGAAAACAAATTGTACGACTTCACATAGTTGTAACATGAAGGGAGAAATAAATAACCAAAACACTACACTCTTGTGTTGGTTTATAAAAACCTTTTATGTTTGTTGGGTGGACGGTTGAACTATTGTCCTTACAATTATGGTGTTCTGATAAATAATGTATAGATCCTACTTAAAATATAATTTTTTTTACTAAACAATAAAATAATCGAATTAATAACAGTTTTTGAAGAGTTTATATGAACAATGACAATGCTAATATTATGATCAAAATTTAAATATACTTGATTTTTGCCAGAAATTTGTGTTGATAGTAAAAATTATTTAAAATGTTTTACACAACAAGAAAACCTATACATGAGCTTTTGCGAGAGAGAGAGAGGGGTGAAGATTTAAATGAAAAATGAAGGACATTTGGAAGCAAATTTAAATATATTTGAGTGTAGTAAAAAACCTTTGGATATTATATAAAATAATAATAACAAATACTGAAGCAATACTATGGGTTAACGACCCACAATATACTAGTGGAACAATAGTGTGGGCGTATCTCTGTCTCTGCAGACAATCAAGAGCATACAGCTCTCAAACATCATTACTACTTATAATTAGCTCACTTAAATTGACACTAGAGAAAATCGAATCTGAGACCTCAAGAAGAAGCACAGTCCCATATCCTAAGCCAATACCACTAGACCAATCCAAGTGGGTTTACCTATCTTTAACATTGAACTCCTAACTCTGACTTTATGTTTGGTTTCATCTCTTAAGGGTCTAAACTTTATTTTAAAAGTGTAAAACTGATTATGATATGTTTGGTTGTTTTTTTAAATATAATAGATTTTGCCTTTAAAATTGACTTTAGTTGAAGCTTAAAATTGAAGTTTTGGTTCTATAGTTGATTTTAATACTTAAATATATTTTTCAAATCAATTTTATGTAAATATATCCAACCATGCCTTCAACTCATTTGTAACTAAAATTAATTTTACATAGTAAATTGGGGATATAAGGTTAGTTTAATGGTCGAAGTGGGAGGGATAAGAATGATCTTGGATTTCAAATAATAACAAATTGCATTGTTTTTGTCAGGGGATCAAGAATATTATGCAAGATCATTCTTATCCCTCCCTTCATACACTGACTCCATTCAATTCAACCACCAACTTAATCTTATATTTCCTAAAAAACATATAATGAATCAATTAAAGTAATAAGGGAAGAAATCAAATAGCATGTTAAAATTGTTTTAATATATTATATTGAATGTAATTAGTTGTGCATTGAAATTACTATACTTTGGTCGGTGTACAATTATTTGACATTATGAATATTTATAGTTAACTAATATCTTCTGAAAATTATTTCACTTCCTCCATATATATATATATATATATATATATACATACATATAATTTCTAAGGAAAATGTACTATAATATATAGGGGTTAGGATTCGAATCTTGCACACTTCATTCACTTTTAAAAGGTGAATTTCGAACTACAAAGTTATTTGATCAATATATAAATATATATCACAGAGATTATTTAAAAAAATATAGGCGTGTCCACAAATGCTTCCTCAAAACGTCGAAATTGCTGGGACAAACAATATGAGGGTTCAAACTTCAGCTTTTACACTTATGAGTGTAAGTTTCTAACGATTTTATCATTTTTTTAGAGGAATGATTTTATCATTTATTTAACTAGAAAAATAAAATAAAATAAAATATAGACGTAGATTTAAGATAAAAATAAAATAAAAATATAGACGTGTATGTTTGGGGCTTGTGTGTGGGGATTGGTGAGAGGAGCCCTACCCTTAAGAGGCTCACGAATCTGCTCCAAGTGTGTGTCCTGTAATTCATCTGTCCTACACCAAGAATCGACAAAATCCAAACTCACTCACATTAATGTCCTTTTCATAACAATGGGACCAAATTTAGGACAATCCCTTGTGAAGGGAACCTTCAGTGATCCCTGAACCAACAGCAGAAACCAAACAAATCTGGTATATCTTATTGAGTTTCATAATTTAATTAAAATATTAGACTTTGTTGTGTGGTGTGGATCCCTTGTTTCTTAGCATACCCCTCTTTCCTTTAATTATTTTGTTTTAATATAGCCAATATTGCACATTTACACTTTAGGCTATTTTAACATAATTTACATTTTGGATAAAAAAAACATAATTTACATTTTTTCATATATGAGTGGCTTAGTGGTCACAGACAAGCATACATGAGAGAAAGGGTGAAAACATGAAATTGAACTAAACATCCATATAAAATGTCATCACAATTAACCCATTTAAGTTGGTCTGATGATATTGACTTGAGACCTGAGAGTGCATTCCAGATCTCAGTTTCCTATTTCAGTTTGGTCGTTTATTTATTTACTTTTTTTGGTAACCAAGTTGTCCCACATGTCCTCAAATATTGAGAAATTGCCCTAATTAGGCTTGTGATTTCGCTTATGCATAATATTCTTGAGTTCTTAGTCGCAGCTAGGGCTTGTGGCACACTTGTATTTTTCTCGTAGAGAGGATCTGACATTTTGCATTTTCAAGACTAAAATTGAGAACATATAACTAATTTATTAAAAAAATAAATAAAAGATTATATTAAAACTCAAAATCAAGTTTAAAAACCAATCATATTTTTGCTTATTATTAGATGGTGTGGAAGAGGAAACATGTTTTCCGGTGAAAACCCCTACAATTCTTGTCTGAAAATTGTCCATATCTACCTTACACAAAGGCCAAGAGTAGCATTACAACATAGAAGGTTCATTTCATAATTTGTTAAGGAATCAAAGTTTTTAATTATATATTTTAAAATTATCTGCATATCATTTTTAATTTGGATATGGTTACTCTTGTCCAACCCTTGGGAAGGTGCTGCATAGAATATCCAAACCGGCCAAAAGGGTATATATTCCTTCTAGGAAGTGACAAATTTTGATTTTTTGTGAAGAAAAAGAAAAATTACTAGAGTTGCAAAGAAGGACTAAACTATCTTTCAAGTTCATGCACATACTGATTTTAATGGTATGCATAGTATAAAGAGTAGTTTCGCATGTGCTTGATTTTGCAATTATAAAAATAAAAACAATTTAATTGTATGTTTGATTGGTACATAACATCAAAGAAGAAAAAAGGGAGCAAAACGACATGGATTATGATTTAAGAGAAAGCCAAACCGAAACTTGCATGTGCCCTAACATGGTAGGGTCCTTGTATAATTTCATCAGCTATACATGGGCTCTTTCTCTCTTTCCTTTTATAGTTAAGAATGACATATGATAATTACTTTTGGTTGGTTTTCATCCCTATCCTTTTTAAGGTACTCATATAGTGCTCATATGCATTCATGCTATGTTTACTAATTACTTATGTTCATATAATGTGAAAATGATACTCTTGAAAGGGAGGTATGAGAAAGTGGTATAGAATGAGAGATATAAAAAGAGAAAATAAATGTTCAACAAAATGTGATGAAATAAAAGACAATAAAAAGTTTACATCTAAACTCACATCTATTAAAAAAAATGAGACAATTAAATTTATAAAAAAAGAGAGAAAATTTAATTCCAAACGCATTGAGTTGATTTTGACATATTTCACCCTAAAAAAAGAAGAAGACATATTTCAATATTCTTTTAGTAGAATTAGTTTTGCCTTTATAGTCGATTTTTAACCTCAATTTAACTCTTCCTCACATGCATATTTTTAGTATCTTGTGAGTCATTATTTATTTTAGTTATGGTAGGTTTTAACTAATTTTAAGAATTATTAAAAAAAAAAACTAATTTTAAGAGTTATTTTAATAAGTTGTGGCTTGAATTCTTTCAATCCGAGTTCTTGCACGTTGGATTGAAATTGATTGTTTTGGTACTCTGAACCTTTGATTCTATTATGCTTTAGACCGGTTGAGATCCACAGATATCAAGGCGTCATACATGGCTTTACTCCGATACTATGATGTTCGAAAGAGCTTTAATATATACTTGTTGCTTTGGTCAGAGAGTTATTGATGTTCACTCTTTATCTTTTTTGGTAGTCTGGTTTCGCACCCGTACTCAGGTTCGTTGAATTGTGCTTGTGATAAGTGATTATTTGGGAGGATAGAGTAGGGTTGATCCATTAGGTTTCATGTACACTTCGTATTCCCGTTTGGGTTGCACCTAACTAGGTCAGCTCTAATGTTCTTCTAGTCTTTGTATCTTTTTAATTTTATGTAATATAATTTTCCTTCTGTCTAAAAAAATAGTTTAGTTGAACTTAATGTTAAATGAACTTAATTATGTAGAATAGTGGTGCTTGAAGTATCTTTGTTCTTTGGTATGATTGTGGATTCTGTTTACACTTAGTTGGACTAGCTAAAGAAGGTTTCTAGGTGGTAGAATTGAACAGAAAAATGTTGGACACTGACAATGGCCTAGAGATTTAAGAGTTTCTTAATAATTTGTCTATGTTACGAGGTTAAAGACATGACGAATTTACATGTTTGAAAATTTTGGTGGAGAAAACCTAGCTTGAGGTGGAGCTTTCCACTAGTGAGACTAGAGGAAGACAGACAATAGTTACCCGTGACTATCTTGTAAGGACATTGAAAAGAAAGATATTATGGCACCAAAATATTACAAATACAAATATCTTGTTGTTATTCTCTAATTGATAGAAAGGAAAATTTCAAGAAGACAAAAGACATTTTGGAGGTCGAATAAGGTATGATACTACTTATGAAGCTACCAAAAATCCAAGGGTAATTGGAGGAAAGTGGATCTTAAGGATAAAAAATGATCACTTTGTGTTTTTGTGTTGTAGCCGTGAGGCACCAATTCCAAGTGCGAGGCGCCCCCATTTTCAAGACGCAAATCGGGCAGGCTAGACCAGACATTAGGTACCTGACTTGTTTTGTGAAGGTAATATAAAACATATTTTTCACAGTTTAAAGGCAACTTAGAGAAATCATAAAAGAGGAAAATTTAAAGGGTTAAAACTTGAGTGCATTTGGGGTACACATTCTAAACGCATTATGTAGTAAAATTTCATTAGAAGAAGAATCTCAGTTTTTTCTCGGGAATAATCTTATGATCTTCTTGTGTGTTGAGAGACTTGAGAAAGAGGTATAAATTAAGGTTTGATATTGTAGAGCTTTTAAAAACAATTTATTGTAATTTCTTTGTATCTCTCAAGCGATTCATTTATAGTGGGTAAGAGATTTTCCCTCTCTCCTAAACATATATCAATTTGGGATACACTAGATAAACAATATTGATGTGTTTGTTCCTATATTCTTTTATCTTTGTACTTTGGTTTAGTTGTGGATTTGTTTGACACATTGTTGTTTGGGACTATTTAGTTATTGGTCGCCATTATTAATTGCACCACCTCTTCTTTCGGTTGATTTTGACAAAGAGTTTGAATTCACTTATGAAGATAATTTTTATTATCACTAATATTATAGATACGATTAAAGCTTATCATTAAATCAAAAACTAATGCGATTTGATATTAATTGTCAAATAAAGACACACATTCAAACATAAATAACTTTATATTCAATTCATTCTGAATCATAATCAATTTCAGAAAGTTTATTCACTCAAAACATTTATTATCACTAGAAAATGAAGCACACATCACTTTATAAAGCACAACCAATTTTACAAAATGAATTAATTAAAAAAAAACTGGTTTCTGTCACATACATAACCAAACACATACATGGTCATTTTCTGTCGGCAATGTAAGCTTTCATGTATGAAAAATAGAGCATATTTAATACTAGTTTTTGACCATGGCATTGCACGTGACCTAACAAAACATCCCACAAAGCCTCAGAAACATATCCACAATGTGCCTCTTCACATGTGTTACACACATTTGTATCATTATTCAGTAGGAAATCTCTTTGAAAATCAACAAGTATTTAACTTATTGAAGTGATCATGAAGAATAGAGATCCTCAGATAATAGTTGATACCATATCCCAATTGCTGACAGATGATACGATTGTATCATGCTCTTTTTGAAAATAATCTTGACATATCTCTCCAAATATTTTCCATGCAGTTCCTTTTTAAACATAAGAGATGAAGATTCCTCCTAATAATGTACGTTGTAGTAATATTAAAGAGTCTTATATAAGATAAGTGAGGGCTTCTCACGTCACAAGTCATATATGTAGGATTATGTTAGACCCAACCACGATTTTTAAGAATTAACAACTTTTTTTTTAATAAATATATTGTTAATTAGACTTGATTTCTTTGTGCAATATTTCTCTACATGATTCTTTTGCTACAATTTTTTTTTCTTTTCAAAATTCAGGATATGATACATAGTACAATTTGTCCAACTAAATATTCATCTCACACACACGAAGTTTACTTTTGTAATCATGTCAACCACTGCTACCATGCACAGCTTGTCCAACTAGAAGCAAAGCTAGCTGTTTCTTTTTTAAACTATCAACCAAACACTTTAATTATATTTAAGAACTGAGTAAATTAACAAGCATATATTTGTACTCCTTTCAACGTGGCACATTCTCAAGCACATACAAGATACTATCCCTTCCCCACTTGACCCTTGAGTTTGAGAGAAAGGGAGCTGCATCATGAAAATATTTTTAAGAACTTATAGAAAGGTACTCCTCCATGTGCTAAGATATTGCTTATCTTCTCCTTAAGACCCTACAAATTTTTATTGAAAGTGAAATTTAGGGTCTCTTTTGTTTGTAAAAATATTTGTTTTCATCCAATTTTTTAAATATGTAGTTATTTTAATTTGTTAAGAGTAAATTACATTTTTCACTTGAAAATGTATATTTTAACACAAGAGAGAAGAGCAATGTTATTCAAGTATCTTTCAAAGAATGAGAATGAGAATGCAATTCACTCATTTGTTAATAACAAGATGAAAGACTCTTGACGCGAACCATTGTAATAGACAAAATATGAAATACTAACTAGGGATTATACATTTTTTAAAATAATAGACACTTTTTTTAATATTTTTATTATTTAAAAAATGCAAACAATTATCCATCTTAAAAGGTCTCTATTTCCTTGTTAGAAGTAAAATTAACACAAATTTGTAAATAAATAAACAAAAAAAAATTGCACAACATACAAAAATTATCCATCTTAAAAGGTCTTTATTTTTTTTCTCTCCCACTTTTGATTATTTTATCATTGGAACTCTAAACACCAAACACTAGCTAAAACCATACATAAGCTCTTATCCAATTATCCATTATAAACAAGTGGAAAAAATATAAATATTAAACTATGGTTATCAAATGATATTGATGTTGGTCTATAAAGTTAGGAGGAAAGATATAGTTGGGAATGCATGTGCCGCTGGTTGGCCCACAATATTAGCGGTTGGGAATCCCAATTAGAACAAATGCATGTGCATTTCATTTGTCACTTGTTATGTGGCTTTTTGAAGAGAAAAAAAAAGCATGAATATTTGCATGTTGTTTACAAAATGTTACTTATAAATAGAGGTCCACTTTATGCTTATGACATCACAACATAACATAGCAAATAAAGTGCAACTTCCTCTGTTTTCTCCTCTGTTTCTTTTTTTTATCATAATGGCTCTAAAACTTAGAATGGCATACCAAGAATTTTCTATTGCTCTTGTGATTCTAGTTGTGTTGTGTATTGACATGAATCTGCAAGGTGTTATAGCTGATTATGGTGGTTGGGAGAGTGCTCATGCTACTTTCTATGGTGGTGGTGATGCTTCTGGCACAATGGGTGAGTTTAGCTTAGCCTTTCATTCCTTACTTTTCTATGTTTCATTAATATTTAATGAAAATTTTACAGCAAAAATTAACAACAAAGAGAAGAATTGACCTTGAATAAAAGTAGATTATTTACACCTTTTTATATGTTATGTTGGTGTCATGCTTTATATAACAAATTCATAATTATATTTATGATATACACTTCTATAATTTTGTTTACGAGGCGTCAACTCAGAGTTAAGAGTGTGACCTTACAACTTAATCGGATAAAGATCAAATTTTCCCATGCTAAGTTGTAAAATGACCATAGTTGTCGTTCTAATTTAATGTAAATTCCTCCTTTTCACATTTTTTAAATATACCTATTTATACTTTTGAATAATGTCCCTTTTAAACATTGCCAATTAACAAAATCTTTTTGGTTTTTCTAATTGATTTTATTTCTAATTAAAAAAATTTCAAATTATTTTCTTTCTTATTTTTTTTATAAGAGACCTAAATCAAGTTAGTTCTTCAACTATATTCTTCCCCAATATGTGGTAATGAAACATCACTTAAAGACTTCAAGTCTAACAAAGTCAACACTAGTACAGTAATATTCTTTTATCTTTGTTAAGAAAAATATATTATTTATTATTTTGTTTATTTTAGAAAGTAAAGTTTATTCTTTTGTTTTATGCATATGTAGGTGGAGCATGTGGATATGGAAATTTGTATAGTCAAGGATATGGAACCAACACAGCAGCTTTAAGCACTGCTTTGTTCAACAATGGTTTAAGCTGTGGATCTTGCTATGAAATGAGATGCAATGATGATCCAAGATGGTGCAAACCTGGTTCTATTATTGTTACTGCTACAAATTTTTGTCCACCAAATCCATCTTTGCCTAACAACAATGGTGGTTGGTGTAACCCTCCTTTGCAACATTTTGACATGGCTGAACCTGCCTACCTTCAAATTGCTGAATATAGAGCTGGAATTGTGCCTGTTTCCTTTAGAAGGTTAGTATAGTCTTTTTACTATGCTCTCTCAAACTTAAAGCTACAATAATTTCCCGTTGATACACAAACATGAGATTTAAACAAGATACAATAAATATATAGGTTTTCAGAGGCTGTTTGATGGTCAGGATAGGGGTCGTTTAAATCTCTTTGTCTCTCAATTCTGACCATCAAACGACCCCTAAAAATCTCGATGTCCAAGCTCAAATCACATATCTTTTTTCAAAACTTCTAATTCACAGGTCATATTTTATTCATTGTTAAGATGTCTAATAATGTTATTATTTTTGTGATTATGATAGGGTGCCATGTTTCAAAAAGGGAGGAGTAAGGTTCACAATAAATGGCCACTCTTACTTCAACCTAGTTTTGGTCACCAATGTAGGTGGTGCTGGGGATGTTCATTCAATATCCATCAAAGGATCAAGGACTGGATGGCAACCAATGTCAAGAAATTGGGGACAAAATTGGCAAAGCAACTCTTACCTTAATGGACAATCTCTCTCATTTCAAGTTACAACAAGTGATGGTAGAACTATGACAAGTTTCAATGTGGCACCAGCAAATTGGCAATTTGGTCAAACCTTCCAAGGAGCTCAATTTTAGAGTTTGTAATAATTTTGTATACTTATAGTAAATTCATTTATCAAATGCACACCTAAAAAAGTTTCATAATAGGTATTTGAATATTCTTGAAAAATTGTAACTGTCATTTTGAAAGACCAGTGTTTTATTTTATTGGTCTGTAGAGTAGCTGAGGTGGTTATGTAGCACCCGCTGGTCACTTCATATATAGGAGTTTTATGTAATTTTTATTTTTTGTATTTTGAGAGACTTCTTTTCAATTGATATTAGTAACATTGATGAGAGAAATGTTGTTACCTGAACTCAATATTTACTTATCTAATAATTAATGAATATATGATATTTCAAAGAATTGAGAAAGAGATTTTTCAATTTATTACTGTGTTATTGATGATATTTTACAACTTTGTTTGAATATATTTGTATTATATACCTTAAAATTACAAGATTAAACTCTTGTTGAAATTACAAAATTAAACTCTTACTCTTACCATTGAACTAATACCTCAAATGAAATAAAAATATGATTTAAATATTTATTTCATAAATATGTGGTTGATAGTTGATAAAAGAAACATTGTTCTTGTAAAAAAAAGAGAAAAGTTGTTATCTGAATTCAAAAAATAATTATATCTCATAAATATGTGGTTGATCACTTCAACCACAAACCAAAGATTTAATAGTTGGGTGTTATTATACTCCATTCCTATGTATAAGTCTTCTTTACTTCTTTTTTCCCACATTTCTTAAGAAATGTTGTTAGTGTAATTAATGTGTCTAATTTATTTGTTAATATTACTAAATTGCCATTTGTTTATATGTGTATTAAATTTGACTTTTTATATTTCAAGATAAGTTAGTAGTATTAATTAGGGGTATGTTTAGGAAAAATAAAATAAATACATTTAGTAATTTCAAAATGGATTTATATTTAAATACAATTTTTGAGTCAAATGAATGCTTATATATAAGGACGGAGGGAGTAAAATATTGCATGGACACTAGAATCAACTTTAAAAAAAAAGAAAAATTAGCAAAGGTTCCTTAAAAAAAATAAAAATTAGCAAAGGTAAAATTATATCAATTAAAGTAGTATTAATGATCATTTTACTACCATCAAAGATAAGATTTGAATTCCATCCACTAAAATTACAATGTCAAAATCGAGAAATTTTTGGACGACGGCCACAAAATTTAGATACTTTATTTTGGCACACATACACAAAAGTAAAATGGTAGAAAAAGAAATAAATAAATAATTGTGTTGCCTTTTTCTGGTTTCTTTTTCTAAGTGTTTGAACTGGTTAGATTATGATGGGTTTAGAATATGGTACAAAGTCTGAGTGTAGCGGAATAACTGAACACACAGATAAAATATATATATATAGAGAGAGACCAAACATAAGCAATTTATACTGGTTCCTCTAACAACACAGAAGTAGTCAAATCCCCTTGCATTTTCAAGGGATTTCACTATAATCTCACTAGATTACAATTTCTCAAGGACTCTTCCAAAAGACTTCCAATTGCTCAAGCACACTTGCAAGAGACTTCTAATGCTCAAGGTCACTACGAAGAGACTTCCACTGCTCAAGGACAACTCCAAGAGAATTCTATTGCTCAATATCAAATGAATGAGACTTCTGGTGCGCAAGCTTTGCAGACAAGAGACATATATTTATTTACAACAATAAACAAATTTGCTCTTACACTTGATATAACAATGGTAGCGTAAATTGAACAATATTTGAATAGACTCTTATGACTTTAGGATTTCTAAGATACAAAAGTGGAAACAAAAATCCTAAGTGTTTTGCGTTATTTGATTTGGTAGAGTAATCACAGTAAAAATAGCAGAGTCTTGTTAATCTTCTTCAGTTCTTCAGCTCCTTATATATGCAAAGATTTGAGAGATGTTGAAGAAGAGTGTCAGCACATTAAGGGTCGTTGAGAAGCTTCAAATCAAGGACGTTGAACCATTGCATGATATGGATAATTTTGTTAGATAGTCATTCAATAATCGTTTACTGAAAATGGAAGTATCCATTCATTCTTATTGTCCTTGAAGTTCTTTGTTCGTTTCTACACATGGTCAAAAGAAAACAAAAATGTACTCAGATCCTTTGATGGAGACAAATATAGAAGACGACAAATCTGACGTGGAGTCTGGGTCCCTCGGGTTCTTCGAATGTCTGAAGGTCTTCCAAGTCTGATTGAGTTTTCTGTGTATGGCTAGGTCTTTTGAGTCTGATGATCTCCATACAGTCTGATGATGTCATTCCTCAGCTTTTGAGTGGCGTCCTTTCCTTTTGATCTAATAAGTTGACTTCTGGTTGACATTTCTTAAGATATTCTACTATAGTCTTGTACTTGCAAAAATACAATAATCGTAATTAGGGTTTATTTATAGTCATTTAAGAAGACTCTCAAGGTCTTTTGAGTCTGATATTATTCAGATTTTTCGTGACTTATGCCTTAAGTAATGAGGGTACTTAAGTCTTTCTGCTGAGCTCTAGATGCTTCTAGAAGTTGGTTAAGGCGGCGTCTTGGGGAGGGTGCGCCCTGTGTCTTAGAGCCCTTTAGAAGGGCACTAAGGCCTCCAGGAGGGCCTTTTAAACCCCTTGGGAGGGTCTCTTGGTCCTTAAGAAGATATTGACGGTCCAAGTCTTTTAAACTTCTCTTATGCTTTCGATGCTTTAATATATGTTCAATCTCTTGTTGGATATATTCTATGATCCTGCACACTTGAACAAATATTAATATATCCAATTGTTTTTTAATACTTTGTTATCATCAAAATTTTAGAGAAATTGTACAAACCACTATTGTTCCAACATAAAGAAGTATCTTGAAGAGAACCCTAACACGTTGAGAGGAGTCCAACCCTAAGAACCTTACAAGTGGGTGCAAAGTTTGTATCCTGAAATTCATCAGGCCTATACAAAATCGAAAATTCATTTATAAAAAAGAAAAAAGAATCGACTGTCCAAATTCTTTCACCAAATTTGGGACAATCATTTGTGAAGGAACCTTCCCTGATCCCTAAACCAACAACAGAAACCAAACAAATCTGGTATATCTGATTGAGTTTCTGTTGTGAAAGTGACTCAAAATTGAAGTTTGGAGTGCAAAATTGATGTTTGCTAGAAGTGCAAAATCGGGGCCCGATTTTGACTGCCTGTGAAGTCTTCTGGTTCGACAAAAATCGGCGCCCGAATGAAGGAATTCGGGGCCCGATTTTGCGTAACAGTTTTTTTTTCAGAAACATATTTTTGGGCCAGATTTGTTACAATTTTATGGGGGTTACTTTTACTATAAATATAGGCTTTGTATCAGAGTAAACCTTGAGATAGAGGGGGCTGAAACAAGGGTTTAGAAAGGCAATAACAAAACTAGGGTTTGTATAGAGTTTGTCTCTTTGGCAGCAAACACTAGGGTTTGAGAGTTGATTCACCTTTGGAAACACTATTAGGATTGAGTCTCTTGGTTACGGGAAGAGATTGAGACTTTGGGTAGAATTAGGCGGGAGACTTATTCTTGTAACCCATTGATATCTCTTTTGTAAGGTTACTCATCATTATAGTGAAACGGAGGGATGCTCTCTCCTCCAAACTAGGTCAATTTGGACTAAACTAGGTAAACAAATTCTTTTGTGTTCTCTCTTCTTTTCTCTCGCTGTTTTCTACTTTTGGCTTGTGTTTATAATTGTTTCATACACTTTATTTTGGTTGCTTGATTATCACTTGGTCCACACATCAAGTTTGTTATTGGTGTGATTTTTAATCGAATTCACAACAGACTTCCTCCTCAAATACTTCTATTTCAACTACTTCAAACACCTTCTTCTTTGTTCTTTTAGAACTCACTGACGTGGGAACTACTTTACTTCTAAGCAAACACCTTCTTCTTTGTTCTTTTAGAACTCACTGACGTGGGAACTACTTTACTTCTAAGCTCCATAGCATCTGTGATGATGTTTTGAGAGTTCAAACTCTCTTTTTCATCCTTATACTCATCTGCTTTGCATATTCTTTGTTTAGTTAGAGCATTAGCTGCTTCTATATTGCCTACAATTCCTTCCAGATGAGCTTTAGATACCTTAACCATTTATTCCAGCTCCGACATGTCTTCGTTTTCATCTTGGTCTTCCCATTGAGCAGGGTGGTACTCAGGCCACTCTTGGAGATAAAAAATTCCTTCCTGCCCAACATATGATTCCATGTATCTAACCTGTTCGTTTGATAACCCAAAACTTAATGGGAGACATGTACCATTTTCATGAGCTTGCTCACAAAATTCACAGATAAGACCATTTGTTGACAGCTTGGCCACCTCTTGTGCTTCCAACAACATCTTAGCTTAGATTATAGACACTCATTAGACTTTGTTTGCGAGTTTGGAGGGGAAGGGAGAGAAAGACTTTGGAAAAAAAAGGAATGAGTAAGTGGAAGAAATAGAGGAAAATGGGAGGGGTTAACTTTTCTTCATAATACAAAACCCTCCTCATTTGTGGGAACTAAAGAATTGTATTGGAGGAGGGTTCATATGAATTCTTCAAATTTAATCTATGTTGTTATAAAAATATAGTAATCATATTATGGATTAATTTATCATTCTCTAAAAAACAACTGTTTTAAATTTTTTGAAAAATTTCTCCATTTTTCCTCATATTTTGCACCCTTCAAAGTCTTTCCTTTCCTTCCTTTCCCTTCCAAACTCCCAAACAAAGTCTTAGAGTATATAAATACATGTTTGTAGTCACTTAGTGAGATCATGAGTGAAAACTCTCACTTTCATTCATTTTCTTGTTTCATGACACTCTTCAGTAACTGAACAGTGAACACAACAAATAGTAAATTGTAACTAACGTAGATTCTTTGAGGAATTTCTCCTAGTAAATAGTAAATTAAAAAACTAATGCAAAAGATGGATAAGTTGAGGATTATGTATCAGATTTCTCTTTACTCTAGCAAGTTGCTACACGCTAAATTTGGGTGAGATTCAGAAACCAAAAACTATTACACCAAGTGAAAATCTTAAGCAAAATAAAATGGTTTTATTTAGCGGTCAATATTTCTTGCTTGGAGTTATGATTTGTTTACAAATGTCAGTACAAGAAAAGAATACCAATTGTGATAGATTTAACGAACATAATTACAAGACTTACAATCAACGGATGATGTAACGTATCATGATCTATTCGAGGACAAAAAAGAGAATAATCTTGAACGAAATTATCTTTTAAGAATCAATGAAAAAAATACAAAAAGGAAGATCATGAAGAAACTAATTAGGTTGAGCTTGACTCTGATAACGTGACACGCACCAGTCGTAAAACCGGTGAACAATAGGCAATTAGGTATTGATTATTGCATTCTCAAGTTCAGCGGCATCCTACTGGTAAAATTGAAATATAGATTCAGTAAGGTATAACAACTTGTTACTTAAATGGTAACTTCTATGTATTGGCAATATTATCCTCATTTTCTGCCATAAAAGACAAATCATGGTAATTTGCATGAAAACGTTAGCAAGGAGAATGTATGACCAATATTGTCTTCATGTTTCGTAAGTAGTTTCAGACATATTTTGAATCTGCATAGCTATGTTATTTACTGCTTAAGACAATATTCATAGAAGAAAAATATAAGTAATGCCAATTCCATCAAGTTATGTGTAGGTGTGTGTGCATTGGCGATGTGACAATGTTCATTTTCAAACTTTAATTTAGTGTGAAAGGTAATGCTCATCTTTCAATATGATCAATTTCATACAATTAAAAAACCCACTTGGGTTGGCCTAGTGGTATTGGCTTGGAATCTGGGAGTATGCTCCTCCTCAAGGTCTCAGGTTCAATCTCTCTGGTGCCAATTTGAGGGGGTTAGTTTAGCTTCTTCAAAAAAAAAAATTTCATACAATTAAAGAATCCATAGTTTTATATTGAGGTTGCGGTCGCAGTTATGTTGTGAATATTTCTATTGAGATAGAGAGAAAAGGGATAATTAACTGACCATCCTTATAAGTTATTGTTGGTAACTACTGAGGATGAAAACTGTAAAGGATATAAATAGATATGAAAATAAATAAATAAAGGAAACTGCAAAGGGTTATGAGTTAATTGATAACCACCAATGTATGCAGCAGTTTTGGCTTTATGAATTGCTTGGTATTGATAAAGAGTTATCAATGATTTACATTTTCAACCCCTTCTCACCTTGCTATAAGAAGTTAGCAATTCTAATATTACCTCATAACAAATTAAAAAATTAGTAATTAGTAATCATCATAAGATGAAGATTATTTACATAATTTTCCTTTTCACTGTATTCTCATTCACTATTTCCCATGCTTCAGTCAATGATTTTTGTGTTGCAGATTTAAAGGCTCCAAACACCAATTCAGGCTACCCTTGCAAACCCGATGCGAACATCACATCAAACGATTTCATATTTCACGGCTTTGTAGCTAGAAAATTCACCAACTATATCAAACTTGGAATCACCCCAGCAACTGTCACCAATTTTCCAGCCCTTAACGGACTAGGAATCTCTGCGATGGCTATAGACTTTGACGAAGGCATATCATCACCAATGCATACTCATCCCGATGCTACCCAATTAGGGTTAGTAGTTCATGGTGAAATTACTGCTGGATTTTTGACACCTACATCCGTTTATTCTAAGGTATTAAAATCGGGTGATCTTTTTGTTATTCCGAAAGGGATGTTACATTTTGCAACTAATTCTGGTAAGGGAAAAGCTAAAACTTATGTTTTTTATAGTAGTGAAAATCCTAGAACTCACATACTTGATCGTCTTTTGTTTAGCAATAGTTTACCTTCTAATTTAGTTGCACAAACTACTTTCATTGATCTTGATCAAGTGAAAAAGTTAAAGAGTGTGTTTGGTGGAAGTGGGTAGGAATATAAGGATTTATTTTTGTATATTCTATCCTGACTTTAGGAGATTATATGAATCAATGATTTAGCAATGAAATCATAATTTCACTCATTCATTTCTTGATTTCTTGTCTCTCTTTTTTCTACCTTATTCTTATTTTCAGAGGTTCATAAGGAATACCTTTGCATTAAAATTGAATTGGAGATTTAATGAGCAAGACTTTTTTTTGACAAAAAATGAGCAAGACTTGTAAATATGAGTAAATAATTTAATCGGTTGAATTATAATTGAACTAAATGACTAATAAATCGGGGCAAAAAAAAAATACAAAAAAAAAATCGTATAGAACAAGGGTTTCTTTGGCAAGACCAATAATTGAACTAAATGACTAAATGATAATTGTCTTTTCATCAAGAGTTTATAGCTTTTTTCATTAGCTTATAGCTTATTTTTCATACGCTATTTTAAATAGCGTTGAACTTATAACTTATCATTTTTTTCCACTTTTACTATTATCACTTTAATTCAAACTCATGTTTACTGTTATAAATCAAAACGAAGCTATTATGTTTCAATGCTTCTTCTCAATTTCCAGTATACCCATGTTTTCAATGCTTATTTTAGCTCATTTTAGTTCAAACGCGCGTTTACCATTTATAATTTTTTTTTTTATTACAACCATTAAAAATTGTTTGCATATAGTCGATTTTGTTTTTTTTGGTTGTTGTAACATTTTTGTGTTTAAAATAAAACTTTTTACTTTAATTTTTTTTTTTTTAAGATTATAATT
>Ga0315913_1000462_pt1 | contig 36159 bp, 19 predicted proteins | sample MpolsnodulesMG_FD_207736 | JGI IMG/M metagenome (GOLD analysis project Ga0315913, IMG submission 207736) | Medicago polymorpha root nodule microbial communities from Los Angeles, California, United States - small nodules | ecosystem: Host-associated > Plants > Roots > Nodule | place: USA...
CTAGTTCATCTCTTCTCCCAAAGAACATTCCAAGTTTTCTATCAACAAAATAAAAAGAATATTCTAAATTCTAACCACATAATTAATCCCAATTTTTCCATATCATGGAACAAGCACTTCGAACTCTCAACGGAATGCCTCCAATGGAAGAACCAGAAAACCACCACCACCACAAAAAAACTTCCTCTTCCTCTTCCACCACTGCAACCAACAAAACAGGCGCCACAGTACGATACCGTGGAGTCCGGCGCCGACCATGGGGCCGTTATGCAGCCGAGATAAGAGACCCACATTCCAAAGAACGCCGCTGGCTCGGAACCTTCGATACCGCCGAACAAGCTGCTTGCGCCTACGACTCCGCTGCTCTAGCCATGCGCGGTTCCAAAGCTCGAACCAATTTCTTCTATCCCGAAACCACCGAACAAAACCTTCTTCATCCTTTCCATAATCATAAGCAGCAAAAATCTCAACCCCGCCATGTCACCAAGTTCAACAGTGGTGATTTTCTTAACCACACTTGTTCAAACCCTAACCCTTGTTTGGTTCCACCTTTTGTTCAAAACAAACCTAATAATACTATTTCTTCCGCTAGCTCCTCCAACGTTAATGTTACTGAAGATATTATTGATGAAGACTTGGAATTTTTTCCAAGGGAATCTTCTGGTTTGTTGGAAGAGATAGTTTATAAGTTTATGAAAAGTTCAAAAACTACAAATAATGAGAAGAAGGTGAAAACAAATAGTTTTGGTTCAATTTCTCAGCCAATATCTCATAACATGGTTCCTATGTTGGAGGGTACTTTTGGTACCGTCTCTTTTGATCAACAACAAGGTTTTCCCATGCAACAATTTGAAACCATTGATAATGGTTTTAACTTTATTGACACTAATGAGGGTATGTATGTTGGGGAAATGGAAAACCATCATGTAGGAGAATGCTCTATCATGGAAGATGTTTTTTACTATCCTGAACTTTGTAGTTCTTTTTGCAGCTAAGTTGCAAAATGTCTAACTTAATTAATCTATATCTATGTTTTAAGTTTAGATAATCATAAGCTAGTTAACTTAGGAGACCAAATTTTAGGTTCTTTTATGTCTTTGATTCTGTCCTCAGTTAGAGTTTAATTAGTTGGTCTTTCAAATTTACTTGGAGTCTTTGTTTCTAGGGTTTTATTTTATGATTTGTAGGTGCAAGTGTAACAAGGTTATCATTAATATATATTTAAATTATATGATCAAACTCACTGATCATACTATGTCTATCTGTTCCCTAGCTACTGCCTACTATGGATTGGAAAGTTGATAATCCTGAAATAGGTAACAGTAGTTTGTTTAAGCATGCTGTTTTTTCTTTTCAGTACTTGATTGGGTTCATTAAATTTTGTTCTTTACTTTCTGCCTGCTTTAAACTACAATTACTTTACATCTTTTTTACGGAATACTTTACATTTACATTTATGAAATGATAAATTAAATAAAGTGTGAAAATAATTTTTTCCTAATTAATTATATGTATTTTTTTGGTTTGAATTTAACAACGTTAAAATAATTTTTTTTTCTAATTAATTATATGTAATGCAATGAGGTGAATTGTACTGCGTTGACATTGGAAATAATACAAAACTTTTGTCTGCTGGACAATATTCTTTTTCGATTTCTTTTTTCTCCGTGTGCCTGTTCATTTATTAACTCTAGAGTTTGTTTCTGATGACATATTGATCTGGATTGAGAAATGCCGGTGAGACCCTGGTGTACTAAATTTTTAAAAATTTATTTTTATACTCAATTAAACTTATGATCAGGACCGTCTTAAACAATTTAGAGACCTGTTATAATTTAAAAAATTGACCCAAAAAAATAGCACACAAATAATTGATGGTCGAAAAAAATTGGGGTACAAAGAACAAAGGGTTTGGATTGAGTTAAATGTTGAAGAAAAAATTATCCTAAAAGACAGGCCGTATATGGAAAAAATATATTAAGAAAAAAGATGACTAAATTTATTATTATAAAAAGGTGCCTACCAGGCCTTGAAAAGGTCAAGGAGAATACAGATCAAGGTAAAAACCGCTAGCATTGCACTTCTTCTCGTATTTCCTCAACACTGAAAGTACATAACTCATTTTTTTTCATGGCCTTGTACATAAAAAAAATAAAATTTGGGCCCACAAAAATTGAGGTCCGGTGTCATAGCCCAGCCTCGACGGGCTATGGGTCGGCCCTACTCATGATCTTAACTCACTTGATAAGGAACAATACATAATATATACAGGGTTGGGATACTTGACCAACAAAATGTGTCGTCAACCTGAGTTAATATAATATGTGTTTCTTATGTTGGATAGGCATTAATATTCGCGTTCAACCGTTTATCCTGTATGTCTGGGTATCCATTAATCAGATATAACCTAGATTTTGAAGTCCCGTAGATATCCCTAAAAAACATTTTTGATTTTTTTTTGGTAAAATAGAAAATTTCTTAATTACCTACTATTTCTTCAAGTTTTCAAAAGACAAAAATTACTAACACGTAATAATATCGATACATTTTCACTCTTTATTTTATGCACTCAATTTTTTTAAGGTGGTAAAAATAATAAATTAAAATAACTATATACCATAGCTACCACCAAGGATAATATACATGTGAAGTAAATATCACATGTGAAAGAGAAAAACTAAGAGCCCTAAATTAGTAATCTAGAATTTTTTAATTTATTTTTACAAAGGAAACTTTTATATTTAACTGAGGATGTTTAAATAATTTTCTTAATTTAGTAATGGGTATGATATATGTGAACAAGAGCATCATTAAATCCGCATTTGTATTCATTAAGTAATTGATAGTCGAAAGATTACTATTTTACATGTGGATATCTGTTAACTACCTGTCCCGTGTCAACGGTGGATTTTATTTGTAGATACCCACAATTACGTTTTTTCTCCTTTCAATCCCTAGTTAAAAGTTGGAAAAAATGCACTTGTTATGATCATAGAACCATGATTTCAACCGGAGGTGGCTCTAGCTGACCTTCGTGGTGGTTGAAGCTAGCTCGTTGCGGTTGAGGAGAATCCTTCGATGGAAGGGAGGGGGTGTACCTGCAAATCTACTCCAACGCTCCAGTCAAAGATGCTTCAATAAGCTTTTAGGTGTTTTCATGGAATGAGAAAATGTACCTGATTGCAGCCAACCACACCCTATTCATAGGCACTCAGACGTGAACATGACTATTTTTCCCTTACCGTGTGAAAATCGGGCGATAGTCCCATGAGATGGACGATTCAGGGGAGTTCTTGATGTATGATCATATGTGACACGACTCTTCATCATTGCATGTGGGCCATAATAGTATGTGAATGCCTTATTGGGTCTTGGTTGCAATAATGGACCTTAACCCAAAGGATCGAGCATTGGTCCATCTGGATAGTAGTTCCTAAGTTGTTGGCTCGCAGCTCGAGGTAATGACTTTCTAGTGTTAGGATGTCTGAATGACCTTTTTACTGATTGCTGTTATCGAATAAATGTGAAGGTTTTCGTTCAGGTGCCTTTATCCCTCAGATTCTCTAGATTTGCCAGAATTTTGGGTTTCGTGTATGATGATTGCACTTTTTGCTACTACATTTTCCAAGTTATCCTTTAGTTTGCACATATGCTCTCTTTTTGGTGGCGTGTTAAATAATCATGGGTTGGTTAAAAGAGATCGCATCACTTGATTCGGTTTGGATAAAGTTTTTAAAAAATCCGAACCGATCCGATCCAAATAAATGCGGTTTAATTTGGATCGGTTTTTGGATATCCGAAATGCAAAATATATATTTTTTCGTTTACTTTTTTTAAAAGAATATAAGTTTTTATTAATATTTATATTACACGAACACAATAAAATAATATGTTTGATGTAAATTATATTAAAAAATCAAAATCACAATATGAAAATTATCAATTATTTTTTAAACATATGAAGTAATAATAATACAGATTAAATCAATGCAATATATAAGATTAAAAATCAACAAGGAACATAATATTGCAATATGTAATACTAATAAAAGAATAAATAACTATTAATAGTTGCCAAAAAAAAACTATTAATATTTACTTTTGCGGTTCGGTTCAGTTTGGCTCGGTTTTGAATAAGTGATCCGAAATCCGATCCGATCATAGCGGTTTTTACAAAACAACATCCAAACGCATTCAAAAATATTCGGTTTTTTGCGGTTTTCGGTTTTTTTGGATTGGTTTGGGGTTTTAGTTTGGATCGGTTTGAATTTGAACACCCCTGTAGATAAGAGTAAATTCAAATATTAAAATTAAAATAAAAGTGTAACAATCACAATATGAGTGTGTGTGTATGGGAGGCACTTCAGTGCCTTTAACCCGCGAAAGGCACCTGCCATTCTACCAATCAAGTAGTGCCATGTGGCATTTCTTATTTAAAAAAAGAAAACAAAAAAGCTTTGTAAATCCAAAAAGGTTGAAACAAAACAGAACACACACGCCTTCCTTTCTTTCTCACACCGTTAGTTTCAGCCGCCGCCACCGCTCGCCGTCGTTGAGTCTTCCCTGGTTTCTCTCCCTCCCAACACCTGTCATCAATCACCAGATCTCAGTCATCTACTCCGATGACAACCTCTATCTCGACTCGTCGCCGCACTTTGCTTCTTTCTCGCCGTCTCCTTCCATCCCCGTCGTACTGGTTTTCTTCTTCTTCATAGAGATTTATTCTCCGTGCCGACACCAATCTTCATAAAGCAAAATAAGGAAGGTAGAGAGAAAATACCGCAACAGTGAGGCCACGAAAAACATCAAGTGAAAGCAATCTTTGAGAAGTTTGAGGTTGTTGTTGTTGTTCTTGTTTTCTTGAAGAAGAAGATGAAGAAATCATTGTAGAACGTTCTTCATTATTAATAATCTTTGTAGCTGAATTATGGATCTGTTGTTTTTGTTCTTTAGAGTCCAATGGTGGCGGTGCCGGTAGTGTCCGATGATTATTTGGAGATGGTGTGTAGAAGGAACCCATTGTGCGCTTGGAGATAAAAATGCAATTTTTTTTTTTTTTTAACCTAAGGGACCACATGGCAAAACATTAAGTGTAGGATTGATTCAAAGGCTCACAAACATCCAAAGTCACATGCCTTTCCCGCTTTAAAGGCACTGAAGTGCCTCCCGTGTGTGTATATATATATATATATGTCCAGTTTTTTTTTTGTCTTTTATCATTTAAAAAGTGTGACAAACTAGATGAGTATATCTATACTTACTTTTTCATTATCCCAATTATACCCTTAAATAACTTTTTCTATAATAAAGTTTGTTGTTGGTGTCATTAAAAAAAAAAGAATTTAGATTAATATTTTTTTATTATATTGTTGGTGTCATTGAAATAGACAATCATGATTAGTTTGATTTGTTATAATTTGAAAAACAAAAAACATTTATATTTTTAGTTTTAATCAAAATCAAAATTTCATTAAAAAAATACCGTTCATAATTTTTAAACGTGCTCGTCTTTTCGCTATTATATTGTAATAAATATATTATTTAAGGTTCTTAGTTATTGTTCGTTATGTTTTTGTGAACAATTTGTTATATTTTTTTTTAATATTTAAATTTACTCTTATCTATTTGTTATGTGTTATTTGTATTGAAAATTGATGGTAATTTTCAAAAGAGAAAAAGACTACCAAAAAGAGTCAAAGTATGTTATTTTCTTTATATATAGTATAGGTTGTTGTTGTTGTTGTTGTTCTTATTATTATTATTATTATTATTATTATTATTATTATTATTCTTGTTGTTGTTGTTCTTATTATTATTATTGTTGTTGTTGTTGTTGTTGTTGTTGTTGTTGTTGTTGTTGTTGTTGTTGTTGTTTTGGGATTTGTAAAGGGTGGAGAAAATAGTAATGGCTTAAAAGGGTTTCTTTAATAGTATTTAGAGTGAAGATAAAAATATTTAAAAATTGAAATTAAATTAGGTTTCTTCGTGTGTTAGTTTTTACAAATTATGGGATCATTATGTTTATGCATATTCTTTCAAAATAAAAATGTTTATGCAATTATGCATATTGATGAGCTTGTAAATCTTGCAACAATTTAAGTTTTACTGATTTTTTGCGATAAGAATGAAATTCCAATTTGATGGTATCCAAGATTGAGTGAAATACATGAATGAAGTCCAATTTTAGTTATTTATTCCGAACGACCTTTATATCATTACATGTTTTTGTTTTTAAAACATGTTATCCGATCCAAGGACCGACTAATCTAAGGGGACCAATCCCACTGCCCACTTGCGGGGACCCCGTTCTAAGCCAACACAAAACTAACTATGAAGGTACCGTCGATTTTTTAAATGTGGTGCTTGTGATTGCTATAGAAACTTCCACAGGAAGGAAACAATTGTTTCCAGAGATCTAACACCTGTCTCATTTAGTGCTCCATGCCTCCCTCAAGCACCGACTCCTTCTACAACTAGAGCACTAAGGGGCACAACCAGTTCTCTACTTCTACCTTTGTCTGAAGGGGGCTATATTTTGAGGGAGGATCTTGAACAAAATGTTCATCATGTTGTTGAGCCTATCAATGGTGATGATGGAGAAGGGTCATCACAATCTAAGAAGAGGTTCAGGTCTAGGTTCACACATGAACAAAGAGAAAAGATGCTTGATTTTGCTGGGGCACGAGGTTGGAAGATTTTGAAAAGGGACGAGAATATTGTCGAGCACTTTTGTAATGAGATTGGGGTGAAGCTTCAAGTTTTCAAGTCTTGGGTTCAGAATAACAAGCATACCCTTGGCAAAAAGCCCTAAATAATAATAATAATAATAATAATAATGGTTATGTGTTTCCTTAAAAAAAATGTATATTTAAGTGTCAGTTGATCTTTGGATCTTAGGGTTTATCTATATGTTTATATTATAATATGTGGGACAACAGTTGGGGTTACTTTAAGTATTCAATTTTGGTGTACTAGTGTTTTGTTTTAATTTCAAGTATTGATGAACAATAGATTAATTTAGTTTCATGTCTTTTTCATATTTATTTTTTGATGTAGTATTTTTACTTTTGTATTTCAAGTTTGATCAATCATTTTGGTGTGTGGGCGGTATTATCTTAAACAACGAGGAGTTAATTGGGCTTTTTTTTATTTTTTTACAGAAGGAGTAGATTGGTTTGTAGTTTTACTTAGGGCATAATGAATTTTTTAAGAGAAGCTAAAAAAAATAATATGAATTGAAGGGAAGTTATACCTCACACTCCTACATTTATACTTTCACTCTAATATTTGATACAAAGTATCAAATTTACCCTTTATATAAAAATAAAATACAATCACCATTCACTTGTTCACCCCACCTTTTTTCTGGAAAAAACTTTCGCCGGAAGAAAACTCAAACAAACAGTAAGACGTGTTTGCCGATCATCAATTATTGATTGCTCTCTTAATCTTTTCATGTGTTTATTCTCTTAATTGTTCACTATTTGAGGATTATGGGTTTATCAACGTTTTCTGGGTCAGTGGATCACGAGAGAATAGTTCACGTAACCGTGTTCTGGAGTGCATCAATCGATCTCAAAATCATTGATTTCTAAAAAAACACATGCAAAACGTTCTGGTTGATTCTTCTCGAAATTGGTTCTGGCAATTTGTTTGTTTAAGTTCTTAATTTTTTGTTACTCAAACCTCAGCCGAAATCGTATTCTTCCCGGAATGTTAAAATTGAGAATGGGAATTATTGCTATCTTTATTTTGATTAGTAAGACTTGATTCGAAGACTAGGTGGGTTAATTACTTACCTTGCTCTGTACCCAAAAAAAAATTGCTTACCATACTTTTATTTATCCTCACCAATATCATTCCATTATTTTTTGCTTGGAACATAAAGAGCAATAAACCAATAGTGATTGTTCTTACACTACTACGCCCTTCTCCCTATTGGATCCACATTATTACAGAAAGATACACATAGAGTATTCTGAATAATTTTTGGAAAGGTTAGCATGAGTATTCCGAAAAAAATTGAATAATTTTCGGAAAGGTTAGTATGAGTATTCCGAAAAAAGTTTGTAACCTTTATATCAGGTGGGGTGAACTCATACTGAATGGTAAATTAATTTGTAAAAAGGTTAATAACAAAAGGGGTAAAATTAGAATATTTGAATATTTGTAGGGGTGAAAGTACATGTGTTGGGGTACAAGGTAAAATTTTCGAATTGAAGGTGCAAAAAAAACACAATAACAATACTACTTTACATGGGTCATTGTACAATTTTGTGTGCATCGGAGGCAATCATTATTAAATGATTGACTTTCGTGTTCAAACCTTGTACCCTTCAATGTGCTTCTGAAGAATATGTTCTAGCAATTTTATGGGTCTTACGTCAAGTTTGAGTAAATGGCCCTATAATATGATGAATGAGACATGTATTAATCATGACGATTGACATCTCAGTTATGCTGCCAGCAAAGTCACCATAATACCATAATATAATGTTTCGAAGTCACAACTATGATAACACCGTAAAACATTGTGTGTTAAATACACCTCGTCTTATATATTATTAATAAAAAAGAATAACATAAAAAAAAACTTTGGGTGCAGAACCAAACTCAATAAGGCTAAGTAAAATACATTTCCCTCATACCTAGTAACATGAAAACCTTTTATCATTTGTCAATAGAATATGATATGTTACTTATAAAAAAATCACTCAAGGCCAAATTTGATGTCCCAAGAATGAAACTTTCACGATGAAAGTCATATTATTATATTATTATGAAATCTAAATACAAATTTAGGTTCCCTTCAATTTGAAAAATACCAAAAAGCATCCTCAAAATAAATAAAAAATAATTAATCTATGAAAAGCATATATGTTATAATAAATACGATTTGAATTATATATGATGTAAAAAAAATGCAATCACGGTTATATGCTTTCAAATCATTTTGAATTCCAAAATGAGTTTTGAAAAATCAAAACAAATATAGGTGCAGTCATTATTTATACTTTTAATATAATTGTAATATGTGAAGGATATCTTATTGCAGAAAATGACAACAACATAGTAGCAAGATATCTTATTAGTGACTAATCTTTATATAAATGTAACATATAATAATTACATGTAGCACATTTTACCTGTGATTCAATGAGAATCTTCAAAATCGTGTATTGCATACAAAAATATAAACATGGAATCCTTATAAAAAAAAAAAAAAAAACATGGAATCAACAAAGCAAAGCCAATCCATACACGTGTAACTCACATATACACAAAATGTCGTACTCTTTTATCTCTAGATAATGTTATGTAACAAATTCTCATTTTTCCAAAATTTCAACCATATAAAAACATCAATTTCAACTATTTTTGTTGCTATGATGGAATATGAAATATATGGTTGACAAAGATTAACAACATTACAATACCTCAAGAAGCTCCATGCACCACTCATTTCCATCAACCAAAGCAAGCATCCAAATCCTTTCACTTATTCTTCTTTAACAAAAATAATGCAAATATCAAAAATGCTTTCTTCCACATTCTTTTCACTCTTTCTTCACCACCATCACCTACTTCCACTCTTTCTCTTCATTCATATGGCAAAGAATCTTCCTAAATAATCACACAAAGATTCCAAAACACACACACTTCTTTCACTATAATTGTTCATTGTTTTTTCTTTCTTTCCATTAAGAAATGAATTTGAATCACTCTAGTGGTTTTTCTTTAACCAAACATACAAAAAAAACATCATTAACTTCTTCTATTTACCTTAGAAACTCTCATATCTTTCTCTCTAAAAACACTTCACCTTTGTTTCTTAGAGAGTTTCTCCATGTGAAGCCTCTTCAACTTTCACCAAACATAGAAAAAAGTTTGAAAAACTGTAAACTCACACACCCTTTTGCTAGCTTATCATCTTTTGCAGAAGCAGAAGGAGAAGAAGGTTCAAAAGAAGAAATTCAGCACAATGAACATCACCAACATGCTGCAACAGAAAACGGAGAGAATAATGATGAAGTATCAGGAATGGCTAAAGCATTTCACATATCATCAAGAACAGCTTCTGCTATAACAATATGTATAGTAATGGCTGCACTTGTTTTTCCTTTGTTTATGACATCTTTAGGACAAGGTTTGGCATTGAAGACAAGGATGTTATCATATGCAACACTTTTGTTTGGATTTTACATGGCTTGGAACATTGGTGCTAATGATGTTGCAAATGCAATGGGAACTTCTGTTGGATCTGGTGCATTGACACTTAGGCAAGCTGTGTTGACAGCTGCAGTGTTGGAGTTTTCAGGGGCATTGTTGATGGGAACTCATGTGACTAGTACAATGCAGAAGGGAATTCTTGTTGCTAATGTGTTTCAGGGGAAAGATACTTTGCTTTTTGCAGGGTTGCTTTCTTCTCTTGCTGCTGCTGGTACTTGGTTACAGGTAAAAAAAAACACTTAGTTTCGCAATTTAGTGCTAACTCCGTCCCTGAATATAAGAACTTGTTGAGTATATTATGGAGATTAAGAAAATTTATAGTAGTATTGAATTTGTTAACAATTGGTATTGTTTTTCTAAGTTTACCATTTATGAGAGAGGGTGGATTTATATTTGTTGTTTACTTGTTGGTTGCAAAACGAGGCAAAGTAATTAGGCGTATTATGGTAAAGAAATACTTAATCAAGTTTAAAATTTGAAGAGGGGCTTATAAAAAGGGACAAGAAAATTTCTCAAGAAATAATCAATTGTGTTCTTATGCTGAAATTTTCAGATGGGGTCAAAACAATGATAATACAAAGGCCAATTTTTAGTTTACACTTTGAAAATTTGCAATTTGGTTTTGAGATATTGGAATTATTACTATTGAGCATGTTGAGATAACTGGTATTGAGAAAACTTTGTAGGAATCTCCAACTTAGGAACATAGTTTTAAGCTGTGGAACGTCGCATCCAATGTGAGACTCTTAACACACCCTCCTCACGCTCCGGACTGATAGCGGTGACCTATAGTAGATGGTCCAACGGAATTTGGATAAACTTTGATACCATCTTAGAATTTCAATTGGGTCTAACTCAACCATACAAAACCGGCTTCTGAGGTGATTATTACACCACTTATAAACTTATATTCAGAACATAGCTCTTCCAACGTGCGACTATTAACAAAAACCTTGGTTAGGAACATAGTATTCCCTGGCTGAAGAAAACAAGGATACAGTTGATTCTTTTTTTTAGCCATTAGAATTGTGTCATTTGTATGACATTGGTGTGCTCCTTAATTTTACATTTTTAAAGTGTCAGATATTAGTGTATGCGGCTACATGGGAATTTGTCTGTATCTTCTTTATTATGCATTGAAAATATTAGTATATATTTTCTTTCGAAATCAATGTATCTCAGCCTTTTGTTGCTATAATTGGAGAGTAAAGGCCAAAAGGATTCCAAAATAGCATCATTTTAATTAATAAATATATACTAATGAAACTAAATTTCTTTGAGATTTACATCCAAAGTTATCTCTTTTATGACTGAGGAAATTGAAAACATTGAACTCAAATATGTGTCAGCAAAGACAAGACTTGTCTTGTTTCTCAACAGATGCTCATTTTTTTCCTTGAAACAGCATGCAGTTATTTAGTTTTCTGAGTTATTAAGGAAACTAATGTCATTTTCTTTTATTTTTTGTTCAAAAAGATATAGAAAATAAAAAGAATGAAAATTATGCTTTAGACATACATAGTAATAATCCAATTAACTTAATTAGGTACTTTTTTTTTTTGTGCTATGCAGTTTGCATCATATTATGGTTGGCCAGTATCTACTACACATTGTATAGTGGGAGCAATGGTAGGGTTTGGCCTAGTCTATGGAGGTGCTGGAGCTGTATTTTGGGGTTCACTGGCAAGAGTGATTTCGTCATGGATTTTCTCGCCACTATTGGGAGCAGCAGTATCGTTTATTGTCTACAAATGCATCCGAAGGGTAAGCTCATTAATGCAACATTTGTTTCTTCTCGATGCATACTCTGTCCTTACTTCATGGTTTAATAAAATGAAGAAGTCTTGTTAGTAACAATTATTTAAATCTATTCGTGCACTTTCGGTGCAAAAAGGTTTCGGATCATCCAACTATGTGTTGTGAGATCATTTAGTCTAACAACACGAGTGTCAAATTCATCAAATGAAGTGGCAATAGATCGTTGGACGACAATGTTAAACTATTATGAACTGACAGTGGACTTGAATAATCTTTCCACTAAAATTTTGTTGTTGAGCAAAAGGAGTGTAGACTAACATTCCATATAAGAGTTTGAATTTTGAATCACCGGTTATTGTTACAGTTTGGACACTTTGTCAAACATTTTTAGCTAATTTTCATAAGCTCTTGAGAATAGGTTATGAAAATAGTTAATAGCTTATATGAAAACGATTTGACTTTATTTTATCTTTTGCTCTAGAAATAGCCAATACATAAACACTTGTTTGACGAGTTTTATGCTATAATCACTTAATTAAGTTGTTTATCCAAACACATATGTTAGATTCATGCTCATTCAACCACTAATATTTCCCCCATGCAGTTTGTATACAGTGCACGTAACCCAGGACAAGCAGCAGCTGCAGCAGCACCAATTGCTGTATTTCTCGGCGTAACTGGAATTTCCTTTGCTGCTTTCCCACTTAGCAAGATTTTTCCAATAGCTCTAAGCCAGGCATTAGCTTGTGGAACCGTCGGGGCTTTCCTGGTCAACAGAACTATCCGTAAACAACTCGGACATCTTCTAGACAAGTCAAAGACTCCATATCTGGAACCCGTCCCCCAAAACATAGGCTTCTTCTCTGATATTACAGGTCCAAAGGGTACTCAACTTGAAATAGTTTACGGAGTTTTCGGTTATATGCAGGTTTTATCAGCGTGTTTCATGTCATTTGCTCACGGTGGAAACGATGTCTCCAACGCAATAGGTCCGTTGGCCGGTGCGTTAGCTATTCTACAAGGCGCAGCAAAAGGAGCTGATATAGTTATTCCGATTGATGTTCTTGCTTGGGGTGGATTTGGAATTGTTGCAGGGCTAATGATGTGGGGTTATAGAGTTATAGCTACAATTGGAAAGAAAATAACTGAACTTACACCGACAAGAGGATTTGCAGCCGAGTTTGCGGCTGCTTCGGTTGTTCTGTTTGCTTCGAAGCTAGGGCTACCGATATCGGGGACACATACACTAGTTGGTGCAGTAATGGGAGTCGGATTCGCGAGAGGATTTAACAATGTTAGAGCAGAAACAGTGAGGGAGATTTGTGCTTCATGGGCAGTTACTATTCCGGTTGGCGCTACCTTATCGGTGATTTACACATGGATTTTGACTAAGCTTTTGTCTTATGTTTTATGAGTCTGCATTTTCAAGATATAATAGAACAGGTTATATGTATGTGATTACTTAATTCAATTCACTAGCGCCGTCTTTTGAGATTAATTGTTTATTTGCGGTGAAATTTGGAGAAGAGGATCTGCAAGGGATGAAATTTTTGGTGTTTGGTTTCTATGTGAAGACTGTGGTTGCAGAAGAGACTGACGAAATTGCAGACATGTTACTTTTCTGTAGCTAAGTTGAAATAATTTAGCAATCTTTTGACTTTGAAGGATGAAAATTCAGAGAAAATGTTGGAAGAAAGCTTCTATGTATGTATTTAATAAATTCATTTTAACATTTTTGTTTTTGCTTATGTGTGCTTTAAATCCATCTGTTGAAACATTCTTCAGTAATAGAGCAGTGAAATTCAAGCTTTATCTTTAGATAGTTTAACATGGCGAACCTTTGGTTTTTGAGATTTAGACTGTAAAGCTTATTTATAGATGATTATATTTTTACTAGGCATACGTACCAGTTGGTTTTGGGTGGTTTCGGGCCCAATACCACCCCCGTAAAAAGCCGCAGGTGAAAAACTCTGACCCATGTCCGACCATTGTGAGCATCGGTTTCGGCTGGTTGGGTGTGTATCGGGCTGTGAAGCCAGATTTATTCGGGTACCAACTGCAAGAAAGTTAAAGCAATAAAAAAAGTGGAGTGAAATCCACTTTAACCTATCCCTTCTCTTCTCTCTAATATATGCACAAAAGTACCTTCTGCATAATTAAAAGCTTGTATACAAAAGGGGAAAAAAGTTGGAAGATGTTTGGATTTTATTAACAAGATGTAAAGTAACACTATCAATCTATTAGATCCATGAAGAGGAATCAGAAATTAACTTACAAACATAGTATCATAACAAAGAGTTATGTAAAAAAGTAAAAGGTAAAAAAAACTAATATACAAAAAAAAAAAAACCAATTTACAAAATCATGGAGAGAGTTCCTTCACAGCTGGAAGACTAGGTTTCCATCCCAAACTTCTATATTGTCTTGCCTTTGGAAAAGGTGGAACAAAATTTTTCTTTGGTCTTAGGCCTCTTTTTCTTGAAGGTTTTGTTGGCTTCTCCTTAGGATTATTATAAAAGTTCTTTGCAAGCGTAAATGAGTCCTCTAAAACTTCTCCTTCCACTGCATTTTCATTCATCTTAGTGTCCACTTCCATTCCCTCTGAAACACCATTTAACTCTTTCATTTTACCATTCTCTTTGTGTTTGTGTCCATTGCTAGGAGACTTGGATTTTGTACCAAGATTCTCCTTTTCTACCACCCCATTAGTCTCTTTGGTATGATCTTTCTCTGGATGCTTTCGTTTGAGCTTCTCAACATCTTTTAAAGAGATTAAGATATACTTGTGACCAGGAAGCAAAAGATCTTCTTTCCATAATACAGATTGGTGAGGAGATTTGAAAACTTCTGGACTTGCAATACACATACCTGGATACTTAGTCATCAATGCGTAAACAGGAACCGTGTGTCTATAAACATCTTGTTTTCCGCCTGCATGAGCTATTTTAACGACAAAGTCCTTTGATTTGGAACTGAATTGATGATCTTTGTATCCCATGATGTTTCCTTTCTTCTTACTTTTTGAGTCTTTGTTATCAGTGTTCTCTACGAAACCTAACGAGTGAACGACGCGTTTCAGCATAGCCTGCAATTCAAAGTTATACAATCTGAATGTTTCATCATATTCTATCAGAAGGTGATGTTAGGTAAGAGAGTGTAACATTGGCTATGTCAATAGTATTTAAAGAATTATTCTTAGTATACTATGGCCGGCCGTTTTATGATTTAATATTTCTCATTAAATGATGTGAAGATGATACCAATGCTATGAACATGTGAAGACAAACGGAAATGAATGGCTTTTTGTTGTAGTCTTGTGAGATGAGAACAAATTTCTTCATAGAATGGATAAGAAGGAATCAAATGATTTCCTCAATATTAACTCCATGGTTTGGGATTTGGATTTGGTGCAGTAACTGCGTCAAGCAGTTTTCGATCTCAACCGTTCATTCTCAAATTAACGGCCAAAGATAGTTTAAAACTGATTTTGTTATTGTGTAGTATAAACCATCCGATCTCAGATTAACTGCTAAGATCGTTTACTTCGTGAAAATGGGTGCTTTTCTCACTGCAGGGAATCTGGGCCCCATGGTTTGATACTATGCTAGCTCTGCAGACACATTCTTGTACTAGGATCATACTCCCACAAACCTGAATAAACTTGGCGCGTAAGTTTCTTTAGCCTTCCACTGATCCAATTATTGTGAATAATATAGCATCCTTTTTTTAAACATGTTTCTTTCATGGTTTTATCTTGCCACAGGTTTTGGTATGCGCCATTTGGAAAAAGGTTTCTGTCTAAGAAATGTACTGTCACATTTGTTTCAGGTTCTAGACATTTGTTATCACCGACACGGTTGGATCCTCCTTGTCCACATAATATGTCATAGAAGCTTGGTTGTTCAGATAAGCCTGAAGTTTCTGCATGTTTCACCACTTTAACAATGGCTGCAATTGTTTGATTATCAGAATGAGCATAATAGAAGCCAGAGTTCAAACGTCTAGGTAGGTTTATTGGTCCTGCATAAATGAAACAATTGCAAAAGAATCATTGTAGAAAGGAACTAAAAGAGCAGAAAATTTGCAAAAAGGTGTGCTCGAAAGAGCTTCTTTACAGATTATTTGAATTTATTCCATGACATAGACACTTATTTCTAGTGGCGAGACATAAATACTTGCATAGTGTCGGAGATAGTTCATGACATGTTTATATGTTGTTTTCAGATTAAGTTAACAAGTTTTTCAAGATAGATTATGAAAACACTTAATATATATAGTTAATTTATGCCCTTAATTGGGAGAAAATGTGACTTTCAAGTGTGAGATGCAGATATAATTACCTTGTTCTTGGTATTCATCAGACTGTGCAACAAGAACTGCATGGCCAAAGGAGTTAAGAAAGGGAATAGGGTTTTTGAACCAAAATGTATCCACATCACTAAGTAGTACATTGTAACCTAGCTTGAGTATCTTCAAAACAATTCTTGACTTCGCTTTTGTCACCCTTTGGAAACACTTTGTTCCAAAGTGGCAGTCATCAAAACTAATATCACTTGGAGCTATTGGATCTTTGAAAACTGGAATTCCCTGCCATAGCAAAAAGTGTGACAAGAATTGATATGATCATTACTAAGATAAGAATATAAAGTTAAAAAGCGTTCAAAATATACTCTAATCTTTGTATTTTTTTTGTTTAGACATCATATCATGTAAATAATAAGAGTAGCTATATTCATTTTTGACTCAGTTGTATAGTTCAAACACTCGGTTATATCGTATGTCACTCATTTTCTCTCTATTTGAACAAAAAGGAATTGGTTGATTTGATCTCTCAATGGTGGGTGGATTCAAAAGCCTACACTTGATTTCCTTTATGTAAATCATGATAGTGTCATAATAGGTCAATATAACATGCTTAAGAAAATCATTAATTGATTATATATTACCTGCATATATAAAGGGGAGGCCAAGTTTTGGTATAGCACTTTTCACTAATTTTACCCTTCGTTTAAACTATTTCACTTACAATTATATCATTATCTATCCAATCAAATAACCAAGTATTTTTAAATAATCGCAAAAAAAATGTAACTTATATTATTTTTATTGAGAAAAACAAACAAATGGGTTCGCACGCAAGTTCTAAATAATCGAGTACTTCATGAAATATTATTTTTGCAGAGAAAGACAGAACATACCTGCAAGATGGAGAATTGGTAAGTTTCCTGATCAAGGGCAGAAACAATAAAATTTTCAATGGACAATTTTCTTAATCTGCAAACCCAACTCATTAGCATATCCTTATAGCTATAGCCAGCAACTGTTAGTACAATTGTTTTATTTCTGTCTGCAGTGATAGACAAAAGTGTTTCTAAGGAAAACGGAAGCTCCAAAGAGGCTGAAATTTTCTTCTGATCCTTTAGAGAACAGTCCAACATTCTTCTCACTGATTTCTGATGATTAATGCAATGCATTGCATTTTCTTTTAACCTAGAAGGAAAAAGCTTTTCCTTCATCAAGTTCACTCCGCCTTGGTGTCCAATTGGATAGACAACGTTTTTCTGCGTATCAAACATGATGTAACGGTCTTCACAGGTCAAAAGTTTTGGTAGGTTTGAATAATTAGCTTCACTATAGAAGAATGAGCCATAGTGTTCTCCTAAATGTGAATTACCAATGTATTCCCAATCTCTATTTTCAACATCTAAACCAGTTGAATTTCCGAATGTAGCATTATTCAGATTGAAACTTGTGATGGTCCAACTAGCATCAAACACAAACCTGAACTCAGATGAAATAGCCTCATGAATTATCCAACTGTTATGTGTACCTTTACCGTAGATGAAAGGTGGAAGAACTCCATTATGCAGAGGCATGTCTTTGTTATTCCATGCGATGATCATTCTTTCTGCATTATAACAATGATTCCACTGCCAATTCTGTTTTGGTATTTTCTGCAGCTGAAGAATATTTTGAGCTGAAGCATTTTGAGGTGAAGCGACAAGAAGCCAATCACAATCAAGTTTATAGACATGATTTAGGGTGGAGATGAATCCAGAAAGGATAACTGTTTCAGGATCAACGATAACAAATATGTCTGATGGGAATGAGCGCGATTTCGCAATCATGGAATGGAAATAAGGACTGCCAAGGAAGCTGGATAAAAATAAAATAGATTGGGAGGAATTAGTTTAGATTTTTCCTTTTACATCAGGCATAATGAATACCAAAAATTCACCACCATGTAATATTGTTTTACATACATAGGTACATATCTACCAACATAAATACAAAATCAGAATATTTGGAAGCAAAGCAGGTAAATATGATGTGTTATTTGTCTTGCATGATATATAAAGATAACTCTCGACCAATTTTTATTTAGTACTATTTTGTGCATTCAAAATCCAAATTGGTGTATTCCGAAAAGAAAACCACCATTTTTTTTTTTGGTACAAGAAAACCACCATTTTATTTGGTACTAAATCGAAATATTGTTCAACTTGTCAATCTTGCCAACTATAATACCACCATCAGAATACAAATAACACATCGTATTTGGGAGGCCGGACTCCCTGCACTTATGTATGTGAGTTTCGATGGTTATTTACCATTTCGTCTATCTACCCAAAAAAAATTAAAAAAAATTCCACCAGAATAGCAATTTCTATAATGGTTCTAAATTGTGGTCTCCTATACAGTTGCAGCCTCGATATAGAAGTGTTTTAGAAGTCTCTGCAACAACATCACAAATGCAATTACGGTTGCATTAACCGCATTTGTCTGTATATTTCTACAATAACAAACAAGGTTTGCAATGTAACACAACCACAACTGCACTTTAGAACCGTGATTTTTATAATGAATACCGACTCATGACGGCACATCAAGGCTAGTTTGCTTACGTGAAATCGATGTCGGTATCAACCAAAACCCGGACGGAATCAAAAGAACTTGCAAATGAGGCAACAGAAGGGTGTTGGCTGAACAAAACAACAGTAACATAAGGAGATAGCGCCAACCATGACTGAACAGCAAGTGTCTGTCTCGTCCCAGTAGAATCCATAAAAGGCTTGGGAGCTGTGAATATGGTAATGCTAAGGTTGCTTGAATCCAAAACATCATTTTTATTGAGCTTGAAAATTCTGGTGTGATCCTTGTTGATTGAAGGTAATCTTTGTGTTGCATATAGAGAGAGAAGTATCAAGACAAACCCAGATAGCCAAATTGTCCAAAGCTCCACATGAAATGCCTGTTAATCAAATGCAAGTAACATGTTATGAAAATGAAAACAAGGATTTTGAAACACAATGAAGAATGCATATAAGAGAGGAGAAAAAAAGACCTTCATGGTTTGTTTGTAATTGTATTAGTGAGAAAATTGTGTTACCACTTGTTTTTGTCAACTCTTGATAGGTTATTAAAATTAAGAAAAGAGAAAAGAAGTGATGCTTTAACTGAAAGAAAGAAATGCAATATTAACAAACAAATTAACAAACCCACTAGGCCACTACAAAGACTGACATGTGAAGTTTGACGTCACAAGCACGTTAATTAGGCTTCCTCTTCTCTTGCTCCAAGGCTTTTCACGGAAGTTGAAACTTGAAAGAATTGAATTGAATATATAGAAAACAAATTGAATTTCAGATAGAAGAGATCACAATCTACTAGTCAAAAGTCAAAGCTGGCACTTAAGCTCTGTTTTCGTTATAGTATAGCAATACTATTATACTACTATATTATTATTAAAACAAATGTATAAATATAAAAAAAACGCATAAACAAAGAGTAAAATTGAAGTTAACGTGGTCAATCCCAATGCATATTTAAAAGAATAGATGGGGATAGATAAACAGAGCCATGCATATTTGCAACCTATAAACAAAATCTATAGTTTGCTTGCATGATTTCTTCACGAAAAATATGAGATGCGTGAAAACCATGAACATAGTTAATGGATTATGGATTCTCACAACAACATTGCGTATTGCAGAATTCACTGCGTACTTCTATGAACAAGGAAGGGGAAAATATGAATAGAATAATTTAAAAACACATTTCAGTGATTCAGCCAGCAGATCTAGCGAAATTTGGATCATTTTTGTATCCCAGAATACGTCAGCAAACTTGAGCAAATTTATTATATGCATATAAATCCAAACGAAGATAATTTCAAATTTTTATCAAAACAAGTTACCACACACTTCCATGACCAGCCCAGTTTAATACAATATAATTATAACACTATAATGAACTGTATTAAGTTGGAAAAGTAGTCATTGCTACTCAAATCCTCATCCGCATAGAATGTACCGGTGACGAAAATCATAAGCTTCATCTTACCCTGCAATTTGAAATCTGATCCACTCAACTCATCTATTCACTATTTACTAAGTTGGATTGAGTATCAGTCAGGCAGCAGTAAGAGGAGGGAAATATGAGAAATGGGTAGCAATTTAATGAAACAAAAGTTATCTGAAACATTCCTCTAATGGAATAGGCAAAATTGGGATTACTATCTCATCTATTAAATTTGTCAGTGGGGATTATAATATCAGTAGAACTTAAATACATAACAGAATTCTATCAAAGATATAGCTTGGAACTTTCAAGTTTTTTTACATCAAATCAAAACATATTCCACACATATCCAACTCTACCGGAGTTTTATACCAGTTCTTCCCAAAGAAGAGTAGCAGATCAGGGAAGCAACTGTATCTTTATGTTGAACCTACAAAAATAGGGCAAGTCGTCACTTCTTAATAGATCCCCAACGATAGTCCTTCCAAAGACCATGCATAACAACCTTAGCCTATCTTCCATAACTATGTTCTCTTGTACGAACCCGGTAGAAGCATCAACAACTGTCATCAACAGCTGTCCTCGCCGTTCACTTATGCCGCCGAATAGGTGATCTGGATCTTGACCTATGCTTCCGAACAGGTGATCTTGACCTATGCTTCCGAACAGGTGATTTTGATCTTGATCTATGCTTCCGAACAGGTGATCTGGATCTTGACTTATGCTTCCGAACAGGTGATCTGGATCTTGACCTATGCTTCCGAACAGGTGATCTTGATCTTGACCTATGCTTCCGAACTGGTGATTTGGATCTTGACCTTCTTACCCTGCATAAAAAGGAAACCCTGTAAATAAACAAGGCACAACTGTAGTACAAATGGGAACCCATACAAATTCACCTGAGTAGCTTATATTGTTATATGATGATGGTAGTTTGTCTCAAAAATATAAACCTCAAACATGATTAACTTAATGGCAACAAACCTGGAATTATCAAGAGAAGAATAGGGAGAATGCCCGCGATGAGAACGCTTGCTATGAGGAGACCGCGAAACTTGTCTAAAAATGAAACCACCGTACTGACTTGGTGAGTTTAAAGTAAACGAAGTTTATAAAAAATAGCTCAACCTGGTATAGTGTCAACACTCCCATTGAAGCAACCTACTACCAAAAATCTAATTTGTTTCTAATAATATAAATGTGCTAGTGTTGTTATTCTCCATCCTGGTTACACTCACGGCATAGAAACCCTGACAGTCTAAAATAAACAAATGCAACATATTTGTGCACAAAGTTTTAAGTTTCTTGGGTTTTTCTAATATTGTATAACAGATGGCAGACAAATAAATCAAGATAGCACACAGTAGAGTAATTAATGCATGAAGATGTTTATTATTCCGAACATAACAACTTGTACAGCAAGAAAATCATTCCATTTAAAAAGCAATATATATGATAATAGGACTTCAAGTTTTCAACTACAGAAACACCGAAATGATTAAATCAGTGGTATAAAATATCAGCTTCTGAATCCTCAAACTGCCAAAAATCATAGCTAAATGCTTTTGCAGAAATAAGTCAACTATCATAAGTCACACAAACTTCAAGTATCAACAATCTTTAGGCAAACTCGCTACTTTGTAATAGTAATCTCTCAAGTTGCACTAAGATGCAGGGGTAAATAATGATGTTTTCGCAGCAGAGTAAAACTGATCATATACATGTCTGAAAATACCTTCTTTCCACATTTAGATAATTATCATAAAATATTGATATTCAACTAAATATTTCTAATCTCCCAAAGAAGTAAATAAATGATAAACAATTAAACACATAAAAGATGTTAGAAGGCTGAAGTTGAAGTCCAGAAACAATGCAGGATTAAATATGTATTTCTGGTCTTAAGATAGCAACATAGTACTTCGGTCAAAAGATCTGGGGGAGGCAATCATGACCCTGAGCCTTAAGTTGTGAAAAGACTGACCTAGGGCTGGAATCAATAATGGAAAATGCAGAAAAACGGGGCAACCTCAAACAGACACACAGAACGAAAGTAAAGAATTGCATTATGACCAATAAATTGTGTATCCTAATCATGCCCTGGCCACTTTAAGACTAAATTTCAGCACATCAAACTAAGATGATGTTTGTTTTACCAAAATGCTATTAATAACCAGGGAAACAAAATGATACACTATCAAATTATATGCCCAAAAACATGAAACAATTGAGAATTACTATGACTGTAAATGTGTTATATGTCTGAACAGGAAGAAGAAAGATAATACTATAGCCCGTATACATAAACAGCTCATCTACACATCTGACAGATGCTCTGAAATACACATTGATATTGCAAACCTGAAAAAGGTAAGGAGTCTCTTTATAAATAATACCTTCGTTTAGACCGGACTGGAGATGGTGACAAGTCACGTTTCCTCGAACGCAGCTTCCTGCAGTACAAAAATGAAATTAGGCAACATATGACAACCAGACAAATGAAAGGCAAATGGAATCTGTTCTTAACCTTTTTGAGCCTTCTGAGCCTTCACCACTTGAATCATCGGCATGATTATGATCCTTGCTGGTTCTACCTCTACTGCTTACTGACGATGATCGTCTTCTTTTGTGCCTGTCGTGGTCACTAGCTTCTCTTCGCCTAGATTTATTCTCCCCCTTATCCTTTGTATGTTCCTTTTTCCGGCTAGTATCTTCGGTGGTACTACCTCTATGAGGCTTTTCTGCTCCCTTCCTATCATCCTTGACATCAACATGGGAGGACCTTTTCCTTGATTCTGATTCCTTTGCCTTCTCCCCATGCCTATCATTGTGCTCCTTCACTCTTTCTTTTGACTCACTGATGTAATCTGTTTGTTCCTTTTTCTGATTTCTTTCATCCTTTCTTCTTTTGCTTTCATCACCTTTTTCATCAGGCCTGGTCTTATGACTACTTTTTACCTCCTTAAAATCCTTCTCGGAAGAACTCTTGTCATGTCGGTCATTTTTTTCTGATTTTCTTCTGCTTTCCTTACCTAGATGATCATCCATTGCTTTCTCTGTTCCATTCTGTTCACGCAATTCAGCTCTTGGCACCCCTGACATGTCTTTCGAGCTAAAACCATTAAACCTATTGTGGCTTCTTTCAATTTCATCAAGCCCATTATCCCTAGCATCTTTAGAAACTACATTGGAATCAGATTCTTTGGACATCTTAGCATCGTGTGATTGATCAATAGCAGCACCATTGCTATTTCTCGATAGCGATGAGTTGGTTTTGGTGGTATTATTCACCATATACGCATCATCTTTTGCAGGAGCAGGCACAGTGGAACTCTCGATTTCATCATCGGCATCAGAACCATAATTTCCAAGACCTAGAACATCTCCAGGAGAGGTGGAATTAGATTTTTCATTGGCACCATCATTCTCTGTTTCCTTTGCTTTAACTGGAACTAAAACTTTAGTAGTTGCCTTAGGAACCGGTGCAGAGGGTGGAGAGATAGATGCCTTATGGTTTGAAGTGCTAACATTATAACCCACTGGTGAAACAAAAAATTGTTCGAACTTTCAATACCTAATACTCCATAGCTACCACTTAACCATTTGTGTATGGAAGATATAGAAAATTAGAAGGATCAGGCTTACCTTCAGCAGTCAGATCGTCTTCACTGAGAACTTTAGTTGCAATTTCATCAAACAATTCATCGGTAACCTAAGGAAGAAGCTATAAAATTAGAACTGTAATTTTTATTTTCTGCTACAGAGAGTATACAGATGTTATTCGTGAATTGTCGTGTCTTATTTAACATTTTTATTCCACCAAAAAACAGATGTTAAACAAGACACAATAATTCATTATTCAAAAAAAAGACAACAATTCATGTTTCAAACAATGCTTACCTTCAAAAGAACTTCAGTAAGAATTTTTTTTATTTCTTGGTTGATTGCTGCAGTTCTAGCTACTTCAACCTGATCATATATATTACATATGTCAGATCAAATCTGAAGTGGATGGACATTCAATAACAAATGAATGTGTGTGTGTGTGTGTATGTGTGTGTGTGGAGAGAGAGAGCTTATTTTTATGGTTATGGTAAGAAATAGTAAAGAAGCAAACCTCTTCCTCCTCTTCATCCTCAGCTGATCTAGACGAATCAATACTTTTACTGTCTGTCTCATCATCAGCCTTCACATATGATTTATCAATGCCATCAACCACAAGTGTTTCTTCCACTTTTGGATGATCGGCAGAAGGAGCAGCGATGACTGTTTTCTTTATTTCCTCTCTAAGCCAATTAGGGACTGACGCCTGAAAAATAATTCCAACATGAGATTTGATGAATCATATACATCAAAGCACTAACCTTCAGAAATTACTTACCTTCTTGGGACGTTCAGGAACACCAGAAACACCATATGCATCAGCAGAAAAAGCTGCATTAGGATGAATTGCAGCTGCTGTGTTAAGGGAATAGGGTGCACCATTCGGTGTAATCGTTGGAGGGTGACCAGGTCCAGGAAACCTTCCATATGGTGCTGCTACATGACCAGGAGTAGTAATAGAAGGGTCATGCTGTTAAATTAACCAAGTGTCAGGTGTATCAAAAGAAACATACTAGTTGACAAGAAAAAAACAAAATGTGTCAAAATTTATAACCTGTGGCCCTGAGGGATGACTTGGATGTATTGGTGGATAACCAACAGCAGGTGCCACTGGAGCCCCCCAGTTATTCATTGAAGAACCAGAATCATGATGATTATAAGTTGATTGCATTTGCAGGTCACTGTCACGACTAAACGTAGGTGCAAAATTTAAAGGTTGATCTGCCAGATTGATAGACGAGTCAACAGAATGGCTGTGAGATGCAAACGATGGTCCATGCATTGATGGTTGCACATGGTATTGTTCTTGAGATGAGGAACTTGGCAAAGACATCATTGCATACGATTGTTGAGCCTGATCAGCTGTCTCTTTACCTGTAAATCAGTATTCAGATTGAACATGGAATTACAAATGAGGGAAAACAGGAATCACTGAAGTTCAAAATAAAGCCTCCAAGTCCTGGAATCATGCTCTCAAAGGGCATGCTTATATTCATCAAAGCTTAGTTATCTTTATAAACCCTCTCTCACCGATAATTCTGACACTAGCAGTTTTAAAATTCATCTTTAGAAAGAAAATATTTAGCACTCGTGTAATAATCATAATCATCAGATACAAAATAAAGCAGCACTGATGGCAGGGGGCGGGTTCTACACAAGTCTTCCGCAAATGTGTGAAATGAGTTAAATTTTGCAGGTAACGCAGTGTGGTGCTAAGAAATATATTGGCTCACACAATCCCTATATCTGTATATCATCTTACAATCAACAATGTACAGGAAACAATAAGATGGCTGACATAAACAAATAGTTTTGCACCCCCTTATAAACAACTTGTTTGAAAGCTAGCTAAGCACCAATGCACATTGAAGTGAATAACGAATTTTATGATATTGCTATATAGCATGACCATTTCATTAGGACTTCATTTATTATGGATATTGCCTTGTTATTTTAAAGCACTTGGAAATGTGGGAAAAAAACACGCAACTATTCCTAAATTTCAGCTCAACTAGCACATATATACAATTCCAAACTATTTTCTTGACAGGAATCATGCGGTTTTAAATATGGTTCCCAATATTTCCAAACATAAAAAGTAGACTTTCTGTTAAAACAGTTTCGTATCTACTTGTTTTGTTGTGTTACAAAGGCATGTCAACAAACCCAGACCTACATGAGTAATATATGAATGCATTCCATTGTTTCAATCTCACTTCCAGAATCCAGAGTTCCAGATACTTGGCAAAATTGATCAACAAAGAGTTCAGGAGACCTTGGCTTTTCTGACAAATTACAACTAAATGAGTTTTCTCAATATCAACAAGTGTTGAGGACTTGTGGTTGACAGCATTTCAAGTATAGGATGGTCATGACCCATAGGAAACAAGAATAGTTTTCTAGGAGGTAATTCTAATAATGCTGGTTTTGAAAAGGAAAATGTACTTGTAAAGATACTGAAAAGCAGAAACCTTCTGGCTGAAATGAGCACATTGGATGGAGAAGTTACTTCTTGTCAATGGATGTACTGTTGTCTGTTGGGTAAGAAGGTTATGATTTTTTTCTGCCATATACCTTCTGTACAAACGTCGAAAAGAAACTTTGATAACCAATAACAGTTATTATGGATGATCAAAAGGAATTAAAAGCCTTAAATTGATTTTTGTAGATTTAATGCCGTCTACTTTGTTGAATGCAAAAAGAGTGTTGGTTCGAGTGTATTTTAGAATGCCTTTTCTCTTTCTTGCAGGTTTTCAGGCATAGGAAAATTTGGCCTAGTTGTGGGGTTTGTTTCTTAGTTTCTCCTTGGTTGTCTTACGTGTGGTTTCCTATGGACGTTATAATTTTGTTTCCTTAGGCTTTATCGTTTCTCTTGGAGGGTAAGTTATCATCCCCCACCCTGGTAATAATATTTTTTTCTGCCCAAAAAATTTATAAAATCATACTTGTTGTCTAAAGACAAGAATTATGATAGCCTGATAGCATATTTTTAAAACGATAGTAAGGATGATAACGTGCAGAAGTTGAAAGAGATCTCTCTCATGGTTATCAAACCATGAATCAAATTGAAAATCGGAAGACCTATTTTATCAGTCCTGAATCAAAATAATTCATGAGTCATAAGAATCGTGGTCAATTCTTAAAAATAGCAGATATATTTTAAACATAATAAAATGGTACAATTACGTAAAGATATAAAATAATGTTTCCTTTATATGTACATTTATTATCGGGGTTTCTAATAATGTTCCTTAGTTCAACATTAATTACTAGAACCATATTTTTTATCAACCAACCCTTTGGTTTCTCTCTCCAAAGCAGCTGTCCCAATCATAAGTCTGTTGTGTCTATATCCATGTGGGCCTCCAAAGCGACAGCTATGAGGTAATATTTTTGAAGCCATCTTTGAAGACCTCCCAAACAATGACATTCCAGCCACATCAACCCAACACTAACTCGGTTCATCACCCCACGGTAGCAGTTTGGCTCCCACCCAACTCTTAAGATCTGTATTGTTGGAAACAGAACAAAATCGAGATTCCTACTACTATTTCGGCACAGTTCTAGCAATTCAGCAAGCAAATCCAATGACAAAATTAAACTAATCCAACTACCATGAACTCTCTTCGAACCAAACTTTAACATTATCACATTACAAATACTACAGGATAGAGAAATTTTAGAATATTATCTATGAACGATTGCCACAGAGCTTCACTTGCAATATCAATATATTAAATAAATAAATAATTACCTGCAACAGAACTATAACTAGAAGGTACCTCCTGCGGATGAACTGATGGATTTGTAGGCAAGTTTGCTTGTTCAAACGAAGCATTTGGATCCCCAACGCTGTTCCCGTCTCTGGTACTGTATGAATGTCCATCTGAAGTATAAGCTGCCTCTAAAGTGGCAGATGGAGCCTCCTGGGAATGTCCTGAATTTCGCTGCATAGATGGATCTACGAAGGAAAATTGTTGATAGCCTGATGATGAATGAGAATGGTTTTGAACATCGGTATAACGCGGGTCTACAGATTGCTGATATGGATCATGATAATGGGTTTGCTCTGGCAATCTTCCAGCAGGCGAATAATGTGGTTGTGGATGCTGATTATCCATTGCAGACTTAGCATCAGCCCATGCTCTGGCCTTGGCAGCCCAATCTTCTTCATTCGTATGGGCTACAATCACGCCGTTATGGCAAACAAAAAAACAATACTCACTAAATTAAGAAATCATATATAAATTTGGTATGGAAGGGGATCATGTGTCCAAGTGACCAATTAGTACTTTAAAAGTATCAAGAGACGCATGTAGCAAACCAAAACAATTCGCTGCACAGTTGTATCACTTCATACATTCAATGACAACATGCCAAGCCAATTATTAGTAATACATGTTAAGGAAACGCATAATACGCTATGCAAAATAGCGTATAGCATTGCTGGCATATAGTGGGCACCGGATAGCTGTTGAAATAAGGCAATTATACATAAAAAAGGCACACTGCATACAAATCATAAAGCGAATGGAGGCAGGGCATAGCTTACATATTGAAAGATTTACATATTACAGGGATAATACTATTTGACTTTTCAGTTTTTTTACTTTAAAAATAGGTCCTATCTGACACACACCTGTAGATTCTTCAGTTTTATCAATTTAAAACCCCTAAAATTCTCTTTTTTCTACATCAGCTAGTAGAAACTGGAATAGTAGCTCTTAGTGCCCAAATAGTAAAACTATGATAGCATTGTGGTTTTCATAGTGGATTAATGGATTCAACAAAATCCACTATGCTATAGTGCTGCTATCACTGCTATTTGACAACACTATTACAAACTTCAGTTGAAACTTGGTTTTGATCACAATATCCTTACTCCTCTTTCTCATACACAGACATGTATCCCTTTTGGTCGATATTCAGTATCAAGTAACAAATCACAATAATTTCATTAATAAATAAATACAAATGAAACATAACGTGAATCATATTTCTAAAACGACAAAACAATGGACTCGGTCAATATAAGATCACTATCTTTGTAGCACTGACACTTCTGATCAAAGGCGTGTCCAATGTCAGACACGTGTCAATGTCTCACACCGATGTGATTACATTGAATTTTTCAAATTATTATCAGTGTCGACGTGTGAGAGTCGTGTCCGGTGTCTGTGCTTCATAGATCACCATAACTCAACTAACAGAAAACAAAAACCAACATCTCAACACAATAGTACATGCATATTCGTTGTTTTCTTTTTCCATTTGCTCTTACAACGCTTCCCTCTAAAGTTGATGATAACTTCCAAATCCTCCAAACTTTAACATATAGTAACAAATATCAAAACCCCGATTCTAGTAAAAAAACCAAGAAAACAAAGTTCATGGCAAAAACATATCAAAACCTCTATAGCACAGACACTTCTGATCGAAGGCAGTCCGGTGTCCGAAGCATGTCAGTGTCTAACACATACACATGTGATTACAATCAATTATGTCATTTTCTCAAATAATTACCGGTGTCGTGTCTGTGTCAGTGTTCATAGATCAAAACAAACCTGGATATGCTTGATTTTGAGGCCAGCCAGGGTTGTTGTTCCATTCCTAAAAAAAATAAAAAATCAAACAATTAACAAAATCATAAGTATCAAAAATGAAATAAACCCTAATTAAGAAGAAATTTCACCTGAGGATAAGGCTGAGGAACGTGAGAGTGAGGCTGAAACTGCGGCGGAGGAGGACGAGCATGATGATGAGGAGGAGGTGGCGCCGGAGGTGGAGGAAACTGATTAGGATGATATGCATAAGGATTCGACTGCGGAGGAAGCGCCGGCGCTGACGGTGGAGGCCACTGCTGCGGCGGTGAGGGGGTTTGGTACTGAAATTGAGGGGTGAACCAGGGACCTTGTGGAGGAGGAGGAGGCGGGATTTGATGAAACTGGTGATGTTGTTGTTGGTGAGGATCCGCCGTGTGTGGCGGAGGTGGTGGTGGTGGTTGTGGTGGTCTCATGTAACCACCAGCGTGAGGTTGTTGCTGATACGAATCCATTGAATGTGATGCGTTTCGTTTCGATCGCGAAACAAGAAATGAAGGCTGAGATACGCCGCTTGTGAACAAAAACCCCTTTTTTTCTCACAGTTCTCTTCTTTCTGAATGGGAAAAATTTAGAAGGAGCTTAGCTCGAGAGAATCAACTAAACTTTAGAATGGCTTTTTTTTAATTTTTACAAAAGTAAATTAATTGCAGAGGGATTTTACTGGTCAAGTTAAAAGCACACATTATATTTTACGAATAAGATGTTTCGTGAATATAACTCAGTTGACATGGACATGTATTGTTATATGTATGGGTAAGGGTTTGAATTCAAACATTTCACTTATTCGTCTTGAAAAAATGTGAATTCCAACTATCAGGCTACTTGACCCAAAAAAAAATGTCGTTTAAGATTATTATACATAAATTAAAGGATTAATAGAATAAATAAATGAATTTGTAATCAAGGAAAAATTGAAGTTGGTAAAAGGGTGTTTGAAAGCTTGACACCAAACTGATACGCAGAATCTTGAAGGCGGAATCTCCTTGGTAAAAGACTGTATTTCTTGTTTGTATTTGAAAGAAGAGGCACAGAGTTTAGAAGAAGAAGAGGTGGATGAGTTACATAACCTCTCAGCTCAAATCTTGTCTTTTAGAAAATTACATTCTAACATGCAGTGGCAAAAGTCCCGGTTGAATTGGTTAAGGGTGGGAGATGCGAACTCTAAATTCTTCCACTCTATTATGTCCGCAAGTATGAGGGTGAATGTTATTATCTCTATTAAGGTTGATGGGGTGCAAGTTGAAGGTGTGTAAGGTGTTAGAGGAGTTGTTTTTGACCATTTCCAAAATCACTCAAGTCTGTCATGCACAACCGACCGAGCGTGGAAGATTTGTCGTTTAACTCAATATCGGAGGAGGGTGGCGTTTTGTTGACATCACCTTTTTCTGAGGAGGAGATTAAGAATGCAGTGTGGGAGTGTGATAGCTTCAAAAGTCTAAAGCCAGATGAAATTAATCTTGGTTTTTATAAGGATTTTTAGGAGGAGGTAAAAAATGATTTGAAGCGGTTCTTTGATGAGTTCCACCGGTACAATAAATTGACTCGTGCAATAAATAGCATCTTCATTGTTTGATCCCTAATATTGAGAGTCATCAGTGTTTGACTGACTTTTGGCCTATTTCTTTGGTGAACAATGTGTACGAAATTCTTTCAACGGTTCTGGCTAATCGTCTACGTCAAGTTATTGTTACCATAATTTTCGACACACAGTCAACTTTTGTGAAGGGGAGTCAGATACTTGATGGAATTCTAATTGCAAATGAGTTGGTTGATGATGCAACTAATACGAAAAAAGAATTATTGTTGTTAAAAGTGGATTTTAAAAAGTGTACGATTCGATGGATTGGCGTTATTTAATTGATGTGATGGGTAAAAAGAATTTTCCAAGCAAATGGAGGACATGAATTCTGGAATGTATTTCATCAGTAGTTATGTTTGTTCTTGTGAATGGCAGCCCTACAGATGAAGGGGACTCTTTGTCACCTTTCCTCTTTTTACTCGCGGCAGAGGGGTTAAATGTTATGATGAAGGTCGTGGTCAAGAAGGGGTTGTTTCAAGGTTATGATATGGGGTCGTAAGGTAATGTTACTATAACTCATCTTCAGTTCGTCGATGATACGTTGCTGGTTATAATACTAAAAGTTGGGTGAACATTCATGCTTTGAAAGCGTTGTTGTTACTGTTTGAAGTTATTTATGGCCTCAAAGTTAACTTCCATAAGAGTAGGTTGTTTGGGGTGAATACCTCTGATTCTTGGTTACATAAGGCTGCGTTGGTTATGAATTGTAAACATGGTAGTCTCCCTTTTTTGTATTCGGGGATGCCTATCGGGGACGATCCTAGGAAATTGAATTTTTGGTATCCGCCGATGGATCAGGTTAGAAATCGGTTGTCTGGACAGAAGAAGAGTAATAACTTGTCGATGGGGTCGTGTGATACTCCTTGAGTCTGTTCCGTCCGCTTCACTTGTCTACTTCTTTTTTAACGTCAAAGACTATTTTGATTAAGAAAGTTTAAAATCATAAATTATTTTAAAATTTTGATACATTAAATAAATAAATTGATTATTCATGAAACATTCAAAAACCAAAATAAGTGTTCCAAATAATATTGTTGGGGTCCATGCATGTTGACTAGTATAACAATGAGTAAACTCAAAACCACATCGTTTTAGTTGAGAGAAGGTGCCACACGTCACTGGCCTACACATCTCCACGTTACTGCAAAACCGACAAAGATCCCATAGCCATCTTCTTCCTTACAAGTTACTACAACCACATAAAATATCTTCACCTCTTCCTTTTCAACATTCAAAACCTTCTTTCTTCTCTCTTTTCCACCATGGCCGTAAGCTTAGGAAACCTAACCTTACTCTTTGACATATCTTCACCTAGAAGCTTAACTCTCGACAGAAAACCACTTCTCACGTTACCTCTCAAGAAAGACTCTTCTAGTTGCAGTTGTAGTTACTTGCATGAGGGGGAGTCACGTGGACGCGTGGTGGTGGCACGTGGGAAGTCGAACTCGGAGCAGAATGGAGTGGACTTTGACTCGGAGAGTGATGAGGAGGAAGGGTTAGGTGATGGAGATGATTTTGAGACGAAGGTAAGAAGAAGAGTGAAGGAGTTTGAGGAGAGGAGAGAGCTTGAGAAGAAAGCAGAAGAGTATTTGCAGAGTAAGGGTGATGATGGTGAGGAAGAGAGTGAGGAAGAGAAGAGGATGAGAGTTAGGAAAGAGCTTGAAAAGGTTTGAGTTAATTAATTAAACTAATCATTTAATAATTATTATTACTTTTATAGTGATATGATTTTCTTGTCTTCTTTCCTTAATTAGTAGTCATCTGTCTCATATGTGTCCGTTTGAAATATCAACTAATATATTATCTCAATTCTATAGTTTATTTTTTTTTGTTTTTGAAAGGCCTCAATACTAACCTAGTATTAATAAGGATAACTTCTTAAATGAAGTCCATTTTATCATAGAAATTAGTATACTAACTCAATGATTTTCTGGAGAAGTGTGTATAATAAGATTGTTAATGTGTCAAGAGTTAGAAGTTACTTATTGGATTTAAAAGTAGACGTTGAGCCCTCCCATATAACTATTGATTTCAGGTTTTGGGCGAGAACGTAATGTCTCGACTTACTTGTGTAATTGTTCTTAGTCTAATTATAATGTGATGATCCGCGTGTTTTAAGGCTCCCTATGAGTCCCAACAAAGAGATAGGGAGAGTATATGTTTACATATGTTTTTAATATTTGTTGATTGGTTATGTTTAGAAAGAATTCTTGCACGCGCTCATTGGTGTTGTACTCACTGTTATGGTGAATTTGTGGTTATTTCCGTTTTGTTTTATTTACATACACCTATCGAGCGAGGTCTCATATGTTTGTAAACATTTATCATTAGAGAACACTGACACAATTGTCACCTAACAAGTCACTAGAAATGAAACATTAAGATTGTAATATTGTATGGTGCAAATAAATCTAATTGGTTTTTTGGTTTGAAAAAATGTTTTCTGTTTTGACTGTTCTGTTTTTACACTTTTTGTTTGAGGAGTCGTGTTTTCATTCTTAATTACATTACTTTGTGTTTTCACTCTTATTTACTTAAAACTAAACTGCTACTTATTTTCAATACATACTACATAGTTCTTGTTTTCATAGTTTCCTAAACAAATATTTGTAAGCATGAAACAAAGTGAAAATAAGGTAACATGAAAACATGAACTGAAAACATAAAAGGTTCTATAATACCAAAGGGACCCTAATGTCTCTAAAAATCTCATTTTCCAAAACCGAGGATGTTAAGATGACCATTTTTTTCTCGTCTAGGGTGGAGGGTGATGATTAAATTGGCAGTCGTTGACATATTGTTTGTGGCTTGACGAATCAGGTGGCTAAGGAGCAGGCAGAGAGGAGAGCAACAGCTCAGTTGATGTATGATTTGGGCAAGAAAGCTTACGGGAGAGGCTCGTACGGACGTGCCGTTGAGTTTCTTGAAGGTGCCCTCACCATCATACCAAGATCTACGTTATTTGGTGGTGAGGTTAGTCGATTCTAAACTAAATAAGAATATCTACATTTTCTTTCTTTGATTTATTTTCATTTGTCTTTAATTGATTAAAGAGTAAGTAAAAGGAGTCCTTTTATTAAAAAAATTGTGAATTTCAGATACAAATATGGCTGGCTATGGCTTATGAGGCCAATAATCGCCATAAAGATTGCATTGCTCTTTACAAGCAATTAGAAAAGTCGCACCCTAGTATTAGCATCAAACGTCAAGCTGCAGAACTTCGTTACATTTTGGAAGCACCAAAGCTCAAGATAACCCAAGAAGAGATGGTGACTATACCCTTGATTGGTTCCAGTTATGACAGGTAATTGACTCTTCATGTTACTAATTACGATTCATTCAAGTCTTTTTAATTATCAAATTCTTCATTTTTCTTTGCAATATGAGAGTGCTGTTTTTCATGTTTGTTTCCATTTCTTTCTTTTTGGTAAGATCACTGGTTCTTAGATGATAATGTTCATTATGGCATAATAGGTTAGCACATTATATTATAGTTATAAATAAATCACTGTCACACAAATTAAAGCATGCTTTGATTTCTTGCAAAAATCATATCTGTGATAAACTTAAGTATGGATACAAGCTAAAATGACTTGAACCACTAGAGAGATATAAGCAATCCAAGTATAGTAAATTGCAAGTTCTTAGAATGAGTGTTACTGTCTCATGGAAATTTCCTAAGGCATGTTAAGTAACCCCTTAAAAGGAAAACACAAGGAGTGTTACCACCTCAAAAGTTTGCGTGGACTTTGAAATGGTCATAAACTAGGATGCAGCTACAACAGTCCATGCTAGTGCTATTTATTTTCAGTGAATTGGTCTTGAGGTGTCAAAAACTATGATACCATGATAAAAGCCAAGACAGACGATTTGGGGAAACTGTTAAGATCTTTGAGGCTACGAACTATGAAGCACTGACGCAGTCACGACATTAACACGTCCATGCCGGTAATAGTTTAAGAAAACGAATTACTTGGATGTAACCACATGTGTCGGATACCGGACACAAGAGGGGGGGGGTGAATTGTGTTCTTTAGAAAACAATTTAAAATAAGCACTTAAAAAAAATGTTTTAATCAATTAAAAAAAGTGCTTATAAAAAGTTTAAATAAATATAAAAATAGATATAGTGAGATAAAATAAATGACAATTAAAGTAAAAGAGATAAAGGGATGAGAGACAAGACACAAGAAGTTTATACTAGTTCGGCCTAAAACAACAAGGCCTAGTCTAGTCTCCAAGGAAAAGCCCCTTGAGATTTTCACTGCTCAAGCTTTTAATTAGGATAAGCTGGTCACTCTCCAAACAAAACAATCCTTTGTAGAAGAGTCTCTAAAACCAAGAGATATCACCTCTCTTGAAACATTGGGATCGCACCCAATACAAATAAGAGTTACAACAATTAAATAATACACCACATGTGTAAATATAACAAATTGAAGCACAAGTACTACAGCTCAACTATGTAGTATAAAATAGCTCTCAATAAAATAAATTAGCAAACGTAAAAAATAATGAGAGTGAATAATATGTTTGACAATGTTTAGTGCAGATGGATGTTGTTACAAGACCTAAAAGAATGCACCTATTTATAGTGAAAAATGATATGAGATGCGTTGAAAATAATTCAGCCGTTGGACTTTTAATGAAAATAGTCATTGCCATTTAACATAAAAAACTAGCCGTTGCTTATAGTTGAATAATAGGATGAATCTTTTAAATCCATTAAGACATAACAAAATGTTTCCAACGGTAACAATTTTCATGCAAAAGATTATGCCAAATTGATTTGCATTCTCTACAAAAGATTATTATGGTATATAATTGATTGATGCTTGTTTGAGAAATATAACATAGAGTAATTCCAAAAAAGCATTTCAAATTATATAAATTAATAATCAATTGTGTAATGAAAATATTTTATGCAAAAGGTCAAATCCATGGTAATTTGATTTAGGAAATAATTCAAATCATGCTCAAATATATTTTTAATGTCAAAACCAATTATGCAATTTGTAAAATAAATTATGACTTTTCATGTAAAAATATTTTCATGTAAAATCACAATTAAATGAAAATCATTGT